>Ga0209101_1000680_pt1 | contig 27403 bp, 22 predicted proteins | sample ConPoolayeCmetaG_FD_185481 | JGI IMG/M metagenome (GOLD analysis project Ga0209101, IMG submission 185481) | Hot spring microbial mat communities from California, USA to study Microbial Dark Matter (Phase II) - Cone Pool mat layer C metaG... ...
GGCCAACCCGACGCATAGGGATGCGTCGGCCACAGTTTTCGGTCGGCCACAGTTTTCGGTCGGCCACAGTTTTCGGTCGGCCACAGTTTTCGGTCGGCCACAGTTTTCGGTCGGCCGCAGTTTTCGGTCGGCTGCAGTTTTCGGTCGACTGCAGTTTTCGGGCAATGGTAATGCCGTCGCCTACCCCGACACCCAGGAATGCGTCGGCGGCAGTTTTCGGACAGGAATTTAGACTTCAACCCGCGTCAGGCCTTCGTGAGTGATGACCAGCTCTTCGATGCCGAACTCGTTGCTGTCGGCTTTCATAGTTGGGCCGGAAACCTTGAGCGGCCAGGCATTGACAAAATCCCACCGCGCCACCGGTTCGAGCGACTGGTTGTACATGATCACCGAACCGCTGTGCCGGGCTTGGTCGACTTGACCCTGAATGACCTGCTCGCGCCATTTCCAGATGTCCATGTTGTTGGTGATGCCGCGCTTGAGGACGATGTTTTCCCATTTGAGCCGGCCGGGGATTTTTTGAATAAATTCGCGGCCTTTTTCGTCAACCACCTTGTGCTCGATCAGTTCGTGCTCTGAACCGATGCCGGTGCACTCGGTGAAATAGCCTTTAATGACGCCCTGCACTTCGATGCCATAGTGAAAACTGACCAAAGGATCGCGTGTGTTTGCCATAATTTATCCTCCTGCTCTGTAAATATGCTTATGTTGCAGCAGCGCCGGCCCATTGACTGATGCGGAAGATGACAAATTCGGCCGGTTTGACCGGCGCAATGCCGACTTCGATGATCAGTTGGCCCAGGTCACGGGTTTCCTGCGGGTTGGTTTCTTCATCGCACTTGACAAAGAAAGCCTGATCGGGGGTTGCGCCAAAGAGTGCGCCGCTGCGCCAGACGGTGGTGAGAAAGGCGCGCACGTCACGACGTACCCGTGCCCACAGGTCGGGATCGTTGGGTTCAAAGACCACCCACTGTGTGCCCCGTTCGATAGATTCTTCGATCATGTTGAACAGACGGCGCACGTTGATATAGCGCCACGCCGGATCGCTGGAAAGGGTGCGCGCGCCCCAAACGCGGATGCCCCGGCCCGGAAAGTTGCGGATACAGTTGATGCCCAAGGGGTTGAGCACATCCTGCTCGCCTTTGGTGACCTGGATGGCCAGATCGATGGCCCCCGCCACCACCTCGTTAGCCGGCGCTTTGTGGACGCCGCGTTCGGCATCGCTGCGCGCATAGATGCCGGCGATATGTCCACTGGGCGGCACCAACCGAGACGCACCGTTGCCACCGCTCATGTCGGCCACACGGATCCACGGATAGTACAAGGCCGCATAGCGGGTGTCATAGTTGGCGGCCAGCCGCCAATCTTTGACCTGCTGAGGGGTGAGGCCGGGCGGGGTGTCGAGGATGGCAAAACAATACTTGTTGCGTTCACAAAACTCGTACATGGCCATCTGCACAGCCTGGACGCCTTTCAGGTCGAGTTCGCCGTTCTGGTAACTGGACATCAGGTCGGGCACGGCCAGCATGGTGACCCCATCGACGGCTTCCAGCCCGCCGATGCCGGTGCGTTCGGCCGGATCCCCTTTGTAGTCGGTCACCGTCACCGCCGACGTTTTCACTTCGCCGCCGGCCAGGGTGTAGGTTCCAACCCTGGGTTTGGGCCCGCTTTTGAGCACCTTGATCGTCACCAGCTTGGACTGGGCGTTGACCACCGTGGCCACGTTGGTGGCGCCTTTGGTTGTGGTTAGCTTTTCAAAGGTTTCCGGCGTGCCACTCGGCCCCTGGATGGCCAGGGTAAACGCTTCGCCCTCTTCGTCACGCACCTGCACCTTGATGGCATTGCCACCCAGGCCGCCCTCACGGGCCTGGATTTCCAACACGTCGCCACCTGCTTCTTCACCGGCCGGAAGCATCGCCATGGCCGGCACGGCCAGTTCGGGTGAAGTCGGCTTGCCCAGCGCTTTGACGCTGATCACATAGCACCGACTGCCGCCGTTCTGGAAATAGCCATAGACGGCATAGGGCAGATAGGCGTTATCGACAAAGCCGCCGAATTTCTGTACGTACTGGCTCCAATTGGTCACCAACGTTGGCTTTTTGAGCAGCGAGACCGTCGTGCCATCGGCCTGTACGTCTTCGGCCTTGTCGGTAAAGCCGACAAAGGCGGCCAGCGCGGTACCAACCGCTTCGATGGGACGCGTGCCACGGGCCACCTCTTCGATGTACACTCCTGGAGAAAGATACTCTGGCATTTTTACACTCCTTTGCTTAAATAAAGCTAAATATCTAAATCATACATGGTCAGGTCGCGCGATCCGGTCGGAATGGTCAAGACATGCTCGGCCTGACGTCCCTGAGCAACGACACGAAACGTGTACCGGCCTGGCGGCAGGTTGCGAAAAGAATAGCGTCCAAACCGGTCGGTACGTACACTCTGGCCCCGCTCAACCACGGTGACCTCGGCGTCGGCAATGGGGTGTGCGCCGTTCTTTTGTTCGTGGACAATGCCGGCGATTTGGAGCACCGATTCGGACGGCGTCAGTTCAAAATGCCGAAAATCAACCCGTTTGGTCAAGACCAGCGGATGATCAAAGGCGTATTCGCGGTCTACGGCCAGGGTGACCGTATAATTGACTGCCGGTTTAAGCTCATTTTCCATCACGCTCCACAGATCGGAGAGGTTGGGCATGGCCTGAGGCACCTGAGCGGTTTGTGTCGGGATGGGAAAAGGTTGTTCGAGCAGCCGTCCTTCCAGCATGCTTTCGGGGATGATGGGGAGTGAAGCCAGGGCCACCAACACCCGCCAGAGGATGGCATGTTCGTCTTCGACCTCGTTTGTCCACGCGGTGATCAAATAGCTCACATCCACGCGCAGTGGCGAGAGCTTTTTTTTGGCCCGGCCGTCAGGCTGTTGTTCGACGATCCATTCACGGCTGCGCAACTCGTAATTTTCGCGGATGTCGTACAAATAGCAATTGATGGCCGGGCGGGTCAGGCCGGCAGCCCAGTTGCGCGTCGGCTGATCAAAGCGAACATCTACATCGGCCGGGTTAAAGCGCCCCTTTTCCAAAAGAATGCGTTTGATGGTTTGATCCAGAGACTTGATCATAGTGCTCAGCCTGTTCAAACTCGTATTCATCGGCCAGACGGCCCATCTTTTGAAATTCGCGGCGGGTTGCCCACAGCAAGTGCGACATGCCGATGACGCCCCCATCGCGGGCCGCCAAAAAGGCTGCCGTCAAGGCCACATTGCGGATGTTGCCACCGGTCAGGCGATAACGGTCGGCCAGCAAGGCAAAATCCACGTCGGGAGCAAGCGGTGCCTCGGCAGGAAAAGCAACCTGCCAGACACGCCGCCGCGCTTCTTTTTCGGGGTAAGGGAATTCGACGATCCAGTGCATGCGGCGCACAAACGCTTCATCGATATTTTTGCTCAAATTGGTGGTCAAGATAACCAGACCGTCGTATTCTTCCATTTTTTGCAACAAATAGCTGATCTCGACATTGGCATAGCGGTCATGCGCGTCATGCACCTCGGAACGTTTGCCAAAAAGGGCATCGGCTTCGTCGAAAAAGAGGATGGCATTGCTGTTCTGAGCGGCGCTGAAAATGCGCTCCAGGTTCTTTTCCGTTTCGCCGACATATTTGCTCACCACCGTCGAAAGGTCGATCTTGAACAGATCCAGCCCCAATTCATCGGCAATGACCTCGGCGGCCATAGTCTTGCCGGTACCGGAAGGGCCGGCAAAGAGCGCGTTCAGCCCTTTGCCCAACGAGAGTTTGCGTTCAAATCCCCACTCATCCAGCACGCGCGAACGATAGTTCATCTGATCGCACAACTCGTGCAGTTGGGCCAGCTGATCGTCCGGCAAAACCAGATCGGCCCAGGTATGACGCACCTCGATCTGCCGGGCCAGGCCGTTCAGTTGACCAACGGTGCGCGCGCGGGCCGCCGCGAAAAGGTCTTCGGCAGTTATGGTCGGCTCGGACGAACGCTGAGCGGCCCGATGACGGGCATCCAAGACCGCATCGCGGATCTGCCCGCCGGTCAGGCGAAAGCGTTGGGCCAACGTTGGCACCAGCCCATCCAGCGACGGCATCTGCAAAAAGTGCTTCCACAGCGTGCAGCGCAGCGCGTATGACGGACGGGACAAGGCCAATCGCAGCATACGCGGCGCAGCCAGCAGCGCCGAGGGGGGTTGCTCCCCTTCCCGGGTTGGGATCAGGCTGATAACGGGGTAATCCAGCAAAACAGAATAGAAATCATCGCACAACAACGTCCATTCCGAACCTTCTATGGCATCGTAACCTTGCCAGTAAAGCAACGCCCCGCTCAGACATGCTTCACGCGCAGCCAACCGAATCAGCGTCTTGAACGAGTCATTGCCGATCAGGGGCCGCAGATGCACGGTGAGCAGCGGACGATGCCAGGCCACGGCAAGATTTTGTGCGACCGTGTAACGGCCCGTGCCGGGATCGCCTTGCAAAAAAATGAGCGTGGCTGTATCTTGGGGAGGTGGATTGTTCGTCAAATGATCGAGGTTCTGGCGCAGCTCAGGCGGCAGAAAGAGCGGCGGTGCAACAGCAGGGAAGGTCAACATACAAAAATCACGCAAAGGAGCGCCACCGGGTATGCCATCGACCACAGCATGTTCCTCGGTTAGCAGGAATTCGACAATCCGTGCGTCGAGTTTGATCTCTTGGGCCGGCAAAGGTGGATGAGGCCGGGCCGGGTTGCTCAAAAGGGCAATCAACCGGTGTCGCAGCAAGGGAGCGTAAGGCATCAAGTGTGTTCGCGCGGCCAGCCGAGATTTTTGATCGGCGCACAGCAGGTTGAACACCAAAGAAACGGTGGGGTATCGGCGGGTTATATCATCCTGCAAGTAGGCATAGATGCGCTCGTAACGCAGATCGATTTCGGGCAGCAGGGCGATCAACAGCACGTTCAGGTCGAGATCGTCCAGGCCAAACATGCTCTGCAGTTGAACCAGGCGCAGCGGAACGCCCTTTTGAAGCGAAGCGGCTTTGCGCGCGGCGATTTCGGCAGCGGCATACGCCAGCGCCTGCTCAAAGGCTTGCTCAACCGGCCGGTCGGCAATCTGATGGGCAAGTTGCTCGCTGCCCGGATAGATGCCGTTCAAGATGGCCGTTATTTCGGCATCGGCGACATAGAGGCCGCGAAAGGTCAAATCGTCCGGTGAGTCGTATTCGACCGACTGCTGCCAGCGCCAGACTTCGCGCTGAAGAAGCAAGTCGAGGCGGGCCAGCTCGGCATGCAGATGCGCTGCGCTGCTTTCAAAGGGCACACTCATCCGAAATCACCTCTACCGCACCGGTCTGTTCGGCCATCAGCCAGGCACGTATAAACTCGATGACACGTTCGCCGCTTTGAAACTGCACTTCACGTCCATCTCGGACGTGACGAACCAGACAACGCACAACCTTAGCCTGATCGTCAACCCATACCCGGACTAGAAAAGAAGCGTTTGGAAAGCGCATCTCTTTTTCGTCATGAACAGAACAAACCCGCCAACACATTGGTTGGTTACTGCTCTCTTGCCAGGTTTGAACGATGTAGGAGACATATTCGGCCATGGTTTCCCTCGGCTCAAGTATAAACGAGTGCACTCCAAAACGACTCTGAAATCGCTCTGTTTTGGCTCTGGAGAAAAAAGGGGGAAAACAAATGTGCCCGTCACTCGGTGACGGGCACATTTTGTGGTGGCGGACTCAAAGTTGCATAATCTGTTCATACAGAGCAACAGTTTCGCGCATTGGTGCGACGCCCAACTCGCGCTGCAAGATTTGCACGCATTCTTGATAGACGCGCAAGGCCTGATTGCGCTGCCCCATACGAACGTAACACATCATCAATTGACGATAAGCATCTTCACGAAAGCTATCTCGCTCCACAATTTGGCGAGAACAGGCGACACACTCTTCATAGCGGCCGCAGTCGAAATAACATGCAGCCAGCCGCCCCAGGAGGGTCAGGTATAGCTCTTCCAGGCGGGCGCGTAGCGCGGCAGCCCAGTCGGCGTACAGGTCTTCGACCAAAAAATCGCCACCATAAAGGGCGCGTCCGGCCTCATATTGAGCGATGGCCTGATCCACCTGCCCCTGGCGTTCCAATTGCTGCCCGGCATAAAAGCGGGCGATGAATTCATCCGCATCAAGCCAGAGCGTGATCGTCGGGTTAAGGCAGTAGCGCTCATCCTCAAACTCGATAAATTGCGCGATCCCGAGTTCTTTGAGTCCTTGGCGGAGTTCGCTGATCGCAACATGCAGTTTATGAGCGGCCTTGTCGGCAGGTTCATCGGGCCAGAAAAGTTCCAATAGCGTTTCCTTGTTGGCACAATGATCGGGTTTGAGCACGAGATAACGTAAAATTGCGTTGCTCTTTTTATTGTTACCAAGCGCCAGCACCCGATCCCCATAACGGAGCTGAAAGTGAGCAAAGGTACAAACTTGCAAAGCAGACGACGGGGCATCCTGGGTGGACACGGACGTATTGGCGGCGGTTGCCGCCGCGATCGGGTTCAAACTCTGTGTCCGGGTGTCGAGTTGCTCCAGCAAGGTGACAACCCGACCAAGCTGTTGGTCGATTTGCGTGCTGTGTTGGGCAAGTTGATGACGTGCTTCGGCTAACCATGCCCGAATTCGCGCGCATTCGCTTTGCAAGACATCCAACAAGTCGGTGATTCGCTCAACGGTCGCGCGTTCGGATTCGCTCTCCTGGCTACGGCCCGATGGTGTTGGGGGCAAATTACGTGGCTCGTTCATCGAATTACTCAAGTTAGTGGAACGCTCCAGCTCGAGTTCGAGATCACCCGGAGTGGAGCCTTCAGGCGGAACAACTCAATTCCGGACTACCAAGACTACTGGAATCTCCCCCACTCAAAAAGCCGGCTCACATAGATAAACACAGTAGAACACAAATGAGCACCAATTGGTGCAGATTAAAAACCGCGAAAATCCGTATGCCTACCTATGCCGACTCAAGTCGCCCTTTTTGGGCCTTCGGCCTGCGGTCGGCCTACACCGACCGCTCTTTCTGCGTCGGCGCAGGTAGCCGGACAGGTCATTACGTCCCATAAAACAGGTACGGGCCTGGCTAAGGGCCTATCCGAAAAACGCAGCCGACGCATCCCTATGCGTCGGTATAAGCGGCATAGGTAGGGATGCCGCTCGTACGGTTTTTCGGATAGGCTCTAAATCGGTTGGCAAACCGATCTTCATTATGGAGACTTGGTCGGCAAGATAATTCGGGTCACACGAGGGATGATCACAGGTCCAATCGTGATTATCGGTTTGACCATCGGCAAAGGCGTCAGGGTATATTGGGCTGTGCTTCGGCCATAGATGCCCAGGTCGATTACGATTTGGGCCATCAGTTTGTCTTCTGTGCGCGTCAGGGTAAAGCGTCTGGTTCCCTTGGCCATTCCCTGACTGCCGGTCAACTTGGACTCGCCGATTGATCCGGTGATCGGATCCCAGTTGCAGGCTGTTCCTCCCTCGCATGTGGCATAGATGGTCACGGTAGCGGTCTGGTCATTGACCTTTTCCACATCTATTCTGGTGATTTGAGCGGTGCCCGGTGTGGCAGCGCTCTCAACCACCATCCAGCTCCCCGCGTAATGATCGGCCACAGACCCCAGGGCAATCACCTGGATTTCAATTTCTTGTTCGATCATAGCTCCGTCGAGGCGAGTGATCGCCCAGGTATAGGTGGTGGTTTTGGTCGGACAGACCTCTTTTTCTCCTTTTGGAGCGACGGCATCGCTGTTCAGGTACACAGCCTGTGCGTTTTTGATCTCCCAGCTCAATTTGGCGCATTGGGTTTCGGCCTGATCGATCACGGCCCGATCGGCATTGATCAGAATCAAAGGTTCGGGCAACGGAGTATGGGTCGGCGTTGAGGTGGGCACCGGTGTGCCGGTTGGGGTTGGTGTCGAGGTGGGCACCGGTGTGTTGGTTGGGGTTGGCGTCAGGGTAGGCAACTGGCCCGGCTCCGGGTCGACGTTGTCATTAAAACCGTCACCATCGGTATCGGGATTGATCGGGCTGGTGCCCAGCCCGTGCACTTCTTTGCCATCTGGAAGTGTATCGCCGTCCGAGTCTATGGCCAGTGGATCTGTTTTATAGGCAATCTCGTCACCGTCCGACAGGCCGTCGCCGTCGGTGTCGGCAACCAGGGGATTGGTCTTGTAGGCCAGCTCATCCCTGTCGCTCAAACCGTCGCCATCGGTGTCGGCCTTGAACGGATTGGTGCCCAATTGGGCCTCTTGCACATCGGTCAGGCCATCCTGGTCGCTGTCGGTGATGGCAGTCAAGGTCACGGCAGCGACGGCGGTAGCGGTATTGGCCGTCGCAGTGGCATTGAGACTGTCGGTGTAGAATTTGAGGCCCAACGCGCCACCGATGCAGAGTAACGTCAGCAGAAATCCGAACACCGGCAAAACCCAAACCGGGATGATCGGTTTGACGATCAGGATAGCGCCCTGTTTGAGCATTTTGCCCAGCCCGGCGATGGTCAATTCAAAAGGCAGACGTTGCGCCATGCCGATCAACGGACGCCCTTTTTTAGGCCTGGCGTTGACGCCGACCGTCTTTTTCTCACCGGCCTGCAAAGCCACTTGCGGATCGACATGGATCGCCAGCGCTTCGGCCGGGTCGGTGGCCGAGAGGGCGAGCGTGATCGGTGCATTGCCCTGGTTGAGCAGTTCCAAGCGCGCCGAGCCGGACGTGATCTGCTGGGGGGCAATTTGCGCGCTGAATTCGTGAAAGGGAGCAATGGTCAACGTGCCGGCCGTTTGCGCCGATCGTCCGCTTGCCGTCTGGGCACGGACGCGGATGGTCAGCGGGTGTGCTCCGGCGCTGCTTTGTGGCTCGCGGGGTGGGCGAAAGCTAAGCGGGACAATGCCCTCTTCGTCAGGAAGAAGACGCAACGGTTCGCGTGGCAACACAACCCAGGAGGGAGGAATTCCTTCAACGGTCACCGTAAAATGATCGACCTGAGTGCCCTGGTTGAGGATGCGCAGGCGCGCGACGGCAGTCTGCCCGGCTTCAACGGCGATCGACACCGGATCGAGAGAAATGGTCGGTCCGGTGACGGCGGCAGGTTGGATCACCGGCCGGGCCTCGACCGTCGGCGGGGCAACGGCAGGCATTTCGGGACGGGTGGACGCGGTTTCGAGTTCGAATTTGAGCCAGTGTCCGCCGACACGCAGTCGGACATTAGGTAGCCAGGCCTGCCTGACGCCGGGCAACAACCGCGACTCGCCTAAAAAGGTGCCATTGGTGCTGTTCAAATCGACCACGGTAAAATTCTGCCCATCAAAGTCGATGCGTGCGTGGTGGCGTGAGACATTCGGGTCGGTCAGCCGAAGGTCGTTGCCTTCGGTGCGGCCAATGGTCAGCGAGCTTTTTCCGGCCAGCGGCACACGGCGGGTCTCGCCTTCTGGAGTAACGATCAGCAGGGTTGCGCCCGTCCCGGCAGAGGGTGGTGCGGCATTCCACACTTCACTGGCGGGAGCTGCCGGCATCGCGCCAACCTCGGCCAGACGGGTCATCAGGCTGACGTAGGGCGTGTTCTGGGCCACCGTTGGGGCCACCGTCACCCCCTCAGGAAGGGTGCGGATGGCATTTTTGAGCGCATCGGCCATTTCAAGTGCGCTGGAAAAACGATCTTCGCGCCGCTTGGCCAATGCCCGCAAAAGGATGTTTTCGACCGATGTTGGCAGTGATGGGTTGATCGAGCGGGGCGGCGGCGGTGGTTCTTGGGTGTGGCGACGAATGGCTTCGGTGAGCGATTTGACATCAAAAGGCACACGTCCGGTAACCATTTGATACAAAACGATGCCCAACGAGTAAATGTCGGAGCGAGGGTCCGGTTCTAGCCCCAGACACTGCTCCGGTGACATATAGGTTGGCGTCCCCATCGTGACGCCGGTGCTGGTCTGAAGCCCTCCCTCGGCCAGTTTGGCCAGACCAAAATCGGTCAACACTGGTTGAAAAGGCAGGCCGCCTGGCTCGCGCAAAGCCGGGTCGGTGGGCTTGAGCATGATATTGGCCGGTTTAATATCGCGGTGAATGATTCCCTTTTCGTGGGCAAAATAAAGCGCCCGGGCTACCTGGGCAATGATCTCCAGACTCTCACCGAGGGCAACGATCTTGCGTTCATCGGCCAGGCGCTTGAGCCAGGCCTGAAGCGATTGACCGGAAATGAAATCCATCACAATGTAAAGCAAGCCCTGATCCTGGCCAAAGCTATGAATGCGGACAATGCCCGGATGATCGAGCGCGGCAATGGCACGGGCCTCTTGCAGAAAACGCGCCCGAAAGTCGCCCTCTTCGGTCAGGTTGGCGTGCATCACCTTGATCGCCACATCACGATTGAGCGCAACGTCATGCGCCTTGTAAACGGCGCCCATGCCCCCTCGTCCCAACAACTGATCGATACGATATGTATCGTCGAGCAATTTGCCAAGCAAAGCATCCATAGAGGCCTCCATTCCCGATTAAGTGCCTATCCGAAAACTGTAACCGACGCATCCTGTGCGTCGGTATAAGCGGCATAGGAATGCCGCTTGTACGATTTTTCGGATAAGCTCTTTACCCACTTGACTGGCTACCCGACAGTTTGAAATCAGGACACGGATACACACGGGTTTCACGGATCAGCACGGATGAAATTCGTGAAAATCTGTTCCATCCGTGCCCATCCGTATCCCATTGAACGGGAAGCAAAGGTAAGGCAAGCATTTACAGGTTAGCAATCGGTGTCTATCCGTAACATCCGTGTGAATCCGCGTACTGCCCGATCAAAAGTGTCAGGTGACCAGTCCACTTGATCTGTTTTTTGTAAGGGAACAACTCTTTGAATCGCGACAGACTGCACTCGAGTTGGAGTGGTAGCCTTGAACGTTCTGTCTCAAGACTCCACACCGGACGATCCTTTGCGGCAAGCAGACACGAGGTTTGAACAAATGCCGTTTGGGATTTTGTAAAGCCTGGCAACCTGGTTTGTCCCCAAAAGAGCGTAGAGAAGCGTAAGAAGGGGATAAATTGCGATGTTTTATATGAAGAAACTAAACCAAGTTTTACATCTGCTGTTTGAACTGCATGGTCAACGTTTGTCATTCGTGCTTTATTATACAACAGGCCACAAAGAATGGCAATAGAGGATTTGCCTGTCGCGTTATCTGAGCAGGCGGCAACCATGACACCACCTAGCCCAGGCTGCAATGCCGCCATTAGAGCCTATCCGAAAAACGTAGCCGATGCATCCCTATGCGTCGGCATAAGCATAGGGATGCCGCTTGCACGGTTTTTCGGGTAGGCTCTTTTAGCCGTCAATTGACAAGCAAGAGGTTCTGTGTTAATCTGGCGTTCCTTCACATCAGAGAAAAGAGAGGTTCTCAGCCATGAAGAAAATTCGCAATGTCCAACCTGGACGCGCGTTGTCGGCCATTCGGTTTGACCGCAATGAACTGGCCGGCGCTTTTGGTGACATCGGCACCGATCTGCCGCTGGTAGTCGGCGTGATCTTGACCGCCAAATTGGACGGCAGCAGTGCGTTGACCATGTTCGGTTTGATGCAAATTCTGGCCGGGCTGTATTATCAGATGCCGATGCCGGTGCAGCCGCTGAAAGCGATGGCGGCCATTGTGATTGCGCAAAAGGTGAGCGGTGCCGTCCTTTATGGCGGTGGGTTGGCCATCGGCATCATCATGTTTCTGTTGGCCATGTCGGGGCTGATCGACTGGCTGGCCCGGATCATTCCCAAGAGCGTTGTGCGTGGCATTCAGTTCGGACTTGGCCTTCAACTGGCCACGTTAGGACTTGGAGAGTATGTCGGCGCCGACGGCCTGACCGGCTACATCCTGGCCATTGTAGCCTTTGCCGTGATTGCACTCTTGCTCGGAAACAGAAAATATCCTCCTGCCCTTCTGGTTGTTTTGATCGGGTTCATTTATGCCTTTGCTTTCAAATTGCGTGTCTCGACCATATTCCAGGGGATCGGATTCGGCTTGCCCAAACTTTATGTCCCGCAGTGGTCGGACATCCTCAACGGGTTTATTTTGCTCGCCCTGCCCCAACTTCCCCTGTCACTGGGCAACTCGATTTTGGCCACCCGGCAGGTCGCCGAAGACTTGTTTCCCGACCGCCCGCTCAAAATCCGCCAGATCGGCCTGACCTATGCGCTGATGAACCTGATCAATCCCTTTTTTGGCGGCATTCCAACCTGTCATGGCTCTGGCGGAATGGCCGGACATTATGCATTTGGCGCGCGAACCGGTGGCTCGGTGATCATTGAAGGGACGCTCTATGTTTTTCTCGGCTTGTTCTTTGGTCGGGGATTTAACGCCGTGATCGGCGTTTTTCCGTTGCCTGTATTGGGTGTCATTCTGTTGTTTGAAGGCCTGGCGATGATGTTGTTAGTGCGTGATATGTTCTCTTCGCTACGCGATTTGACCGTGATTTTGTTGGTCGGCGTCATCGCCGTGGGACTTCCCTATGGCTATCTCATCGGCACCGCCGTCGGGATGATCGTTGCCGGTTTGATGGAGCGAGGCATGCTCGGCATAGGAACGGAGGAATCTTTCCGGCATGGCCGGGCAGTAACAATGTCAATGCAGGACCCGCCATTCATTTCTGGCGAAAAAGAATGCGGATAGAAAAGGAGACAACATGTTCAAAACGCTCGAAGAAGCACAAGCGTTCATCGGTGAACGCAACATTATAGCTGTATTACAACTTGTAACGCGATGGTCTCAACGACGCCGGGCAAGCGACGGATACAAATAGAACACGGATTGGACGGATTGACGCGGATTTTTATCCGGATTCATCCATCCAATCCGTGTTGATCCGTGTCCTGGAGCCGGGGGGAGCGGTTATGAACATTACCTTGTCCGTTCAAGATGCAGTGTTGCATAACAATAGGGCACATACATCAGACCCAGGAAATTTCGGCGTTTGAGCAGGTCGAGACGCAAGTCATAGATGATCTGCCCAACCGGGTCGCCTTTCAAGAAGCGTTGCAGGAAAAACTCGCCAAAATATCGCCCCAGATACTCGTGGATCGGCATTTCGGTGCCGATCACACCTGCCGCGCCGAGTGCGCCCAGGCGGTGGATAAAAGACAAAAAGGTGTTGGGCGTGTATTTGGCGGTGTGACAGCCGTTGAGCACCACCAGCGGAGCTGAATTGTTCTGTTTCCATGCCTCACGCAATTCGTCCTCCAAATAGTCGGGAAAGAGCGGATCGTTGACGCCGATCTGAAGCCATTGGCGTTGCCCTTGATTTCCACCGTGACAGTAAAAATAAGCCAGTGTCATGCCTTTACTCAAAGCAGCAAGTAAGGCATCGGTGTTTTGGGCCGCCGGACTGATATGGCGATCGCCGTAAAGCGTGGCCGGACGTGAGCCGACAATGGTCAGGACAATTTGGGCATGTTCACGCGCCAGGCCCAGTTCAGGGCCAAAAGTCAGGTGAAGCTGAGGCGTGTCGCCGGGCAAAGCGATGATGACCGAGCTGTACCTGTCGGGCGGACGCAGCGGCTGTTCGATGATGTAGCGAAAGCCCCAAAAGGCATATGGACAAACCAGATAGCGGTCACTATGATAGGGACAGTCGGTGCGGCACGCGCTGCCGTTGACAAAGCGGTCGCAAACCCGGTTGCGCAGCGGATGAAAACGAAAAGGACGATCATAAAGCACGGCCCAGGGAAAGGTCATATCCAGGGTAAGACGGGCAATCTGGATCACGAGCGGGCCGGACAGATTGCGCTCCAGGGTTTTGAGCCGTTCGGCCAATGCCTCGGGCTGTGTGCCCAAGAGGTTCAGGTAAAGCCGCCGGCCGATTTCGGCCAGGTTCTTCATGCCCTCTTCAAAAAGGTTGGGGTTGAGTGGCTCATGGGTAACCGGGTGGTACAGATATTGGGCAGTCTGGTGATCATAACAACTGTCGCCGAGAATTTGACGGTATTCGGCAAAAGCGCTGTTGATCAGGGCCACGTTGATCGGCGGTAAATCGCCCAGGTTGAACCCGTCGACCGAGAGGCCGATGCGCTGTGTGGCGGCGCGCCCATCACCGACCCAAATGCACACCCGGCGATGTTCCAGAGCATCGAGGTTGGTCAGGTCGGCAGAAAGGGTGTATTCACAGCGGCTCCACCACCCCGGAGCAGCTTGTTCGGGAATTTCCCCTTCGGTTGGTGCGACATGGGCAAAAATCCGGTAGGACTGGATCAGGTTTTCACGCACATACACGCCCAATCGCAGCCAACAACGACCGGTCTGCACCGGCGTCACCAGACGCAGGTACACGTCAGCGGTGGTACGAGCGGTAGAGAGGGTAGCGCGCTTTTCGCGCTCCAACAGGAGAAAATCCTCGCTGTCGAGGCGAAAAACCACTTCTTCACCTGAAGCGGCCAACGCAGCGATGATTTGGGCAGGCACTTGGGGTTGTTCGCCTTCGACATGTCCTCTTGGGTCGGGTGCGCCGATGTTGACGCCGAGATAATAGAGTGTGTTGGCAGCCAACGCCCGTGTTGACGCAACCGGCCTTTGTCGTTCGTCGGCAAACCAGGCGTTGACCACCCGTCCGCCTTCGGCAGCAGATTCCGGCCCGGCCGCATATTGGGCGATAAATTCGCTCAACGAACCCGCACGGTCGATGCCTTTGATGCCAACGGAGCGGAGCGTCTCCACTTTGGAGCTTCGCTTCAATGTCCAGGTCGGCTGCTTTTCCCAGGCCAGAAGCGGTCGAATTTTATCCAATTCACTCTGTATCCTGTTCCAAACAGCTTCGTGCAATTCGATAGGTTCAGCCGGGGTGGCATTGAGGCGGCCCAAAAGCCGACTCAGCGGGTAATCTGGACCGGGCTGTGGCATCGTTCTGCCGATGGCATCGAGTAAATCTTGCACCGTATAGACCACCCAGCGGCCGTTGCGGTGGTCGTAACTGGCCAGTTGGGTCTCCCCGGTGACCGCTTCGTCCCGGAAACGGGTCGCAATCTCGTGCAGTGTCACCGTATCATCGAGGGTGATCACGGCATCCAGGCTTATATCTTTTTGCCAATCGGCCGGCCAGTCGGAAATTTGCAAAGCGCTCAGCGCTTCTCTAACCCGACTACTTTTGAGCAGCCCGACCGGATTTTGCGCCTCATCGACCACCACCAACCACTCAGCGTCAGCCAGCATCTGCTGCATCCGTGTGCCCAGAGTGACCAGGGAAGTTTGGGCCGAAATGGCCGGAGGAGGAGTCGCCGGACGCAGACTCGCCCCCAACACCGTCCACGTGCGGGGCAGGTAGGTGTTGAGCAAACGGCCCAGGGTGGTCGCCAGGATAAAATGCTCATCCTTTTGGATCAGCACCGGCTTGTTGGGATCGGCATTCCACACCCCCATGGCGCCCATATCGGCGGCGCGTGTGTCAACAGAGAGAACCAGGCACTGCTCTAGCGGCACTTTTAATTCATCCACCGTGGTTTCAAGCGTGATCGGGATGTCCATCACTCACTCCTTTTTGAACTATCCGATTTCGGCGTGATGTTGAACTGATTCATCGCCACCTTGATCCCTTCGGCAAGAAATGTCTCCACCGCGTTTACCACGCGGTCGTACACCTCGCTCATCACCGCCTGTTCATCGGCCCCAAAATCTTCAAGCACGTAATCTTTGGGTTCCATCTGGCCCGGCGGCCGCCCGATGCCCACGCGCAGGCGCGGAAAAGCCTGGCTGTTGAGGTGTTGAATGATCGACTTGACGCCGTTATGTCCACCAGAGCCACCATCGGGACGCAAGCGCGTGGCCCCCTGAGGCAGATCAAGGTCATCATAAATAACCATAATGCGCGGTGGATCGATTTTGTAAAAGCGGGCCAGCGCACCAACGGCTTCGCCGCTGAGGTTGACATAGGTTTGCGGTTTGGCCAGGATCACTTTGCGTCCGGCAATCTGCCCTTGTGCGATCTCGGCCTGGTGCTGTTTTTTGGCAAAGCTGAGACCATATTTTTCGGCCAGCCGATCCAGACAGTGAAAGCCGACATTGTGTCGGTTGCCCCGATGTTCGCGGCCCGGATTGCCCAACCCAACGATCAACGTCCATTCGGTTTCGGTGTCACTCATCTGTGCCACTTGCTTTCTACACATCATCAAACCCTAAAGGTCTGTCAGACCTTTAGGGTTTTTTGCCGATCAGTTCGAGCACAATTTGGGCAAGTGGGGCGACGATCACGGCCGGCAGCAGGTTGGCAACACGAATTTTGCGCAAATCGAGCAAAAGCAGCGCAATTCCAAGCATCAACACACCACCGGCAGCGGTCATTTCGATCACCCATGGCGTTTGCCGGGTGACCGTGCCGAGCAAGTCGCCGAACCCCATTGCAGACAGACTCAACCCACCTTGAAACACGATGATGGTCAGGATAGACCATATCACCCCTGGCCCCATCGAAGCGGCAAAAGCCAGCGCAGCAAAACCGTCGAGCAGTGACTTGATGGCCAGCAGCGTATAATCGCCGGTCAACCCATCCTGGATCGATCCCAACACGGTGAGTGGCCCAACACAAAAAACCAAACTGGCAGTGACAAAAGCGCGGGTCAACGAGCGCTCGTCGCCGGTGCCGCCCATTTTGTTGCCGATTCGCACTTCCAGCCAGCGTCCGGCGGCATTTAACCCGGCATCGATATTCCACCACTCACCCAGGACGCCGCCGACAAGAATGCTGCCCATCACCAACAGCACATTGGTGGTTTGCAAGGCCATTTGCATGCCAACCACTGCCGTCATCAGGCCGAGGCCGTAAACCACCGTTTCGCGCATTTTAGAAGGCAACTTGTTGCCCAAGACGGTGCCCAACAGGCTGCCGATGATCACGGTAACTGTGTTGATCAATGTGCCGACCATGTCTTCCTCCAATCCGAGATGAGGTATTATACCACCGATCGGGCCGGACGCAGAAATAAAAAAAAGCGCGAGCAATGATGCTCGCGCTCGCGTGATGAAACTTACCTGGGGCGATGTCGCCGTTTGGGAATCACCAGCCAGAGGATGAGGTAGGGCACCAAACCGGGCAATCCACCGGGGATCATCAAGATGAGAAAAGCCAACCGAAACCAAAAGACGTGAATGCCGGTAAACTCGGCCAGTCCACCACAAACCCCGGCCACAAGGCCGTTCTGCCGCCGCAGTTTATGTTCGTCCCCTCCGATCGTCGTTGCCATATTCATCTTTCCACCCAACCTTGCTCTTTGATCCAGTCGCTCAATACCGGAATCTGAACCGTCTGACCTTGTGCGGCCTGGTAGGCCCAGTAGAAAAAGACCAGATAGCCAATTGCCGCCAGCCCCATCGTGGGAATTGCCAGCACAAAGAGCACAACGCCGGTGACCAGCGCAAGCACGGCATTGTACCGGATGAACGGATTGTTCTTTTTCTCTTCCATCAACAGCATTAAAACGGCCACCAGTGGATACAACGGCCCCAAAGGCAACCATGACAGGGCAGCCCACAGCTTGTCGTCTGAGGTGATTTCGATATTGGTTTGCACGCTTTCTTCCATTGTTCTGTCCTTTCCGCAAATTTTTGTCGGCAGAACTTGCCATTGATCAAGCCCGGGAAAACCGGCAAGTAGCGCAAGTTCCGATCAGATATACGTACATTTCTTTTTCCGGGTTGCATCCCCTTGCAAATGTGTGCCCCGTATCGGCAAACCATCGGAAAACCGGCTAAAGCCTCTACGCCGGACGTGCCCCGACCTGGCAGCAGCCCCGCACTGAGGGTGTTCGAAGCAGTACACTGTGGGTTCGTTGACGCCGATCACGCTCTCTGGTATAATGAGAGCAATTTACACACGATGGTGAGCAAGATGGCCGAACGAAAAAAAGAGATTTTGATCGTCGAAGATGATGCCGAACTGCGCGAATTGCTGGCCCAGGCAACCAGAGACATATCAAGCAATTATGAGGTCAAAACAGCCGGCAATGTCGATGAGGCTATGGTCCAGGTGCGTCGTTTTCAAACGCTCCAAAAAGCCTTTGACCTGGTGATCACCGACATCAAAATGGCCGGGTTGACCGGATTGGAATTGCTCGAAGTCCTCCATTCCATTGCCCCACAGACCAAAACGATTGTCATGACCGCTTACAACTCGGCCGAATTGGCCGAGCGCGCCCAAGAACTGAACGTATATGCTTACCTGACCAAACCCTTTGTCATTTCCGAATTCAGACAAATCATTCAAAGCGTGTTCACGGCTGAAACGCCGCTAACGGCAGCCAGGCTGTCTGCCCAACCGACCTTCTCAAACGCCCAACTCAACGCCGTGCGTCCCAAACTCAACTCACTACGCACGATGACCGGCGCCAACGCCACCATACTGCTTGACAAGACGGGCAACCCGCTTGTTGTGGACGCCCTGGACACCGCCAGCAACCTGGACAAACTGGGCAACGCCCTGCTCTCGGCACAACGCTATGTTGAGCAACAACTTGTTGCCCTGAGCAACACACAGACGCCGATCAACCAAAGTTATTTTGGCAGCGACATCCTCAACGTGTGCCTCTATCGCATCGACGAGAATTATTTTGTGGCCGTCCTCTTTGGCCCGGCCGTTCGGGAAGGTCAGGTCTGGTATTATTTGCGCGACACCGTCGCCGGGATCAAAGAAGCGCTACAAACCCCGCCAGATGCTGAAAATGAAACGCCCACCCCTTCACGACGTAGCCTCAAAGACGAATATCTGGCCATCGTCGACCAAATTCTGTCCGGCGACAAGCCACGGCGACGCCGCCAAGACCAGACCGAGCCTGCATTGCCCGCGCCACCACCTACTCCGGCCCAAGTTGCAACACCGTCGACCAGCACGTCGACCATCATCCAACAGCCATTGCCCACCAAGGCCGAAGTCACGCCGGACGACCTGAAAATCGTCGAAGAAATCGATTGGAACGGCGAGGTCGGGCTGGATTGGAATGACATTATCTCTGAAACCAACCAGGGATTCCAGGGGATGATGCTGGAAGAAGCGTTGCGCCAGGGGATCGATCTCACCCAGATCATTTCAACAGCGCAGCCCGACACAGGCGAAGAAATCACCGAAGACCTGGCTTTGCTGGACAAAATCAACTGGGACGTACCGGTCGAGGTAGACTGGGATTCGCTTGTTTCAGAAACAGACAAAGGACTGAACGGCATCAGCCTTGAAGAAGCCCAAAAAAGAGGGCTGATCGACAACCTCGACGTGGCACAAGAAAGTTAGACCCCCAGGCGGGCTGCTTGAACAGCCCGCCTGGAGTGGCCCAGAGTGTCTAGATCGTTTCGTAAACCAGCGGTGGCGGCGTGACCGGCCCATCGCTCCACCGATAAGCAGCCAGCAGCCGTTTCCGAGCCACTTGCAAACGAGTCGAATCGTTGGCGTGGATGGTAAACAGCGGATCGCCAACCCGTACCGCCTCGCCCACCTTGGGGCCCAACACAATCCCCACGGCGTAATCAACCGGATCACCCTTTTTGAACCGTCCGGCCCCCAATTCGACGGCCGCCAGGCCCACTTCCATCGCATCAATCGCCGCGATCACGCCGGAACGTGGCGATAAAACCGTTTCCACAAGTGCCGCGCGCGGCAAAACCGGCGGATCACCAAGCACCGACACATCTCCCCCCTGCGCAGCGATCCAACGCATAAAAGCATCCAAAGCCCGTCCATCCTCCAACGCCGAGGTCAACAGTGCATGTGCCTGCCCGGCTTCGCCTGCCTTGCCGCCGAGAATCAGCATCTGCCCGGCTATTGCCAGACAATGCGCCCGCAGGTCGGCCGGGCCACGCCCGCGCAAAACCTCCAGCGCCTCGGCCACTTCCAATGCGTTGCCCACCGCCGACCCCAGCGGCTGGTTCATGTCGGACAACACCGCCGACACACGCCGTCCTACTCCCTGCCCAATTTCGACCATAATCTGCGCCAGGGCACGCGCTTCGTCCAGCGTCTTCATAAACGCACCACGGCCGGTCTTGACATCCAGAACAATCGCATCGGCACCGGCCGCGATCTTTTTGCTCATGATCGAGCTGGCGATCAGCGGCAGCGAAGGAACCGTGCCGGTCACGTCGCGCAAGGCATACAACAGGCCGTCGGCCGGCGCCAGATTGGCCGTCTGTCCGGCGACCACCAATCCTACCTCACGCAATTGCTTTTTGAACGCCTCGATGCTCAAAGAAACGGTATAGCCCGGAATCGACTCGAGTTTGTCCAGCGTGCCGCCGCTAAAGCCCAAACCTCGTCCGCTCATTTTGCCCACCGGCACCCCGCAGGCAGCCACCAACGGCGCAACGATCAGCGTCGTTTTGTCGCCCACCCCGCCGGTTGAATGCTTGTCAACCACCAACGGGGCCACATCATGCAAATCGAGGATTTCGCCGGAGCGGGCCATACTCAAGGTCAGGTCAATCGTCTCTTGCGGCGTCATACCTTTGAGCATCACCGCCATCGCCCAGGCCGCCATCTGATAATCGGGAACCTCACCACGCACATAGCCCTGGATCAAAAAGTCGATCTCTTGGGCCGTCAACGCTTCACCATCTCGCTTTTTGACGATTATATCTACCACATGCATCATTTCTTCCTCCCACTATGCGTCACCCGGTCTCAGCAAACTGCAATCGAGTTGTGGAGTCGAGACGCTAACCGGCGAGTTCTGCCTGGAGACTCCCCTCCAACCGATTTCCGCCAGAGTTTGTTTGGAAAACCAAATCCGGAAGTGCCGACAAATCGGGCAAAACCGCCCAGGTTGGATAGGGGGCAAACGCCTCACGCGGGGTGGTGCCCGACAGCAAAGCAACAAACTGCAATCCGGCGTTTTGGGCCGCCTGGGCATCGATCACATTGTCGCCAACATAAAGCGTGCGTGCCGGGTCGGCGCTCAGACGTTCGACGGCCAGCAACAACCCCTGAGGATCAGGCTTGAAGCGGGTGATGTCTTCACCGCCAATGATCAGGTCAAAAGGAGCCAACAGATCATCACGGGCCAAAATCGCCTCGATACGATGGCGGCGTTTGGTGGAAACAATGGCCAGTTTGAACCCCGCTTCCTTGAGCCGACCAATGACCGAGGGCGTGTATGCAAAGAAACGGGTCTTGGGAGTCATCACCTCGTCGGCACGCCGGTGAAAAAGGCGCGCAAACGCCGCACATTGATCACGATGTGCTTCGCCGACCAACGCCACCAGCACCTCATGGACGGGCAATCCGATGGTGCGACAGGCTGCCTCGTCGGACACCGGAGCAAATCCCAAGCCACGCAGCGCAAAGTCGATACAATCGATCACCGCGCGTGACGAGTCGGCAAGAGTGTAATCAAAGTCGAAAATCAAGGTTTGAACGTCCAAACACACTCCTCTGTGACAACCTATCCGAAAAGCCATATAAGCGGCCTCTGTGCCACTCGTACCGACGCATCGAGATGCATCCGTTACGGTTTTCGGATGATCAATAAACCGACGCATTCCTGTACGTTGATTCTAATCTGCAACAAGATGAAGCACATTATAACACCGCTCGACCGTTGAGGCAATGTCAACAAGGCCAGGCAGGATGACGACGGCAATGCCGTCACCTATCCAGGGGATGTCGTCGCGCAATGCCAATTGACAGGCTATCGTTGGCGGTGTACAATCAACCTCACCCCAAGAACAGGAGGCAAAATGAACCGACGCATTTTGATCCTCAATCCCGCCGGCCGGCAGTGGCATTTGGAAACGCTGCGCGTTGAAACGCTGCCACACGACCCACGCGAAGATTATTTCGTGTTGGGTGGCGAAGCACTATGTCAGTATTTACTGCGTCAAGACCTCAGCTCGCTGGTGATCGCGCGGGGCCCGTTGCCCTTTCTGGCCGGCAACAAAGCCAGCATCGGCTACCTTTCGCCATTGACCGGTTTGCCACACTATAGTTTTGTCGGCGGGCGGGCCGCAGGGATGCTGTTCAACCTGGGACTGGATGCCATCTGGTTCCGCGCGGACGAATCAACACCCCACGCATCCGTCGCGCCAACGTATGTGGTGGTCGGTGGACATGCGCCCGACCTGCACATCGAGTTCAAATCGGCTGCGGCACTGCCCCATGGGCAACGCAGCGCATTTTATTGGCTGGTCGCGCACGAGTTAGACGGTGTGCCGCATACAGGCAGTGTGTTTGTGCTTGGCGAAGGCGCATATCTGGGCTATCGCTCGGCCAACCTGGCCGTCGAAGCGATTTATCACGCCGGGCGCGGCGGCGCAGGCGCCGTTTTGAAGCGTTTCACTGCAGCGCTGGTGCTCAAGGGCACGCCGCTCGCCCCCCACAAATTCTTTGCCTCTGCTGCCATCGCCCGCAATCCCAACGCCGAAATCGCCCCCCTGTTGGAACGCCACTGTGCGCGGTTGTCAACCAAAACAGGCGGCACGATTGCCAAACTCTACCAAACGGGCCGGATCGACGCCCAACCGACCCTGCCCGCATACAACGCTCGACAGGTGGGATACGCCCTGGCCGATTTGGGCAGCGAACAAATGCTGCGCGCCATCCGGCAGGGACAAACCGGCTGCTACTGGTGTCAGGTCGATTGCCGGCACTGGCACCGCTTGCCGGCCGAGTATGCACCCGATGGTCAAGACATTTTCCTTGACGATTTCGAACCGACCTATGCGATTTTTGCCATGTTGGGGCTGGAAAGTGCCGAGAATTCCCTGCAGGGTCGCCTCAAACTATACGCCGAGGTCGGACGCCGACTGATCTTGCCTCTTGAGCAAATGGGCTGTGACATTTTGGAAATCGGACTGGCACTGGCTGCGCTGTTTGAAGGCATAGAACGCGGGTTAATTCCGGCCGCCGACCTGCCCGAATTCCTCCGCCGCGCCCCGCCAGATGGCGCTGCACGTCTTGAAGCCGCCGCGCAAACCGTCGAACTGTTGCGCACGCCTCAGGCCGCCCATTGGCCCGCATTGCAACACCTCGCCGATGGGCCACAGGCCCTGGCCGAACATTACCCCACCATGCAGGACATCGTCTTTACCGGCGGCAAAGGCACACTGGGCAACGCCGGACATGCCAATGCTTTATGGACTTTTATGATGCCTTTTGGACGTTTCTTTGGCCATTACGTAGGGCAGGCCTACAAGATCGACGAGCCGTTGCCTGCCCCCGGCGCAGCCGCGAGCGAATACGAGGCCTGTTTTGAGCGGGTCGTCGAACGCCTGCTGCAGCGTGAATTTTTTTGGATTCTGGCCAATGCCCTCTCGCAATGCGCGTTCACCTTTGTCATTTTCAGCCAGAATGGAGAAGGAGAGCGATTGAGCGACGACGATTTGTTGGTGCGAGTGCTCGACCATTACGGCATCCACTGTACACGCACCGACCTGGAGTGGTTTGCGCAGGCTTTCTGGGCCCAATCAATGGTCTTCAAGTGCGAATTGGGCTGGCGACCGCCGTCGGCAACCGAATTTCCACGCCGCGTCTACGAAGTGCTGTCGCAGGTGTTGGCGCGCCCGGTTGAACAAGTTCAGCAATTGATGGCCTGGCTGATTCAGATTTGGATGCGCCAGGCCGCCCAGGTGCTGCATCGCTTTGGCTATGTGCCACCATGGTAACGCACCACGCGGGACGGATATTGTACCCGAGTCCAGGCCCATATTGGATCGGCAGCCCGATGACGCCACGTAACGTCTGCGATACAATATGAATAAATCCAGAACGTTACAGGAGCCAAGATGAAACACCCCCCAAAAATGAGTCTGAGATACAAACTTGTCCTCTGGTTTGTGCTGATCACCGTCGCTTCAACTTTGTTAGCCGAAAGCATCGCCTGGGGATTGCTCTACCCAACCTTTTTGGAAAGTCGAACAGACGTTCAGATGGGGACAATCGGTCTGCTCGCCGGCCTGATAGGCGGTGGATTGGGCCTTTTGGTCAGCAGCGCGCTCAACCGTCGACTGCGACGGATGATCGATGTAGGACATGCCTGGCTGCGCGGCAACCTTTCGGCACGCATCGCCGACCCCATTGCCGACGACCTGGGACTGCTGGCCGAACAACTCGATCTGCTCGCCGACCACCTGGAACAGGACGAACAAGACCTGAACGAATTGCGGACTCGCGACATCCGACAGATCGACCAGGTGCGCACACTGGCGGTGACCGAAGAGCGGAGTCGCCTGGCGCGCGAACTGCACGACAGCATCAAACAATACCTGTTCAGCCTGGCTATGACCGCCGGCGGACTGCGCACCCGCTTTGACGGACTGTTGTCCAATCCCCAATCGGCGCACACGGCCTTGCCTCAACTGGCCGAAACGGTGCACGAACTGGAAACGACGGCACAAACCGCCCAACGCGAGATCACCCGCCTGATCCGCGACCTCAAGCCGGGCACCTTAGAAGAACAAGGGCTTGGCGTAGCCCTGAACGACTATGCGCTGCTTTTTGGCGCGCGTGAACACATCATGGCCTATGTCGACGTGCAAGGCAACGATGCCATCGTGCCCCCGTCGGTGGCCGAAGCGTTATACCGTGTAGCCCAGGAAGCGCTGCACAACGTGGCCCGCCACGCCCGCGCCACCCGCGTCGACCTGCGACTGCGCTGCCTGCCCGAACAGGTCACCTTGACCGTCAACGACAACGGCGTAGGCTTTGACCCCCAGCAAATGTCCCGGCGCGGCCTGGGCATTGCCAATATGGAAGAACGAATGATGGCCGTCGGCGGACAGGTCGTGGTCGAAGGACGGCCCGGACGCGGCACAACGGTCACCGCACGGGTGGCACTCACCCAACCGACCGGCACGCGCCCCGAAACAACGATGTACGAGCAGGAACGCCCCCGACCAAGCATTGAAAACTGGGGATGGCTGGGGCAAAAGTTGGTTATCCCGGTGGGACAAACCTGGCCCTGGCTGCCCGCCGATCAGATACACCTGCGCCAACCGTTGATCGAAACCGATGGAGAAATGCTGATCGTGCGCGAACGACGGTATGGACTTGGCAAACAATTCGATCTGCTGCTCGCCGCTCAACGAATTCCACTGCTGCGCATCAGACGAATTCGCACCGGATACGCATGGCACATCGACAGCGCCGTGTGGACGCTGCGCTACATCGCCCGTTCACGGGATCAAATGGTGCTGATGCGCAACGATCAGCCGTTGGCGGCCCTCCAGGCGCAAGGACGCTTGATGAACGCCTGGAGCGAACTGATCTATGACGACCGCGGCTACCGGTTGGTTTGTGACAAAGGGGGTGATTACGTGCTGATCGACCAAGAAGGCAACGAAACCTGGCGTGCCAGGATGGGCAACAGGCTACAAATCGAACTCAAACGGCCTATTCCTTTGCCCTTGCTGGCAATGGTCACAGCACGCATTGTCGATGATACGCTTTGGATGTCCAATGCACAAGCAGGCAGAGTGACTGTCAAGGTCTAGCCCGATCATTTAATTTCAAAAGGAGAGTAAAATGAGAACTATTGTGTCATTCATGTACACGCTCAAGCCCTATGAACGGGGCATTCAAGAGACCCTGGGCAAATACACCCGCTTTGTGATGCCCGGCTTTGGCGTGCAGATTCCCATTGTGCAGGTCATCCGGGTGCGTGACGTGCGCGAGCACACCATGGACATCCCGCCGCAGCCGGTGATCACCAAAGACAACGTCGAAATTCGCGTGGACGGCGTGATGTGGGTACGGCCGGCTTCCGATGAGGAATCGATCAAGCGCACTTTTTACAACATCGACAACTGGAAGCGGGCCGTCATCCAGCTCGCGCAAACCAACCTGCGCCAAGAGTTCGGTGATCTGACCCTGGACGAAAGCCTGGTAGCACGTGAACGCATTGCCAACAACCTGCAAAACGTGCTCAACAAATTTGCCGTCGAATGGGGGTTGCTGGTTAGCAAAATCGAGATCATGCTCATCGATCCGCCCGAAGACATCAAAGCGGCTATGCACAAACAAAAAACCGCCGAGCAAGAGCGTCGCGCAATGCGGTTGCTGGCCACCGGCGAGTTCGAGGCTGCCGAGCAGAAAAAGCTGGCCACCATCCAGCGCGCCGAAGGCGAACGTGAGGCGGCGATCAAGGTTGCCGAGGGGCAAGCCGAAGCCATCCGCCTGATCAACGAGGCGGCCGAAAAATACTTCCGCGGCAACGCCCAATTGCTCAAGCAAATCGAAATGACCGAAACAGCCCTGCGCGACAATGCCAAGATCGTGGTCACCGAACATGGCATCAGCCCGACACTCTTGCTGGGCAGCCTGCCGGTTTCGGTCTCGTCCAAGAAAGGTGACGAGGCCTGATATGGCCGCCCCACAAGCACAATCTGGCCTCAACAATGAGGGAAAAGAAACGATCACGGTTTTTGTCGTCGACGACCATGATCTGGTGCGCAAGGGATTGCGTTTTTACCTCAGCGCCCACCCCGAGATCGTCATCGTTGGTGAGGCAGGTGATGCACAAAGTGCGGTAGCCGGCGTACAAGACCAGGTTCCCGACGTGGTGCTGATGGACCTGGTCTTGCCCCTCACGCCGGGCACTGCACCGGTCGATGAAGGAGGTGTACAGGCTACCCGACGCATCCGCGAGATCAGCCCACGCAGTCAGGTGGTGGTATTGACCAGTTTCACCCAAGATGAACTTGTCTTTGCAGCCATCAAAGCCGGCGCCCTCTCTTACCTGCTCAAAGATGCCGACGCCGAAACGGTACTCAGGGCAATCCGTGCCGCTGCACGCGGAGAAGCGATCTTGCATCCCCTGATCGCCCAGCGGTTGATGGCCGAAGTGACGGCTCCGGCCAGACATCATGACCCTATTTCTGAACTGACTGCGCGTGAGCTTGAAGTGCTCCAATTGATCGCTCAGGGAAAGAGCAACGCCGAAATTGCCGACGAACTGGTGGTCACCGAGCGAACGGTCAAAGCACATGTCAGCAACCTGCTGGGCAAACTCCACCTGACCGACCGTACCCAGGCTGCGATTTACGCCTGGCGCAAAGGGCTGATCGATAAATAAAATTGCCCCGAGCCTGCATCTAACGTTGGTTGAGCCTGCCGAAACCAACGTTTTTTATTTTACCCGCTCACAACCAGAGGCAGATACAGCCACGCTGCCGGTTGCCAGAACTCGAACGCGCCGATGTCCGGTCGGGCATCGCGGGGGCGGTTCTCCAGGTCCACCGCGGGCGCGCCGTCGACGGTACCGGTATCTATCGCCGGGCTGCCCGCCTGCAGGTGGTAGTCCCCTTCTTCACCCCAGGCCGGGCGGACAAAGCGCGGGTCGCCGCACAGGTTTCCCGCGCCCAGCGAGGCGATGTTGGTGCAGGTGTAGGTCGTCTCCCCCTGGGTCAGGACCGTCTCGTTCTGCGGCAGGTAGAAGA
>Ga0209101_1000681_pt1 | contig 27377 bp, 23 predicted proteins | sample ConPoolayeCmetaG_FD_185481 | JGI IMG/M metagenome (GOLD analysis project Ga0209101, IMG submission 185481) | Hot spring microbial mat communities from California, USA to study Microbial Dark Matter (Phase II) - Cone Pool mat layer C metaG... ...
TCGAATGTCCGATCGGGTCGAGCGGATCGTTTGCCAGTCGCCGGCCGACTTCCCACCACCCCCGTGCAGTGGAGTTTTACTCGTCTTAGCGGTCAAACCCAGACCTGCCTAGGACCTGCTCGGCCGCGGCATTCGATCCTTTGACAAGGTGACTTCCCCCCTGACCGGAGCATCCTGGAAAAATTATCCCAGGTCGTTTATTTTAACGTGGGATGACGGAACCCTCGAACTGATAAGTTGGGTCGCTCATGCAAGGGAATCTGGAAGTCGTCATAACAGGAATGGGGGTTGTGTGCCCTATAGGAGTAGGGATAGAGGCTTTCTGGAATTCCCTGCTTTCGGGAAAGAGTGGAGTTGCGCGATTAGACTGGGAGGGTGCTGGGCAGTTGCTCCATCCGTTCGGTGGGGTGGTCCGCGAGTTTGAGCCGGGGCGCTACGTTCGCCCTCGCAAGAACCTCAAGGTCATGAGCCGCGAGATCCAGATGGGCGTTGCCGCCGCGGACATGGCGTGCACCGCGGCCAAGGTCGCCGGCAGCGTGGACCCGGATCGCATGGGCGTGGTGTTCGGCGCGGACATGATGGTCACCGAACTCGAAGAATTGGTCGGGGCCTATCGGGCGTGCATTGCCGAGGGAAAGGTTGAGCTGCGGACCTGGGGCGAAAAAGCGCTGCCCGAAATGTTTCCCCTTTGGATGCTCAAATATTTGCCGAACATGCCGGCCTGCCACATCGGCATTGCCCACGATGCCCGCGGGCCGAACAATACTCACACGCTCGGCGAGGTGTCGGGGTTGACCGCCCTGGCCGAGGCCTGCGATGTGCTCCGTCGAGGCCAGGCCGACCTGATGGTCGCCGGCGCGGTCGGTTCGCGGATCCATCCCCTGACCATGGCCCGCTACTGCGCGCTCCCCTTGTCGCGTCGCGGCGACGCGCCGGCGGCCGCGTGCCGGCCGTTCGACGCCGACCGCGACGGCATGGTGCTGGGCGAGGGGGCGGCGGCGTTTGTGCTGGAAAGCCGGCGGCGGGCCGAGGCCCGCGGGGCAACGCCCTACGCGCGAATCCAGGGCTTCGCCAATGTCTTTGAACCGAGCGAGACGGCGTCCGGGCGGCGGGCCGAAGGTATTCGCCGGGCCATCGAGAAGGCCCTGAATGCCGCCGGGGTCCGCCCCGACGACATCGGACACGTCAATGCCCACGGACTGAGCACGATCGAAGACGACCAATACGAGGCCCGGGCGATCCGCGAGGCGCTGGGCGACGTGCCGGTCACCGCGCCGAAGAGTTTTTTTGGCAACCTCGGGGCAGGCGGCGGGGCGGTGGAACTGGCGGCAAGCGTCCTGGCGCTAAAACACCGCATGGTGCCCCCCACGCTCAACTACGAGCGGCCCGACCCCGCCTGCCCCATCCGTGTGGTCCATGGCGCGCCGATCCCCCACTCCAAGCCCTCGGCCCTGGCCTTGAATCACGGCCCCAACGGCCATGCGGTCGGGGTGGTCATCGGCGCGGCGGACGGATGACGATGGCTGTCGACTACCAAGCCTGGTCTGACCGCGTGCGCCGCTTGCACCGGGCGATTGCGCGATTGATTCCGCTGGGGGCCTCGGTGGGCGTGCCGTCACCCTCGGGCCAGGAGTGGCACGATCTGTTGGAGCGGAAACTCTTGCCGCAGTTGGAGGCCCCGCCACTGTTGGTGGTTTGCGTGGTGGGCGGGACGAACATCGGCAAGTCGCTTTTGTTCAACCACCTCGCCGGCGAGGTGGCCAGTGCCGTCAGCCCGTTCGCCGCCGGCACCAAACACCCGGTCTGCCTCGTCCCGCCCGACGCCGCCGATTGCGACCTGTTGGCCAGGATTTTCGAGGGATTCACGTTGCGGGCATGGCGGTCGGCCGAGGATGCCTTGGAGGAATCCGCGGAGAACCTCCTTTTCTGGAGGATCGGCAAGAACGTGCCCAACCGTCTGATCCTCCTCGACGCCCCGGACATCGATTCGGACGCGATGGTCAACTGGGAGCGGGCCCGGGCGATCCGCCAGGCGGCCGACGTCCTCTTGGCCGTGCTGACCCAGCAGAAATACAACGACGCCGCGGTGAAGCAATTTTTCCGCGAGGCGGTTCGGGCCGACCAAGCGATCGTCGTGCTGTTCAATCAGTGCGACATCCAAGCCGACCGCGATTTCTGGCCCGTCTGGCTGGCCACGTTTTGCGCCGAGACCGGCGCCCGGCCGGAACTCGTTTACGTGGTTCCGCGCGACCGCGCCGCGGCCGAATCGCTGAAGCTGCCGCTGTACGACGTTGGCAGCGATGGGACGCGCCCGCCAGAGCGGCCGGCCGACCTCCGCGAGGAGCTGGCTTCGCTGCATTTCGACGCCATCAAGGTCCGCACGCTCCGCGGGGCCTTGCGGCGGGTGCTCGACGCCGAGCGCGGCCTGCCCGCCTACCTCGCCGCCATCCGCGCGGCGGCCAAGGAATTTCGCACGGCGCATGAGGCCCTGTCGGCGACCGAAATGGCCCGCGTGGCATGGCCTTCCCTGCCGCCCCGCGCGCTGGTGGACGAAATCCGCGACTGGTGGGACGACGCGCGGCCGCGATGGTCGCGCAACATCCACGGGTTTTATCGAACCTTGGGGCAAGGGATCACCTGGCCCATCCGCCGTCTATGGCGGGGATCGGAGTTGGGCGACGCCGACCCGCTGGCCGCCTTCCATCGCCGCGAACGCGAGGCCATCCTCCTGGCCGTGGAAAAGATGCTCGATGAATTGACGCGGTTGTCGCGGGTGGGCAACGCCACGTTGCGGCCCAAGCTGCTTGCCTTGCTGGGCGGGACGGCGAGGGAGGACCTGCTCAGCCGGGTCGAGGCCGCCCACCGCGAACTTCCCGACGTCGACGAGCATTACCGGCGGTTCCTCCGCTCCGAGCTGGACGCATGGCGCGAACGCAATCCCGCCGCCGTCCGATTGCTCCGTTCCTTGGACCATGTGGCCGCCGTGGCCCGGCCCGCCATCTCGGTCCTCCTCTTCGTCAGCGGTTGGCACGTGGCGGGCGACCTGGCCGGCCAGGCGGCGGCCCAGGCCGCCACGCACACGGTGGGGCAGTTGGCCCAGGAGGCCGCCATTGCCGGCGGCATCGCCGGCGGCGGCGAAGCCCTCGTCTCCAGCACGACCGAGGGCGTGCGTCAGGCGGCGGGAAGACTGTTCGTCCGGCTGCAATCGCGCTACGCCCAGCAACGCGCGGCGTGGTTGGCCGCCTGGCTCGAGCGGGAACTTCTCGGCGGCGTCCTGGACGAACTTCGCCGCGGCGCCGAGGTGCCCCGCCACGATGCCTTCGAGGAAGTCGTGGCCCTATTGGAGTCGCTCGCATGACGCATCGATGGTGGGCCGCCGTGGTCGCATGGCTTCGACGCGGCCGGCCGCCCAAGCCGCTCGGCGCGCGGGGCGAGGAGGCCGCCGCGCGTTACCTCAAGCGGCTTGGCTACCGGATCGTCGCGCGGGACAGCCGTTCGCGGCATGGCGAGATCGACCTGGTGGCCGTGGATGGCCGGACCATTGTCTTTGTCGAAGTCAAGGCCCGCGAATCGGCCCACGCCGGACACCCGTCCGAAGCCGTGGACGCGGTCAAGCGGCGGCGTGTGTCGCGGGCCGCGGCGGCGTTTCTCAAGAGCCACGGCTTGTTGGAGTCTCCGGCCCGGTTCGACGTGGTCGCGGTCACCTGGCCGCCGGGCCAGCGGCGGCCCACGATCGAGCACTTTCCCCACGCCTTCGAAGCCTCGGAACCCAGGGAATCTGTCTCGTGAAGCCTTCCCGTCGGATGCTGCCAAGACGCCGCCTTTGGACGAAAAACCTTGGCCCCTGGACCTTGGTGGCGGCCCTGCCGGTCGTGTTCCTGCTTGGGCGGGGCTGCGATCAGACGTTGGCCCCGCACTCCGTCGACACGTTGCCGGCGATGGAAATCTATTTCTCGCCGCGGGGCGGGTGCACCGACGCGGTGGTTCGGGAAATCGCCAACGCCCAAAGCTCCATCCTGGTGCAAGCCTACTCCTTCACCTCGGCTCCCATCGCCAAGGCCCTGGTCGACGCCAAGGCGCGGGGCGTCGAGGTGGCCGTGATCCTCGACGAAAGCCAGCGGAGCGAAAAATACTCCTCCGCCGACTTCCTCCTCCATGCCGGAATCACCACCCTGATCGACGACCGCCACGCCATCGCGCACAACAAGGTGATGATCATCGACCATCGCGTCGTGATCACCGGCTCGTTCAACTTCACCAAGGCGGCCGAGGAAAGCAACGCCGAAAACCTGCTCGTCATCCGCGACCCGGGGGTCGCTGACATCTACGCCCGAAACTGGCGCCTCCATGCCGAGCATTCCCTGCCTTACGAGGGGCGGAAGGACGAACGGAAGGCTTCGGACGAGGGCAAGCCGCGGGAAAAGAAGAGCAAGAAAAAAACGCTGCCGCTCTCTCCGTGAAGAGAAGCGGCAGCGAAGGTAGATCAAACCTCCCGTCGAATTGCGACCGGATGCGTCGCTTCGAGACGAGCGGGGATCGGGCGTGCTACAGCACCAGCCTTGCGTGATCCCGGCTCACGAACATGGGTTGGCACCTCCGTCGGAATAACTAACGGGAGGCTCGATTTCTCCTCGTGTTTCCTTGATCAATCGACGCAAAACGCGATTCTCCGCTGGAACCAATATCGGCAAATCGGGCGCCGCGCCTGCGGTCGTTTTTTCTTCGCCGAGTTTAGGAATTGTACCCCGGCAGGCGGTCAAAAGGCAAGGCATCTTTTGGGTTTTGCGTAACCTTTCACACGCTGGAAGACACACGAAGGGGTCGGAAATCTTTTTCCCTGTCGGCGGCAACGGTTCTCCTGCCAGCCAAGAGGATGCTTCCGCCGACAGGGAAAAAGGAAAAAAACTCCCGACCCCTTGCCGCCGCGCCAACGGAAGGCTCGAACCCAGGCGGTGATGATCCATGCCTTGCCCGGCCCGGAGGGGCATTCGACCATAGCCCAGCAGTTCACTGCTGGGATCGCATGGCCTCGATATTCTTCCCTCCGTCCCGTAGGGACGGCTGATCCTCCATGGTGGCCGTTCGTTCGTCTTTCCGGGACGACAACGCCGGGCAAAACTTTGCGGATCGACGACGAGTTGGGGGGCAAGTCCTGAGGCTCTGCGAAGGGCGTGGTTGGAATCGAGAGACGACGCCGCAACATCACGCCCGTCGAAGACTCCGAGCGTGCCAACCGACCGCAGATCGCGGGCAAAAGGTTGTGGGACGACGCCCGTTGACGGGCGTTTTCCGCCGCAGGCGGCGTTCGGCCCGGCATTCATGCCGGGTATCCGTGGACCCACGCCACGGCGCGAGGCCCGTTCACGGGCCTTCTCGCTGGAACGGCTTGGAGCCTGACGGATTCCGCGGGGATCATCAAAATGTCGCGCAACTACGACGGGGAACGTTGGCAAAGCGGCTCGAACGGTTCGCGCAGGATGAGAAAACGGCCCGAACACCGCCCGCAAATCTGGGAGCGCGGGCGTCTCGCCCGCCTGGACGAATGCGGGCAAGATGCCCGCGCTCCACAGAGGAGTTGGCATGAACAGCGCCACCGCGAGAAGCCCCGTCAACGGGGCTCAAGGTTCGTTGCTAAATCGCAACCGCTACCCGGCGTAAGACGCCGGGCCGAAGACCGCCCGCGGCGGGGAAGGCCCGTCAACGGGCCTTTACATTCGGCAATTCGACTGGGCGGCCTTCGGCCGCAACCAAATCTGCGCAGGAAAACAAGAAATCTAGCATTAGTGACAGAAGCTCATGGCCCGTGGCCCGGGCTTTCAGCCTGCGGCTTGGTGAACGGCTGGAGCCTGCGCCACCGAAGCGCGTCGTTCGACCAGGGCGAGTATAATGCCCAAAGAGGCGGCCCAAACAGCTTTCGACCGACGTTTTCGCGGAGTATGGGACGCATGATCAGTGGAATTGTTTTCGCGTTGAGCGTCCTTGCGGCAGCCGACGATCGTTTGGAACCACACGACGAAGTGGCGTCACAAGTGCGGCGGCTGGTCGCTGAGCTAGACTCTCCGGAACTCGCCCGGCGTCAAGCCGCCGAAGAGGAACTCTTGAATCTAGGCCCCAAAGCCCTGGATTTCCTGCCGGGCGAGGCGGGGCCAGGCAAGGCCGAGACGGCCCAGCGGCTCGCCCGCGTCCGACGAAAACTCCAGCAGGCCCAAGCCAGCCTTGGATTGCAGCCTTCGCAAGTTTCGCTGGAGGGCAAGATGCCGCTGGCGCAGCTTCTCGAGCGGCTCGAGAAGCAATCCGGCAATGCCTTCGCCACTTCCCGACTGTCCAACCGCGCCGAGTTGCTCCAGCGAGAGTTCAAGGTGGATTTTCGCCAGAAACCGTTCTGGCCCGCGCTGGATGCCATCCTCGGCGAGGCGGGACTGGAGGTCTATCCCTTCGGCGAGCAAGGGCGGATCGAGTTGACGGTGTCCGGCGTCCCGCCCGGCGCGGCCCAGCGGCACGTCGCTTATCCGGGTCCACTGCGGTTGGAACTAGTGGGCGTCCAGGCGCAGCGCGACTTTCGGTCGGGCGGGGGATCGCTGAAGCTCGACATCGAGGCGGCTTGGGAGCCGCGTCTGGCGCCGATCAGCCTGAGGCAGCCACTGGCGGAGGTGGAAGCGGTGGACGACCGCGGCCGCCGCCTGGCAGCCGACGCCCCCGAGGCGACGCTGGAAATTCCCGTGCCGCGAGGCCCGATCGCCAGCCGGTTCAGCGTGCCCCTGGCCTTGCCGTCGCGCGACGCGAGTGGTCTTCGCGAAGTTCGCGGCGTGCTTTGGGTCCTGGCCCCCGGGCCGCTGGCGACGTTTCGCTTCACGGAGCTTGGCCGCGGCTCGCGAGTGGCGCACCGCATGGCGGGCGGCTCGGTGACGTTGGAAGGCGCGACGAAGTTGGGAAAGACCCTGGAGGTCCGCGTCCTGGTCCGCTTCGACGAACCCGGCGACGCCCTGGCCTCGCACCGCGCCTGGATCTTCAACAACCCCGCGAGACTGGAGACGCCCGACGGCAAGGCGATCAGGCCCGAATCGACAAGCCCCACGCGGCAAACCGCCAACGAAGCCGGCATCGCGCTGCTCTTTCCCATCGACCGCGCGATCGGGGACTACGCCTTCGTTTACCAGACGCCGACGACGATTTGGAACGTTCCGCTGGAATACCGTTTTCGCGACGTCCCACTGCCGTGAAGTCCGACGAGACACGGCGCTAGGGGCGAAGCCATTCGTCGCGGTGTTGGGCGACGAACGCGTCGTCGGCCAGATGCGGGTACATGCGGTAGACGCGGTCGATCTGGGCGTCCTGACCAGGGCTGAGCGTCTCGTTGGGATCAAGGCACCAGATGCCCTCCAGCAGGCCCTGGCGGCGGAGCACCTCGTGCAGGCCGGCGATGCAACCGGCGAACCCGTTGGCCGCGTCGAAGAAGGCGGCGTTGGCGTCGGTCACCTCGACGGCCCGCCGAAGCAGCTCCGCGGGCGCCGAGGGGCCCATGGCCGCGGCGCGGCATTCTTCGAGCAGCTCCACGGCCCGACGGGTCCACACCGCCCAATGGCCCAAAAGTCCGCCGACGAACCGCCGCACGACCGTGTGGCCGTTGACGGGAAAGCAATAGGGGGTAATCAGGTCGAGCACGATGTTGTCGTCGTTTCCGGTATACAGGGCCACGTCATCGCGGCCCGACTCCGCCACGGCCCGGATCACGTCCAGCGTCTGATACCGATTGAACGGGGCGATCTTGATCGCGACCACGTTTTCGATCTCAAGGAACCGTCGCCAGAACTGGTAACTCAAGACACGTCCGCCCACCGCCGGCTGGAGATAAAACCCGACCAGGGGAAGGATTTCGGCCACGGCGCGGCAATGGGCCAGGAGGGCGTCGTTATCGGCCTCGCGCAAGACGCTGAGGCTGAGCAGCCCGGCGTGAAAGCCGAGGCCTCGGGCCAAGGCGGCCTCGTGGACGGCTTGCGTCGTTGGTCCGCAGACCCCGGCGACGCGGATGAGCGGCTGGGGGCGGTGGGCGTCCAGCCGGGAGAATTCATCGGCCGCCAGCTCCAGCACCGGCCGCAACAAACCGATCTTGGGGTCGCGAATGGCGAACTGCGTGGTATGCACGCCGACCGCGATCCCGCCCGCCCCCGCCGCAGAATAGTAACGCCAAAGCGCCCGCTGACGCCGCTCGTCGAGCTGGCGATTTCGGTTCAAGGCCAGCGGACTGGCGGGAAGAACCACGCCGTGAAGGAGGATCCGGTGCACGTCGGAATTCATGGAAGGGACCATGGTCAAGGTTCCTCGATTGCCTGGAGACGTTCTGCGCGTCGATCCGCGCGACGGGCTGGAAAACCTTTGCCGTATGCTTGCTTGTTTCTTAAACGACCGCGTCGTCCAACGGCGCCCGCCGGACCAAGAGCCACAGAAAGAACGGTCCGCCGAGGAGGGCGGTGAGGATGCCGACGGGCAGTTCCGTGGGGGCCAAAAGGGTCCTGGCGAGCGTGTCGCACAGGCTAAGCAAAATCGCGCCGCAAAGCAAGGCGGCCGGGGTGAGGAAACGGTGGTCCGGCCCGACCATCAACCGGCAAATATGCGGCACGATCAGCCCCACGAAGCCGATCGGCCCGCACACCGAAACAATGCCCCCGACCATCAACGAGACGGCGACAAACAACAGCGTCTTGGTTCGATTGACCGCCACGCCGCGGCTGATGGCCAGTTCCTCGCCGGTGGTCACCAGGTTCAGCTCGTGGGTCAGGTAGAGGACGATCGCCGTTCCCATCCCCACCAACACGAGCACGGTGAGCACCTCGCCGAAGCCGACCACCCTGTCGAGCCCGCCCATCACCCAGCGGAGCAACAGGAAACTCTGGGTGAAATCGCTCAGGTACTGCATGAACAAAATGAGGCTGGAGAAACAGAAGCTGACGGCCACGCCGGCCAGCAGCATGGTGGCGGTGGAAAAGCCTTGCCTGGCGCGGGTCATGCCATAGACGAGGACCACGGCCAGCAAGGCCCCGGCAAAAGCGAACCAGGAAACCCCCGAGATCCACAACAGCGAGAACGGCAACTTGAGATGGATGTAGACCGCGGCCCCCAACGCCGCGCCGCTGGCCACGCCGAGGGTGAACGGCTCGGCGAGCGGGTTGCGAAACACGGCCTGAAACGCCAAGCCGCCCGCCGCCAATCCCGAGCCCGCCAAAAAAGCCATCATCACGCGAGGCAACCGCAACTTCCAGAAAATCGTGACATCCATCTCCTTGCCTTGTCGCCACAGCGCGGCAAGCGGAATCCGCTCCATGCCCACAAACGGCAATCCCGCCAGCGCCAGCGCGGCCAAGACGGCAAGCGAAAGAAGCACTATCCAGCGTCGGATCATGGTTTCAGGGGAGTTTCCTGGGCAGCGGTGCGGAAATCCAAAGCCAACGGATCGTCTTGGCCACGTGGCGGTCGGGGCGGCGGCCCGGGCACGATGACCGAAATCGGGACCTGGGGGTGGGGGGTCAAGAGAAACGGCGTTTGAAACAGACGTTCGAGCGCCTCGGGATTCATGATCTCGGCCGGCGTCCCAATAAACGCCACCCTTCCGCCGCACAACGCCACGATCCGGTCGCTGTCCAGCGCCGCGCGATTCAGGTCGTGCGTCACGCAAACGATCGTCGTCCCGCCCTCGTGGTTGATCCGCGTCAACAAATCCCGGATCTCGGCCTGGCGCCGGTAATCGAGGAAGGTCGTCGGCTCGTCCAGAAGTATGATGTCCGCTCCCTGGGCCAGCGCGGCGGCGATGTAGACCTTCTGCCGTTCGCCGCCGCTGAGCGTGTCGAGGCGGCGCTCGGCGAACTCGGCCGTGCCGGTCATCCGCAAGGCGTCGTCAACAGCCCGGCGGCCCTCCCGATCGATCGACGAAAACGGATTCAGGTACGGATACCGGCCCATCAATACGAATTGCCGCACCGTAAAAGGGATGACGCGGCCGTCGGCCTGCGGCACATAACTGATGCGTCTGGCCAGGTCCCTCTGCCGATAGCTTTCCAAGGGTCGGCCGAAAACCTCGATTCGGCCCGAACCTCCGACCAGGAGGCGATCGATGCATTTCACCAGGGTCGTCTTGCCAGCCCCGTTGGGTCCAACGATGGAAAGAAACTCGCCACGCGCCACCGAAAACGACACTTGGTGGAGGATCTCCTTGCCTCCCAGGCAGAACGAGAAATCGCGGATGTCGAGCACGATCTCGGTCGGCTGGTGAACCATCGCCATCATCGTCTTGGGGGTGTTTTTTCGATCGGCACGGCGGCCCGGGCCTGCCAACAGTCAACCTCCCGCCTCGGGCCGTTCCCAGCCGTTCCCGCTGGTCCTCCTCCAGACCATTCCCGGGGTTCTTGTGCGACGGCAGGCCGCGTTGGGGAGCGTGACAAAACAACCTGGCCGATTGCGATTACGGAGCGCGGGCATCTTGGCTGCGTTGGTCATGGCGGGCCAGCCGCCCGCGCTCCATGATTTGCCCACGTTCTATCGACCGCACCAACTTGCCGCACTGTCTGTTTTTGCGATTGAAGTCAAATGTTTGTTTCTGCCTCCCAGCCTTTTATTGAGCCTACGCCAGTCGTGCGAGGCGGGTGTCCAGTGAGTGTTCACGATTCAGTTGCGGGCGAGGCCCGCGCTAGGGTTGACGTGCCAGCTCGGGATGGAAAAGCTGGGCGAATTTCTCGACGAGTTTAATGAACCGCGGCCCGGGAATGAAGGCGTAATCGTCATCCACCAGATGCACCCGGCCGGACTTGACGGCCTCGACGTCGGGCAGTTGGCGCCAGTCGCGGAGGATTTCATCGGCCGAGAGTCCCCCCCGAAGGTCGCGAGCCACCAGATCGATAATCACCTCGGGATTCATGCGGAGAATGCCTTCGCCGGAGACCACGGGAAAAGCCGCCGAAACGTCGCCGCAGGCGTTCTTGCCGCCGGCCAGGAGGATCATGCGGTTCATGAAGCCGTCGGAACCGGTAACATAAACGTTCTGGATCTTGCCCGACCCCAGAGTCCGCTCGACCACGACGATCACGCGCGGCCGCGCAAGCTGGGCGGTCTGCTGGTTGATGCGGTGCATCTGGGTTTGGATTTCGTCGACCAAACGCCGGGCGCGGTCCTCGACGCCGCCGCGGCGCCCCAATTCGATCATCGAATCCAAAATCCCTTCGACGCTGTCGTGGTTGACCTCGAGCAGGTTCAACCCCAAGTCGCGGAACGACTGGACGAACCGCGCATTTCCGCCGCGAAGCACGACAAGGTCCGGCCGGAGGGCGACAATTGCCTCGTAGTTCGGATCGAGATAACCGCCCACCTGGGCCTTTTCCCTCGCCTCGGCCGGATAGCGGCAATAGCGCGACACCCCGACCACGCGGTCGCCCAGCCCCAGGGCGAAAAGAATCTCCGTGGTGCTGGGCGAAAGCGAGACGATTCGCCGCGGTTGCTGGACCTCGGCACTCGAACGCTCCGGCTCGGGCCGATCGCCTTGGGAATCGGCGCGGCCCAAGAACACCAACCCTCCCAGGGCGGTCAACAACAAGAGTCCAGCGGCGACCGAGAGCACGCGCATGGCCATCGAAAACTAGATGATAGTCTGGGAAAGATGCCCGGGCAAGCAATTCACGCCGCGGCCCTGGACCTCAACCGCGCTTGCCCTAGGCGGGCCTCAACCGTAGAAATGCTGTGGGCGCCGCGGTGGTCTTTGAATCGCCATGAGGGGTGGTACAGGCAACCAGTCGGGTGCTGGTCCATCCACGGCCTGGCCGCCGCCCTGGCATCCTCCGCGGTCCATGCCGCAAGAACGATTTCCCTCTCGCGTCACTCTCGTTCAGGAAAATGCCATGTCCTTGTTCTGGATGCGACCAGGCCTTGTCGCTCGCTGGTGCGTTGGACTGACCGTCTTCTGTTGGCTTGTTGCGGGCAAGGCCTGTCTACTGCACGGGCAAACGCCCGCCAAAACCAATCCCGCGGCAAGCACCACGAAGGCCGCCGAGCAAGTCGAGGAAAAGCTTCCGCCGCCGCTGACGCATTACCTGGGCCGCGAAATCGCCACCACGATGCACTATAGCGGGGCCCCATGGCTGGTCCGCGAGAGCCGCCAACGCGAGGAGGACTGCAAACGGCTCCTGGCGGCCTTGAAAGTCCGACGCGGCGAGACCGTCTGCGATTTGGGTTGTGGCAATGGCTTCTACACCGTCCGCCTTGCCCGGCTCGTCGGGCCCGAGGGGAAAGTTTACGCCGTCGACATTCAGCCCGAAATGCTCGACATGCTCAAGGCCTGGAGCAAGAAGGAAAAGTTGACCAATATCCTGCCCATCCTTGGCTCGCCCATCGACCCCCGGCTGCCCGAACGCCAGATCGACCTGGTCTTGATGGTCGACGTTTACCATGAATTCTCGCACCCTGAACAGATGCTGGCCGCGATTCGCAAGAGCCTCAAGCCCGACGGACGGATCGCCGTGGCCGAGTTCCGGGCGGAAGATCCCCAGGTGCCCATCTTGCCGCTGCACAAGATGTCGAAGGAGCAAATCCTGAAAGAGTTCTCGGCCAACGGTTTTCGCCTGGTCGAGGAGTTCGACGGCCTGCCGTGGCAGCACCTGCTGTTTTTCCGCGTCGCCCTTGAGCGAGGCGATGGAAAAACACCCTGAGGCCGTCCGTACGGCATGGCACGAACGATGTGGTCCATTCCGTCTCATTGAGGGGTGCGGGGGGCTCTATTTCTCTCGTCCTGGGTCAAGGCCGGCGAACCTGGGGGTAGTCGATAGGGTCTTCAACAAGGGATGTGAGTGATTCGGGCAAGTGAGCAAGCGACGGCACAAGTTCTGAAGTCCTCTGCAAGCCACCCCCGCCCCTTGTCCGCTCTCTGGCTGGGGGCTAAGATGCCGGTTTCGATTGGTGAGGGAGTCATTCATGCGTCACGTCCTGTCGGCCTTGGTCCAGAACCGTCCCGGCGTGCTGTCGCATATTTCCGGGATGTTGGCCTCGCGTGGGTACAACATTGACAGCCTCGCGGTGGGGGAGACGGAGGACCCCCGATTGTCGCGGATGACGTTCGTGGTGGTCGGCGACGATAGCGTCCTGGAGCAGGTTCGCAAACAGCTCGAGAAGATCGTCACCGTGGTCCGGGTCGACGACATCAGCTCGAAGGATTATGTCGAACGGGACTTGATGCTCATCAAGGTGGCCGCCCCGCCGGGCAAGAGGAGCGAAATCAACGAGCTGGCCGGGATTTTCCGTGCCCGCATCGTCGACGTCGCCGCCGACATGGTGATGATCGAAATCTCCGGCAAGGAGCAGAAGATCGAGGCTTTCATCGAGTTGATGCGCCCGTTCGGCATCATCGAACTGGTGCGCAGCGGCCGGATCGCCATGGTCCGCGGGGCGGAAAGCCAACCGCCGAGAGCAACCGAGTGACTTCCAGGCCTTGCGCGAGGCCCTTTTGCCTCGGGGCTTGGACCGAGACTGAAGCTCCGAGTTCCAAGGCCCAAAAGTTCCATGCCCCCAGTATTTCACAGGAGCCTTTTTCGATGCCCGCCAAAATCTATTACGACCAGGATGCCGACCTGTCGCTGTTGAAGAACAAGACGATCTCGATCCTCGGTTACGGTTCGCAAGGCCACGCCCACGCCCAAAACCTTCGCGACAGCGGCTGCACGGTCGAGGTGGCCGAGCTGCCGGGCACGGCCAATTACGAGCTGGCCGTCAAGGACGGCTTCAAGCCGCTTGGCGCCGAGGAAGCGGTCCGGAAGGGAGACATCATCACCATCCTCCTGCCCGACGAATTGCAGGCCGACGTGTTCCGTACCCAGATTCGCGACAACCTCAAGCCGGGCAAGTTCATCGTCTGCTCGCATGGGTTCAACGTCCACTTCGGCCAGTTCGAGGTCCCCAAGGGCGTCTCGACGCTTTTGGTCGCGCCCAAGGGCCCCGGCCATCTCCTCCGGTCGGAATTCGTCAAAGGCGGCGGCGTGCCGTGCCTGATCGCGCTGGGCGACGGGGCGGCCGACAACGCCCTGGCCATCGGCCTGGCCTACGCCAAGGGCATTGGCGGCACCCGGGCCGGCGTGATCGAAACCACCTTCGCCGAAGAGACCGAAACCGACCTGTTCGGCGAGCAAGTCGTCTTGTGCGGCGGGCTGAGCGAATTGATCAAGGCCAGCTTCGAGACCCTCGTCGAGGCCGGCTACCAGCCCGAAATGGCCTACTTCGAGTGCTGCCATGAACTCAAGCTCATCATCGACTTGATCTATCAGGGCGGGCTGAACTACATGCGCTACAGCATCTCGAACACGGCCGAATACGGCGACTACACCCGCGGCCCGCGCATCATCACCCAAGAGACCCGGGCCGAAATGAAGCGGATCCTCGAGGAGATTCGCGGCGGTCAATTCGCCAAGGAATGGATCCTGGAGAACAAGGCCAACGCCCCCGCGTTCAAGGCCATGCGCCGCCGCGAGCGGTCGCACCCGGTCGAGGAGGTGGGCCGCCGACTGCGAAAACTCATGTCGTGGATCAACGCCAAAGAGGTGTGACGGTGCTGGATCGCCCAAACGTTTTTCATCAAGCCACCCAATGGCCGTTTTGAGCCGTTTTTCGTTCCCCCGCAACCACGGGCAGCGAAACGGCGACGGTCAGAGCTTATCCCACAATCTCCCCTCTCCCGCTTGCGGGAGAGGGGCCGGGAGTGAGGGCGGACGAAATCGCAACGACTTTCTTTCAAGTCGATCCCGATGCACGCTTCCCCTCACCCTAACCCTCTCCCAGAGGGAGAGGGAACTTTTGGGATAAGCTCACCACAAATCTGCGCGATCGCAGGCATTTGGTTGCGCACATATTAACCGGACTTGCCAGTTTTTGCGATCACCCCACCGCTCGGGTGGGCCTCAGTCCTGATCATGGAGGGGTTTCGCCGCGGTCGCGTTCCCCGGCATGGAGGCGTCCAACGCCGACGGCGCTTGCTTCATGTCGAGGTCGGCCTCGGTTGCCTCCTCGATGAGACGGCCCCGGTTCCGGACTGCCTCCTTGAGGATGTACTCGATCTGCCCGTTGACGCTGCGGAACTCCTGTTGGGCCCAAGCCTCGAGCGCCTCGTAGAGCTGTGGGCTGATGCGGAGAAGGAAGCTCTTGCGCGGTTTCATCGGGTGGCTCTCGGAGGCAGGAAGCTTCGGTTGGGCGGTGCATGAGCACGGCGGCGCCCCGGAATTTGAGGCTCGCGGATCGCTGTCCATGCGGATGGTGGAAGACTCTTTCTCTCCGTTATGGATACAGCGTGCCTGCATTGACGACCGGTTGGGCCTCGCGCTCGCCGCAAAGCACGACCAGCAGGTTGCTGACCATCGTGGCCTTGCGTTCCTCGTCGAGTTGGACGACGCCGTTTTCGGTGAGGTCCCTCAGGGCCATCTGCACCATGCTTACCGCGCCGTGGACGATTTTTTGCCGGGCGGCGATGATCGCCTCGGCCTGCTGGCGGCGGAGCATCACGCCGGCGATTTCGGGGGCGTAGGCCAAGTGGGTGAGCCGGGCCTCCTCGATCACCACGCCGGCCTTGGCCACTCGATCCTGCAATTCCTGTCGCAGGGCGGCCGCCACCTCGTCCATCCCGCTGCGAAGCGTCACTTCGTGGCTGTCTTCCTCGGCGCCGTGGTCATAGGCGTAGGCGCTGGCCACGTGCCGCACGGCCGACTCGCTCTGGATCTTCACGTAGTTCTCGTACTGTTGGACGTCGAACACGGCCTGGGCCGTGTCCTCCACGCGCCACACCACGACGGCGGCGATTTCCACCGGATTGCCCCGTTTGTCATTGACTTTCAAGCGATCTCCTTCGAGGTTCCGGGCCCGCAACGAAACCCGCAACTTCGTATTCAGCGGATTGGTCCAATGCCAACCGGCAGCGCGGATCGTGCCCTGATACGCGCCGAACAGAATCAGCACGCGGGCCTCGTTCGGCTCCAACGTGAAAAAGCCGAAGCAGATGAACACGCCCAACCCGATGACCAGCACGCTGGCCAGCAGCCAATAGAAATTGGGGGTCTGCCGCATCCGCTCGGCCTGCACGGTCCCGTAAATGAACCATGCAAACAGGGCGATTCCGACGGCGAAGATGGCGATCGTAACCACCAACATTCCCCACCCACTTAACACCTGAGTTGGTTTCTCCCGATTCATGTGCGATTCTCCCAAATGCAATGTCCGCCCCGATGATATCTAAATAATATCATATCGATAACATTCCGTCAAACAGGGCTTTGGGAATCTCCGTCATGTTTTAGCGCACGCCAGTTACCTTATCCCAACCGTGGCGCATCCGGCTACCCCTCGGAGATTGGGTTTGCCCAGGGGCCTATACTTTGCACGGGCTAAAATGACTGGGGCTTTGCAGGAAAGCGCCTCGGTATTGCCCGTGCGGAGTACAGCATTTGATGTCGGACTCTTTGCCTGCCTGCGGGGGCCAGGCACTTTTCCTGCGGAAAGCCCGGCAGAATGGCGGAAGCGGCCGCTTGCGGTCATTTGAGGAGACCTGTCTTATGCGGAATCTTGGATCGGGTTCGGTGATTCTCGTGCTCGCGGCGACGGTGCTCGGTTGCCAGGCCCAGCGGGCCGATGCGCCGGGTGGAAAGCTCCGCGTGGCGGTCAGCATTCCGCCGCAAGCGTGGCTGGTCGGCCAGATCGGCGGCCCTCGCGTCGAGGTTTTCACCATGGTTGGTCCGGGCGACAGCCCTGAAACGTATCAGCCTACCGACGCTCAGGTCGCTCAGATCCGGGCTTGTGCCGCGTGGTTTTGCATCGGCATTCCCTTCGAGAGCAGCCGCCCCTTGCGCGCGATGGTTTCCCAGGGCAATCTTCGCGTGGTCGATACGCGGGAGGGAATCCCGCTAAGGGAAATGAGCGCGTTGGAACGCGGCGGCGAGGAGTTGCACGAGGATCACGCGCACGGCGACGAAAAGCACGACGCCGGACATCGCGATCACGAGCGTCACGACCACGAGCGTCACGATCACGCACATCATCACGGCGGAAAAGACCCGCATCTTTGGCTCGCGCCGGCGCTGTTGAAAATCCAGGCTCGAACGATTGCCAAGACCCTGGCCGAACTCGATCCGCCGCGCGAGGCGGAGTACCAGGCCAATCTCGCCTCGCTGGAACGGAAGCTCGACGCGGCCGATGAGGAAATCCGCCGCACGCTGGAACCCTGGAAAGGCCGGATGTTCCTCGTGTTCCATCCGGCTTGGGGTTATTTCGCCGACGCCTACGGCCTGAAACAGGCGGCCATGGAAATCGAGGGCAAGGAACCGAGCGACAAGGAAGCCACTGCGTTGCAACAACTGGCGCGTCGGGAGGGGATCAAGGTCGTCTTCGTGCAGCCGCAAATCGCCAGCCGCGGGGCGGAGGCGATCGCGCGGGCCATTGGGGCGAGGCTGGAAACGCTCGATCCCCTGGCCCCCGACGTCATCGACAACCTCCTCCGCGCCGCCCGCGCCATCGCCGCTTCCTACCGCTAACGTGGCTCGCCGCGACAGCCCCGCCGCGAGCAACGATGGTCCAGGATGCCCGCGCCTGGCGGGCTATCTCGCGGCGGTCCGATCACCGCCTTATCTCCGCGGCGGACGGTCGCCCGCCTCGCCCGCCAAGCTCACGCCTTGCCCGCCATCACCAGCCGGGCGAAATGCTCGAACGAGCGGTCATAGGTTCGTTCCGCGCTGGGTGGAAAACAACAACCGGGCAGTTGCCGCGATCGAAGGTGATAGGCCAGGCAATCGCAACACGCGCCCTTGCGCGAGCAGGGATCGTAAGTGCAGGTGCAGGCCTTGAGATTCTCGGTCTTGCGACATTCCATGGCAGGTCCTCTTAGCGAACCACGAAATTGATCATCCGTTTGGGAACCACGATCACTTTCTGCACCGTCTTGCCCGCGAGCAATTCGGCGATCTTGGGTTGGCTCCGGGCCGCTTGTTCCATCGCCGCGGCGTCGGCGTCGGCCGGAACCTGAACCACCGCGCGCAGCTTCCCGTTGATTTGCACCGGCAGTTCGATCGTCTCCTCGCGGATCATGGCCTCGTCGAACCGCGGCCAAGGCTCGTAGGCCAGCGTGTCGGCGTGGCCGAGCGCCCGCCAAAGCTCCTCGGCGATGTGCGGGGCGAAGGGAGAGAGCAAGAGGACGAAGTCCTCCATCGCCCGCTGCGGCCGCGCGTCGCACTTGAGGAAATAGTTGGTGAACTCCATCATCCGCGCGATGGCCGTGTTGAACGACATTTGCTCGATGTCTCGCGTGACGGCCTGGATGGTTCTGTGGAGCATCCGGTTCTGCTCGGCCGTAGGCTCGCAGTCCCGCACGGCGGCGTGAAGACGCAACTCCTCGGCCCGATCGTCCACGATCATCCGCCATGCCCGATCCAAAAAGCCGCGCACCCCCTCGACCCCGCGCATGCTCCACGGCTTCACCGCCTCCAACGGACCCATGAACATTTCATAAAGCCTTAGCGCGTCGGCCCCGTATTCGGCCACCACGGCGTCGGGATTGACCACGTTGCCGCGGCTCTTGGACATCTTGTAAGCGCGGCTCTCGACCTTCACGGTCGGATCGGCCTTGAGCACGAACGACTCGCCCTGCTTTTCGACCAGTTCGGGCGAGAGCTTGACGGGCCGGGCCGCCTCGCCCCGCGACTCCGCCTCGTCGGGACTGATCCAGCGGCCGGATGCGTCCTGATAGCCGGTGAACTCCATCTCGCCGAGAATCATCCCCTGGTTGACCAGTTTCAGGAACGGCTCGGGCGTGCTCACCAGGCCGCGGTCGAAGAGCACTTTGTGCCAGAATCGGGCGTAAAGCAGGTGCAGCACCGCATGTTCGGCCCCGCCCACGTAAAGATCGACCGGCATCCACGCCTTTTCGACCTCCGGATCGACCAGGGCGGCGTGGTTGCGCGGGTCGAGGAACCGCAGGTAATACCAGCACGAACCTGCCCATTGCGGCATCGTGTTCGTCTCGCGCTTGTAACGCTTGCCGTCGCGCACGACGTAGAGCCAATCGTGGGGGGCCTTTTCCAGCGGCGGCTCGGGCGAATCGTGTTTGGCGTCGAAGGCCATGGTGGCGGGCAGGTCCAAGGGCAATTCCTCAGCCGCCAGCGCGCGGACCAGGCCGGTGGGCTTTCCTTCGGCGTCCAGCTCGTGCAGGATGGGAAACGGCTCGCCCCAGAAGTGCTGCCGACTGAAGAGCCAGTCGCGAAGCTTGTAGTTGACGGCCGCCCGGCCCAGCCCCTTGTTGGCCAGATCCTCGGTAATCCGCTGCTTGAACTCGGCGGTGGCAAGGCCGCTGAAACGGCTGGAGTGGATCGCCGTGCCCTCGCCGGTGAAGGCCTCGCGCCCTTCGAGCACCGCCTGGCGATTGACCCCCGGCGCGTCCCCGGGGTCCACCACCGGGACGATCGGCAATTGGTATTGCTGGGCGAAGTCGAAGTCGCGGGTGTCGTGGGCGGGAACGGCCATGATCGCTCCCGTGCCGTAGCTGGCAAGCACGTAATCGGCCACCCAGATCGGGATCGCCTTGCCGTTGACCGGATTGACCGCATACGACCCGGTGAACACGCCGGTCTTTTCCTTGGCCAGGTCGGTGCGGTCCAAATCGCTCTTCGAGGCGGCCTTGCGGCAATAGGCTTCCACCGCCGCGGCCTGGGCGGGCTTGGTCAGTCGGGCGACGAAGGGATGCTCCGGCGCGATGACCATGTAGGTTGCGCCGAACAGCGTGTCCGGCCGCGTGGTGTAGATCCGCAGCACGTTGTCGCCGGGCTTTCTGGGAAATCCCTTCTCGATCCGATCCACCACGCAATACTCGAATTCCTCTTGCGACGGCATCCCGTCGTCGCCCGTCCGCGTGCCAATGAAAAAATCGACCTCCGCTCCCGTGCTGCGGCCGATCCAGTTCCGCTGCAACAGCTTGATGCTCTCGGGCCAGTCGAGGTAGTCGAGGTCTCGTTCGAGCCGATCCGCGTAGGCGGTGATCCGCAACATCCACTGCCGCAGCGGCAGGCGCACGACCGGGTGACCGCCCCGCTCGCTCACCCCCCCGACCACTTCCTCGTTGGCCAGCACCGTGCCCAACGCCGGACACCAATTCACGGGGGCCTCGAGCTGGTAGGCCAGGCGATGCTCGTCCTGGTAGCGGCGCACCGCTTCTTCCCCGGCGGCGGAAACCTCCGCCGGGATCGGCAACTCGGCGATCGGCCGCCCTTTCTGCTGGTCCGGGTCGAACCAGGTGTCGAAAAGGACGAGAAAAATGAATTGCGTCCAGCGGAAATACTCCACGTCGGTCGTGGCCAGCTCGCGGTCCCAATCGTAGCTGAACCCGAGCATCTTGAGCTGACGTCGGAAGTTGCCGATGTTTTGCTCGGTCGTCTTGCGGGGATGGGTCCCGGTCTTCTTGGCGTGTTGTTCGGCGGGCAGGCCGAAGGCGTCCCAACCCATCGGGTGCATCACGCTCCGGCCCCGCATCCGCTCGAAACGACTGACAATATCCGTCGCCGTGTACCCCTCGGGATGGCCCACATGAAGCCCATCGCCACTGGGGTAAGGGAACATGTCGAGCACGTAGAGCTTCTGGCCCTGCGGCAGCCGAGGGGTTGCAAACGTGCGATTTTCCTCCCAGAACCGCTGCCACTTCGGCTCGATGACGGCAGGATTGTATCGAGGCATGATCTCTCCCAAGACGCGTACCAATCAAAGGTTTCGCGAAGCCATGATTCTAACGCTCATGGCCTTGCTGGCAAAAGGGGTTTTGGCGCCGTCCCGCCCGGGACGCAAGGGCAAACTTGCGGGAACCTCCGACGATGGGAGGGCCACGGTCCTCCGTGGCCTTCGTTCGGACGCGGTGGACCGCGTCCCTCCCGATTTGCAAATCGAGACGCCCAACACCGCCCCGCGTCGGCCAATGCCTGATGGACGGCGATCTCCCTGGACCCTATCATGTTCCATTAGCAAACAACCGTGCAAAGGCCTGAAAGGGGACGCGACCCGATGACGATCCTTCAGCCGGGGATGACGCGGCGCGAGCTGCTTTCTGCGATCGGGGCCAGCGCGGGCGCCGCGGCCGCGCTGGCGGCGCGCAATCTGCCCGCCGGGAGCCGCGAGGCTGCCCAACCAGCCAAGGCGTTCATTTGGGACGCGCATGGGCACATCGGCGGCGGCGGGCGCACCCCGGAAGAGAGCATCGCCCGGTCCCTGCGATACGCCGACCGGATGGGGATCGAGCGGGTAGTCGTGTCGATGGGCATGTCGTTCGTTTATGACCCATCGCCGGAAGAAATGTGCCGTCAGAACGACGAGGTGTTGCGGGCAGTCCGCGCTGCCCCGGATCGGGTCTTCGGCTTTGTCTACGTCAATCCGAAGCACGTCGCGGAGAGTCTCAAGGAGATGGATCGTTGCGTGCGCGACGGGCCGATGGTGGGCGTGAAGCTCTGGGTGGCCATGCGCTGCAACGAACCAAGTTTGGACCCGATCGTCCGCCGCGCGGTGGAGCTGAAGGTCCCGATCCTTCAGCACACGTATCTGAAGCTGACGGGAAACCTGCCCGGCGAATCGACGCCAGCCGATCTGGCCGAACTCGCCCGGCGCCATCCCGACGCTTGGTTCATCGGGGCCCACTCGGGCAACGACTGGGAACGCGGCTTTCGGGAATTCCGGCCGGTCAAGAATATCTGGGCGGAACTGAGCGGCAGCGATCCCACCTCGGGCATGGCGGAAATGGCGGTCCGCGAACTGGGGGCCGAGCGGGTGATCTACGGGAGCGATTTTCCGGGGCGCAGCTTCGCCTCGCAGTTGGCCAAGGTGCTATCGGCCGACCTCCCGGAAACCGCCCGCCGGCTCATCCTCGGCGAAAACTTCCGCCGCTTGCTCTCGCCCATCCTCACGGCAAAAGGAATGCACGGATGATCGTCGACGTGAATGTCAGTCTCTCGCGGTGGCCCTTGCGCCGCCTGCCGTGCGATGAAACGCCCCGCCTGGTGGCGAAACTCAAGGAACACGGCGTGGCGCAGGCCTGGGCGGGCAGCTTCGATGGACTGTTGCACCGCGACATCGCCGCGGTCAATGCCCGGCTGGCCGACGAGTGCCGCCGATGGGGCGAAGGGATCTTGCTCCCCTTCGGCTCGATCAACCCCATGCTTCCCGACTGGACCGAAGACGCGCGGCGCTGCCGCGAAGACCTTCACATGCCGGGAATTCGCCTCCACCCGAATTACCATGGCTACGGATTGAAAGACCCCATTTTCTCCGAGGTCCTGGCGTTGGCCGAGAAACACGGTTTGATGGTCCAACTTGTCGCGAGGATGGACGATGTCCGCGTGCAGCATCCCTTGATGCGGGCGCCGGACGTCGACCTGAAGCCGCTTGCCGACTTGCTTGGCGGCCGGCCGAGGCTGCGGTTGGTGTTGCTCAACGGGTCGGGTCTGTTGCGGGGCGACGAGCGGAAACGCCTGGGCGCGTTGCGGAACGTGTGGATGGACATCGCCACCCTGGAAGGCGTGGGCGGCGTCGCCGCCTTGCTCCAGGACGTGCCGCTGGAGCGGATCGTCTTCGGCTCCCACTTCCCCCTGTTCTGTTTCGAGTCGGCCTTGTTGAAGATCCGCGAATCGGATTTCACGGCCCAACAGTCGGCCGCCATTCTACACGAGAACGCCCGGCGGCTTGTGGGGCCTTGAAACGTCGCCCGTCCGATAAAACCGCCCACCGGCAACCGCGGAAGGCCAGGACATCTGGAAAGCGGGATCATCCCTTGAAAAAAGCCCACGGGTTGCAACCCGTGGGCTTTCGTGCTTTCGCGCTTTCGTGCTTTCGCGCTTTCGTGCTTTCGCGCTTTCGTGCTTTCGCGCTTTCGTGCTTTCGTGCTTTCGTGCTTGCGTGCTTTCGTGCTTGCGTGGTCGCGGCTCGCCGCAGCGAGCTGCCGGCGCGAGCGAGCTAGGCGGTTTTGGAAATCTCGGGATCGGTCTCGGGCGTTTCCGGGCGTTTCGGATCGAACCATTCTTCCTTGAATTCGATCCGCATGCCCTTGCGCGCGGCGATGTTGGTGGTCAGCGCGATGACGGCGTCGCCCAGGGCCACCTCCGGGCCGCAGCGGGGCTTGTTCTTCGGATCGGGATTGCGGATGCACCAGGCCCAGTGCTCCAGCTCCTCGCGGTAGCCGCGGCTGACGTCGGGTCCGATGGCGGCCGCGCCTTGGGCCGCGGCATGGCCGGGGGCGCTCGCCTGGGTGTCGATGGTCGGCCCGCCCTTGCCCTCCTTGATCTCGATCCGGCTCTTCGTGTCCGATTCCTTGAAGAGCATCGATTCCTTCTCCAGTTCGAGGATCAGCGTGCCCTTGGTGCCAAACACGATCTCGCCGTAACCGCCAAACCCGTTGCCATTGATCGAGGCGTAGGAAACGCCGATCTTGCGGAGCCGGCCCAGCGGATCCTTGGGATCATAGCCCGGGGCGGGAAACTCCAGCACGCAGTAGAGGTGGTCCTCGATTTCGCGGTCCCAATCGAACAGCGATCGCGAGCCGCCGGCCGCGACGGTCAGCGGGTGGATGTGCTTGATCTCGTTCTTGTCCTTGGCGACGGCCTCGTGCAAGGCGGCGATGAAGATGCTGGCGGCGTCCAACTGGTGGCTGCCCAGTTCGACCATCAGCCCCCCGCCGGTTCGGGCCCAGAGTCGCCAGCGGATCAGCTCTTCCAGCGGCGAGGCCTGATACTTGACATTGCCCGCCGCGTCCTTGACCACCTTCTCCTCATAGCCGTATTTGGCGGCGTCGACGAGCTTGTCCTTGATCTGCGCCTCGAGCTGGGCGATTTTTTTCTGCCATTTTTCGATCTCGGCTCCCTCGGCCTTGGCGAGCTGTTTCTTCCAGTTCTCCAGGTCCTTGGCGAGCTTGTCGTCGCCTTTCTCGCCCTTGCGGGTGCCGGGAGGAAGCGGCTGCGCCCAACTGTCCCTGCCGGGCAGATTGGCCCGGTGCCATTGGGCCCGAATGTAGTGCAAGTCGCCAATCAATCCGTTCTTGATGATGTCCTTGGCGTTGTCGTAGAGGATGTTGTAATGGCGCTGGTGGCCGACGGCCAGGATTTTGCCCGTCTCCGCGGCGACCTTGGCCATCTCTTTGCACTCGGCCACGGTCTTGGCCATCAGTTTTTCGGTCAGCACGTGCTTTCCCGCCCTCATCGCTTCAATCGCCACCGGCGCGTGCAGATGCAACGGCAGGCCGATCACCACGGCCTCCACGTTCGGATCCTGGATCAGTTCCCGGTAATCCTTGTCGTAGACTTTGACGTGGCGGCGGGCCTCGTCCTCGGTTTTCCAACCGTACTTCGCCATGAGGCCGGGCCGGACCTTGAGCTGGGCGTCGCTGTACCAGTCGCCGTGGAACGCGCGGTGGATGTTGTAAGGGCGGATGTCGGCGATGGCCACGACCTTGATGAACTCGGGATTGACCGCGCCGAGCAGCACGCAGCCCTCGTCGCCCGTGCCAATGACGCCGATCCGCAACGGATCGCCCAGCGACTTGCCATAGCCGTAATAGAACGACCCCAAGCCACCCCCGGCCACCAGGCCGGCGGCGATGGTCCCTTTCAACAGATCGCGTCGCGATAGCCCATAGGCGACCGCCGTATTGAAGTTATCCTTGCCGATTTGTTTTTCCTCGGGAGTAAGATACATGGCGTATGATTCCTGTTTTTGGGGTTGGCGGTTGTGTTGGGGAGGTGTTTGGGTTTGAGGCGGGCAATTGCCCTCGTCCCGCTATCCTCCGGCCCATCATGCTATTTTTCCTTGGCCGCGTGATTCTGCCACGGGGCGACGAACCAGCGGTGGAGGAAGAAATCGAGTCCGCCCCACCGGCCCACGGGCGTCGTGGCCACGACGAGCAGGGCGACCATCTCGATGAAATCCTTATTGATCAGCAGGGCGTGACCGACGACGGGCGGAGCCGGGGGGTAGATCGTGGGCCAGGAGGGTTGGGTGGCGACCACGAAGGCCATGAACGCTGCCCCGCCCAGCGCGGCCAGGGGCGTGAAAAACCCCAGCATCAGGCACAGCCCGATCGCTGTCAGCCCATAAGTTACGGCAAAGTTGATCTGGTCCCCACGCGGCCACTCCAAGGGATTCCATCCCAGGCCCGGATAGCCCAAGGCCCGCTGATCCTCATCCAACAATCGCCACAGCCCTGCCTTGAACCCCTCGGTCATGCCATCGAGTTCCGAAAGCCAGCCTTTCACCTGACGGCGGAGTTCCTGCTGTTTGTCCCAAACACGCTTCTTGTAATAAGGCGCGTTGTTGTCGCCGCGGGCTTTTTCCGCCTCGAATCGGTCCAGGGTGGCGAAATAGGCGGCTATCTCCTCCCCGTGGTCGGACAAATAGTTCCGCAGCGAGTCCTCGTACTGCTTGTGAAGGGCGTCGGCAGCCGCGATCTGTTCGTTTTTGAGTTGGTAACGGGAAGCGAATTTGGCCTTCAAAGCTTCCCATTTCTCCAGATACTCATCGGCGGCGACCTGCGGGACGCCATTCTTGTCGCGAACCAACTCGCCATGCTCGTCGCGGACCAAACGCAGCCGCATCCGACCGTCGATGTCGTCCACCATGGCGTAAAACAACGGAGCGGCCGGTCCCTTGGCCTCGGTCAAAAACGGCTCCGCCGAAAACTCCGGATGGGTGATTTTCCACACTCCCTCGTACAGGAAGTGACAACCCAGGCTTAACCGCAAGACGACCAACGTCGCCACGGTAGCCCAACCGAAGCGCAAACTGTTGGAATTCAGGGGAAACCTCCTCTCGCCAAGGGGTCCACTTGCCGCAAAGCGCCACGCGGACCGGCAATCTCAGGCATGTTTACCAATGCGGCCCAGGGCACGGAACGCGTCAGGCAGGAATACGCGGTGCCATTACGCAACCTGTCCTCTTACCCGATTGTAACCCGAAGCACACACCGTGACTATTAACCTAATAGATGCAGAATCACTCCACCCACAAGCGTCATGTTCGAAAAACTGAACGCACTGGAATCCGGGGGAAAGATGGAAAGTTTAATGACTAATCCTTCTGGGGTGAATAAGACTGCAAATCGATGCCGGAACCCCAAAATACCCCTCTTGTTCCATGCGAGGCCGCTAAAGAGGTCCTCTCGGCAAACGAGCAAAGAGGGAAACCGCCCATGATGGGATGGGTCAACGGCGAAGGAAAAATCGAGTGGGCAAGCTAGTGAAAAAATGAAAAGATTTTATCAAATGGTGGGGTATATACTCCTCACGCGTTCAGATGACATGTTTTTCGGGCGAAAAGCACTCATTTCGGCCGCAGGCAAAATAGCGCGAGGATCGCCGACAAGAGGTTGTGCGAAGACGCCCGCCTGCGGGCGTTTGCAGCCGTAGGCGGTCTTCGGCCCGGCATTCATGCCCGGTATCCGTGGACCAACGCCGCAGCGCGGGGCCCGTTCACGGGCCTGCTCGCTGGGGGCAAAACACGGAGCGCGGGCGTCCCGCCCGCCATGACCAATGCGGGCAAGATGCCCGCGCTCCAAAGAGGAATCGGCCTGAAGGCCGTCCGCGAATCTGGGAGCGCGGGCGTCCCGCCCGCAAATCCCGGATCGCGGGCGTCCCGCCCGCCATGACCAATGCGGGCAAGATGCCCGCGCTCCACAGGGGAATCGGCCTGAACGCCGTCCGCGAATCTGGGAGCGCGGGCGTCCCGCCCGCAAAACACGAAGGCAGCGAGAAGCCCCGTGAACGGGGCTTAAGGTTCGCCACGGGATGGAAACCGCGACCCGGCGTCAAACGCCGGGCCTACACCACTTACGGCGGGGAAGGCCCGTCAACGGGCCTTTATGCTCCGCAGGCGTTGAAATGAGACTTTTCTCGAATAAAAGGACTCATATTCGGCCCTTCGGCCCTTCGGCCGCGCGGAGTATAAAACGGCCTTGCTCGCTTTGGGAAATTTCGGTACAAGCCTGCGGTCTGTCGTTTTCTTATTTTTATAAAGCTCCGAGCCACCTGGTTGGAGTATATTTCACAAGGCGGGACTGCGATGGCCCTGCGACTCGCGATGCTTGCCGTAACGGTCGCGATACAAGGCGGTTCGATCGCCGCGCAACAAGCCTTTCCCTACAAGGCTTACATCGCGGCCAACGAAACCTACGTCCGCAGCGGACCTGGTGAGAATTACTATCCCACTGGAAAACTGAACGCCGGAGCGGAGGTCGAGGTCTACCGACACGACCCCGGCGGGTGGTACGCCATTCGGCCACCGGCGGGAAGCTTTAGTTGGATCGGTCGCCGTTACGTCAAACAGGTCGGCGACGGGGTGGCGGAGGTAACCGGGGAGAGGGTAGC
>Ga0209101_1000682_pt1 | contig 27371 bp, 18 predicted proteins | sample ConPoolayeCmetaG_FD_185481 | JGI IMG/M metagenome (GOLD analysis project Ga0209101, IMG submission 185481) | Hot spring microbial mat communities from California, USA to study Microbial Dark Matter (Phase II) - Cone Pool mat layer C metaG... ...
GTCTACCGCGAGATCATGGAACGAGGCGGCGGGAATCTCTTTACACTTCCCTGGCCGGCGACGGGCTACTTGGTCGCCTGCTGGGTCGGCGGAGTGTGGGCCTTGGGGCAATGGTTGGGCCGCCTGGCCCTGGACCTGCGGCGGCCCCATGCTCGCTCGCGGTCGCGCGTTTGGCGTCTTGAACCGCCGGGCGACGCGGCGTCGAATCAGGATCCGCCCGAGGCGGGTTCCGTGCCTTCCCAGGGGGCCGCCCCTCGGTTGCAAGAAGCGTCGTTCGTGGCTCGGCTGCCGCTGAACGAGTCGCTGAGCCTGGAAGAAGTCGAGCATCGCGTCGAGCTTGCCAGGCTGCCGCGGCGCTTGTCCGGTCTGACGATCCTGCACCTGTCCGACGTACACATGACCGGGCTGATTGGTCCGTGGTACTTCGCCGAGGTCGTTCGGCGGTGCAATCGCCGGGAGCCTGACCTGGTGGCCATCACCGGCGACCTGGTCGATGAAGAGACGTGCATCGATTGGATCCCGGAGACGCTAGGCCGCCTCCGGGCCCGCTGGGGAGTCTATTTCATTCTCGGCAACCACGACCGGCGCGTGGATTCGCGACGGCTGCGAGCGGCGATGGTGAAACAGGGGTTCGTGGACCTCGGCGGCAGGGTGGTGGAACTTCATCTTCGAGGGACGCGTTTGTTGCTGGCGGGCAACGAAGTCCCCTGGTTCTCGCCCCCCGCCGATTTTCATGGCGCCCCGGCCGTCTCGCGCGAGGGCGGTCCGCCGCGGATCGCGCTGGCCCATAGCCCCGACCAGTTGCCTTGGGCAAGACGAAATGAGGTGGACCTGTTGCTCGTCGGCCACACGCACGGCGGTCAGGTGTGCTTGCCGCTGATCGGTCCGATCCTCTGTCCTTGCGTGCGTGGAGTGCGCTACACGCGGGGAATCTACGCTGCCCCGCCGACCGTAATGCACGTCAGCAAGGGGCTTTCGGCTGAAATCCCGATTCGCTTCGGCGCCCTGCCAGAGGTCGTCACGCTGACGCTTTATCCCTGGCTCGACCCGGGGGATGCGGCGAACGTTTTCGCCTCAGGACCAGCGTAAGATCGCTTTTTGGCCAGGCCATGCCCGTTAAGAACCAGGCCATGCCCGTCAAGAAAACGTACAAAGCAACCTGGCCAGTTGCCGTTAGGCGGCGTGAGAGATATGCCTGCGTTATTCGCGGCGGGCGAGACGCCCACGCTCCGTGATTTGCCCAGGTTGCTCTGTCCTGGCTACTCACTTGCTTGAACGACCAGAGCGCGGGATTTGCGCGCGGCCCAATGAACTTGCAGATTGAAACGCTGCGTGCGGAAGCAGGACCTGCCCGGCTGTTGCACGGCGCAAATCCCAGACCCTACAATGGGCGAGGGTGCAATCTTGCGGGAGCTGCTGGAGAGACGCCATGTCCCGATCGAAGACAGCCTGGGCGGCGCTGGCCGCCATCCTTGTCGCTAGTCGCGTTTCGGCTGCCGCGGACAAGGCCGCGCTGGACGCCGCCTTCGCCCAATTGCTTGCTTATGATTTTGGGCGCGACTCGACGCCCATGACCGCGATTGCCAATCTGGTGACCGCCAGCTATGGCAAACCGGCCGAGCGCAAGGAGTTGGCCTCGCGCTTGGCCGACGTTTTGAAGTCAGCGGCGCCGCGGGGAGCCAAGGATTTTGCCTGCCGGCAGCTTGCGATCATCGGCACGGCGGACGAAGTCCCAGCCCTGGCGCCGCTCCTGCTCGACGAACATCTATCGCACATGGCCCGATACGCCCTGGAACGGATCCCGGGTCCGGCTGCCGAGGAGGCCATGCGCCAGGCCCTCGGCAAGGTCCAAGGGAAGGCGCTCGTGGGCGTCATCAACTCGCTGGGAAATCGGCGGGTGGTGGGCGCGGTGGAAGATTTGGCGAGGCTGGTTTCCAGCGACGATCCGGCGGTGGCCCAAGCGGCGGCCGCGGCGTTGGGCAAGATGGGCCAATTGGCCCGTGTGCCGCTCGAACAAGCCTTGGCTCGGGCGGCTGCTCCCGTTCGGCCCGCCGTGGCCCAAGCGCTGTTGCTTTGCGCCGAAGATCTTGCGGGCCAAGGGAAGCGGGACGAAGCGGTCGCGTTGTACGACCGCCTCGCCAAGACCGACATTCCATCCGTGCGCACCGCCGCGGCCCGCGGCGCCGTCCTCGCGCGGGAGGCCGCCGGGCCACCGTTGCTCGCGGCGTACCTTGAAGACAGCGACCCCGACCGGCTCCGTGCCGCGTTGGCCCTTGCCCGCGAAACGCCGGGCGAGGCGATCACGAAGGCCATCGCTTCCACGCTGGACCGGCTTGGGGCCGAAAAGCGCATCCTCGTGCTCGAAGCCCTGGCCGACCGAGGCGATCGCGCGGCGACTCCGGCGGTTCTCGCGGAGGTCCAGCGGGGCGAGAAGCACGTCCGCGTGGCGGCGATTCGCGCCCTCGCGCGGCTCGGCGACGCCTCGACGGCGCCGGTCTTGATGGAGCTGGCGGTCGCGGACGATGCCGACGTTGCCCAGGCCGCCGCGGCCGCGCTCGCGAACCTGCCAGGCAAGGACGCGGATGCCGCGGTCCAAGGCTTTCTCGGCAACAGCAACGCCAAAGTCCGTCGCACGGCGATCGAGATCCTCGGTCAACGCCGCGTCGCCGCCGCCGCGCCGGCGCTGCTTCAGGCCGCCGCCGACGCCGATGAATCGATCCGCCTGGCCGCCGTGAAAGCACTTGGGGAAACCGCCGGCCGCGAGGTCTTGCCGGGCATGGTCGGCTTGCTGCTGAAAACGGGTTCTGACAAGGAGCGGGCCGCGATGGAGGCCGCCCTGGCCGCTGCCATTGGCCGGGCGCCGGATCGGGATGCCTGCGTGGCCCTCATCGGACCCGCGATCACTTCGGCCAACGCGGAGGCGAAAGCATCGCTCCTGCGGATGTTGGGGCGGCTGGGCGGGGCCGAGTCGCTGAAGGTGGTGCAGGCCGCGATTCAGGACCCCGCCGAAAGCGTCCGCGAGACGGCCGTCCGCATCCTCGCCGAATGGCCCGACCCCACCGCCACGAGCGACCTGGCTTCGCTGGCCAGGAACTCTCAGAGCAAGCCGCACAAGATCCTCGCCTTGCGAGGTTATATCCGGCTGATCGCGCAACACCCCTCAACGGTCCAGAAAGTGGCTGCTTGCAAGGAGGCTTTGAGTCTGGCCGAACGCGACGAGGAAAGGAAGCTCGTGCTGGGGGTTTTGGGCGGCCTTCCCCATGTGGAGGCCCTCGCCCCGGTCTTGCCGCTGCTCGCCCAGCCCGCCACGAGGGACGAAGCCGCGGCCGCCGCGGTAGCCATCGCGGAGAAAATCGTTGGTCAGCATGCCGCGCAGGCCGCCGCCGCGATGAAGCAGGTGCTGGCAACCACGGCCAACCCGGAGCTGCAACGTAGGGCAAAGGAGGTCTTGCGGCGGGCAGAGGGGAAATGAAATCTAGCCAGGTTCGAACGTGATGAAATAACCGGTTGGATGGCGCGCCCTGAGTTTTCGCGAAGGGCGTGGTTGGACTCTGGAGACGAGGCCGCAATATCACGCCCGTCGAAGACTCCGGGCGTGCCGCCCAACCCGCGAAGAACTACGATTCGACCGAGGAGACTCCCATGAGCCGTGTCCTGCGACATGGGCTATGTTTGTTGCTGGCGCTTTCGCTGGAGGTTTCCGCCTCGGCCCAACAGAAGCCCAAGCCCGATGAGCGGCTGCAAGCGTTGCTGAAACAATTTCCCGACGCCGACGCCAACAAGGACGGCGTCTTGACCCGCGAGGAGGCCGAGGCATATCGAAAGAAGTTCGAAACGCAGAAGGCCGTCGGGCCAGAAAAAAAGCCGTCCGCAAAGGGCGCGGCCGTCCGGCCCACCTACGCCGACGTGCCCTACGGCCCGCACAAGCGGAATGTCCTCGACCTGTATCTGGCCGAGTCCGCCGCGCCGACGCCGCTGGTGATTTACATCCACGGGGGCGGTTTCGTGGCGGGCGACAAGAGTCAGATCATTCCAGCCATGGTCAAGTCGATGCTCGATTCGGGGATCAGCTTCGCCTCGATCAATTATCGCTTCGTTGACGGCAAGGACGTGCTTTTTCCGGCCCCACAACACGACGGGGCGCGAGCCGTGCAGTTCTTGCGGAGCAAGGCCAAACAGTGGAATCTCGACTCGAATCGCGTGGCATGTTTCGGCGGTTCGGCGGGAGCGGGGATCGCGATGTGGATCGGCTTCCACGACGACCTGGCCAACCCCGCCAGCCCCGACCCAGTGTCGCGCCAGTCCACCCGCGTCCAGGCCATCGGCACGTTCGGCGGCCAAGGGACCTACGATCCGGCGCGGATCAAGGAACTGATCGGCGGCCGGGCATGGGAGCATCCGTCGCTCTTGAAGGTGTACGGTCTGCGAACCTTTGAAGAAGCGCTGCATCCCACGCCCGAGAAACAAAAACTCTACGACGAGGCCTCGGCGATCACGCACCTGACCCGGGATGATCCGCCGCTGTATATGGTTTACGGCGAGGACGATCCGAACCCTCCCAATGCCAGGCCCGGCGCGGGCATCCATCACGTCAATTTCGGCAAGCAGCTCAAGGCCAAGATGGACGCCTTGGGGATCGAAAACGTCTTGGTTTACATGCCCGACGCCAAGGGGCGGGACGTGGCCCAGGAAATGCTCGATTTCTTCCGCAAACAGTTCGCGAAAAGGGGAAAGCCATGAATCGCAACGTCCGACGCGGCCGACGCGCCTTCCTCAAGACGGCGGGCGCCGCCGCTTTTGCCGCGCCCCTGGTGGCCGCGCGCCTCGGGAGCGCCTCGCCCAACGGCAAATTGAACATCGCCCTGATCGGTTCCGGGGGACGCGGGACGTACATTGCGTTGGAAGCCCTGGGCCTGGGCGAAAACCTCGTCGCCCAGTGCGACGTGGACCAGAACCAATTGGCCAACTCGCGCAAGTTGCTGGCTGAAAAAGCCCCCGGAGGCGCGGCGGCCGTGGATCGCGTCAAGGTCTATGACGACTACCGGAAACTGTTGGACGCCGAGAAGACGCTGGACGCGGTCATGATCGCCACCGGCGCCCGCTGGCATGTCCCGCTTTCCATCGCGTTTCTCAAGGCGGGCAAGCACGTGTATTGCGAAAAGCCGCCGGTCCGGAAACTGGCCGAGGCCCGCGAGATCATCGAACTCGTTCGAAAATCGAAGCTCGCCACGCAGACGGGCACCCAGGGCGCGGCCGGCAAGGCGAGCCGGCGGGCGGTGGAGGTGATCCGCGCCGGCGTGCTCGGGCCGATCCGCCAAGCGTACCTCTGGTGCGACGGCTACGGCCCCAACCCGCCCAGCCACGATCGTCCGCCGGGAGAAGACCCGGCGCCGCCGGGCCTGAACTGGGACTTTTGGTTGGGTCCCGCACCCTGGCGGCCGTTTCACAAGGGGATCTACCATCCCGGCTGCCTGGCGTTCCAGAACTGGCTGGACCTGGACAACGGCATGTTGGCCGGCCAAGGGGCGCACACGTTCGACCTTCCGGTGCGCGCGCTCGAACTCGATTATCCGATCCGCGTCGAGGCCGAACGACCCGAGCCGCTCAAGGAAACTTATCCCTCCAAAGGCTGTTTTCGCTTCGAGTTTGCCGCGCGGGGCGCTTTGCCCCCGGTGACCGTCTGGTGGACCGACGGCGGCCGATACCCGCCCGAGGAAGTCACTCGGTCGGTCAAAAGCGTCAGCGGCTCCCTGCCCAAGATCGGTTGCCTGTTCGTGGGCGAGCAAGGCGAGATGTGCGCCGGCGGGTGGGGGGAGGGTGTGATCCTGCGTCTGAAGGACGAAAAGAAGTGGCGGGGGGTCTTGGATCACGAGGCGGCCAAAGCGGTTCCCGTCACCCTGCCCCGCGCCCCCGGCGACAACCATGTCCTCGAATGGCTCCAGGCGTGCAAGGGCGGTCCGCCCACCTTCACCGGCCTGGACGTCGGAGCCCACGTCGCCGAGGTCTATCTGCCGGGCATCGTCGCCTTGCGGCTGGGCCGGCCCATCCAGTGGGACGGCCGGGCCATGAAAGCCCCAGGCGAGCCTGACGCCGACGCCTTCATCCAGAACAACTACCGCACGAAGTGGTTGCTGTGACCAACTCCTGGGCCTTCGACACCGCCGTGTGAACGCCCGCGCGGGCCGCCCGCCGTGTTTTCCATGGGGTGTCAGGCCGAACCTCGCTCGCGGCCCGTCGTGACCTATGGCAAGAAAGACGGCAAACTCGTCCGGTCAGAAAGCGACATCATCGGGCTGCCGGAGGAGGTCAGGTATCCGATTCCGGCGGGCGGTCTCTGTTCCACCGCCAGTGACTTGGCACGCTTGTACCGGATGATGCTCAACCTTGGCGAACTCGACGGCCATCGCGTCCTCTCGCCAACGGCTGTCCAGCGGATGACCGAAGTCCAGACCGGCGCGCTGACGTCGGGGTTTACCTCGGGCATGGGGTTTGGCTTTGGTTGGGGGGTGGTGCGTCAGCCGAACGACGTAACCTCGATGCTCTCGCCCGGCACGTTCGGCCACGGCGGGGCCTTCGGCACCCAGGGATGGATCGACCCGCATAAGAAACTCATCCTCATCCTTCTGATCCAGCGAACCGGCTTGCCCAACGCCGATGCCTCGCCGATGCGCCGGGAATTCCAAACGATCGCCGTTTCGGCACTCCGCGATTAGTCGGGGGACGGATAAAATACCAGGGAGGCGCTCGAGGGCCTTGACCGGTTCCGTGGGGCAAGCCCGAGCGGACTCCGGTACGCTTTCACGATGACGCCGATGCTCACGCAGTCTCGCATCGCGCTTGCTGCCCTGGCGGACTGGATTCGAAGCACTGACGATCACGCCGAAGAAATGCTTCGGTTGATCGGGCAGGTCGAGTCCGCGCTAAACAAACCCGCGTCCTTCGCGGCTAGAGATCGCATCCGCCTGGCGGATCGGTTGGAGCGTTGGCGTTATCGGCGGCTGGCCCAATGCGCCGGTCAACTCGCTCCCCTCGACCAGCAGTTGGTCGATGCCCTCGACCTGGCGGCCAGGGAGCTGGCGGGGCGGCCTGCCCGCGAACCCCGATCTGCGCGGAGGGCCGTGGCCGATCCATCGTTCCTAAGCCACTTGACCCGCGAGGCCGCCGCCTGCCTCGATCCGAAAGCCGATCTGGCGGCGGTTACCGAGCGGGCCGTCGCGTTGACGCGGGAACGATTCGGCGCGGGCGGTGGGCGAACGGGTAAGACGCGGTGGCGAATGCTCCTGTATGCCCCGCTTTATGTGTCCAACCACTGCGTCAACCACTGCGTTTATTGCGGCTTCCGCCATCCTCTCCCCATCCTGCGGAGACACTTGACCGTGGCCGAAGCGGTCCGCGAGGCGAAAATCCTCATGGCTCGGGGTTTCCGGCACCTCCTGGTGGTGGCCGGCGATTTCCCTCGCTCGACCACGCCGGAGTATTTCGCGGAAATACTCGAGAAACTTCGCGCCTTGGGCGCCACGCCGTCGATTGAGATCGCTCCCCAGAGCACGTCTGCCTACGCCAAGCTAGTCGAGTCCGGGGCGCGGGGCTTGACCCTCTATCAAGAGACCTATGACCCGGGGCTTTATGCCCTTTATCACCCCCGGGGAACGAAGGCTTCGTTCGAGTGGCGGCTGGAGGGGCCGGAGCGGGCCGCGGAGGCGGGGATGCCGCGGTTGGGGCTGGGAATCTTGCTCGGTCTGGCCGACCCCCGAGAGGACTTGCTAGCCATGATCCGGCACGCCGGCTATCTTCGATCACGCTTTCCCGACCGAACGCTGGCCTTCAGCTTGCCGCGGATCCACGAGGCCCCGCCCGGGTTCCGGGTCCCGTTCCCCGTCGATGACGACACCTTCACGCGGATGTATTGCGCCCTGCGAATCGTCTTTCCCGAGGCCTATCTGGTGCTCTCCACGCGCGAGCCGGCCGCCCTCCGCAATCGGCTGGCTGAAATCTGCGTCACCCAAATGAGCGCCGGGAGCTGCACCTCGCCGGGCGGTTACGAGCGAGCGAATGGAACGAACCGGGCCGGCGAACAGTTCCCCGTCTGCGACCAGCGTTCGCCGGCCGAAATTGCTTCATGGCTTGCCGCCGCCGGGTTCGAACCGACGTGGGAGTGAGGGGGGCGCGGACGGCTGTCCCTTCGCCGTTCCCCGCATTCCTTGCTGCCCCTTTCGGCGTCGCCTTGCCTCGGCCGCACGGCGGATTGCCTGGTTGAACCGGACATTTGTGGGGCCTACAATGCGCGGTCGTTTGAAGACGCTACGTTCCCCAACAACTCGTGCAGGAAAGGTCGTGAACGATGGTGAAATCCGCGCGGCGATTTCTTGGAACCCTCTTGGCGGTGATGATGGTTTTGCCGCTGGCGACCGTCCATGGGGCGGAATCGGCGGCCAAACCCAAGGCGAAAGCGAAGGCCAAGACGCCCGCGGCGCCCCAGCGGCCGCCGACGTTGGCAAACGTGGCCTACGGTTCCCACGAACGTCAGGTGCTCGACTTCTACAAGGCCGAATCGTCGCGGCCGACGCCGCTGTTGTTTTTCATCCACGGGGGCGGCTGGGTGGCGGGCGACAAGCGGACCGTCGGCCAGGTCGACAAATATCTGGCCGCGGGAATCTCCGTGGTCTCGATCAACTATCGCTTCACGACGCAGGCCCAGGCCGCCGGCGTCAAGCCGCCCGTCGAGTGGCCCCTCCGCGACGCGGCGAGGGCCTTGCAATTCGTGCGGAGCAAGGCCGCCGAGTGGAACATCGATGGGAAGCGGATTGGGGCGTCGGGCGGGTCGGCCGGGGCGTGCTCTAGCCTGTGGCTGGCCTTTCACGACGACCTCGCCGATCCCAAAAGCGACGATCCCGTCGCACGCCAATCCACTCGACTTTATTGCGCAGCGGTCGTCGGAGCGCAAACCACGCTCGATCCCCGGCAGATGAAAGAGTGGATTCCCAACAGCCGCTACGGCGGCCACGCCTTCGGGTTCATGCCCGATCCCAAGAACGCGGGAACGCGCGACACCCAATTCGCCCGTTTCCTGGCCGCGCGAGACGAAATCCTGCCGTGGATCAAACAATACTCGCCCTACGAACACGTGACCGCCGACGACCCGCCGATCTACTTGTACTATTCCGCCCCGCCAGCCCTGGGCCAGGAGCAAAAAGACCCTACCCACAGCGCCAACTTCGGCGTGAAACTTCAAGAGAAGTGCAAGAGCGTGGGCGTCCCGTGCGAGTTGGTCTATCCCGGCGCGCCAGACGTCAAGCATCCCACGGTCCTGGACTACCTGCTCGACAAACTGAAGTCGGGCGAAAAAACGTGATGCCGCAATCAAACGGCGAGCGAGTGGGGCAAGCCGCGACGCACGATCACGAACGCGACCGAAGACGAGCAACGCTTTAGCGGTTTCGTCACGGGGACGGAGGGGCGGTTTGCGATCTCGCGTCGCCCAACACGGCCCGGTTGCCTGGGTAAGGACCCGGAAAGTTGACCGCGTGGGGTCGCCTTCTATAATCCAGGCTCTTACAATTTGTATCCAGAAACACGCCTGAAGACCAGGACAAGACGCTCTATAGGCAGATTGGATCCAACGGGTCCCAGGTAATCCGCCCCCCGTATTGTGGAAAATCGCCAAGAAAACAGGGGTGGCTGTTGATGCGAGTGCAGAGCAAAGCCGACAAGGAGCATCCCAAGAATGGCAAATCTCAAGGAATTGACAGAGAAGGAATTCAAGACTGAAGTTCTGGAATCCAGCACCCCAGTTCTGGTTGATTTCTGGGCGCCTTGGTGTGGCCCATGCCGTCGTGTGGCCCCCTTGGTGGAGGAGTTGGCCCAGCAATATGTGGGGCGTTTGAAAGTGTGCAAGGTCGACGTGGATCAGAATCAGGAACTTGCCGCAGGTTACGGAATCAACAGCATCCCCACACTGATGATTTTCAAAGATGGCGACGTGGTGGATCGATTTGTCGGGATTCCTCCCAGGGATAGATTGGAAAATGCGCTAAATGAGGCGATAGGCTGAACTCTTGGGTGGTTCCCATCCTGCTGTACTGATTCGCCGCGCAAACAACCGTCAAGGATTGCGCTGCGATGGATTTGGTAGGGACCTAGCGCGGGCCGGGCCTGCAACCGGAGAGTGAACCGCCATCGTGCAACATGCGGGCAACATGCGGGCACGGCGGGCACGGCGGGCAGAAATCCCAATTGGACACACCAACGGGTCGCGCCGCTTGCCGTTCGGCCGTCCCTCCGGGACTAAGAGCCTATCCTACAACCTCCCCTCTCCCGCTTGCGGGAGAGGGGCCGGGGGTGAGGGTGGGTAAAATCGTGACGAGTCTTTGAGGCCGATCCTGATCAGCGTTTGCCCTTGCCCCGTTCCGTCCCCGGAGGGAGATGAACTTTCGGGATAGGCTCTAAAGCTGTTTTTGTGCGCATCCCCACCCCAGCGATGAATCGATCGGCTGCCGTCAAACGTCCCCCGGGACGAAAACGACGGACAATAAGTTTGCAGATCGACAACGGGAGCCAGGAGGGGCCGAGGATCGAGGGGAAAAGATCGCGGGCAAGAGGTTGTGCGACGACGCCCGCCTACGGGCCTTCTCGCTGGGCGCAAAACACGGAGCGCGGGCGTCCCGCTCGCAAAACAGGGAGCGCGGGCGTCCCGCCCGCAATTCACCACCGCACCGAGAAGCCCCGTCAACGGGGCTTGAGGCTCGCCACAGGATCGAAACCGCGACCCGGCGTGAAACGCCGGGCCTCTAGACCGCCTACGGCGGAGAAAGCCCGTCAACGGGCCTCCGTCTTCGACGTTTTTCCGGTACTCGTTTTTGATTTTCCGGAGCCATTGCTTGACCGCTTCACACCGCCACAGCGAGAAGGCCCGTCAACGGGCCTGCGCATCGGGCGATACCATGTGACCACCAAAGGCCGAGAAATCATTACGGCCTTGTGCCGCTCACAACACGTAACGTTGCAACAACTTAACGCATTTGCCGCGTGATATCTTTGTGAACATTTTCACAATCCCTGGGCTTTGTAGTACAGGGCGATCCCTTCGATTTTGGGATCATTTTCCCCACTTCTGTCGTTAGGTTTGCAGTCAGGCTGCCGCGTAAGCCGATGAAAAGACATGGAGGAGTGTTCCGCGCGGGACGTCTGCCATGCGCAGTGTTCTCCGGTCGAGAGGCTTACGGAATGCCTGAACCAGATCCCCCAGTAAATGAACATCCTGGGAACCTTGTGGAGGGGGGACAGCGTTCTGAATTGAGGGTCGATGCTCCCCACGTCAAGGGAGCAGATGGATCCATGGCGGACCATTTTCGCGCGGCCCATGTGCGGTCCTCGAGTTTGGCTCAGCGGGTCGCGAATGCTCCTCATGAATCCGCGGATGACGCGCTGTTGGCACAACTGCGCACCCAAGCGGTCCAACTGTCCGATCACCTTTCCACCCGGCAGAAGGAACTCGATCGACGTGAGGCTGAGTTGAACAACCGCGAGGCCGCCCTGGAAGCCAGTCTGAACGAGGCCCGGCAGTGGTTGAGCGAACGCGAGGCCGCGTTGGAGCGGCTTCGGCAGCAGTGGATCGAGGAGCGACGGAAGGCGGAAGCGGAACTGGAGGCCGCGCGTCAACGGCTGGATCAACAACGTCGCCGCGATTGGGCCGAACTGGACGCGCGGCGGCGGGCCTTGGAGTTGCGGTCAGAAGAAGTGGATCGAGCCTCGGTGGCGGTGCAACAAATGTGGGATGAGGTTTCCCGAATCCACCGGGAGACGCTCCAACAGCGCCTGGCCAACGAAGAGTTTTTGGCTCAACTCGCCCCGCTTGCCCCGCCGGAACTGCGTCAGCGGACGCTAAAAGAAATCCGCGCCAAGCTTTCGGAGGAGTACCGCCGCGCCAGCGAGGAATTCGCGCGGAGGAAGCGGGAGCTATTGACGCTTCGCCGCGAACTTTCTCGGCAGTACCGCAAGCTGGCGGAGCAGCGAGACCACATCCATCGGCTCGCCGCTCGAACGGCCGCCGATCGACAACGCCATCCATCGCCAGCCGCCGAGGCAAAGGGCTAGACTTTGCCCCGCCGATAAATCCCGCCTCGATCCTTTGACTGGCGAGCGGCTTGGACATGGCCGGCTAGGGGTGCGATCTCTTCGAAGGGAATGCCAGCGTAGCCGGAATACGCTTGCCTCACTTGAACGTGGCGTGGGAACTCGCCTGAAGGCCACTCTGGGTAGGTCGCCATGAGTTGGCCTGAAAATAGCGCTGAGCGGCAAGTCGTCGCCTTCCGCCGGACGTCAAACCATGAACCGCGCCTTTCCGCTGCCCGCGGAGTGCCCCACGGAAGGCAAGCATTGACTTGATCTTCGGGGAATGGGATAGTCATGCGAAGCCGTTTGCCAGTGCAGTCAACGCGGTTCAGCCAGCGCGGCGCATTGAGCTTTCGGCCGCGGGGGTCGCGTTGCCAACCGCGCCGCGCGGAGGTCGGAGCCATGGGCATCGAGGTGCGTGGATGAGATCGCGGGCAGCGTCGGTTGGGGATGGCGTTGATTTGTATTCGTTGCTCGGGCCGCGTGTCAACTTGGCCTGTCTTCTGGTTGCTGTCTGTACCGCGGCAGGGACTGCCAACGCCGCACGGGCAAGCGAGCGCGCGTTGAGCGAAAAATCGCCCAATATCGTCCTTTTTCTCGTCGACGACATGGGGGTGATGGATGTCTCGACGCCCATGTTGACCGACGCGGAAGGCAAGCCGCGGCGCTATCCGCTCAACGATTTCTACCGGACGCCGAATCTCGACCGGCTTGCCGCGAGGGGAATTCGCTTCAGTAATTTTTACGCCATGAGCGTGTGTTCCCCCACCCGCCTCTGCATCATGACCGGCCAGAACGCCGCTCGGCACCGGACCACGAACTGGATCGATCCGGACCAGAACAACGCCGGTCCCCACGGCCCGCCGCAATGGAACTGGCGGGGATTGACCCAAGGCGACGTGACGCTTGCGCGGCTGCTGCGGGCAAAGGGATATCGCACGATCCACGTGGGCAAGGGCCACTTCGGCCCGCATGGTTCGCAGGGCGCCGATCCGCGGAATCTGGGATTCGAGGTCAACATCGGCGGGGCCGCGTTTGGCGCCCCGGGCAGCTACTACGGCAAGCAAAACTACGGACGCGGCGGCAACCGCTCGCCCAACGCCGTCCCGGACCTCGAAAAATACCACGGCACGGACACGTTCCTCACCGAGGCGCTGACGATCGAGGCGAAATCGCAACTGACGGAGGCGGTCAAGCAGCGCAAGCCATTCTTTCTCTATCTGGCCCACTACGCCGTCCACGCCCCGTTCCAGAGCGATCCCCGCTTCGCCGCGCACTACGCGGACACGGGCAAGCCCGCCCAAGCTCAGGCGTTCGCGACGATGGTCGAAGGGGTCGACAAATCGCTTGGCGACATCCTGGACCATTTGGATTCCCTTGGCGTCGCGGAAGACACGCTGGTGTTGTTTCTCGGCGACAACGGGAGCGACGCGCCGCTGGGCGGGCCGCATGAAGGGGACATTCTCCTTTTCCGGAAAAGTAGCACACTTGAACTGTCCCCCGCGGTGCGATTCTGTGGACGGTTACAGCTTACCCAAGGCCCAGCGAATGGCGTTGGCGAGTAGCTGCCGGAACGCGGCCCTATCGAAGTCGCCGGGATGTCCGAGCGTGGTGTAGAAGACGCGGCCACCTTCGTAGTGGTGGGTCCAGGCGACCGGTTCCTCGGGATCGGCGTCGGACCAGCGGCCCATCATCAGCACGGTCACCCCTTCAGACATCGGCCGCACGCGGTAAATCCACGACGGGCTGTGCCACCGGTCGGGCGACGGGTTCTTGACGATCGGGTGGTTGGCGGCCTCGGGCAATCGCCAAACGTCGCAGCCGGCAAGGCGGGATTTCGAGTTGTAGCCCGCGTAGTTGCAGCCGAGCACCTCGCGGTCGAAGCGATCCCAAATCACGTGTCCGCGAGGCGCTTCCTTGGCCTGAAACGCGGCGGTGCTCGTGCGGATCGCCACCAGCGGCTTGCCCGACCTGATGTACCGCTCCAAGTGATCCATTTGCACGACCGGCAGCGCCCGCCGCCGCGCGCTCAGCACGAGCAAATCGGCGTCGTCCAAAATCTCCAGGCCCGGCACGCTGTCCTTCCCCTCGCCCTCGTTGGCCGTGGCGTTGAGGAATGTCGTGCGGAATTCACCCAGGCAGGCCTTGGCGAATTCCGGCAACGTCCGGTGGGTTTCGTACTCCTTCTCGGCGGTAACGAAGACGACGTGCGGGCGGGGGTCGGCCCCGCGAGCGCTCATGCCGGCGGCGTCGAGCAGGCTCCGGCTCTCGATCGTGGGGCAGACGAATTGTTCGAGGTGGCGCTGGATGCGGGCGGTGCCTCCGGCGGGCGTGAAGTTAAGGTCCTTGTTGCCTGCCGCATCCAGGCCGTTCGACGTGATCGCCTCGACCAGGTCGGCCACGACCACCGCCCGCAGCCCATGGTCCTTCATGTTCCGCACGCCCATCCCGCGGAACTGTACGCACATGTTGCTGGCCACGCCCATGTACAACAGCGTGTCGATCCCCCGCTCCGCGCAAAGATTCAACAATTCCTGGCCATTGTTGCAGTCGGCGATCCAGTCTTGGGGGGCGATTTTCAGGTCGGGATGCTGCCGGGTCCAGACCTTGCGTTTGTCCTTGCACGGCTGATCAGGCCCGCACTCGCAACAATCGGTCGGCCCTGGCGGGGGTGGCGCGTGAAACCCCACCCGCTTCGGCTCGGGATGTCGTGGCACGGCCAACATCGCCTTCCGTTGGGGGAAATCACGGTAGAAATCGACCACGTCCGATGGGGCGAAGACGACGCACATGCCCAACTTCCGAGCCGCTTCGAGCGCGCGATTCATCCGCGGCACCAGGTTTGCTACCCGCGCCGTGTAGGTCTCGCACCAATGCTTGTCCCACATGTCGATCACGACCACCGCGGTCTTGTTGGGTTGGAGAACCAGCGGCTCGCGAAGGCGAACGCCTTGCCCGTCACGTCGCTGCGACGCCACCGTCACCGCCGCCGGTGGCTCGGCCGCTTCCGCGACCCAAAATCCCGCCGTTGCAAAAACCACGAGCAAACCAACGACAACGCAAGCGTTTTTCATGGCCGCGATTGCCCCTTCAAGGACCTGGACATCACATTCCGCGCCGAGTTTTGAGCATAGCGAACGGCCCGACGCATGTCCAGCGACGTAGCCGTTCCCGGGGACTGGGCGATTTTTCGCGGCGAAGGTGGGCGAGAATGGGAGCGCCCCTCTCGGGCCGGACGAGTGATTCTCTTCGAGCACGACGGCTTGACCGAAGACCGCGACAGGGATAAGCTCGCGATTGGCCTCGCGACAACCCGGCCGCCACCAGGAGGTGCGGTATGGTGGGAGTGATTTCAAAATGGGCTGTTCTCAGCCACCCCATCACGACCATCCGATGTTTCGGATGGCGGGTTTTCCTGCAAGTCCTCATCGCCGGTCGCGACCGCACGTTCCTGTCCATCCTGACGCAGGGGCGCGCCTTCGAGCCAGTCAAGAACGCCGTCTCGGAATTTATCGAGCGGTGTATTCGCTTGGAGCAGACCGCCCAAGTCATCTATCAATCGCTGGCCGAACGATTTGCCGCTGATCCGCTTGTTGGGGAGTTCTTCGCCACGGTAGCCCAACAGGAGGCAGAACACGCGGAACTGTTGGAGATGTGTCGCCTGGCAGCGATCCGAGCCGGTTCGAAAGCCGCCAGGATTGACCACTACCGCGACAGTCTGCCGCGGGTCGAACGCCAGATGCGTCAGGCGGAGGGCAAGCTCCGCGCGGTCAGGAGCCTCCCAGACGCCCTCTGGCTGGTCGTCGAAATCGAGTCTTCGGAAATCAATTGCCTTTTCCAGGCCGTCGTGGCGACAACAGATGCCGAGCTGGTCCGAAATTTCGAGCAGTTTAGCACCGCTGTCCAACGGCACCTGAGTTATATCTACGGAATGGTCACCACGTTGGAACCGGCAATGAGAACTCGCTGCGCGCAGATGCTGGTTAGTTGCAGTACGCCAGACCCGTCATCGAGCGATTCCTTGTCTCCAAGCAACCAATAGCTACAATTCCGCGACGAAGGGAGCGGTGCCCCGCCATAGAACTAGGGCGATCCCTACCGATTAAGACCAACCTCGCGATAATTGTTCCGACGCCGGGAACACCCCCTATCGGAATGGTTTCTCGGCAAGTCAACTTCGTTGGGTCGCGGCTTGCCGAGGGGCTCGACTCAGGAACTTCGCCCCATGCAGCTCCGCTACATCATCTGGATCGGTGTTGCGCTGGCGGCCTTGGCAGTCGCGCTTGTCGCCGGGGTGGAACCGGTCAAGCCGCCCGCCGTGCAGCCGGACTTCTTTGATTCCAAGCTTCGGCCGTTCCTCCAGCGGTACTGTCTGGATTGCCATAGCGGGCCAGACGCCGAGGGAAGTGTCCAGTTGGACCGGCACGCAAAACGCCAGTCGGTACTTGAGGACCGCAAGACGTGGGAACGGGTGCTGGCCATGCTCCGCGGACGCAAGATGCCGCCGGATGGTAGCCCGCGACCCAATAATGGGGAGTACGACGCCGTGGTCGCCTGGATTCAGGGCGTATTCCGGGAAAGCGACCTCGCGGCCCCCCCGGACCCGGGCCGCGTGACCATCCGCCGCTTGAATCGCGCGGAATATGCCAACACGGTCCGCGATCTCCTGGGGATCGACTTCAATCCGGCAGCCGATTTCCCTTCCGACGAGGTGGGCTACGGATTCGACAACATCGGCGACGTGCTCACGTTGCCGCCGCTATTGATGGAAAAGTACCTGGCGGCCGCCGAACAGATTGCTGCCAGGGCGATCGTCGATACCAAGTCCGGCGTCAAACCGGCCAACCTGCCCGAGCCCCATCGCCGCATCTTTTTCGTCGCCCCGGGAGAAAATCTCTCGCCCGAGGAAGCCGCCGAAAAGATACTCCGCCGTCTCGCCACGCGGGCGTACCGCCGTCCGGTCAGCGATCAGGAAATCGCGCGCCTCGTGAAACTCGCGGCGTCGGCCCGTGCGCGGGGCGAGGGATTCGAAGCGAGCATCCGGCTGGCGCTTCAAGCGATCCTGGTCTCGCCGCACTTCCTTTTTCGCGTGGAGCTTGACCCGGAACCGAACGGCGCGGCGCCGATACGAGCGCTGAACGAGTACGAACTGGCCTCGCGGCTCTCGTATTTCCTTTGGAGCAGCATGCCCGACGAGGAGTTGTTCGCACTGGCTTCTCGCGGCACGCTGCGGGAGGGCCTCGATGGCCAGGTGCGACGGATGCTCGCCGACGCGAAGGTAAAGGCCCTGGTGGAGAACTTCGCCGGCCAATGGCTGCAACTGCGGAACCTCGACCAGGCCTCGCCCGACAAAGTGCAATTCCCGGACTTCGACGAGGCTCTGCGCCGGGCGATGCGGACCGAATCGGAGCTGTTCTTCGCGGCGGTGGTGCGCGAGGACCGAAGCGTGCTGGAATTGCTCGACGCCGACTATACGTTCGTCAACGCCCGGCTCGCGCGGCACTATGGCCTGAAAGGCGTGGAGGGCGACGATTTTCGCCGTGTGTCGCTTACGGCCGCCGGCGAGGAGGGCGCACGGGCCCGGGGCGGCGTCCTGACCCAGGCCGCGGTGCTCACCGTCACTTCGAATCCCACCCGGACCTCGCCGGTGAAGCGCGGCAAGTGGGTGCTGGAAAACATCCTCGGCGCTCCGCCCCCCGATCCGCCGCCGAACGTGCCCATGCTCCGCGACGACGCCCAGGCCGTGGCCGGCGGCACGTTGCGGCAACGCATGGAGCAACATCGCAAGGACCCCAACTGCGCCGTGTGCCACAAGGAGATGGACGCCTTGGGCTTCGCCCTGGAGAACTTCGACGCGGTTGGGGCGTGGCGGACCAAGGACGGCGACTTCCCGATCGACGCCGCCGCCGAGCTGCCCGACGGCCGCTCATTCAACGGCCCGCGCGAACTCAAGGCCATGCTCCGCGAAAGCAAGGATCAATTCGTCCGTTGCCTGGCGGAGAAACTGTTGATCTACGCAATCGGTCGGGGACTGGAGCCTTCCGACGGGCGAGCCGTCGAGGGCATCGTCCAAGCGACGAAAGCCAATGACTACAAGTTTTCGGCCCTTGTCTTGGGCATCGTCCACAGCGATCCCTTTCAGAAAAGACGTTTAGCGGATAGGAAGTGAACGATGGGCAGGCAGTACCGGATTTCACGTCGCACGTTGTTGCGGGGCGCGGGCGCGGCGGTCGCGCTGCCGTGGTTGGAGTCGATCATGTGCGGGCCATCGCAGGGGGCGCAGAGCGGACCGCCGCGGCGGATGGTCTTTTTCTCGGTCCCCAACGGCGTCCACATGCCCGATTGGACGCCGAAGAAAGAAGGCCCGCTCGACGCTTTGCCGCCGATTCTCGCCCCGCTCGAACCGCTCAAATCGAGCATTACGGTGCTGACCGGCCTGACGCTTGACGGCGGGCGGCCGCACCGCGACGGCCCGGGCGATCACGCCCGCTCGGCGGCCTCGTTCCTCACCGGCGCCCATCCCTACAAAACTGCCGGCAAGGACATCCGCAATGGCGTGTCCGTGGACCAGGTGGCCGCCGAGAAGGTGGGCCACTTGACCCGCTTCGCCTCGCTCGAATTGGGCTGCGAGCGGAGCGCGCAGGCGGGCAACTGCGATTCGGGCTACAGTTGCGCCTATAGCTCAAACATTTCCTGGCGCACGCCCACCATGCCGATGGCCAAGGAGATCAATCCGCGGGCGGTGTTCGACCGGCTGTTTGGACGGGCCGAACTTAACGACGAGGACCGCGCGCGCCGCGCGGCGGAAGAGCGGCGACGCAAGAGCGTGCTCGACTTCGTGGCGGAAGACGCCGCCGATCTGCGGCGCAAACTCGACGCCGCCGACGGCCGCAAGCTCGACGAGTATCTCCACGCCGTGCGCGAGATCGAGCGCCGCCTGCAAAACGCCGAAGCAGCCTCCGTGTCCGCCAAGGCGCCCGCCGCGGGCGTGCCCAAGGTGTTCGCCGAACACGTCCGGCTGATGATGGACATGATCGTGCTGGCCTTCCGGACCGATTCCACGCGGATCGTCACTTTCATGTACGCCAACGAAGGCAGCAACCGCAGTTATCCCGAGATCGGCGTGCGGGCGGGCCACCACGAGTTGTCCCACCACGGCCGCAATCCGGAAAAACAGGCTCAAATCAGCCAAATCAACCGCCATCACATCAGCCTTCTGGCCGAGTTCCTCCAAAAGCTCGACGCGGTGAAGGAGGGCGACGCCACGCTTCTCGATACCGCGATGATCATGTACGGCAGCGGCCTGAGCGACGGCGACCGCCACAACCACGACGACCTGCCGATCCTCTTGGCCGGGCGCGGCGGCGGAACGATCCGCGCCGGGCGCCACCTCCGCTACCCCAAGGAAACCCCACTCACCAATCTCTACCTTGCGATGCTCGACCGCATGGGCGTGCGGCTCGACAAGTTCAGCGACAGCACGGGCAGGCTCGATCTGTAGTTTGCAGCGCAGAGCGATCCTGGCCGCGAGGTTGTGGGCAAAAGCGAATGACGTTGTTCGGGCGTCAGGGGGAAGATTGCCCGCGATTTCCCACCGCCCGCCCAGAGCGCTTAGCGGCTCGCGCAAGAGGTGCGCGGTTCGCTTGGCGTGGATTGCGTCGCTCCCTGGTCCAGCGGGATTCAAGAGGCGGCGCCGCTCTGGTGCTTGGACCAGTCCCCCCGCAAGCAATTCCGCCGGGCATCCCCCCTACTCGACCCACGAAAACCGGTCGAGTACGATGGGAATCCTTGATTCCGCAACTTTCAGGAGAAACACGATGACTCATCAGAGGTCTACGACGTCGCGGCGACGATTTCTGATTGGCGCCGCAAAGGCCGGGGCGGTGCTGGCGGCGCCGCTGGTGATTCCGGGACGGGCATTGGGCAAGGACGGCGCGGTGGCGCCAAGCGAGCGGATTGCCCTGGCGGGGCTGGGCATCGGCGGACGCGGCAGCTACGTGCTCGGCTGCATGATGGATGAACCCGTCTTCCAGTTCGTCGCCATTGCCGACCCTCAGAAAAGCCGCCGCGAGTCCGTGAAGGAGCGGACCGAAAAGAAATACGGTCCCGGCGTGGCCATGTACCGCGACTTTCGGGAAATGCTCCCGCGCGAGGACATCGACGCGGTGCTGATCGCCACCGGCGACCGCTGGCACACGCTGGCCTCGATCTACGCGGCCAAGGCCGGCAAGGACGTCTACTGCGAGAAGCCTTCGACGATGACCATCGCCGAGAGCCTGGCCCTGGCCGAGACTTTTCGGCGTTACGGCCGGATTTATCAGGCCGGGACGCAGCGGCGGAGCATCGACAATTTCATCTTCGCCGCCGATCTGTGCCATGGCGGCAAGCTGGGCAAACTGACCGCCGTTCACGCCAACACGCTCCATCCGGCCGTGACCCACGACTGGTTGCCCGCCGAACCCGAACCGCCCAAGGACGAATGCGATTGGGACCTTTGGCTCGGCCCCTGCCCTTGGCGGCCTTACAACCGCCGCTACACGGCCGGCGGCTGGCGGGGCTTTTTCGATTTCCACGGCGGGGGAATCCTCGAATGGGGAGCCCACACGGTCGATTTGTGCAATTGGGCCGGCACCAACGACCAGAAAATGCCCATCCGCTATCAGCCGACCGAAGACGGCTGCATCGCCACTTATGATGATGGGCTGAAGATGGTGATGCGAGAAAAGGGCTGGATGGGGCTGGGCACGTGCAGTGTCCGCTACGAGGGCGAAGACGGTTGGGTCGAGACCGGCGACAGCGGCCGACTCGAATTCTCCTCCGGCCAGCTCCGCGCCGAGCAGAAGCAGTTTACCGAGGCGGGCACGTCGGCCGTCAGCCACGTCAAAAACTTCATCGAGGCGGTCAAGACCCGAAAACCCGCCCACTCCAATGCCGAAGTCGTCGCCCGAAGCCACATCATCTGCCACGCCGCCTATATCGCCTGGCAGCTCGGTCGAACCCTGGAATTCGATCCCGTCAAAATCGAATTCGTCGGCGATGACGAGGCCAACCGGATGCGTTCGCGGGCACTGAGGGATCCATGGCGAATTTGAGCATACCACGCAAGAATGAGGAGACACTGAATATGCACCGTCTGCGATACACGACGATCGTTTTGCTGGCCGCCCTGCTGGCCGCGCCGGGGGCATGGGCCCAGACCCATTCCAAGGAAATCATGGCCTTGCCCGCGGCGAAGCTGGTCGAGATTCTCAAAAACCCCGACGCGCCCCTCTTCGACAAGGCCAAGGCGTGCCAGCGCTTGGCCGTGATCGGCGACAAGGACGCCGTTCCCGCGTTGGCTGCCCTGTTGCCTGACGAGAAACTGAACCTCTACGCCCGGTTTGGACTGGAAGGCATCCCCGATCCGGCGGTGGACGCGGCCCTGCGCGAGGCGGCGACGAGACTCCAAGGCCGCCAGCTTGTCGGCGTGATCGACTCGATCGGCCAACGCAAGGACGCCCAGGCCGTCGATCTGCTCAAGGGACTGTTGAAGCATGCCGAGGTTCAGGTGGCTTCCGCGGCCGCGGGGGCGTTGGGCCGCATCGGCACGACCGAGGCCGCCAAGGCGATCCGCGAAGCGCTGGGAACCGAAACGCCGGTCAAGAATTGCTTGGGCGACGCGGCCCTGGCGTGCGCCGAAGGGCTGGCCGCCGCCGGAAATACCGATCAGGCGATCGCACTTTACGACGCAATTCGGGCCGCCAACGTGGCCAAGCACATCCGGTTCGCCGCATTGGACCGGAAGTTGCGGCTCGCCCCGGCCGACGCCGTCGAGACCGTGCTGACGCAGCTCCGATCCAAGGATCGCGGCGAGTTCCAACTCGGCCTGGCGTTGGCCCGCGAGATTCCCGGCGGCGCCCTCTCGGCCGCCCTGGCCAAAGAACTGGAACGCCTCCCACCCGAGCGGCAAGCATTGTTGCTCCGCGCTTTGGGAGACCGCAAAGAGCCGGTGCCGATGGCCGTGTTGCTGGCGGCCACGAAAAGCCCCTCGGCCGACGTCCGCGAGGCGGCCGTTCGCGTGCTGGCCAGGCACGGCGACGCCTCGGCGGTCGCGATCTTGCTCGACGCCGCCCTTGGCGAGGGCGAGGCGGCGGCCGCGGCGAGGGAGGGGCTGAAGGGCCTTTCGGGCAATGAAGTTGACTCCGCCATCGCCGCGCGACTGGCTCAAGCCGACGCCAAGGCCAAGGTCGTGCTGTTCGAGCTGGTCGGTGCCCGACGCATCCTCGCCGCCGAGCAGGCGGTCCGCGCCGCGCTGGAAGACTCCAACGAGCCGGTCCGCCTCGCCGCCATCACGGCGATGGGCCAACTTGCCGAACTCAAGGACCTGGAATTGCTCCTTGGCCGCGCCTTGAAGGCCGAAGGCGCCGAGGGAACCACGGCGCAGCGGGCCTTGCGGACCGCCGCCCTGCGGATGGGCGACCGAGACGCCACGGCCGCCAAACTTGCCGAGGCCCTCCAACAAGCCGCCGGTGCCCATCGGGAATACCTCCTGGAACTGTTGGGCAAGGTCAGCGGCGCCAAGGCGTTGGAGGTCGTGGCAGCCAGCGCGCAGTCCAGCGATCCGGCGGTGAAAGACGCGGCCACCCGCGTGCTGGGCAACTGGGTCAACGCCGACGCGGCCCCGGCCCTCTTGCAACTCGCCAAGAGCGACCCGGACGCGAAATACCAAATCCGCGCCTTGCGGGGCTACATCCGCATCGCCCGGCAGCTCCAACTCCCCGAGGCCCAACGGTTGGAGATGTTCCGCACCGCGATGGAGGTCGCCAAACGGGCGGAGGAAAAGCAGCTTGCCCTGGCCATCTTGACGCGAATTCCCTCGGCCCAGACGCTTCAGCTTGCGGTGTCCTACCTCGACCAGCCGGGCTTGAAAGAGGCCGCGGCGGAGGCCGCCGTGGGCATCGCGCCCAAGATCATTGGCCGCGATCCCAAGCCCGTCGCCGAGGCCATGCAGAAGGTGCTCGACGCCGGCGCGGCCGAGGCCACCGCCGCCCGGGCGAAGCAGCTCCTCGATCAGGCCCGGGGCGGGAAGAAATAGTTCCGCGCCGCGGCTTTTTTGTGACTCAAGCCATGCAGCGAGGGGGACGGGCGCCACTTCGCCCCGTCCCCCGCTTGCCCAAGAAACAACAATCCCCAGACTCGCGAGGGACCACTGCATGAAAATCGGTTTTCACACCGACGCGTTCAATTCCGCCTTTTTCAACTTCGACAAGTGCCTCGACTGGGCCCAGCGCAACGGGGTGCATTACATCGAATGCGGCCTGATCGACGGCGTGAGCTGGATTCAGGGGCTGGGCTATTTCCCGCACATGGCCCTCTACGAGGATCCCGTGCTTCTCCGCCGCAAGATGGAAGCCCACGGCGTGCGGTTTTCGCAAGTCGACGCGGCCTACCCGATGTCGAACAAGGACGCCCCCATGCGCGGCGTGCCCTACGTGATCAAGGCGATTCAATGGGCTGCTCAGGTCGGCTGCCCTTGCGTCGACACGACCGACGGCCTCCACGCCCCGCAAGGCCTCACCGACGAGGAGGCCATGGACCAGATGAAACGCGGCTACGAGCAGATCATCGAGATCGCCGAGGCCCATCGGATCACGGTCAACATCGAGCCGCACGGCTATTTCACCACCAAGCCCGAGTTCATGGCCCGGATGCTCGACTTCTGCGACAGCCCCTACCTGCGGCTGAACATGGACACCGGCAACACCTACATCGCCGGGCAAGATCCGGTCGAGTTTCTCAAGCGGTTCATCGATCGCGTGAGCCACGTCCACATCAAGGACGTCTCCGAGTCTCTCGCCGCCTCGGTGCGGGGCAAACAGGCCGGCATCGCGATCAGCCACTGCGCGTTGGGCGACGGGGTGAACGCCGAAAACATCAAGCAATGCCTCGCGCTGCTTCGCGACCACGGCTACCAAGGCGTGCTGAGCATGGAATGCGAGGGCCAGGGCGGCCCGATGATCGAACGCTCGCTGGCCTGGATGCGCCAGACGCTGGCCGAATTGAAGATCGCCGTGAGCGGATGAACGTGCGCGGACAAGATTCCCGCGCCGGCGAAAACGTCCGTCGCTCCTTCAGGCTGCCCGCCGAAGCCCAGCCCTCGGCCCAAGAAAGCAACCGGCGAAGCTACGCCGGGGGTTCGCCGTCGAAGGGCGTCGCCGAGGGGACCGAGGGCCGCTGGTCCATCCAGTCTTCCTTGCGGCGCCAACCCACGTCGCTTAGCTTCGGATGCTCCTTGAGCCATCCGTCGAGCAAGGCGAGGAGGCGGCGGAGGGCGATCGTGTCCGCCGGGGCGTAAAACTCCTGGGCAAGGAGCACGTGACGGACCTCGGCCTTGGATCGCGGCGCCCATTCCACGCTCAACGCCCACTGCCCTTCGACCCACTCCAGGACCACGCCCAACGGTTCCCCGTCGACCACGCATCGAGCGCCTTGGGCGTTCTGGACTGGGCCGGTCTGCTCGATCACCACGCCACGGGCGGACAGCGCCGCGCAAAGCTGACGGAACAGCCGCACGCCCACGTACGGCTCGTCCGCGCGGTCGTCGGCAAACAAATCGGGATCGTCGCCGCGGAATACGGCCACGCTGCGGATCCCCGGCGGATCCTCGCGCGAAACGCCCCGCGGCGCCCCAACCACCCGTCGAAACAAGTACACCACCGCGGCCATCAAGGCGAGGCCCGCCAGCGTCGGAACCAGTGTCTCCATGACGCGTGCCCCACGAAGGCGGAATGGTCTCGCGGCGTTTCCTCTGGGCGATTCCCCGTTGGCTCAGCGTTCGTGGGCGTCCTCGAGATACGTGTAGCCCTCCAGGCCCGCCTCGTAAAACCGCAACAGCCGCCCCGCCTGGCGGTCGTCGATGCGGCTGTCGCGGATCGCCTGCTCCACGGCCGAACGCAACTGGCGCATCAAGACGCGGGGATCGAACTCCACGTACTGGAGCACCTCGCTGACGCGGTCTCCCTCGATGACCGCCTCGACGACCACGTCGTCGTTGGAATCCATGCGCACGTGGACGGCGTTCGTGTCGCCGAACAGATTGTGCATGTCGCCGAGGATCTCCTGATAGGCCCCGACCAGAAAGGCGCCGAGGAAATACGGCTTGCCGTCGAACGTGTGCAAGGGCAGCGTCCGCTTCACGTCGCGGCGGTCGATGAATCGGTCCACCTTGCCGTCGCTGTCGCAAGTGATGTCGCCCAGCACGGCATGGTGCGTGGGCCGCTCGCTCAGCCGGTGGATGGGCATGATGGGAAAGAGCTGCTTGATGGCCCAACTGTCCGGCATCGACTGAAACAGCGAGAAGTTGCAGAAATACGTTTCGCTCAATAGCCAATCGATGACGCCGAGTTCCTCGGGCACGTAGTCCATCTGCCGCATCAGTCGCTGGATCTTGCGGCAGATGGCCCAAAACAAGTTTTCCGCCTGGCACCGCTGCTCCAAGGGCAAATAGCCGCCCCCGAACAGACTCATGGCCATGTCCAGCGCTTGTTGGGCGTCGTGATAGCTTTCCAGGGCGTTGCGCACGGTAATGCCCTGGTAGGTGTCGAGCAGATCGACGAGGGGCTTTTCGGCGTCCTCGGGAAGCTGCTGCGGCACTCCGTTCTCCGCCAGGTCGGCCACCCCCAGCACGTTGAACACCAGGACGCTGTGATAGGCGACCACCGCCCGGCCGCTTTCGGAGAAAATCGTCGGGTGGGGCACCTCGGCGTCGTCGCACACGCTCTGGATGTGGAACACCACGTCGTTGGCGTACTCCTGGAGCGTGTAATTGACGCTCGATTCGAAGTTCGTCTGCGAGCCGTCGTAATCCACCCCCAGTCCCCCGCCCACGTCGAGGATCTCCAATCCGGCGCCATGCCTCGCCAAATCGGCATAGACGCGCGCGGCCTCGTTCAGTGCCCGCTTGATGTGGCGGATGTTGGTGACCTGGCTGCCGAGGTGAAAATGTAGCAGCTTGAAGCAATCGTGCATGTTTCGGGCCTTCAACTCGGCCAGGAGGCGGAGGATCTCCGACACGCTCAGGCCGAACTTCGATCGGTAGCCGCCGGACGACTGCCACCGGCCCGACCCCGGCGTGGCCAGCTTCACCCGCACGCCAATCCGCGGCCGGACCCCCACCTCTTCCGCCTTCTGGAGAATCACGCCCAGGTCGGTGTATTTCTCGACCACCAGGTAGATCTGTCGCCCGATCTTCTGGGCGAGCATCGCCGTCTCGATGAACTCATCGTCCTTGAACCCGTTGCACACGATCGGCATGTCGTTGGACGCCACGGCGATGACGGCCAACAACTCGGGCTTGCTGCCGGCCTCCAGGCCAAAATGATAGGGGCGGCCGAAGTCCATCACCTCTTCGACGACCTGGCGCTGCTGGTTGACCTTGATCGGGAAGACGCACTGGTAGCCCCCCTTGTAGTCGTGCTCGCGAATCGCTTGCTGGAAGGCGGCGTGGATGTCGCCAAGCCGGTGCTTGAGGATGTCGCCAAAGCGGATCAGCACGGGGGTCTGAATGCCCCGGGCGAGCAGTCGATCCACGAGCTGTTTCAGGTCGATGCCGCGGCGCGGATCCTTGTTGGGATGGACACAGACGTGGCCTAGCTCGTTGATCGAGAAATAGCCTTTGCCCCAGGCCGCCACCTCATACAGCTCGGCGGCGTCCACGACGGTCCATCGCCGCGTTTCCTGTTCGAGTTCGAGCATCGAACCAATACCTCGTTTTGGAATGTTCTCGACGCCGACTTGAGCCTGAGCACCGGGACCCTGTCGTTCCGTGCCGACAAGACCCACGGCACCCCACCACCTTGGCCCGCTGCCCGCGCCATGAAACTTTTCTGGAAGCCACCCCCGTTGACGCCATCCCTCGGCCAACAACGCATATCGTAACGCGTGGCGGCTTGGAGAAAAGGGGAACTTCGATTTGGGGGGTAGAATGGCCGCCCCACGCCCTCAACCATGGCCATTCGCCAAGGTCGAAATCGTCGATTTATACTCCGCGCGGCCGAATATGACCTTCTTATTCGAGAAACGTCTCATTTCAACGCCTGCGGAGCATAAAGGCCCGTTGACGGACCTTCCCCGCCGCTGGCGGTCTTCGGCCCGGCGTTTGACGCCGGGTCGCGGTTTCCATCCCGTGGCGAACCTTAAGCCCCGTTTACGGGGCTTCTCGCTGCCTTCGTGATTTACGGGCGAGACGCCCGCGCTCCCAGATTCGCGGACGGCGTTCAGGC
>Ga0209101_1000683_pt1 | contig 27365 bp, 26 predicted proteins | sample ConPoolayeCmetaG_FD_185481 | JGI IMG/M metagenome (GOLD analysis project Ga0209101, IMG submission 185481) | Hot spring microbial mat communities from California, USA to study Microbial Dark Matter (Phase II) - Cone Pool mat layer C metaG... ...
GGGTAGGGGGGAGGTCGAATCGAACATTGTCGAGCTAGAAGGGCAGGGTGTCCTCTTCGTAGCCCTCCGGTGGCGGTTCGCCGATGGGCGGCCCGCCGGCGCCTTCTTCCCGGCCACCCAACATCTTGACCGTTCTGGCCGTGATCTCATAGTTGGCCGCCCGGACGGTGCCGTCACTGGCCGTATAGGTGCGTGGCCACTGCTGCCCATCCCGGGCATCGCCCGTGACCTCCCCTTCGACAAAGACCTGCATTCCCTTGTGCACATACTGGTTCACGGTCTCGGCCAACTGCCGCCAGCAGGTCACACGCCACCAGGTGGTCAGCTCCCAATATTTGCCGTTAAACGAATCTTTCCAGCCGGTTGGGCAGGGGCGTTCGCTGCCGTCAGACAATGTTTTGCTCAGCCGAGAGGTGGTTGCCACGCTCAGCGAAGTGACAGGGATGCCGTCGGGGGTGTAACGCATCTGTGGGTCCTGGCCCACTCGTCCGATGAGTGTCACACGGTGAAACATGGTCTTGCTCCTTTCTCATGAATTGAGGTGCGCTCCACAGCGCCACAGAGGTTTTACAACCACCATCTTACCGCAAGATGGGCAAAATGTCAAGCAGGGGACTGTTCCCGTTCAGGGTAGCCCCCCTGTCGCAACCAGGCCATAATCTGGTCAGGCAGGGTCTGGCGATTGGCAGGGGTGACCTCGACCAGGGTCACGTCGGAGCGCGCCTTGAGGGCATCCACCCACGGTTGCGGTCCGGCCATTACCGTGGCCAGCAGCGGTTTGGGGCCGTCCAGGGCTGCCTGCACCGCTTCACGGAACGCAGCCGACAGGAGTTCCATCTTGCCGATTTCGTCAACCACCACAACAGCCACATCAGGGTGGCGCAGCGCCCGGTGGATGGCTTCCACCCCTATCTGTTCCAGGTCCTGGAGGTGAACCCCATATCTACCGACGCGGTAAGGGCCGGCGATGTTCACCCCGGCGAGCGTGCCCTGCGGCCCATCCAGGGCCACCAGGCGAAATCCGGTCCGTTGTCCCTGCTCCCGGACCTCGGCAGTGTAAAAGCCGCCGGCCTTCCTGCCCAGCCGGGAGATGACCTCTCGGATGACGGTGGTCTTGCCCACGCCCGGTCGCCCGGTCAACAACAACGCCCGGCCCACCCTCTCGCCCCCTGCTTCCTGCTTCCTGCCTCCTTAAATGACCCCCAGCTCGCGGCCCACCTTCTCGAACGCAGCCAGGCCGATCTCCAGGTCCTGGCGGCTGTGGGCGGCGGTATTCATCACCCGGATGCGGGCCTGCCCACGGGGCACGGTGGGGAAGCCGATAGACATGGCAAACACGCCGTTTTCAAACAGCCGCCGCGAGAATTCTTTGGCCAGCGGTGCTTCGCCCAGCATCACCGGGACGATGGGGGTCTGGCTGCGGCCGATGTCAAAGCCGAGCTGGACCATGCCTTTTTTGAAATACTCGGTATTGGCCCACAGCTTTTCCACCAGTTCGGAGCTTTCTTCCAGCAGGTCCACCGCCGCCAGGCAGGCCGCCGTGTCGGCCGGCGTCACCGCGCTGGAGAAGAGGAAGGGCCGTGCCTTTTGTCGCAAATAGTCCACCACCACCTTTTTCCCGGCGATGACCCCCCCCACCACGCCAAAGGCCTTGCTCAGCGTGCCGATCTCCACGTCGAACTTGCCCTGCAGGCCAAAGTGGTGCACGATCCCCTTGCCGCCGCCCAACACCCCTTCGCCGTGGGCGTCGTCCACCATGGTCATCACCCCATACTTTTCGGCCACCTCGTACAGCTCCGGCAGCGGGGCGATGTCACCATCCATGCTGAACACGCCGTCGGTCACCAGCAGCCCCCGCCGGAACTTGGGCAGGTTCTCCCTGATCACCCGCTCGGCATCGCGGGCATCGCAATGCTCGTAGACGATGATCCTGGCCCCCGACAGCCGTGCTCCGTCAATGATGCTGGCATGGTTCAGCCGGTCGGAAAAGATCACATCCTGCACGCCGGTCGCCTTGTCCACGCCCACCAGCGGCGGGATGGCCGCCTGGTTGGCGCAGAAGCCGCTCTGCACATAGAGCGCATCCTCCACCCCCTTGAACTGGGCCAGGCGCTTTTCCAGTTGGATGTGCAGTTCCTGTGTCCCGGCGATGGAGCGCACCGCCGCCGGCCCCACCCCCCACTCCTCAATGGCCTTTTTGGCGGCCTCCTTCATCCTGGGATGGTTGGCCAGCCCCAGGTAGTTGTTGGTACAAAAGTTGAGCACCCGCCGGCCGTCCACGATCATCCAGGCATCGGCCGGTGAACCCATGACCCGCAGGGTGATAAACAGGCCCGATTCCTGCAGGCCGGCTACCTCTTCTCGAATAAAATCAAACTTGTCCGCCATCTCGACCCCCTTTCTCATCTGGTTTGAGCAGGGCAACTGCTCGCAGTTGCCCTACATTTAGCCTTTCTCTAAATTCAAGATCCCCGCCCAGTCCACAACCCCGATCCAGTTGGGGCGGATGCTCCCATCGTCGGCATAGCGCGGCCCCCGCGGGGCGCTGACCCCCGGCAGGCCGATCTCCTCAGCCTTTTTTCTCACACTGCCCAGGACCTTATCAGCCCACGACGGCGGCAGCCAGTAACGGGTACCCCACGACCCCAAAAAGCCATCGGTCCACGGCTCGCTGTTCAGATCGATCCACTGCCGCCAGTCGGCCGGTTCGATGGTCAGCCCGTCGCCGGTGGCATAGTCCACCAGACCGTAGACTTTCATCAGGTCATACTCCCGACGCTGCGGGTAGGTGGCATGGGAGCCGCCGGCGACGTAGGCGACCGGGTGGGTGCCGTCCAGGGTCATGTCGGGATGGCCCCACGGTTTGGTCAGGCGCGAGTGGTGGCCCACGCAGGTCAGGTAGGCCGGAGGCTCCTGCAGATTGCCGGAGGAATCGGCCCGGAAAAAGAGGTAAAGCCCCTCCCAGTCCCCTTCGTGGTCATTCAGTCCGCCAAAAGAGGTAGCCCAATCGTTGTAGCCGTAGAAGAACCAGTATTGCAGGCAAAAATAATCGCGGTCGCGGTTGAGGCGATAGTAGCAGGTATAGTTCGGCCGGGCAGGCTGGCTGCGCGCATAGTTTTCGGCGGCGGCCTGCTGGATTTCAGGGGGCAGGCTCAGGCGCGGCAGGTCCCGGCTCGAACGCCGGCCCCGGGCCAGCAGGCCCATCACCAGGTCGTTCCACCAGAACAGTTGAGCTGCCCCCCGTGTCTTGTCGCTGAGCCACCGGTAAGCGATCCGGGCCAGTTCCTCCTGCCAGTGCCACGTTTTATACGACAGGTCGGTCAACGCCCCCAGGAGATCTGTTCCCCACCGGGCCAGGACATCCTGATCGGCCAGAGAGGGTGGCACCGACTGGAGATAGACATCTGGTCGGTAGCGATAGGCCCGCACCAGGTCAGGAAGCGTGACCTGTCCCTGTCCGACGAGTGGGAGATCGATCCCTTTCTGGCGGAGGGTGCAATAGCCGACGAAATCGTCCACGGCCATGGGGTAGAACTGTTCTCCCCGGGCAAAACACAGAATCGGGACATACTTTTCGTGCAGGACCTCGGTCATGAGCTTTGCTCCGCCTCAACTACACCCCTCCTGAGGATACAACCGTCCCTCGGCATGACGGCGGGTCAGCTTCTCCAGCATATCGGCGGTCATGGCCGCCAGATCATAGGCCGGCTGCCAGCCCCACTCCTGGCGGGCGGCGCTGTCATCAATGGAGCGCGGCCACGAGTCGGCAATCGCCTGCCGAAAATCGGGCTCGTAGGTCACCTCAAAGTCGGGGATATGCTTTTTGATCTCGGCGGCCAGCTCCCCGGCTGAAAAGCTCATGGCCGCCAGGTTAAAGTCGGCATGGTGCTTCAGCCGCGAAAAGTCGGCTTCCATCAGCTCAATGGTGGCCTTGATGCAGTCGGGCATGTACATCATCGGCAGGATGGTATCCTCTCGCACAAAGCAGGTGTAGCGTCGGTTGGCCACCGCTTCGTAAAAGATGGCGACCGCATAGTCGGTGGTGCCACCCCCTGGCAGCGTTTCGGCGCTGATAATGCCCGGATAGCGCACCCCGCGCACATCCACCCCAAACCGTCGCACATAATAGTTGCACAGCAACTCGCCGGTGACTTTGGTGACGCCGTACATCGTTGTCGGCCGCAAGACAGTCTCCTGAGGGGTGTGGTCACGGGGGGTCTCCGGGCCAAACGCGGCGATCGAACTGGGGCAGAACACCCGGGTCAGCCCTCGCTCGCGGGCCACTTCCAGGACGTTATACAGGCCGTGAATGTTCACCTCCCAGCACAAATGCGGCTTTTGCTCCCCCACTGCCGACAGGATGGCCGCCATGTGGTAGATGGTGTCAATCTGGTACTTTTCAACCACCGCCTCCAGGGTTTCACGGCGGGTGACATCAATAAATTCAAAAGGGCCACCTTCGCACAGGACAGCACCCGGTTTGGTCCTGTGCCCGGTGGCCACTACATTCTCCGCGCCGTAGCGCCGACGCAGCTCAACGGTTAGCTCTGAACCGATCTGGCCGACCGCACCGGTCACCAGAATCCTCTTCATTTCTCCTCTTTCTGCCATAGAAAGACTGTCCTCCCTGTCGTTGGATAGGTAAGGCAAGTATATCACACCCCCCCCGTTTCGTCAAAACGGTTTCCACGGCAAGTGTCCGACAAACGGAACGGAAAAAGGTGGGGCGGCCCCCCACTGACGGGGGTCACAGACCCCCGCCGAGCAATGAAGATGCCGAAAAGCGCAAGTAGGGCAACTGCTCGCAGTTGCCCTACAAACGCACCAGCCTTGCGGCCCTCCACTGACGGGGGTCACAGACCCTCGCCGAGCAATGGGATGCCCCCCGCCCATGCTCTGCTTCGAACACCCTTCAGGAAAACAGATTTGCGGCTCTCCGCACTTCTTGCTATAATCGGCACAGCATACAGGCCGCGATGAGACGAGGAAGGCGATGAACAACCACAACACCCTGGCCCGACGGGCTCCGCTCCTGCTGCTCTTCCTCTTGGCTTTTGCCCTGCGCCTCTATCGCCTGCCCGACAGCAATATCTGGTGGGACGAGGGGTGGAGTGTGTGGTTGGGTCGGCTGTCCCCAGCCCGGATCGCCTACCTCACCGCCCTGGATGAACACCCCCCCCTGCACTACTGGCTGCTGGCCGGATGGAACCGGCTGGCGGGTGAGACGGCCTTTGCGGTGCGCTTCTCCACCCTCTTTTTCGCCCTGCTGACTGTGGCCCTGCTCTATCGCCTGGGCAAGAGGATCGCCGGACCGATGACCGGGCTGCTCGCCGCTTTCCTGTTGACCATTGCCCGCTTTCATGTCGAATGGTCCCAGGAGATCAAGATGTACGCCCTGGCTTCATTCTTCACCCTGGCCTCATTTCTCTGTCTGGTGCGGGCGTTAGAGGGAGGGCAGCGGCGATGGTGGGGGGGCTATGTCCTCTCGGCCGCCATGGCCCTCTACAGCAACTACCTTTCTCTGACCATCATCATCGGCCAGAACCTGTTCCTCCTCCTGTGGGTCCTGGCCGACCGTCGCGCCCGCCGCACCCTCCTGCCCTGGTCTCTGGCCCAGATCGCCGTCGGGGCGCTCTTTCTCCCCTGGTTTCTCTACACCCTCCGTCCCGAACACCTCACCTGGCAGGCAGCGCCGCCCTTCGATCTGGGTCTGTTCTTGAGGGTGTGGGCCACCGTGCTGGCCCTGGGCATCCCGGCCCATATCGAACGGTACGCCATCCCGACGGCCATCATCCTGGCCCTGGCTGCCTGTGGCCTGCTTCCGTTGTTGCACCGAGAGCAGGCTGACCGCCGCAACAGCATGCTGCTGTGGTGCTCTTTGCTCACCCCTCCCCTGCTGATCTACCTCCTCTCCCTGCCCAAAGTGACCTCGCTCTATGCGGCCAAGGTCGAAGCCCGCTACTTTCTTGTCTCCCTGCCGATCTTTGTGCTCCTGCTGGCCTGGGGGGTGCGGGAGATCGGCCGCCGTTCTGTCCTGCTGGCTGTGGCCGGGCTGGCCTTTGTGATCGCCGCCTCAACCCTCTCCCTGGCCGGCTACTACGGCCAACGGCACCTGCGCGACGACTTTCAGAGCCTGACAGCCACCCTCAACGCCCACGTCCGCCCGGACGAGGCGGTGATCCTGCACACCGATGCCGAGTGGCCAGCCTTTGTCTATTCCTATCGCGGGCCGGCTCCCTGGTACGGGGTGCCCAACGGTCGGCAGATCACCCCCGGCGAAGCCAGACGCTTTGTGGACCCCCTGCTGCGCGACCACCGGGCCATCTGGCTGGTGGTCACCCCGGACGCCATGGCCATTGACCCCCGCCGCCTGATCGAGAAGCGGCTGGGCCGCAGTTTGAAAAAGGTCGCCGACCTGAGCTATACCCCGCGCCGCCTGGTGCTCTATGCCGACAGGGAGCGCGACCTTTCCATTGTACCTGCCGACAACCGGCACATCCAGCATCCCCTGGCCGTCAGAGCCTTCCCCGGCATCATGCTGCTGGGCTATGACCTGGCCCTGAGCGAGTACCGGACCGGTGAAGTCATCCGCCCGGCCTTCTACTGGGAGGGGAGTGGACAGGTCCGCCCCCAGGTGGCTCTGGTCAACAGCCGGGGCGAGGTGGTGAGGAAGGAGGAGGGCAGGGCGCAAGAGCTGATCCCTGGCGCGGTGATCCGGACCCGCCATGAGCTGCCGCTCACCTCGGCCATTCCCGGCGGGCGCTATACGTTGCGTCTCGACCTCGGCACCGATTCCCTCCCCCTGCGCTCCATCCGGGTGATCAACACCGCCCGCACGGCCGATGCCGATATCCAGCACCCGCTCGTCGCCGATCTGGGCGATTCGGTTCGTCTTCTGGGATACAACCTGGAGGCTGCTGCCTGCAACCCCGGCCAGACCGTTCGTCTGACCCTGTACTGGCAGGCGCGAAAGGAGATGAACACCGGCTACGTGGTCTTTGTCCACCTGGTGGGACCTCACAACCCGGCGACCGGCAATCCCCTGTGGGGACAGGAGGATGTTCCGCCGCAACACGGAGAGCGGCCCACCACCGGCTGGTCACCCGGTGAAGTGGTGGCCGATCCTCACCAGGTGCAGATCGCGGCGGCTGCGCCGCCTGGCGAGTATGAACTCCAGATCGGGATGTACGATCCGGCCACCGGGCGGCGGCTGCCGGTGTACGATGCCCGGGGCCGACCGGCGGGCGACCGGGTCACGTTGCAGACCGTGCGCGTCGGGGCCGGCCCATAGCCTCAGAAGGGCGCAAAGCCCATCGCCATCTGGAACTGGTCCATCAAAAAGTTATATTCGCCTTCCAGCAGGCGCAGGTGCCCTCGCTCCATCTCGGCCAGATCGCGGAACATGCGCCGGCCGTTGACATCGTCGGTCTGGGCGGCAGCGTGGGTGTAAAAGTCTGCGGCATCCTTTTCAATCAGATAGGCCACCCGCAGCGCCGACAGGTCAGAGGTGTAGGCCACCACATTCTGCTTCACCCGTTCCCGGGAAAAGATGGGGGCGCCGCCCGGCGGTTCCAGGCTCACCCCCCGGTATTCGGCCCATTCGCCGCTCTGTTCGAGCATGGCTTTGGTGTTGCGCAACAGCTCCAGGTGCATAATCTCGTCCTGGGCCAGGCGCTCGAACATGCGCCGGGCCTGGGGGTCGTCGGTCCGTTCGGCGAATTTCTGATAGAAGTTGTGGCCATCAATCTCGGTCTGAATGGCCATTTGCAGGGCGGTCAGGGTCGCATCCAGTTCAGGCATCCTTTTCCTCCAGGAGCACCTCTTCTTCGCCGTCGGCGCGCAGGTCGAGAAGCCAGTTGTGCATGGCCCCCGCTTCAATCTTGGCCTGGACCCGTTTGTGCCCTTCGGCGCTCAGGCGTTTTTCCAGTTCGGCGCGGCCGGCCTCGGTATCCAGGTCGAGGTCGGGCCAGCGAGCGGCGATGGCCTCCCTGGTCGTCCAGATGCAGTAGCGGAAAAGCCGCTCGTCCCCCTTGAACAGGCGCAGGAAATATTGAAACCGATCACCCGGCTCCGGCTTGAACCCCTCGTCTACGGTATAGCCCTGGTACTGCCATGTCGGGCCACGGCCCCGGCGTTCATAACCGACCATGGCCTGGGCCTGGGCCAGCAGTTCATTTGGATCGGCGGTGGGACGGGCGCACAGGGTGCCCAGACAGATATAGGCCACGGGGGCCGGGGTGGCGGGATACCCCAGGCGGGCCAGGCGAGCCTGCTCCCACACCGGGTCTACGGCCTGGACCGTCTTATTGGGGGCATAGGCGCGGCGGGCGGCGCGGAGCAGTTCGGGACGGACAGGGTCCTCGTTTTCGCCCACCACAGTGATCAGCAGTGGCCGCCGCAAGAAGCGATCCACAGCCAGGGCGTAGCGGGCGGCCTCGAAACCCAGATGGCGATAGAAAGGCAGCAGGGCCTCCAGCGTCTGCCGGGCCAACTGCTGGTGTTCCTGCCGACCGGTCAGGCGATACAGGCGCAGGTGGGCCTCCGCAGCCAACACATTCTCGTCAAACGGTTTTTCCCGGCGGCGAAGACGGCCAACCGCTTCCGGGGCAGCGGGGGTGTCAAAGTAGCGGCCATCGCCGTCGCGCAGGGCCCTGTCGGCAAAGCGCAGCAGCAGCTCAGCCCGTTGGAGGTACAGTTCACGGCCCAGGTGCTCGCAGGCATCAAGCCAGGCAGTGGCCATCCTCACCTGGTCAGACAGCAGGCCCGGCATGTGCGGTTGGGTGTCAAAGTAGTGGTGCATCCCCAGGCCCTCTCGATAGCCTCTGGCCCAGACAAATTCCAGAGCCCGGACTGCCAGCTCGGCGTAGCGGGGGTCGTTCAACACGGCACTGGCCAGCAGAAAGGCCGAGGCGGCAACCGCGTTCCGCTCGACATAGGCGGTTTTGTCCACATAGGGAGCCGCCCGCCCCGCCCGGCCCTGGGCGTCCAGAGCGTAATAGGCCGGGTCGGCTTCCTGACTGCTGTAGAAATAACCTCGCTCCCGGTCCCAGAGGGTGGTCTCCATGTAGGCCAGGGTGCTCCGGGCCACCTCCAGATAGGCTGGCCGGCCGGTGGCCTGGTAGGCCCGCAGGTAGAGGCCGAGCAGTTGCGCCTGGTCGCCGAGCATCTTTTCGGTGTGGGGTGCGCTCCAATCGGCGGCTGTGGCATAGCGGAAAAAGCCGCCGCCGATGTGATCGTGGAGGCCCCCCTGGGCCATGGCGGTCAGCGAGCGGTGGACCACCTGTTCCAACGCTTCATCGCCGCTGCGATGGGCCACGGCCAGGGCGAACTCCAGCACGTCGGCGTGGTGGAACCTGGGGACCGGGCCAAAACCACCATGTTGGGGGTCAAAGGCGGCCACGACCGCCTGGGCTACCTCTTCGACCAGTTCCGGGCTCAGCTCACCGACCGCGGCGGGGCGTTCTTCCAATCCGGCCAGCAGCGCGCCCGGCCGCAGGCCGATGGTTGGCGTGGGCGGCGCCATCTCACCGGTATAGCGGGCCTTGACCCGGCGCAAGGCCCGCAACATCTCCTCGGCGGTCAAAAAGTTGTGGCTTTCCAACACCTCGCCGTCGGCGTCGAGAAAGGCGGTAGTCGGCCACCCCCCCCGATTGTAGCGGCTGTCCACGTCGGGGCGCCTGTCCACATCCACCAGGATGGGGATGACCGTCTCGTTAATGGCTTCGATGACCTGGGGATCGGCCAGGGTGGTCCGTTCCATCAGGTGGCAGGGTTCGCACCAGGGGGCGGTGAGGTACACCATCACCGGCAGGTCCAGTTCTCTGGCCAGGCGGAACGAGTCCTCGTCCCACTCGTACCAGGTGATGGGCAGACGCTCTTTGGCCAGCTCCAGGTCAGGTTCGAAGAGGCGGCGGTATTCGGCCTCCAACAGGGCGTGATGCTGCTGCTCCTGCTGGGCCAGCATCTCAAAGAGGGAGCGGGTGCTGTTGTCGGTGGCGGCCTGAGCCATGCGCCGATAGAACTCCTGAGCGTCTCGTTCCCGCTGCATGGCCAGCCGCCAGGCCTCAGGGATTTCGTTCAGTGCTTTCATGGGCCTTTCCTCAGTCCAAGGTGCCGCCTGCTTCCAGCCGCAGGCCCTCCCGGTCCAGCAGGACAAGCTTCCGCCGGCCGGAACTCACCAGACCTCGCCGCCGAAAGTCCTGCAAGGTCTTGCTGATCGTCTCGCGCCAGGTGCCCAGCATATCTGCCAGTTCCTGGTGTGTGGCCTGTACCACTCCCCTGGGATCATCGCCGCCCAATTCCAGCAGGAGCGCCGCCAGACGGGCAGAGATGGTGCTGTAGGCCACCTGCTCCAACCGGTTCTCGGCCTCCAGCACCCGCTGGCCGATGGCCTGCATCAGCCCAAAGCCAAACAGCGCGTTGGTGGATGAGAGTTCCAGGGCACGCTGGCTGGGCATGACCCAGATGGTACACGGCTCCAGGGCCACGGCGCAGCTATTCGGCCCCTCCTCACCGAGCAGCGATTCCTCACCAAAGATCATCCCCGGCCCGAGTGTGGCAACGACAAAGCGACGGCCATCGCGCGTGGTGCGGTAGAGCTGCACCCGGCCGCTGACCACCAGGAACAGAGATCGGGTCAACTCCTCCGCTTCGCCCACCGTCTGGCCCGCCTGAAAGGAGCGAACCTGCAGCGATTCCCCTACCGCTTCACTTTGCTGGGCCAGACGGCTAAAGATGCTGGTCACATTTCTGTCCCTTGCATTCATGCCATGACCTCTCCCGCCAGATCGATGGGCCATCGCGTGGGAGATCCTGACCTCACCACTCTATTCCGCATTCCGCATTCCGCATTCCGCATTCCGCATTCCGCATTCCGCATTCCGCATTCCGCATTCCTCTCACCCGGCCAGCTTCTTTTCCAACCGGGCATACTCGCCTTCCAGGAACTGGGCGTGAAAGGCCTCTTCGTCCCGCAGGCGGGCAAAGAAGGCTTTCAGCTCTTCATCCTCGGCCAGGTCCACGGCCAGTTGATATTTGGCCTGCGCGGCCTGTTCTTCCATGGACATAATTTTGATAAAGCCCAGCCAATCCATCTTTTCCTCCTTGTGATCGGTTTGGGTGCAGGTGTGGCCTTGAGGCCTGCACACGCCTCATTATAGCCGACCTCTATTAGAGCGCCATTAAGAAACCCAGGGTGGGGGTTAAAACCCTGTTAGAGTTCTGTAACCTCGCTTACGTCCGCTTGCGGTTCTGGGGTCAAAGGCACCTTCATGATCTCGGCCAGCACCGCTGTGGCGTAGCAGCCGGGGGGCAGCCAGAAGCGCAGCAGCACCCCGTCGTCATATTCCAGTTCCGGCTCGTGGAGCGGAAAGCGCAAGGCCCGCCGCGCCCCTCTGGCCTGGAGGCCGTGGCCTGCGCGGAAATCGTCCAGCGTCAGGCCCTCGGCCTGCAACACCGCCCGTTCCAGCTCCCCCTGCTGTCCGCTCGCCTGCATCATCTTGTAGCCAAAGAGCGGCCCGGTCGGGCTGATCTCAAAGCGCCCGGCGCGGGGTTGCTCGGCGGCTTCATCCTCCACACGGAAGATCGAGTGGCCGGGGTGCCTGATCGCCAGATCGCCGACAAAGACGCGATCCAGGGTAGATAGCCGGGCGTCGAGCACCCGGTTGAACAGCGCCGACTGGTAGGCCGACAGGAAAAAAAGCTTCAGCGATTTGGGCACAGCGGCATACGCCTGCTGGAAATCGCCGGCGGTGCGGATCAGCACCTGCAACGAACGGCGTTCATCGGCCATGCTGTGCGGCAATAGATGCAGCGCCTGCGGCCATTCTCCGGCGTCGAACCGCGCCCGGGCCTCCTGGACCCTCTGGCTCTCGTTGGGATGCGGCCGGCCCAGAAAAGCCCGCACAAAGCCGGCCACATCGTTCCTCACCACCGCTTTTCCCAGGTCGGCAGAATCGCCCCGCAGGCCAAAGCGCTGCGGCCCGTAGCGGTTGGGCACACCGCGCCGCACCAACACATCCAGGATCGCCCGGCAGGCCGGCAGGGCCGCACGGTCCACCTGCCTGATGCGGATGGTGAACCGATTGCCGCGCAGGTGGCCGATCTTGAGCTTGTTGCGGTGCCGCTCAGCCCACAATACCTCCAGGTTCGGCAGGTTGAGGGCGGTCACCGCCTCAGGCGGCACCCCCTCTACCGACAGCATCTGGCAGGTGATGGCCTGGGCATCCTTGAGGCCGGCATGACCGATGCGGCCCGGCGATACCCCCAGCGCCCGGGCGATGGCGGCGATCGCCTCGAAGGTCGAAAGGCCAACCTTGCGGATCTCGAAAAAGGTATGCTCCCCTTCGCCAACCGGCAGGTAGAGGGGCAGCTCTTCCACCACAAAGTCTTCGACCCGCTCCTTGATGGTCCCACCGATGCCCGGCAGGTCGTCGGTCAGATACCGTTCCTCCTGGGTCATCCCTCAGTTCCGGGACAAAAGCCCGCTAAACCCCCCTTCCCACTGCTCTCGTTGGGTCTGGATGATATAGTTCAGGATCAACTGCTCACGGCGCAGGATGGACCACTCGGCCCGGAGCAGGTGGGCCACCGTGTCCTGACTCAACAGTTGCTGCTTTTGGAGCACGGGCAACTGCAGGGCAATGGCCACCAGCAGCGCCAGCGCCGATGGTTCTGTGGGGATCTCGTCAATGGCCATCTTGTGGCCCTGAGCCTGGGCCAGCAGGACCAGGTACTGGTGGAAGAGGGCGCGCAGCGGGTTGACCAGGCCCTGATCCTCCGCCTGATCCTGAACCAGCGGCCACGGTTCGGCACGGCTCACCAGGTATGGCTGCTCTGCGTGCACGGTGAGCACGCGGAATCGCTCATGGCCGATGACCACGATGTTGATCTGCCCGTCGGACAGGTAACTCACCCCGGCGATCAGGGCCGAGGTGCCGATCTCATACAGCCGCCTCTCTGTGGGATGGATCAGGACCACGCCAAAGGGCCGCTCCTCCAGCAGGCAACGGTTGACCATCAGTTTGTACCGCTCTTCAAAGATGCGCAGGGGCAGGATCATGCCGGGGAACAGCACCGTATGGAGCGGGAAAAGCGGCAGGTCGGTCCAGATGCTCATGGTGGGCCCCCCTGGCGCAGCGTCAGGGAGAGCGGCCCGGCCGGGAGCTGGATCGTCTCCTTCACGGCAGCCGAAGGCAGGTGGATGACCGAAATGGTCTGCGAAGTCAGATTGGCAACATACAGCCACTGGCCGTCGGCACTGACGGTCAGGGCCACCGGCCGGGCCCCCACGGCCAGCAGGGTCGGCGGTTCCGATCCGATCGGATCCAGGATATAGAGGGTGCCCAGCGCTTCGCTCAGGGCATACACCTCTCGTTTGGCAGGCGAGGCGGCCAGGGCCGAGATGCCGGCCGGGACCTCTCTGCTAAAGACGATGCCGAGATCGGTTTGAACGGTAGTCAGCAGGCCATACGGCTCGCCACCTGGGAAGAAGCCTTGCAGGGTGACAGTGCTTGTCGGTGCTGCTGGCGTATGGAAGAGATAGCCGGAATGGAGAATGGACAGATAGCGCCCGTCGCCCGACAGGATGCCCGTCCCCCGAGAGCGGCGTGGACCGGTCGGCAAGTCGTACATCCTCCACTCCCGCAGGATGGCGTCGTCGAGCTTCCATGCCCGGCACTCGGCCGCGCACAGGACATAGATGTCTGTCCCGTCCGGCCTCCACCGAAGCCGCTCCTCCAGATTCACGCTGGTCAGCAGCCGGTCGGCCAACCGGTTACCGGTCTGAGCATCCAGGATGAGCAGGTGAACCAGCTCTGGCATGGCCGAGGCGTGACCGGTGGGCAGGCCGGTGATCACCAGGTGCTGGCCGTCGGCGCTCAGGTCCAGGCTTTCGATGCTCCCGCTCACTTCCATCCGTGCCAGCAGCCTGCCATCCTGACTATCCAGGAGGTAGCCCTGGTCGCCGGCGACGGCGTAGAGCAGTTCCTTGTCGGGATGGGCGAGCAGGTGGCGCACCGGTGCCTGGGGCGGGGCCGGCAGGGCAAAGGTCTGCACGATCAACAGGCTGGCGGTATCAATCACGGCAATCCGGGCTTCATTCAAACCGACAAACAGCCGTGCGGCGGCGTGGAGAGAGAGGAACAGCGTGACGGCCGTTTCCCTGCTGGCCGGCACCTCCACCTGAGGCTCACAGGCCAGATCGTACCCCACCTGTTGAACGCAGAGCCGGTAGGCAGGTCTGGGCGGCAATCCGTGAAAGCGGACCATGCCCCTCTCGTCGGTGAGGGCGGTGGGCAGGGCCTGTTCGCCAGGCGCCTGGGCCCACACCCTGGCTCCGGCCAGAGGCTCTCCCGTTTCGGCATCTACAACCTGAACGAGCAGCACAGTCGGCGATGGCGCTGTCACATAGAGCAGGATCAGGGCAAGCAACATCAGCCCGGCTGCAACCAGAAGCAAGACCAGCGGTTTTCGCTGTTTCACTTTTTTCTCCCACATGGGTCGCCAGGTCCAACACCTGAATCACTCACAATTATACACCAGGAGCCGGAAAAAGGGAAAAGACCTTCCCGGTCTAACCACCATGTGTCGGTTGCGGCCAGGGCAACGCTGTGGTATACTTGGGGCAGGAGGGGGAATTGTTCGAGATTCCGCCGCGCAAGAAACCAGCCGACGACAACGGCTATTTTGAGGAACTGACCAGGGCGATCTTCCAAGCCGGCTTCAGTTGGCGGGTGATCCGGGACAAGTGGCCCAACTTTCAAACGGCCTTTGAAGGCTTTGACATCGCCACCGTGGCAGGCTATGGGGAACCTGACGTCGAGCGACTGCTGGCCGATCCGGGGATCGTGCGCAACCGGCGCAAGATCGAGGCGACGATCCACAACGCCCGGGTCATGTGGGACCTGATACAGCAACACGGCTCGTTCCATGCCTATCTGCGCAGCCTTGACGGCCTGGACTATGCCGGGCGGCGCCGAGAGCTCAGCCGACGCTTTCACCACCTGGGCCCGACCGGCGTGTTTGTCTTTCTGTGGTGTGTGGAGGAAGAGGTGCCGGTCTGGGAAGAGCGCATGAAATAGGGAGCGAGAGACGATGTTCGTCCGCATTGGAGCCGGCGAGTGTGCCATCATTGTGTTGCTGTTGCTGGTCGTGGTGATCGGCCTCGCCCTGAGCGTTCGCCTGCGGCGGTAGCAGGGCAAGGGGAGCCGGAACACCGGCAGTCAGTGACTGACCGCCGGTCAGTAATGGCTCTCCGAATTTTGCAAAATCACGAGGGTGTGGTATAATCTTCTCATGGCGGAGTCAATGGAGCTCCAAAGATTGAGAGGGATCTGCCGTGAAGGGCCTTCTTGTCAGTCAAGAGCACAGTCCGTGCTGCTGCCCTGAAAGAAGGTATGGCCTTGGTGAGAAAGCACAAATTTTTGCCGCCCAACCCGGCCCTGTCGGGTCGCCTGGGCGGCTTTTGTGATCGGCGATTGTTGAGTACCTTGACCATGTTAGCTCGACACTGTCAGATTCGACCCCTCCCCTACCCTCTGGCCCCCTTCCGGTTGGGGGATGGGGTGAGGTCAGATTGAACATCGTCGAGCTGCCGGGAGTAACAGATGAGCGAGAACGGAAAACCACCTGCTGCTCTGGTCATCGGCGCAGGGATTGCGGGCATCCAGGCCGCACTGGATATCGCCGAGGCCGGCTTTCCCGTGTACCTGGTGGAGCGGCAGCCGAGTGTAGGCGGCCATATGGCCCAATTGGACAAGACCTTCCCTACCCTCGACTGCTCGGCCTGTATTCTGACCCCCAAGATGGTGGATGTGGCCAGTCACCCCAACATCGAGCTGTTGACCTGGAGCGAGGTGTTGGGCATGGAGGGAGAGGCAGGGGCGTTCCGGGCACGGGTGCGCAAGAAGGCCCGCTATGTGGACCTGTCCAGATGCACCGGCTGCGGCGACTGCGCCAAGGTTTGCCCGGTGGTCGTGCCCAACGAGTTTGATATGGAGATGGCCGACCGCCATGCCGTCTATGTCCCCTTTCCCCAGGCCGTGCCGAACAAATACACCATTGACAAACGCGGCTGGCCGCCCTGCAAGGATGCCTGCCCGGCCCACATTGATGTTCAGGGCTATGTGGCCCTGATCGGCCAGGGCAGGTTTGCCGAAGCGCTGGCCCTCATCCGACGGACCATCCCCTTTCCCGGCGTGATCGGCCGGGTGTGCAATCACCCCTGCGAGACAGCCTGCAACCGTGGCCGGTACGACCAACCGATTGCCATCTGTGCCCTGAAACGCTTTGTCGCCGATTGGGAAATCAGGGAATCAGGGAATCAGGAAGCGGGGAGCGTGGAATCGGCCTCCCACCCCCCGGTTTCCGATCCCCGATCCCTGATCCCCGCTGCCCGTCGTGTCGCGGTGATCGGCGCCGGGCCGGCCGGGCTGACCGCTGCCCACGATCTGGCGCTCCGGGGCTATGCCGTCACCGTGTTCGAGGCATTGCCGGTGGCCGGCGGGATGCTGGCTGTGGGCATCCCCGACTATCGCCTGCCCCGGCCTGTGCTCGAAGCCGAGATCGCCTCCATCCAGGCGGCAGGGGTGGAGATCAGGCTGAACACACCGGTCGGCGGCCCTGGTGGACCTTCTCTCGATGATCTGCGCCGCGAGTATGATGCGCTGTTGATCAGTGTGGGGGCTCACCGGGAACTGGAACTCCGGATCGAAGGTGAGGAGCTGGAGGGGGTCGTCCCGGGCGTGCTGTTCTTGCGCGAGCTGCACTTGAAGCAGCACACCCTGCAACTTGCCGGCAAAAAGGTGATAGTCGTTGGTGGGGGGAACGTGGCGATTGATGCTGCCCGCTCGGCGTTGCGCCTGGGGGCCGGGTCGGTGACCCTCGTCTATCGCCGCTCCCGGGCCGAGATGCCGGCCAGCTCCTGGGAGGTGGAGGATGCTGAGGAGGAAGGGGTCCGGTTCCACTTCCTGGCCAATCCGATCCGCATCCTGGGCCAGAATGGCCAGGTGGTCGGGGTCGAATGTATCCGCATGGAACTCGGTGAACCGGATGCCAGCGGCCGCCGCCGGCCCATCCCGATCCCCGGCTCTGAGTTTATGCTGGAAGCAGACCTGGTCATCCCGGCCATCGGTCAGACGCCAGACCTGACCTTCCTGGGGGACGGGACCTTGTCGGTTACACGTCGGGGTACTCTGGCCGCCGACCCGGTGACGCTGGCGACCGATGTGCCGGGCATTTTTGCCGGTGGCGATGCCGTCAGTGGGCCGGCCACAGCCATCGAAGCGATTGCGGCCGGCAAACGGGCCGCCGAGAGCATCCACCGCTATCTGCAAGGCGAGGCGCTGGCCCGGCCAGAACGGGGACTGCCGGTTGTGTCCTACGAGGAGGTGGACCTGCGCCGGGCGCGCAAGGAGGCGCGCGCCTCCATGCCCAAACTGGCTGCCGAAACACGCAGAACCGATTTTGCCGAGGTGGAGCTGGGCTTCAGCGAAGAACAGGCCATCGCCGAAGCGCGGCGCTGTCTCAACTGTGCCGTCTGCTCCGAATGCCGCCAGTGCGTCACCGCCTGCCAGGCCAGGGCCATTGACCACGACATGCAGGATGAAATTGTGGACCTGGAGGTGGGGGCCATTGTCGTCGCCACCGGCTTTGACCTGTTCGACGCCGCTCGTGAACCTGAGTTCGGCTATGGCCGCTACCCCAACGTGATCACCGGCCTGCAGTTCGAGCGGCTGTCCTCGGCTTCGGGGCCAACGGCCGGCAAGATCAGGCTGAATGGCATGGAGCCGAAGGACATTGTGTTCATCCATTGCGTCGGTTCGCGGCATAGGCAGGTGGATGTAGACTACTGTTCTCGCGTCTGTTGCATGTACACCGCCAAACAGGCCCATCTGGCCCACGATAAGGTGCCAGGGGCCAGGATCACGGTCTTTTATATGGACGTGCGGGCCTTTGGCAAGGGCTTTGAGGAGTTCTACGACCGGGTGCGGGCGGAAGGGATCACCTATCGGCGGGGCAACCCCTCGGAGATTTTCAAGCGGGGCGACAGGCTGATCGTCCGCGCCGAGGATACGCTGCTGGGCCAGACGGTCGAGGTGCCGGCCGACCTGGTGGTGCTGGCCACCGGCGTCCGGCCCCGCGCCGACGCTGACCGGGTGGCGGAGATGCTGGGCCTGGAGCTGGGTGATGACGGCTTTTTCGCCGAGCTTCACCCGGAGCTGCGACCGGTGGACACCAAACGGCGGGGCATCTTTCTGGCCGGGAACTGCCAGTCGCCCAAAGACATCCCCGACACCGTGGCCCAGGCCAAAGCCGCAGCCGCCGGGGCGATTGTGGAGCTGTCGCGGCTGAAGCGGGAGCAGGGTTGATTTGGCTCTGCGTCCTGGTGTATAGAGAACAATCGAACGATGACAGTCCGTTTTCATTCACATGCCCGGGAGCGTATGGTCGAGCGGGGCGCGACCGAGGACGAAGTCAGAGTCACGGTTGAGCAGGGCGAGCGATTTCCAGCCAGGTTCGGGCGTACCGGCTTTCGGCGCAATTTCCCGTTCGACGACGAGTGGCGCGGCCGGCACTATGGAACCAAGCAAGTGGAAGCCTTTGCCGTTCGGGAAGGTCCGGATTGGCTGGTGATCTCGGTCATCACCCGCTATTTCTGAGGGGTAGGAAGGGGAGTGGTGCGATGAAACTGAGCTACGATCCGCGCTACAACATCGCGTATTTGCGTTTTCAGGAGAAACGGGCCGAAGTGGAGGCTATACGACTCAGCGACGAGTTGGTGGTGGACATGGCCCCCGACGGCACGATCTATGGTATCGAGTTGTTGAACGCCAACGAGCAGCTATGGCGCGAGGACGCGGGCCGGTTCCTGGTGGTCAACGAGGCGACAGGACAGCAGGCCGAATTGTCGCTGGCTGTCGGTTGAAAGATGAGCCGATCCTGCGTTGTAGTGCTGGTGGCCCAGGCCAAAGCCGCAGCCGCCGGGGCGATTGTGGAGCTGTCGCGGCTGAAGCGGGAGCAGGCCGGCGCTGGTTAGCGGACAAGGGGAGAGATAATGGATGAGACAAAAATGGAAACAAAGGAAGCACAAACTGCCTACCAAGTCGGCAACGAGGTGGCTGCCGATGAACTCAGAGGGGTGCAATATCTGGTAGACAGCGCGGGCAAACGAAAAGCGGCCGTCATCAATCTTGAGGAATGGGGCGAACTCTGGGATGAGTTTGCCAGATTGCTTGCGTTGGAATCGCGGGAGGATGTGCAGGAAGCATTGCCGGTAGAGCCACCTCTTACTCCGGAAGGGGACGAAATCGCACGGGCGGCGCTCAAACGGATGCGGGGTGTCATTCCGATCACCGATCCGGCACTGGCGCGCTGGCTGGCCGAGAGCCCCGAATTGTCCATCTATGGGAGCTAGGAAGCTGTTGAAAAAGTCCCGAATTGCACCGCAGAGACGCAGAGGCCGCCGAGTTTTTTATGATTCCTCCGCGTTCTCTGCGCCTCTGCGGTGAGAGGGGATATTTTCAAGGTCTGGTTGCCGTGATGAGTTTGGGGCAGTCCGACACCGTGGCCCAGGCCAGGGCGGCAACGGCGGGGGCGGACCGTAGCCCGTCGCTGGACCGTGATCCAGCGGGAACGAAAGGTGTAGGACAGCCTTTTCAGGCTGTCCAGGCAAAGCCTGCCCTGATGAAATTGACAGAAATTCTTTGTGTCCTTCGTGTCCTTGGTGGTTTTCAGACCAGTTCTAAGCAGAAGCCAGGGGGGGTAGCATGAAAGTCAACAGCCGAGAATTTGTCCGAGAATATACCTTGTTGGAGTGCATCCAGTGCGGGCGCTGCACCGGCGGCTGCCCGGTGTCGATGAAGACGGCCCTCAACATCCGGGGCATTATCTACCAGGCGCTGATCGAGGATTTCATAGACCCCAGCCAGATGCCGGTGCTGTGGGACTGCACCAACTGCCTGACCTGCACCCTCCGCTGCCCTAAGGACATCCACCCCGCCGATGTGATCATCGGCCTGCGGAGCTACATCGTCGGCGAGGGCAAAGGGGTGCCACCCCGCGTCCGCGACGCGCTGATGAGCGCCTTCACCCGGGGCAACACCCTGGGCTTTGCCACCGAAGGCCGCGACGGCTGGACCGAGGGACTGGACTTTGAAGTGCCCAATGTCCTGGACACAGGCCAGACCGACCTGTTGTTCTATGTCGGCTGCACCCCGGCCTACGACCCCCGTGTCCAGCCGGTGACCCGTGCCCTGGCGACCCTGTTCCGGCGGGCGGGCATCGAGTTCGGCACCCTGGGCGTGGATGAGGTGTGCTGTGGCAACGAAATCCGGCGCATCGGCGAGGCGGAGGGCTTTGCCGACATGGTGCAGGGTTTCCATGAGATGTGCCAGGAGTTTCAGGCACGGCGGATGGTGACCGTCTCGCCCCACTGTTTCAATGCGTTCCGCAACGAGTATGGCGAGATGCCCTTCCCGGTGCAGCATTACACTCAGCTCCTGGTCGAGCTGCTGGAGAGCGGCAGGCTGACGCTGACCAATCCGGTGCGCAAAAAGGTCACCTATCATGACCCCTGCTTCCTGGGCAAACACAACGGCATCTACGATGAGCCGCGCTACATCCTGCGCTCTATCCCCGGCGTCGAGTTCGAGGACCTGGACCGCAGCCGGGAGCGGAGCGTCTGTTGTGAGGGCGGCGGCGGGCGGATGTGGGCCGAAGGCACCAACGTCGAGGAGCGGCTGGCCCACCAGCGGGTGCGCGACGCGGTGGCCCTGGGCGCCGAGGTCCTGGCCGTGGCCTGTCCCTTCTGCCTGCTGACCCTGGAGGACGCGGTCAAGATTCTGGGGCTGGACGACAGGATTCAGGTGATGGACATTATGGAGTTGGTAGCGTTGGCGATGGAAGAGTAGGGATCGGGTCTCAGGCATCGGGTACTTTTTGTACCCATACGGGTACTTTTTGTACCCGAAGAGAGAGGTGAGAAATGCTTGAAGCGCTGATTCGCTCCAGGGCACGGATCAAAGTGCTGACCTGGTTCCTGATGCATCCCGATCAAGAATACCACTTGAAAGGCCTGGGGCAAGAGTTGGGCGAGAATAACAATGCGTTGCGCCGGGAACTCAATCGTCTGGAAGGAATTGGGCTGCTTGAAAGTCGCTGGCGCGGAAGGGCCAAATTCTACCGCATTAATCGGCAGCATCCTCTCTATCCCGAACTGCGCAGCATAGTCATCAAAACGACCGGGCTGGGCCAGACCCTGCGGGCTGAGCTGGCCCGCCTGGGACAGGTGGACCAGGCTTTCCTCTACGGCTCATTTGCAGCAGGAAGAGAAGATGCCTGGTCCGACATTGACTTGATGGTTATCGGGCAGGTGGATCTGGACCGCTTACGTGAGATATTACGTGACCTGGAGCACCGGCTGGGCCGCGAGATCAATGAGACGGTCTATGACCGGGAGGAATTTGCCCGGCGACGACGTGAGGGAGATGCCTTCCTGGAGCGGGTGACGCAGGGACCCAAAATTGTATTGGCAGGGGATGTGAATGCCCTCGCTTGAGGAATTGCAGCAAGAAGGTTGGATCAAGGCGGAGGCCGTCAGTCGCCAGGAAATCGCCCTGGTACTGGAGCGGGCTCGTGAAGAGGCGTCGGCTGCTCAAAAGTTGTTCAACGACTTTCCTTCGCCGGCTTACGAGCTGGCCTACAATGCCATGCTCCTGGCCGTGACGGCGTTGCTCTACGCCGATGGCTATCGAGCCAGGGTAGAACGACACCACAAGACGCTGACCGAGTTTGCCGAAGCCAGGCTGGGCGCAACACATGCTTCTCTGGTAGCTGAGTTCGAGCGGGCGCAGCGCAGGCGCCACCAAACCACCTACGGTCAGATCAAGGCTACCCGCCAGGAGGCAGGCCATCTGGTCAAAAAGGCCTGGCAGTTGCTTGAGGTAATCGAACAGCAGATGGCAACCGATCAGTGAGGAATGAGAGAGAAGCACAAATGGCACCAAGGATCGGCGTGTACGTTTGCCATTGCGGCATCAATATCGCGGCGACGGTGGATTCAACCGCGGTGGCGGAATATGCGGCCTCGCTGCCCCACGTGGTCGTGGCCCGCGACTATGTGTATATGTGCTCCGACCCCGGTCAGGAGATGATCAAACAAGACATCCGGGACTATGGCCTGAACCGCGTCGTCGTCGCCTCCTGCTCCCCCCGGATGCACGAGACCACTTTCCGCGCCGTCGTTCAGGAGGTGGGGGTTAACCCCTATCAGTTCGAGATGGCTAACATCCGTGAGCAGTGCTCGTGGGTGCACAGCGACCGGGTCGTTGCCACCCAGAAGGCCAAAGAGTTGATCGCCGGCGTGGTGGCCAAGGCCGCGCTGCTGGAGCCGCTGGAAGAGCGCCGGGTGGCTGTCACCCCGGCGGCGCTGGTCATCGGTGGTGGGGTGGCCGGGCTGGAAGCGGCGCTGGACATCGCCGAGGCGGGGTATCAGGTCTACCTGGTCGAGCGGCAACCCAACCTGGGCGGACGGATGGCCCAACTCAACAAGACCTTCCCCCGCCTGGAGGATGCGGGGGCGCTGATCCTCTCCGACATGGAACGGGCCATGGCCCACCCCCGCATCAAGGTGCTGACCTATAGCGAGGTGGTCAACGTCGAAGGGTATATCGGCAACTTTACGGTGACGGTCCGGCGCAGGCCGCGCTTTGTGGAGGCAGACAGGTGTACCGCCTGTGGCAGGTGTGCCCTGGCCTGTGTCCTGGCCGGCCAGATCGCCGACGAGTTCCAGGCCGGGATGGGCCGGCGGGCCGCCATTTTTCGGCCCTCCCCCCGCGCCCTGCCGCCGACCTACACCGTAGACCCGACCCATTGCCTGCTGCTGACGACAGGCCGCTGTGAGGAAGGTCCACCCTGCGCCCTGGCCTGCCCGGAAGGGGCGGTGAATTTTGATCAACGGGAAGAGCAGGTTGTCTTGCAGGTGGGGGCCATCATTGTCGCCACCGGTTACGACCCGTTCGACGCTGCCCGCAAGCCTGAATTCGGCTATGGGCGGTATCCTGGCGTGATCACGGCGCTGGAGTTTGAGCGGCTGGCAGCAGCCGACGGCCCGACCGGCGGGCGGATCGTCATCCCCGGCACCGACAGGCCGCCCCAGCAGGTCGTCTTTATCCACTGCGTCGGCTCGCGGGACAAACAACTGGGCCATGCCTACTGCTCGCGGGTGTGTTGTATGTACACCGCCAAGCAGGCCAACCTTCTCCTGGACCAACTGCCCGATGCCCGCGTGACCGTCTTTTACATGGATGTGCGGGCCTTTACCAAAGGGGGGGAAGAGTTTTACGACCGGGCGCGGTCGCGGGGGGTGCGCTATCGGCGCGGAAACCCCTCGGAAATCTACCGCCGTGGCGACAGGCTGGTGGTCCGTGCCGAGGACACGCTGTTGCGCAAGACGGTCGAGGTGGAGGCTGACCTGGTCGTCCTGGCCGTTGGCCTGGAACCGGCGGCGGCGGGCGATGGGGTAGCCAGGCTGCTGAAACTGGCGCGCACGGCCGACGGCTTCCTGGCCGAAGCCCACCCCAAGCTGCGGCCGGTGGACACCACCAGCGATGGCATCTTCCTGGCCGGCACCTGCCAGGGGCCGAAAGACATCCCTGACACGGTGGCGCAGGCCAGGGCAGCCGCTTCGTCGGCCCTGATCCCGCTCTCGGTGGGCCAGGCCAAGGTAGAGGCCATTGTCAGTTCGGTGAACCGCGAGCTGTGCGTCGGCTGTGGACTGTGCCAGGCGGCCTGCGCTTACGGCGCTCTGAGCCTGCACCCCTGGCGCGGCATCATGACCATCAATGAGGTGTTGTGTAAAGGCTGCGGCGCCTGCTCGGTGGCCTGCCCCTCCAAAGCGATCACGCTGGGGCATTTCACCCAAAAACAGACGCTGGCCATGTTGGATGCAATGTTGGCGTAGCACGATTCGTAAGGAGGTAGCATGAACTCAATCGTCTGTCTCAAAGAGGTCCCCGACACCGAGACACGCATCGAGGTGCGGGGAGGAAAGATTGCCGAGGAGGGGATCCAGTATGTGGTCAACCCCTACGACGAGTTCGCCCTGGAGGAGGCCCTCCGGTGGCAGGAGGCGCACGGCGGTAAGGTCACGCTGATCAGCCTGGGACCGGAGCGGGCACGGGAGAGCATCCTCAAGGGCCTGGCCATGGGTGCCGACGAAGTCTATCACCTCTCCGACCCGGCCTTCCTGGGCGGCGACGCCTACGCCACGGCCCAGGCTCTGGCGGCGGCCATTCGCAGGTTGGGTGAGTACGATGTCATCTTTTGCGGCAAACAGGCTGTGGACGACGACAATGCCGCTGTGGGGGCCATGCTGGCCGAAATGCTGGACCTGCCCCACGTCTCGGTCGTCACCCGCCTGGAACTGGCCGCCGATGGCAGGTCGGTCCGCGCTGAACGGGAGATCGAAGGCGGCCGTGAGGTGGTCGAGACGCCGCTGCCGGCGGTCCTCACCGCCCAAAAGGGGCTGAACGAGCCGCGCTACCCGTCGTTCAAGGGCATCCGCCAGGCCCGGAGCAAACCGTTCACCCAGTGGGGACCGGGCGATGTGGGCCTGGACCCCGGCACAGTGGGTGCGGCGGGAGCCAGGCTGGAAACCATCGAGATCCTGCCGCCGCCAGAGCGACCGGCCGGGCGCATCGTCCCCGGTGAGCCGGAAGAAGCGGCCAGGGAAGTGGTGCGCCTGTTGCGCGAAGAAGCCAGGGTGATTTAGGGCCAGGGATCAGGATACGAGGAGGAACAGATGGGGAACAATGTTCTGGTCATAGCAGAACAGCGGGATGGTGTCCTGAAAAAGGTCACCTTTGAGGCTCTGGGGGCCGGGGCACAACTGGCCGCCGCCTTGGGTAGCCAGGTCGAGGCGGCGTTGCTGGGCAATGGCCTGGGGAATCTGCCCGATATCCTGGCCCGGTACGGCGCGACCAAGGTCTATGTGGCCGACGACCCGGCCCTGGCGCGCTACTCGGCTGAAGGGTATACCAACACCCTGGCCGCCTTTCTGGGCAAGGTCGAACCGGCGATCGTTCTGGTCGGTGCGACGGCTCTGGGCAAGGACCTGGCTCCCCGGCTGGCCGCCCGGTTGGGCGTGGGACTGGCCTGCGACTGCACCGCCCTGGAGATCGCCGATGGGCGGCTGGTGGCCACACGGCCCATCTATGCCGGCAAGGCGCTGGCCAGAGTCAAGCTGAACGGCGACCCGCAGATCGCCACCCTGCGGCCCAACGTCCTGCCTGTCCCTGAACCGGCCACCGAGGCCAGGGCAGTGGTCGAACCGGTGGTGGCGTCGGCTGGCAACATCCGGGCCAGAGTGGTGGACATCATCGGCGCGGGTGAGGGGGAGATTGATGTCGCCGAGGCCAACATCATCGTCTCCGGTGGACGGGGGGTGGGCGGCCCGGAAGGCTTTGCCCCTATTCGCAGCCTGGCGAAAACGCTCCGCGCCGCCGTGGGCGCCTCCCGCGCCGCGGTGGACGCCGGCTGGATCGAGCACAGCCACCAGGTGGGCCAGACCGGCAAGACGGTCACCCCCAACCTGTATATCGCCTGTGGCATTTCGGGCGCTATCCAGCATCTGGCCGGGATGAAGACCTCCAAGGTCATCGTCGCCATCAACAAGGACCCCGAAGCTCCGATCTTCAAGGTGGCCAACTATGGCATTGTCGGTGACCTGTTCACCGTGGTGCCTCTGCTGGAGAAGGAGTTCAAGGCCCTGTTGTCGGAGTAGCAGCCAGGGGCCAGGAGACCTCCGGGGATTTTGAAACCCCGGAGGTCTTGTTTTTTGTGGCAAACTGGAGTATAATAGTGCTGGCAACCTGTTGGAGTGGAGGCTTTAGCCGGCGGAAAACAGGTGCGTTTCTGGCTAAACCCGGCTAAGGCCCTGACCCCAGATCGCCCTTCCGACAGGTTGCCAGAGCAGGGTGGATAGATGGGTCGAAATCGAGTAAGGCGCATTTCTATTCTGGTGTGGCTGGGGCTGATCCTGGCGGCGGCGAGCAACGTTGGTGCCCAGGAAGCCCGCCACGTAGACGTGCTGGAGATCGAGGGGCCGGTCACGCCGATCATGATCAGCTACATCGAGCGTGGCATCCGGGCGGCCGAGAGTGACGGCGCCGAGGCGCTGATCGTCAAGCTGAACACCCCTGGCGGCCAGATTGACCAGATGAAAAAGATCGTCCAGAGGTTGCTTGAGGCCGATCTGCCGGTGGTGGTCTATGTCTATCCCCCAGGGGCCTACGCTGCTTCCGCCGGGACCCTCATCACCCTGGGGGCACACGTGGCGGCCATGGCCCCCGGCACGACCATCGGTGCCGCCAGCCCGGTCGGCAGCCAGGGGGAGGAGCTGGACGAGACGCTGGAGAAAAAGGTCAAAGAGGAACTGAAGGCCCAGGCGCGAGCCCTGGCCGGGCGGCGGGGAGAAAAAGCGGTCGCCTGGGCCGAGGCGGCCATCGAGGAAGCCAGGGCGCTCAACGCCCAGGAGGCCCTGGAGATCGGGGTGATTGACCTGATCGCCGACGATCTGGATGACCTGTTGGCGAAGATGGACGGCTTTGAGGTGGAGGTTCACGGCCGCCAGGTGACCCTGCACACCGCCGGGGCCACGGCCCAGGAGCTGCCCATGACCTTTGCCGAACAGTTCCTGCACATTATCACCAACCCGACCATCGCCTTTATCCTGCTGACCTTGGGCCTCAACGCCATCCTGTTCGAGCTCTCCAGCCCCGGTGGCTATGTGGCCGGCATCGTCGGAGTCCTCTGCCTGCTGCTGGCCTTCTATTCGCTGGGTGTGCTGCCGGTGAACTATGCCGGCCTGCTCTTTATCGCCCTGGCATTTATCCTGTTCGTGGTGGACATCAAAGCTCCAACCCACGGGGCGCTGACGGTGGGGGGCATTGTCTCCCTCATTGCCGGGGCCCTGATCCTGTTCAATTCCCCCCTCTATCGCGTTTCGATCGCGGCCGTGGTGGCGGTGGCGGTGGCGACGGGCACCTTCTTTGCCTTCGCCATCGCCAAGGTGGTGCAGGCGCAAAAACGGCCTGCCGTGACAGGCCGCGAAGGACTGGTGGGGCAGGTGGCCCAGGCCCGCACCGCTCTGGACCCGGAGGGCACAGTCTTTGTCAAGGGTGAGCTGTGGCACGCCACGGCGGTGGAAGGCCCCATCCCGGCCGGGGAGCGGGTGGAGGTCATAGCCGTGGACGGCTTTTGCCTGCGGGTAAAGAAGGTGTCTGCTCCGTAGGAACGCGGCTACTGTTCGGCGAGCATCTTTGCCAGTTTGCGGTACGCCTCGGCCCCCTTGTGCCGGCTGGCATAGT
>Ga0209101_1000684_pt1 | contig 27343 bp, 22 predicted proteins | sample ConPoolayeCmetaG_FD_185481 | JGI IMG/M metagenome (GOLD analysis project Ga0209101, IMG submission 185481) | Hot spring microbial mat communities from California, USA to study Microbial Dark Matter (Phase II) - Cone Pool mat layer C metaG... ...
GCGCGGGCGTGCCGTCGACGATCGTGGTGACGGATCCCAGCGGCACCTGCGACCGCACCGCCACGGTGAAGCGGGCGCGGCACTTGGCGCGGCGCGGGCCGCGCAGCTTCACTACCGCGTCCAGCGCACCCCTCCGGGGCGGTGGTCGCGCGTTCGCAGCGGACCACGCGAACCAATCGGGGCTAGTTTCGGTAGCTGCTGAAGACGTAGCTCCTGTCCTTCTGGGCAGCGTGGCAGTCGAAGCAGGCGGTCTTGGCCTTGTCGCCCACCGTGCGCTCTGTCGTCGAGTCCCCGCGGAACGCCTCGAAGCCCCACCCTCCGGTGGCGGCATACGCCTTTGCGTTCCGGTGCATGACACCCACGACCTTGCGGGGGCCCTCCGTGACCGCGTTGTCGGCCCGTTGGGCTTCAAGAAGGTCGAAAACAATGACGGCGCCATCGGCGAACCTTCCGGACCGGTATCCCTCGATCGCCTTCGCGTTCCCATAGATGTGATGGATCCCGCCAAAGGCCTCGTAGAGCGGATGCCCCGACTCGATCACCATGCTCTTGACGTGCGTCCATGCGCGGTAGCCTTTCGGGTAGGGCACCGGATCGGCAGCGAACGCCGGCAGTCCGACCGCAAGCGCAAGCAGCGAGAGTCTCTTCATCGCCTCACCTCCGTCTAGGATTCGGCCTGCCATCGGACAATCTCCGGACGCAGCCGACAAGAAGGAACCAAAAGGTTCCCGCCCCTCCGCAAGGCCCGGACGAGCCCAGCACCAGCTGTTCGAGCAGGTGCCCATCCCGCACGAGCTATGGTAGAGGCGGGCATGTTCGGCATGCCGAGGACGGGCGACGCGCACTGTTGCGACGGCACGCCGCTGCGTCGAGCCGCCGCGGCGCTCGAGCGCAGCGTTGCGCGGAGGCTGGCCCCGGCGCGCGCCCGGGCGCTTTGCTGCGCGTTGCTTGCGATGGCGCTGGCGCTGCCGGCCGTTGCCGCACGCGCGCAGTCCGGCGCATACGACTGGTCGCAGGCGACCGAGATCTCGCCCGGCGTGCTGTTCGCGAAGGTCTCCGTGACCGTGCCGCGGCGTCTCGACGTGCACTGCCTGCGCGTGGACGGTACGAATCCCTGGGTCGAGTTCGCGACCACGGGCCGAGCGCCCGACTGGGTTCCCGGCGTGACGGAGACGATTCGCAAGACGACACGGAACTTCGTGCGCGAGACCCGGGCCGCGGGGCGATCCGTGGTGGCCGCGATCAACGGCGACGCGTTCCAGCCGTGGCCCGCGCCGTTCGCGCAGGAATCGCCGACCGATCTGCTCGGCCTCGCGGTCGCCGATGGTGTCGTGGTGTCGCCGCCGAGCGACGAGCCGTCCTTCGTCGTGTTCGACGACGGCAGCATGACGATCACCCCGGGGCTCGCGGACCTCGCGGGCGTCGCGGTCGCGGTCAGCGGCTTCGCCTTCGTGCTCGATGATGGCGTGGTGCTGCCCGGCGGCACCGACCTTCAGCCGCGCACCGGCATCGGCCTCTCCGCCGATGGACGCTATGCGTACCTGCTGGTGATCGACGGACGCCGGCACGCGAGTCAGGGGGCCACGACCGCGGAGGTCGGCGCGTGGCTCGCGTACTTCGGGGCACACGATGGTTTGAACCTCGATGGCGGCGGCTCCTCCACGATGGTGCGCCACGATCCGGCCGCCGCCGGCGACGGCATCGTGCTCCTGAACAACCCGGTCGGCAACGGCCTCAACTGGCTGCTGTTCGACGAGAGCGTGGAGCTCGCCTCCTACGTCCCTTCGGAGCGAGCAAACGGCAACAACCTCGGCGTGGTCCGGGCTGCGGACCGCGACGGCGACCTGCTGCCCGAGCGTGCCGAGGCGGCGTTCGGCACCGACCCGGACAATCCGGACAGCGATGGTGACGGGATCGGCGACGGCGACGAGGTCGCGGCCGGCAGCGACCCGACGGCCGCACCCGGTTGCCCGGCGACCCCACGCGAGGACTGCCTCCCGCCGGCAGAGCCACGTGCCGCCACGCTGCAGCTGTTCGATTCCGCCAAGCCGGGCCGCGACACGCTGGTGTGGCGCTACCTGCGGGGTGCGGCCACTCCTGCAGCCGCGCTCGGCGATCCAACGACGAGCACGCCCTACCTCACCTGCATGTTCGACTCCTCGGCACGGCCCCAGCCGATCGTCGCGGCGCTCGTCCCAGCGGGCAACACCTGGGGGTGCCCGCCCGGCGATTGCTGGCGCCAGACGGCGTCCGGTGGGTTCGTCTACCGCAATCGCTCGCGCCGCCGGACGCACGGCGGCGTCCGGACCGTACGCCTCGTGCCCGGCAACGCCGGGCGCAGCGCCATCACGGTCAAGGGTGTCGGCTCGTGGTTCGCTGCGGCCGGCGCCCCGGGGGCACCGTCGCTGCCGCTCATGCTGCCCGTGCGCGTGCAGACGATGCACGCCGGCGGCGCTTGCTGGGAGTCGAGGTTCTCGGCCGCCCGGACCAACACCGCGCGCGAGCTGCGTGCCCGCGCGGACTGAAGCACAGCGCAACCGCGCCATCGACCCCTTCCACTCGGGCGAGCGGCTACACGCGAGCAGAACGGGTGCGAGCAGCGTCGCCCCGCACAGGAGGTGCGGGTGGTCGGTGGTGATGTGCTCCAGCCCGGTGGACAGGGACGCGAGCACCGCGGGCATCGGGACCCCGGCGAGTGCCAGATACGCGTTGAGGGCCGCGATGAACACGGCGGCGTGCAGCGCATAGGCGACCTGCATCGCCACCCATGGAGTGAAAAAGAATAGGTCTCGGCGAGAACGGCGCCGACGAGCCTCTCAAACCCGACTTTGGCGCCGGACTGTATCACCGGAGAGCGATCGGCATGCCGTACGTAGTGATCGGTCCGGCGCAGCCGTTGGTCCCCATCACCTTCCGATACGCGTCCGAGAGCGATCCCGGCCCCTACCCGATTCCGCCACTCGTGCCCATCGAAGGCGGTGGCATCCGCCCGAGTCGCGGCAAGGGCGACGCACACATCCTGCTGGTGCAGGCCGAGACCTGCCTACTCTGGGAGATCTTTGCCGCCCGGTCGTTGCAACACGGAGCCCTCTGGCAAGGCGGCAGCGGCGCCGCGTTCGACCTCGCCTCGAACGCCTTGCGTCCCGACGGTTGGACCTCTGCGGACGCGGCAGGGCTTCCGATCCTGCCCGGCCTCATCCGCTACGACGAGGTCCTCGCGGGCGCGATCATGCATGCCGTTCGCTTCACGGCCCCGATGACCCAGCGGGCCTACGTGTGGCCAGCCCGACACTACGCGAGCGCATCGACGGATCCGAACCTTCCCCCGATGGGCATCCGCGTCCGGTTGCGGGCATCGTTCGACATTAGCTCGTTCTCGCCGAGAAACCGGACCATCCTCACGGCGCTCCAGCGCTACGGGATGATGCTTGCCGACAATGGCGCCGCCTGGTTCGTCTCGGGAGCGCCCGACCGCCGGTGGGACAACGAGGAGCTCCGAGAGCTGCGACGCGTGCGCGGCAGCGATTTCGAGGTCGTCGACGTCTCGTCGTTGATGCTCGACCCGGACTCGGGAGCGACGCGTCCCTGAGAGGTCAGACGGGACGTCGTCGTCGGCGCCGCGGGTCAGCCCAGACAGAAAGCGTTCAGCTTGTTCCCATCGAGATCGCGGAAATACCCGGCGTAAAAGCCGGGCCCGCGCGGACCAGGCGCTCCCTCGTCGCGCCCTCCCAGCTCGAGCGCCTTCCGGTGCATGGCCTCGACCTGTTCCTTGCTGCCGACCATCAGGGCGACCATGACGCCGTTCCCCACCGTCGCGGGCTTGCCGTCGTAGGGAGTGATCACGGCGAGCATCGGCGTGTTCGGGGCCGTCGCCCAGGCGATGAAGCGCTCCATCTCCATGGCCCGCTTCGCGCCGATCGTACCCAGCAACGCATCGTAGAAGGCTGCGGCACGCTGCAGGTCGTTCGTTCCGAGCGTCACGTAACCGATCATCAGGGAAACCTCCTCCTGGGGCCGCGAGGGCGACCCTGCGGACGTAGCTGGCTGCCATCCAAAACACAACCTCGTCCCCTGCCCGCCCGGCCCCGGGGCTCATCGGAGAGATTCCGCCCTTCGAGCAGCGTCTCGCCCGAGAGGGGCTCCGCCCCTTGACCACCCTCCTGTGGTGGCGTACCGCGGCACGCGACACGACGAAGGGGCGAGATCGATGCGCTTGCTGGCCGTCCACCCGAGCCGTCTCATGTACTCGCGGATTTACCTGCGACTGGAACCGCTCGGGCTCGAGCTCGTCGCCGCCGCCGCGCGAGCAGCGGGACATGCGGTGCGGGTGCTCGACCTGCAGACCGAAACGCACCGCGACTACTTCCGGGCGCTCGCGGAGTGGCAGCCGGACGTCGTGGCGTTCTCCGGCAACTACCTCGCGAACGTCCCCGAAATCGTCGATCTGGCGAAGGCCACGCGCGCACAACTCCCCCGCTGCGTGGTGGTCGTCGGCGGGCACAGCGCGTCGTTCACCGCCGAGGAGCTGTTGCAGCACGGGGGCGGCGCGATCGACTGCGTCCTGCGCGGCGAGGGCGAGCCCGCAATCGGACCGCTGCTGGACGCCGCAGCGCACGATCGCCGGGCCTTCGATCGCGTCCCGGGCGCGGTGACGCGGGATGGCCACGGGCCGCCGCCGCAGTTCGTGCACCACCTCGACGATCTGCTCCCGGCGCGCGACCTGCTGCGCCACCGCCGCCGCTACTACATCGGCCAGCTCGATCCCTGCGCCTCGATCGAGTTCAGCCGCGGCTGCCCCTGGGATTGCACCTTTTGCAGCGCATGGACCTTCTACGGGCGCAGTTATCGCCTGAAGTCTCCCGAGGCCGCGGTGGACGAGGTGGCGCGCATCCGCGAGCCGGGCATCTTCATCCTCGACGACGTGGCCTTCGTCCAGGCCGCGCACGGCATGGCGATCGGCGAAGGCATCGCACGCCGCGGGATCCGCAAGCGTTACTGGCTCGAGACGCGCGCCGATGTCCTGCTGCGCAACAAAGAGGTGTTCGCCCTCTGGGCACGCCTCGGGCTCAAGACCATGTTCATCGGCCTGGAGGCCCTCGACGAGGAGGGGCTCACCCGGTTCCGCAAACGGGTCGGGACCGCTGCGAACTTCGAGGCGCTCGAGTTCGCACGTCAGCTCGGCGTCAACGTGGCCATCAACATCATCGCCGACCCCGACTGGGACCACGAGCGCTTTCGCCTCGTTCGCGAGTGGTGCATGGAGATCCCCGAGATCGTCAACATCAGCGTCAATACGCCCTACCCCGGCACCGAGACGTGGCACACCGAGGCGCGACGCCTCACGACGCGGGACTACCGGCTGTTCGACATCCAGCACGCGGTGTTGCCGACGCGGCTGCCGCTCGAGGAGTTCTACGCCGAGCTGGTCGCGACCCAACAGGTGCTCAACCGCAAGCACCTCGGAGCGCGACAGATCTGGGGCGCGGCACGCAACGTCATCCGCCTGCTCGCCCGCGGTCAGACGAACTTCCTGCGCATGTTGTTCCGCTTCGACAGTGTCTACGACCCGCGGCTGCAGCTCGCAGACCACGCCCGGCCGGTGGTCTACGAGATGGCGCTGCCGCCACCGCCGCAGACCCGGGTGTCCCCGCGCAGCCTGTACATTCACGGGGCACAGGGCCGCCGCGGCCGGGAACTCGACGACTCGACCGAGGCGTTCGTCGAGGCGAGTCGCTCAGGCGTGGGCGTCTAGATCTTCGTGCCTGCGCGAACGGTGCGGTGGTCCCGTGGGGACCCGCCGCACCCCGACGCCAGCGCTTGACGCGGAGGTGCGGCGAGCACCGCACGAGACGTCACTTGCGGAGCGACTTCTCGAACAGGGCCTCTGCCCGGTCCGCAGCGGCTTCCGTGCGGCGAGCAGCCGCCTCGACCCGCGCCGCTGCCGCTTCCGACCGCCGGGCAGCGTCCTCGGCCCGCGTCGCGGCGTCCTCGGCCTTCTGTTTCCAGTCCGTGCATCCCGTGGTCATCCCACCGAGCGCCAGCAGCATCGCCAGCCCCACTGCGAACGAACGTCCCTTCATCCCGTGTGCCCTCCTTCCAAACCTGCACGCAGAGTGCTGCGCCGAGAGGCGCTTACCTGAACCGACGCGGAAAGGCGAGCCCCGCAGCGAAGAGCGTTGCCCCGGCGACACCCAAACCGAGGGGGCCCAGCCATGGCCCGAAGCGTACGGCGGTCGTCAGCCCGCGGGGGCCTGCCGGCACCGTGGCGACGATCACACGCGCCTCGTCCACACCCGCCGTGTCCCGAAGCTCACCTGTGGCATCGATCACCGCAGAGACGCCGGTGTTGGTGGCGCGCACCTGGGGACGACGGGTCTCGATGCTGCGAAAGGCCGCTCCGACCAGATGCATCCAGGGACCCGCACCGGCGTCGAACCACGAGTCGTTGGACAGGGTCACGATGAGATCGGCTCCGTCGGCCACGGCAGCTGCTGCATGCCGCGGCTCGAGCGCGTCGTAGCAGATCAGCGGGGCGACGCGTACGACCTCGCCCCCCGGCAAGCGAACCGCCACGGCTTCCGGAGAGCGTCCCGGCTGCCATGTCCCGAGCCATGGAAGCCAGCGGCGGACCCGCGGCGAGTCGAGCACGGCGGGAACTCGCTCGGTGAGGGGAAACAACGAGGCCTTGCGGTAAGTGGCGAACTCCGCCCGGCCGTTCACCGGCGGCTCGAGAAAGGCCGCGGCGTTGAACTCGGCCTCGCCCTCGCGATCGTAGGTCCCGAAGACGAGCGGCACGCCCGCCTGCGCGACGAAGTTCGCGATGACGCGATCGAAGGCTCCGCCCTCGGGCGTCTTCGGCGAGCCGAAGGTGGTCGGATAGACCGTCTCCGGCCACACCAGGAGCTCGAGTGGCTCGGTTGTCAGCGCGCGATCCGAGAGGCCGAGGTAGGTGTCGAGGATCCGCGCGACCGCCTCCCACGTCCCGACCTCGGCCGCCAGCGCATCGTAGCGCCGCAGCGCCCCCTGCACGATTCCCGCACGCAGCAGCGGCGCGTCCTCCACCCGCAGGCTCGCAAGCCGCCAGCTTCCGAACAGCGTCAGGCTGGCCACCATGGCCAGCACCGCCCCCGCTGGCGTCCCCGCCTGGCGCACGCGGTACGAGAACGCCCCGGGCCGCCCCAAGGCCTGCAGCACGGCCAGGACCCCCACGTTGGCCAGGACGAGTATCGCTGTCAGGCCCGATACCCCGAGCAGCTCCGCGCCCTGACGCCAGCGGGAAGAGGGCCACAAACCGTAGCCGAGCGTGTCCCCGAAAAGCTTCGGGACGAGCCACTCGGACCCCACATAGGCCCCTGCCATCGCCACGGCGATGCGGCCCCATCCGAGGCCGCGGGATCTGGCCACCCGCCAGGCCACTGCGGTCGCCACGCACTGCGGTTGCAGCCACGGCGCAAGCATCCCGAGGAGCAGGAGTCCGGTCCCCGGCGGTGCTCCGGCATAGGCATCGATCGCCGGCGCGAACCAGTCGAACACTGCAAGCTCGAACACGACCGAGCACAGGACGCCGGCGGCCAACGCCTGAGGCAGCGTCCCGATACGCTCGAGGGCCGCAAACCAGGGCACCAGCATCACCCAGCCGAGGACGTGCCACGGTGCTTCGAATCGGGCATAGAGCCGGGCCGCCAGGGCCGTCAGCACCGCCCCGACGACAACGATGGCCTGGTCGCTGCGGGTCAGGGCTCGCGGTTCCGCGCGCCCGGGGCTGCAGGCAGCTCGAGCCGTTGCAGCGGCAATCCAGGCGGCGCCAGCTCCGGCGGGACCACACGATCGGCTGGGATCGGGATGGGGTTGCCGGCCTCGTCGAACCATTCGTAGTCCGGGTGGAACATGAGGATCGGCGGCAGCTCCTGGCCATCGTCCGTGCTCTGGTAATGCCGGACGTAGCCTTCCGGGAGCGGAAAATCGTCAGGGACGATGAGGCCGGACTTCGGCGGGCTGGTTCCCGGGAGAGGGAAAACCCCGATACCCTCCCGCGAGCCCTGGAGCAGCGGCTTCACGTCGTTCAGGGTGAGCTCGCGCTCTGGCCCGATGGCCGCGGGATCTCGTCGCCGGGCCCGGCGCCCGCTTGCAGGCCGCGAGTCGCGCGCCGGGGCAAGGTCTCGCGACGTCACCGGTGCGGCGGACGGCTCCTCGCGCTTGGCAGGTGTCGGCGCGTCCTCGGCCTTCATGCTCGGTGCCCCATCCGTCCCCTCGAGCGAACGGTGGGGAGACGCACTCTCGCCTCCGCCGACGAGCTGCCAGCCGAGCCCGACCGCCACAACGACCGCGACGACGGCCCATGCGTGCCACCGGCGCCTGGTTCGTTGGCGCAGTGCCACGATGCGCACGCCGTCGGGATCGCTCCGGGTGGGCGACTGCCGCTCCATTCGTTCGCTGCCGTTGTACTCCCGATCCTCCCCGACCGGGAGCCTCGATGTTAGGCTACCCCGCGTGCCCGACACAACGACCTTCGCCCTCCATGCCTGGACGCGGCCGTGGCGGATCCTCGGCGGGTTCCTTGTCATCGCCACGGGGCTCGGCATCGTCCTGCTGATCGTGGCCATCCTCCTGGCCACCGACCCCCCGGTCACCCCGCCGATCGCGCGCCAGCTGTTTCTCGTGCAGGTGGTCCTGCCTGGCGCTGCAGCGCTCGGCGTTCGCCGCTTGAGCCGCGCCGAGCTGACGATCGATCCTGCCTCCCTGATCCTTCGTACCCGAAACCGGCGCATCGACGTACCGCGAGCATCCATCGTCGGGTTCGAGCCCTGGCGGTTCCCGCTTCCTGGCCCCGGCGTGGCGATTCGCCTGCAATCGGGCCGGCGCCTTGCCTGGGCGCTCGAGGCCCGCGACCCCGAGGCGCTCCTCGCCGCGCTCGGCGCTCCGGAGCGGGCGCGGGAGCATCCCACGGTCCGCTGGGGACAGGCGCGGGCGACACGACCCGCAGGCCGCTGGTGGCGCCTGGCGCTCAAGTACCCGGGGCTCGCGATGCCTTTCGCGCTGCTGTTCTTCTACACCCACCAGCACATCGCCTACGGCGGCTTCTTCGGCCAGTGGAATCTCCTCGGCTGGCGCGCATGGCTCGGCACGCTGCTCGAGTACTGGACAACGGTCGTTATCTATTTCCTGCTCTGGGGCGGGTGCATGCGCGGGCTCGCCGAAGGCATGGCCTGGCTGACCGCCGCCGTGGCTCCGCGGCACGCCGCTGCCAGCCGGCGTATCGCAAAGCGCCTCGCTGCCATCGCCTATGTCGCCGGCATCGTCCTGGCCACCGTGCTTCGGTACCTCGCTTGAGCCCCAAGGCCCGCCACCGCCCGATGCCCGAGATCCGCGGATTGTTAGGGTCGCCACAGGCCACGGCCCGTGATCAGCGGAAGATCGAGTGCGGACAGCAGGCCAGGGGCCGCACGGCAGACAGCGGGAATGGCGTTCACGACGCGCGTCGCTGCCAGCACGACGCCGCCGACGGCATGGTCGCCGTGCGCATCCCAGAACTCCAGCTCGCAGCGCATCCCGGGATCGCCCCGCACGAGGATCCGGTAGCTTCCCGCACCCTGCGGCCAATCCGGAGCGAGGGCATCGTCGAGACGGGTCACGTGCTCGATCACGATCGCTGGCCTGCCGCCGACGATCCCCTGGACTTCGAAACGCAGCGCGCCCATCGTGCCCGGCTCGACCACTCGGTTCCCGACGCGCACCGGCCGTTCGGCCGGACGCTTTTCGTACTCCTGCCGAATGTCCTCGAGCGGCAGCGCGAGGCCCGCCGCGAGGAGCCGGATCGTCCCGCCCCAGGCAAAGGCCAGCGTTCCCGGCGTCAACAGCAGCGGCGTGTCCTGCATGGGCTGCCCGAAGCCCATCGTCTCGAACAACACCTGCGGCTGATCGTAGGTGGCGTAGTTGATGATTTCCTGGATCCGGATCTCCGCCCACCGTCCCGCCAGCCCCGACACCAGAAGGGGCAGGAGATCCGTGGCGAAGCCGGGATCGATGCCCGAGGTGAAGAACGACGTCCGGCCGCGCTCGCAGGCGGCCGCGAGCCGCTCTGCGACCTCGGGGAAGAACGACGTGGGATGCACCAGCGGAACCACCGAGGTGGAGACCACGTTCTTGCCCGCGGAAAGGATCCGACACAGATCGTCGATGGCCTCGAAGGGCCGCAGATCCGCCGTGGCCGTATAACAGACGCAATCGGCATCGAGGGCAAGCAGCGCCTCGGCATCCCCCGTGGCGTGGATGCCGGTCGGCGGTCGATCGCAGAAGGTCCCGGCATCGCGACCCTGCTTGCTCGGATTGTGAACCCACAACCCCACCAGCTCCAGCTCCGGATGGTCGAGAATCTGCCGCAGGGCATAACGGCCGACGTTGCCGGTGCTCCACTGGATTACCCGATAGGGCACCGTGCCCTCCTACCCGCGGCTGCTATGCTCCGTCCACTCCACCGCCTGGTAGGCGCCTCCGTGGAGGAAGCGGCTGCCGAGCGGGGGTCCCGGGGGCTCGGCCACAGACCTGTCCCCACAGGACCCCCGGCGAACAATTACGGCGTCGACGGCGTGTACACCGACAGCGCCCAGCCCATCCGCTCGTGGCCGAAGCGGTTCCACACCGGGTTCTTGCCATTGACGATCTGGCTGTCGCTGTAGTCGGGAGCCCCGGAGCCCGAGCCGCTCCCCCCGATCAGCCCGAGGTAGACGGTAGATCCCGTGTAGGTCGGGTGGGTGTCGTCCGACTGGATGTAATCGTAGCTGACGCCGGCGCTGACGAGCTTGACGTTCGCGTCCCGGATGGTGGAGCGCAGCGTGCTCGTGATCCGCGTCACGTAGGCGTTTTCCGACTCGCCCTGGATGTAGCGCAGGGCCTCGGAATCGATCTGGCCGTCGCCATTGGAATCGTAGTCCGCCCCCATGTACTGGGCGAAGCTGTCCGCGCAGGCAAAACCGTACTGCGCGGCGAAGTTGCAGAAGCGCCAGTTCATCCGCGCCAGGTAAGGGAGAAACACCTGCTGCTTGTTCGGCCGCTGCCCGGTGCTCGAGTCGGTACAGCTGGCGAGCGCGTTGTCGGCGTCGTAGCCGGGGTAATAGAGGTTCGCCACCACCTTGAGCCGTGTGTTGGGCGAGGCGTTGGCATTGATGTACTGCATCGACAGCTCGGTGTACGTGGTGCAGTTCGACAAGGCCGTGTTGAGCGGGCCGTAGTTGCAGGTTCCACTCTGGCCCGAGAAGTTGCTCCGCGCCTGCAGGGCATCGTTGCCGCACATCTCGAAGGTGACGATGCGCGTGTTGGCCGTCTGCATGTACGAGCGCTCTGCCACGATCTTGTTGTTGTAGATGTCCGAGGCGACCGCTCCCGACTTCGTCCGCCGGACCACCTCGATGTCCGCGTTCCACAGCTTGGCCGCGTACTCGCCATCGACGAGCGGAGCCGCGCGCTTGGCAACCCGGGACAGCGAGCCATAGTAGCCCGCGTAGATCGAGTCCCCGTACGCCGTGAGCCGATACTTCGTCGAGGTCCCTGCCCGGTCGATGGTCCAGGACAGATTCTGCGTCAACGTACTCGCGTGGCCCTCGGCGGCCAGCGCCAGCGCCATCACGCTGGCGGCGAGGCCGAGCGGTCGCCGCATGCGATTCCCTCCGTCGCTCATGACTCCCCTCCTGTTGCGCGGCCGGTCCATTCCGGCACGGTGGCGGCCGCCTACCATGCTTGCCCGGCGGGTTTCCAGCGGATCCAGGCACCCGCAAGCATGACGCATGGGGTCATGCGCTCCGCCAGGCCGTCCTGGGGCATGCTCACTGCGCTCGTGGTCCTCGCGAGCGCGACCTCCGCATGCGGCCCGGTGCGATCGGCCGCGCCCCTCGGCTTCGTCTTCGAGCGCGATACCTTCGCGTTCGCCAACGAGACGGTCTGGGAGTACCAGGTGGATCCAGCCACCGGGAGCACGCGCTGGAGCAAACGGCAGCCCGTCCCGTCCTTCTCCCTGCGATGCGGCAACATGGCGCGGGCGGCCCGGCAGTTCCGCCTGCATGCTCGCTTCGTCCCGGACGCGCCCCGCGTGGATGCCGCGACCTACGCGGCTCTCGTGCAGGAGGTCGTCTCTCGCGATGCGCGCGGGCGCGCGCCGTCGCCGACGCCGGTGGTGATCCCCGGCATGGTCGGGCTGCGCGCGCTGAGCGCCGCCTACCCCGAGCTCGTCCAGGCAGCGCTGGGCGGCTCGTGGCGCAGCTACCTGCAGCGCGGCAACTGGCGCATGATCTTCCCCTTCTCCGAGCGACACCAGCGCGCGACGGCGGCGCGCCTGCATCGAGCCGTCTCGCGGGGCGAGCTCCCGATCCTGCACGTCCTGCGCTATCCCCAGCTCACCATCAATCACCTGGTGCTCGTCTATGCGGCCTCGCCCACCGCGGCGGGCATCGACTTCGTTGCCTACGACCCGAACGACGCGGAGGGGCCGATCCACATCGCATGGAACGCGGGCGCCGGGCAGTTCGAATACCCGCGGACCCGGTATTTCGGCGGTGGCCCGGTCAAGGTGTACGAGGTGTACGATCGCTGGTTCCGCTGACATGCGAACCGTCGTGGTGCTGGCCGCGCTGGTGACGACCACGACGGGCTGCTTCACGGGGCACCTGCTCGACGCGGCCAGGCGACGCGAACGGGCCGTCGCGGTGCGCGAGGCCTGGATCGACCGCACATCCCTGGTCCTCGTCTGGGACGCTCTCGTCACCACCGACCTCGGCGAGCCCCGCGGCAGGGCGACTAGGGCAGGCGCCATCCCGCTCGACGCGCTGGCGCGCCCTCTCGCGGCCGATGCGGTCCCGCTCGAGGAACGCGACCGAGCTGCGCCCATGCCTCCGCAGGCCGTGCGGCTACCGCTGCGCTACGCGGTACGTCCCGACGCCGCCTGCGCCGAATCTCCTGAGGATCCCGAAGCAGTGGTTCTCGTGCCCGCGGAGGACGTGACCTCGAGCGCTCTCGTCGTGCGACACGGGGATCAGTGCCTCGGGCCGCTGCCCCTCGCCGGTCTGGCGAGCTCCTCCATCGCCGCCTGGGCATGGCCGTTGCTGCCCTCCGCCCTGCTGCTCGACGCCGCCGTCGTCCCACCCCTGCTGTTCTTCGCTCCGGCAGTCATCACGATGGGGGAGTGACCCACCGTAAGTCACGCCGGGACACCGACGACCTCGAGGAAGTGCAAGACCACCTCTCGCGTGAGCCCCCAGACCACGTGCCGCCCCGGCTCGCCCACGAGGATCCCGGGAAACTCGCCCAGCGGCGCAGCAGGCGGCCAGGGGTGGACCACCCGCCGTGCCGGGTCGACCAGCACGGCCAGCGGCACCCAGAGCACCTCGCGCACTTCGTGGTTCTTCCGGACCGCGACCCGAGACGGCAGGCGAAACACGAAGGCGGAGAGAATCAGCGTCCCGACCCGGCCCGGGCTGGCGTCACGATCGTCCAGCTGACCGAGTCGCTCGGCAGGTCGCAGATCGATGCCGACCTCCTCGTGGGTCTCGCGCAGGGCGGCGGCTTCTGGGCCATCGTCGCCAGGATCGACGCGCCCCCCGGGAAAAGCCATCTGCCCCGACCAAGGGTCGGCGGGGTGCTGTGCGCGCTCGATGAAGAGCACGTCGAGGTCCCGACCTTCCCCGGCGAGGATCATGGCCACGCCGGCGTGCCGTGGCCCCTCGAGCCGGCGCGCCCGGTGTCCCGCAACCGCGCGGCGAATCGATTCCAGCGACGGCGGCGTCGGCCCGGCCATGGGCCTGCGACCTACCGCGTCCCGCGAAGCCTTGCCATCGCGTCGAGTTGACTGCGGGGGGACAACTGAGGTCGTAAGGCGACCATGGCAACCAGCGAACGAGAGTTCGGCCTTGCCCTCTTCGGCGCCACGGGCTTTGCCGGACGCCTCATCGCGCGCTACCTCGCGCGCCATGCCCCGCCGGGCTTGCGCTGGGCCATCGCCGGGCGGCGGCGCGACCGCCTGCAGGAGCTCGCCGAGTCGCTCGCGCACCTGCCGTCGCCGCCGGCCGATGTCCTCGAGGCCACGGTGGAAGACCCCAGCTCGCTCGCCAGCATGGCACGCCGATCGACCGTCGTGCTCACCACGGTGGGCCCCTATGTGCATCGCGGCCTCCCCGTGGTAGAAGCCTGCGTCGGCGAGGCCACCGACTATCTCGATATCACCGGCGAGCCGGCCTTCGTCCACGCGGTGCAGGAACGGTTCGGCGAAGCTGCCCGGGCTCGCGGCATCCGCATCGTCAATTGCTGTGGCTTCGACAGCATCCCACCGGACCTGGGGGCCTGGGTGACGGCCGGCGAGCTCCCCGAGGACGCGCCCATGACGATCGCCTGCCACGTCTCCGGCGTCGGCCGGCCCTCCGGCGGGACATGGCACTCCGCGCTGGGAGCGATGGCCGATCTGCGTGAGGTGTTGCGTGGGGGACCGCCAGCAGCTGCGACGCCAGGGCGCACGGTGAGCCGCCTCCCCGCGCGGATCTACTGGGAACCCGCCACGAATGGCTGGGCCTGCCCCCTCCCGACCATCGACACCGAGATCGTCCTGCGGAGCGCGGCATCTTTGCCACGTTACGGGCCGGACTTCCGCTACGGGCATTACGTGCGCCTGCGCTCGCTCCCGCAGGTCCTCGCGGGGATCGTTGCCGTGGGCGCCGTAGTCGGTCTGGCACAGCTCCCGCCGACCCGGGCCCTCCTCCTCCGGCTTCTCGAGCCCGGGGCAGGGCCCGATCCCGAGCGGCGGGCGCGTCACTGGTTCTCGTGCGTCTTTCTCGGCGAGGGCGGAGGCCGGCGCGTGCGCGTGGAGGTAAGCGGCGGCGATGCCGGATACGACGAGACCGCGAAGATGGCCTCCGAGGCCGCGCTCAGCCTCGCGGTCGACCGCGCGCGACTTCCCGAGCGCAGCGGGGTGCTCACCCCCGCCGAGGCGATGGCCGAGGTGCTCGTGGATCGCATGGCGCTCGCAGGGCTGCCCTTTCGCGTCGTGTCACGCGAGCGCATCTGACGCCGCTAACGATCGTGGCCCCAGCGGGCTCGCCAGGACCTCTTAGGGGGGCTGCCCGAAGAGACACGCGAAGGTGTCCGCCATCCGCTCCTCGACCTCCGCGCGCGGTACCGACCACAGCTCCGCCACGTAGTCCGCCGTCGCCGCGACATGCGCGGGCTCGCTCGTCCCGCCGGGATCCGGCGCCAGGTAGGGGCAATCGGTTTCGAGGAGGAGCTGCGTGCGCGGGAGGGTCTGGAGCATGCGCGTAAAGCTCTCGGCGCGACGGGCGTTGGCGGGGATCGAGAACACGTGCCCGCGTTCGGCGATCTGCCGCGCCAGGGCGAGCTTCCCGCCAAAACAGTGCCAAAGCACGCGGGTCGCCCCGACCTCCTCGAGCAGCTCGAGCGTGCGCCGCTCGCGACGGCGCGAGTGGACGATCACGGGCTTCCCGGCCTCCAGGGCGATCTCCAGGCACGCCCGGAAGATGCGCTCCTGTCGCGGCCACAGCGGCGCCGGCACCCAGTGGCCATCGAGACCGATCTCGCCGATGGCCACGGCCTCGCCTGCGTGCTCCCGCAGCCAAGACAGCGCGTCTTCCGCGCTCGCCAGCTCCTGGTCGTCCCGGGGGTAGTCGTGCCCGAGAGCTCGCAGCTCCGCGAGCACGGCATCGACGGGATAGAGCCCGAACGCCGCTCGCACCTGTGGATACCGCGTGGCCAGCCGGGCAACCGCACGGTTGTCGGCGCGGTTCAGGCCATTCGCAACGATCGTGGTGACGCCGGCCGCGCAGGCGCGCGCCACGACCGATTCGATCTCGGCGGCGAGCCGGGGATGGGTGAGATGCGCGTGCACGTCGGCGAGGCCCATGGGCTCGGCGTACGGTATCCGCGCACCGCCGCGGGAACAACTCTGGCGGTAGCGCCGAGCACCCGCATGAATACAATGCTCCCGTGGCCCTCCTGGCCCCTCTCAACCCCGAGCAGCGCACGACCTTCCTGGTCGTCTCGTTGCCGCAGAAGACGCTGCGCAAGCTCGTCGGTCGCCTGGGCACCCTGCAGAAGGGCCTGCGGCTCGAGTCCCAGTCTGCCTGGGATCTCGCCTGGTCGCTCGTCGACTACTACGAGGACGACGCCGAGGTCGCCGAGGAGGTCGACAGGGCACTCGAGCGCGATCTCGGCGATTCGCCATTGGCGAGCGCGGTCACCGACGCGGCGGGGGTCGAGGGAATCATCTGGTTGCTGTTCACGTCGAAGGATCCGCCGCGCGATCTGGCCTGGGCCGTGCTCAGGCACGCGCCCGAGGCCGCGGGACCGCTGGCCAGCGAGCTGGTGCAGAGCATCATTCGCGAGTTCGACGAGGCTGACGAGCGCGCAAAACAGGAGGCCGAAGCCGCCCAGCAGGACGCGCAGAGCTCTGGCGATGCCGCGTCAGCGGAGCCGAGCATCGAGGAGGAGATCCGGGCCGTGGAAAAGCAGGCCCGGCGTGCCGAGAGCGCCAGGGAACGCGCGCTCAAGCGGCTCGATGCGACTCGAGAGCGCGTCGCGGCGCTCGAAGAGAGCCTCGGCGTCGCGCGTCGGGAGCTGCGCCTGGCCGAGGAAGCGCGGACGCGGCTCGCGGCGGAACGCGACCGGCTCCTCGAGGAACGCACAGCGCTCCGTGCCCAGCTTCAGGCGGGCACGCCCGGCGAAGTGAGCCGCCTCGCCGCGGAGCTTGCCGATGCGCAGCGCCGCATCCGCAACCTCGAGAGCGAGCTGGACGAGGTCCGCGACTCCGAACGTGCGCTGAGCGCCCGGGTCCGCGCGCTGAGCGAGCTGCGTCCCGTAGCCGCCCCGAGCGAGGGCGACGCCGCGGCTCCCGAGGGCCCGGGCTCGGCGCCCGGCGCCGTCTGGAGCCTGCCTGTGTTCACGGAGGAGTTCTACGATTCGATCCGCCGGTGGGATCGCAAGATCGTTCGCAACGCCTTCGAAAAAATCTATCGCCTCGCCGAGGACTGGCGACATCCGAGCCTCCGCGCCACCGCGCTGGAAGGCCTTCCCGGCTTCTACCGGATCCGCGTCGCGACGGACGTCCGGCTCATGTATCGCGTGCTCGACGGGAACCGCATCGAGATCCGATCGCTCATCGACCGGGAGGACCTGCAGCGCTACATCCGTCAGGCCAAGACCCGTCAGGCCTGAGGTCGCGGCTCGCAGATCACGACCGGGATGTCGCGCGTGGTCCGTGCCTGGTAGGCCTCGTAGTCGGGATACATGGCGACGAGCCGCGGCCAGAGCGCTCGCTTCTCCTCGGGGGTCGCCGTCCGCGCGCGCATCGCCAGGCGGTGGGCGCCGATCTGGACCTCCACGTCGGGATTGGCGCGCAGATTCAGGTACCAGGCCGGGTGGTGCGACATGCCTCCCTTCGAGGCGACGAAGATCACGTTCGGGCCGTCCCGCAGGTAGAGCAAGGCCACGGTCCGCGGCACGCCGGACTTGCGGCCGCGCGTCGTCAGCAGACACACCGGCGCTCCGCGCAGGAACTTCCCACCGAGCCACCCGTCGGTCAGGCGATACACCCACACATTGACGGCGGTCATCAGGTTGATGACCATCGTAGCCAGTCGCTCCTGCGTGGGAGTCCAGGGCGAAAGGCGCGTCCGCTGCTCCATGACCTGGCGCTCTTAGTCCACGACCTCGCCGGAAGGAAGCATGGACGCACGTCTCGCACCCCAGAGGGCGTCACGCAGCCCCGACGACCGTTCGAGTGGCGTCCGAACCGCGGCCTCGACGACGGATGCCGGCCCCCAGATCTCCACCCGGCGCCGTGCACGCGTGATGGCGGTGTACAGCAGCTCGCGGGTCACCACGCGCGAAGGCTCTGGCGGAAGGACGACGAGCACCTCGTCGAACTCCGAGCCCTGCGCGCGGTGTACCGTCGTCGCCCACACCGACTCGTGGGCAGGCAGGCGTGCCGGCGACAGCATGCGCACGCCGGCGTTCGTCCCCTGGAATGCCACCCGCAATCTGCCGTCGGCATCGGGCAGGGCGACACCGATATCGCCGTTGAAGACGCCAAGCGCGTAGTCGTTCTGCGTGATCAGCACCGGCCGGCCCGGATACCAGAGGGCCGCTGCCGGGAGCAGACCTCGTCCTGCGAGCGCCGCCTGCACATGCTCGCTGAGCCGCTCGCTGCCCGCGGGGCCGTGGCGATGAGCGCAGAGCACGCGAAAACGCGCCAGCGCAGCGAAGATCGACGCCACCTGCGCGTCCTCTGTCGCCCGAGGGTCCCAGGCTCGCACCGCCGCCAGGTACGGCCCGAAGCCATCGACCGCGACCTGCGCCAGGCGAGACCGCATCGCCGCTGGCGTCGTTGCCGGAAGCCACGCGACGTCCTGGCTCGAGCCGAGGACACGACGTGCTCCCTCGACGTCGCCGGCGTTCACCACCGCTGCCAGACGGCCGATGCCGCTCGATGCTCCGAAGCGCCGGCTGTGGCGCAGGACCACGACCGCATCGGCGAGGGGCGCCGCGGGGCCGCGACCGGCCGGCACCGCATGCCCGACGACCGACGACAGCGTGGCCGCGAAGGCAGGCGAGGGACCCGAGGCAGGCCCGCAGACATCGCCCAGCACGGCCCCGGCCTCGACCGAGGCGAGCTGATGCCGGTCGCCGACCAGCACGAGGCGGGTTTCGGGCGAGAGACGGGCGACCAGCTTCGCCACGAGGCCGAGATCCGCCATGGAGGCCTCGTCGACGACGAGCACATCGAGCGGCATCGCCTCGCCATCCCCCGAACGCCCATGCCGCCCGTCGGGACGCAGGCCGAGCAGGCGGTGGATGGTCGAGGCCGTGGCCGGCAGCGCAGCCACGACCTCGTGGCCCAGGGCGCCAGCCAGATGCTCCTCCGCCTGGCGTACCGCTTCCTGCATGCGTGCCGCCGCCTTGCCGGTGGGTGCCACCAGGGCCGCGCGCAACGGACGTCCCGCAGCGAGGCTCTGCGCGGCAAGGAGCGCCAGGACGGCAGTCACGGTGAAGGTCTTCCCCGTCCCCGGTCCCCCCGAGATGACACAAAGCCGGCGCAACAGCGCCGTGGCCGCAGCCACCCGTTGCCAGTCTGGCTCGTGGCCCCGGGGAGGAAAGACGCGCGCGAGATCGCGCGCAAGACGGGACTCGTCGACATCCTGGGGTCGATCCACGGCCCGCTGCAGGAGATCGCCCGCAAGGAGCCGCTCGTATCGCCAGTAGCGTTGCAGATAGAGGCGGCCCGCGTCGTCGAGCACGAGCGGGAGTTCCTGAGCGGGATCGTCCGCGCCAGCGACGACCGGCGAGGCCCGCAGGGCGGCGATCCACGCGCCTGCGGGCGGCGCCGGGGGGAGACCAGGCGCCAGCAGCCGTCCGGCCTCGTCCGAGAGAACGCAGCACACATCACCTGCGGCCACATGTTGACTCACGAGCGCGGCGGCAAGCGCCAGCTCGCTCGATGCCGACGCTCCCGCAAGGCGCACCATGAGCCGCGCGAAGGCCGCATCCAGGTCGTCGATGACCCCAGCCGTGCGTAGCGCGTCGAGAAGCCCGCTCGCGTTCATCCGAACCAAGCGTCCAGGTCGCTCACCAATCCCGCGGGAAGCCTGTCGTCGAAGATGCCGCGCCGGCATCCTTGCGCAGGATCGACGCCTCGCACGAACACGTAGAACACCCCCCCAAAATGTCGCTCGTAGTCGTAGCCGGGCACGCGCCGGCGGAGGAGCCGGTGCACCGCCAGCGTGTAGATCAGGTACTGCAGCCAGTAATTCTCCCGCGCGATCACGGTCTCGAGTCGTTCGCGCGCGTAATCCTGCGGCTCGGGGCCGAGCCAGGTCGATTTCCAGTCGACAAGCCACCACCGCCCGTCCTGCGCGAAGACCAGATCGATGAACCCGCGCATGAAGCCGCGCAGAGCCCGGCCGTCGAAACGTGCGATCGCCTCGCCGATCGCGCCCTTCCCGAAGCCGTGTCGCTGGCAGCGCTCGCGCACGCCGGCCGCGTCGAAGCGCGCGATCGGGTAAGTGAACTCCATCTCGTGCAGCCGTGCTGCGCGGTCGAGCCGGCGAAGCCAGAGTCGCCGGGCAGGGTCCAACGGGGTCTCGAGCGTGCGCGCCACCGCCGTCGCCAACGCGCGTGCCCATTGCGGATCCTCGCCGTTCGCCGTCAGGCGCTCGGCAGCCAGCGCTTCGAGCTCGTCGCGGGTCGCGGTGGCGAGCTCCGCGCGCTCGAACACCTCATGCAGCGCCGTGCCCACACGCGCCCCGCCGGGCAGATGCAGCGGGTCGTCTCCGGGCGGCTGGCGCTCCCGAAGGGGAGCGCGAGGACCGTCGTCGCGGTCGGCCTCGTCGCCGGGACCGAGACCGGAGGCGAGCAGCGTGAAGCTGGCGACACGCCAGCCTTCGGGAACCCTGCCGCCGAAGGCCCGGGCGGACAGCGTCTCTTCCTCGCCGTCCTGGCCCCTGACTTCGGCCAGTCCTCCTGCGGGGAGCGGCTCCACGACGATGCTCCCAGGCGCGGCAGCGGCGAGCTGTTCGAGATCCGCGCGAAGCTGTGCATCCGACACCCCATCGAAGCGCCTGGCGGCCTGCGACATCGGGAGATCGGCCGCCGGCGGGTGCAGCAACCAGCCGAGGGCCGAGCTCCCGGCCCCTCGCATCCCGCCCCAGACCACCACGCAGCCATGCCGCGCCCGTGTCAGGGCCACGTAGAGGAGCCGCATCCGCTCGGCGAGCTCCTCGCGCCGCACCTGCTCGCGAACCTCGTCGGCGATCTCCGGGCCAAGATCGAGCGTCAGGCACCAGCCCCGCTCCGGATCGTGGTACGCCGCGTAGTCGTCGACCGGGGCGCGAGGTGTCCCATCCCAGGCGAAGGGAACGAAGACCAGGGGATATTCGAGTCCCTTGCTCTTGTGGATGGTGACGATCTTGACCAGGTGCTCGTCGCTCTCGAGGCGGAGCTGCCGCTCGTCGCCATCGGGGGGCTCCTCCGCCGCGCGGGCGGCCATCCAGGCGATCAGTCCGTCGAGGCCGATCGGTCTCCGCGCCGCCTCGGCGGACAGTAGCTCGGCGATGTGCAGGACATTCGTCAGCCGGCGCTCGCCGTCGACGAAGGGCAGGAGCCGTGCCGGCACGTTCCACTCCGCGAAAAGGCGCCGCAGCATGTAGGCCACGCCATGCTCGCGAAACGCATCGTGCGCGGCGCGAAACCGCTGGACGATCCGCTCCCACTCGGCTTCGTCGCGGGCCAGCGCGTCGAGCTGCTCCCCGGGCATACCGAGGAGATCGGTACCGATGGCCGCTCGCACCAGGCCTTCCCGCCCCGGCTCGGCCACGGCAGCGAGCACGAGACGCAGGGCGTCGGCCTCCGGTGTGGCGAGCACGCTCTCGCGACTGTGCAGCACGCTGGCGACGCCCCGTTCGAGGAGAGCCCGACGCACGAGCTGCGCCTCCCGGTGCGAGGCGACGAGCACGGCCAGATCCCCGCCCGCCAGTGGCCGCCACTCCGGCTCGCCAGCCCGGATCACCGCCTCACCGCGGTTCGCCGCCTGCAAGAGCGCTGCGATCTCGCCGGCCACGGCCGCCGCGATGCGAGGCCGGGCATCGCTCTTCGTGACGGTGCCCTGTCCCTCGTCGCGATCCACGAACCAGAGCCGCAAGGGCGGCAGTGGCTCGCCCCGGACGCGCATGCCCGCAGGTCGCGCGGCATCGGCAGGAGCCACCGGCGTGAAGACGATGCCCGGGACGACGAAGGGCGCCTGCACGCGCGCGAAGAGCGTGTTCACCGCCTGAACGAGGCCCGGGTCCGAGCGATGGTTCACGGCGAGACCCCAGCGATCCTGCACCTCCTGCTGGGCCTGGAGGTAGGCGTACACGTCGGCCCCGCGAAAGCCGTAGATCGCCTGCTTGGGATCGCCGACGAGGAAGAGCGCGCTCCCCGCTGCGCCCCAGATCCGCCGGAAGATGCGATACTGCACCGGATCGGTGTCCTGGAACTCGTCTACGAGCGCGACTCGCCAGCGGTTCCGGATGGTTGCCGCGAGCGCCTCTCCGCCCTGTGGCCGGTGCAGGGCATCGTCGACATGGAGCAGGAGATCGTCGAAGGTGAGCACCGCCTGCTCGCGCTTGCGGCGGCGAAGCTCCTCGGGAGCCGTGGCGAGAATGTGCCGTCGCAAGGCAGCGCGGCGCCGTGCAAAGGCCGTCGCGGCTCGATCGAGCGCACAGGCCAGCCGTTCGCATGCATCCAGCACGGAATGGCGAGGCGGTGGTTTCCCCTTGCGACCGGCGGCGAGGACGCGCGAGGCACGGAGATACGCGACCGCGCTGGCCACGGTCGCATCGGGCCAGGACATCTCGCCGCCGTCGCGCAGGACGGCGATCGCCGCAGCGACCTTGTCCGGCCGCAGCCGCGCCTGGTTGACGGCCGGGCCGTCGAGGAGCCGCTGGACCTCGTTCAGCGCTGCCGGGGGAAACGCCCGGCACGCCTGCCAGGCGACGAGCACCTCCGCCTCCTCGGCTGCACTGTCCACCGCCTCGCTCGGGGCGCGCACGTGCAGATCGCGGCGCAGGATGTACAGGGCGAGCGTCCGCGCGAGGTGCTCGGGTCCACGCTCCTTGTCGAGGAGGTATCCGACCCAGCCTGGCCCTCCCTGCATGGCTCGACGCCAGGCGTCCTCCACCACGGCCTGCACCCACGACCACCCATCGGGGTCCACCACCGCGACGAACGGCTCCGCGCTCTCGAAGGCCTGTTCGCCCAGGACCCGCTGGCAGAAGCCGTGGATGGTATGAATGGCCGCCTGATCCAGGGTCGCGATCGCCAGGCGGAGCGTCGTCACTGCCTGGCGCCGCCTCTCCTCGTCTTGCGCGGTCGAGGCCAGGAGCGACAGCAAGGTCGCGTCGGGGGGATCGGGGAGCGTGTGCTGCTCGAGAACGCGCAGTGCGGCGAGGAGCTCGCGGCGGATGCGGCTGCGCAGCTCCTGCGTTGCGGCGATCGTGTAGGTGACGACCAGGATCTGCTCCACACGCAGGCCTCGCTCGAGGAGCAGGCGCAGGTACAGCTTCGTGATGGCAAAAGTCTTGCCGGTCCCTGCGCTGGCCTCGAGCGCGCGCACGCCCTCGAGGGGAAGCGCGAGCAGCGGCGATACGGAGGTCACGGCGATCGCTCCTCGGCCAACAGCGGAAGCCATACGGCGCGGGCCAGCTCGGCGAATTCCTCGCCCAGCGGATCGCTGCCGCGCCACGCGTAGGCAACCCACGGGTCCCCGGCGTCGCCGCGGGCCCAACTGGAGCCCTCGTACGCCTGACGGGCCTTCCGCAGGCCTTCTCCACCGCTTCCCGCTGCGGCGCAGGCGCAGCTCGCAGCCGGGAAGAGCGGGACCAGGCGGTGCAGGGCTTCCCAGTACACGCCGAGCAGCGTCGCGAGAATGCTGGCGGCCTCCGGCGGCGGGAGGGGTCGCAGCGTGACCGTCGCATCCCGGCCGACCAGCCAGCTCGTGCGGCGCTCCGGCGGGAGAGCTGCGAGTTGCAGTGCCAGATGGCTCACCCAGAGCCGCAGCCGATCGACGGGCCGGAGGTCTCCCGGACGGTAGACCACCCGCCCTGAAGGGCCGAGCCGATCGACCGTTCCGGCGAGGAGAAACTCGCCGATCTGCGACTGCAGGGGCAGCGATGTGAACGGGGCGAGCAGGGGCGCGACCTGCCGTGCGACGGGAGCCACGGCTTGCCGGGCTCGCTCGAGGATGACGTCGCCCGCGACACCGTGCGGCAGCAGGCCCTGCCCCCGTAGCCGGGTGCGGAGACTCTCGAGGTCGTGTCCACGCAGGATGCTCTCGAGCACCACGCTCCGCAGCCGGTAGTCCTCGAGCCCTTCGAGGACCAGCGGCTCGCGCGGCGTCGGCAGCTCGTCGTCCGCGGGCAGCCGGATGCCGAGTCGCTCGCGCAGCAGCGTCCGCGCCGGATTCTCGACGGCCGCGGCGAGATCGCGGGGTGTTACGACCCGCCTGCCCGGCTCGGCCTCGGCCAGACGGCTCTCGAGAATCGGGCGCGGCGCCCGCAGGCCGCCGGAGCGTTGCCGCAAGGCCTCGCACAAGTCGGTGCGGTAGCTGAAATACCCCCCTGGCTTGTCGGGCGACGGCTCGAAGTACACGCGGCTGAACGCTTGCAGGCGATGCTCGACCAGCACATGCGCGCGCACGCTCGGACAGCCTTGCGGCGGGTCGAATCCTCGTTCGATGTACTCGAGCAGCTCGCTCACGAGCACCGAGGGCGGGATCTCCGTGTCGTCCCGAAGGCTGCGCCCGGTCCAGCTGATGTGCAGGCGCTGGCGCGCCGAGAGCAACGCCTCGAGGAACAGCGTCCGGTCGTCCTCGCGCCGCGACGGATCGCCACGGCGGCGCTGCCGGGCCAGCAGATCGAAGCTCGGCAGACGATCGGCGCGGGGGAAACTGCTCACATCCATCCCGAGGAGACACACCACCTTGAAGGGGATGCTGCGCATGGGAACCGGCGCACACACCGTGATCGCGCCTGCAAGGAAGGTCCCACTGCTCGCCCGGGTCTCCAGCGCCGCGGCCAGGACAGCGCGGACGACCTCGAGCGGGATGGGCTCGTCCGCCATGCCACCGCGTGCCGCCTGCGTCTCGAGAGCGAACAACGCCTCACGAACCGCGCGCGCCGCATCCTCCTCCTCGGGTCCGGGATCGCAAAAGCGTTCGAAGAGCGCGGAGAGGACCCGCGCCCACTGCGCGGGAGTCCGGGCGCCGGCGAGCTCCTGGGGCAAGGCCATCACCGCCTCGCCGAAGGCGACCAGGCCCCCGATAGCTCGCGCCTCCGATCCCTCGATCCCCGCGACGGGCGTCAATCCTTCGGTTGTCACCCCGTCCACGTCCGGCATCGCATAGCCGAGAAGCAGGCGGTCGAGCCCGAATCGCCACGTGTGCTCGGCGGTCGCGGGGAAGCCGAGCGCCGCGCGACTGGTGGCATCCGTCCCCCAGCACACGCGTGCCTCGCGAAGCCACGATCGGACGCGCTCGAGATCCTCCTCGCCGAGCGCGAAACGGCGCCGGACCGGATCGAGCTCGAGCAGCCCCAAGACACGGTCGACTTCGAGCCGCGTTGCCGGCAGCTCGAGCAGCCCGAGGAAAGCCTCGATGAGCGGCCGTTCGGCTCGCAAGCCCAGGTCGGCCACGCTGATCCGCAGGCGGCGCTCTTCCGGCTGGGCTGCGCATATCGCCTGCAGACAGCGTGCGTAGGTTGCCACATCGGTGGCCATGACGACGACGTCACCGGGCTCGAGCGTGGGGTCGGACGCGAAGAGATCGAGCAGGTGATCGTAGAGCACCTCGGCCTCGCGCATCGGCGAGTGACACGCGTGCAGGACGAGCGAGCGGTCGCCGGCCGCCAGGGGGGTCCGGGGGAAGTCCCCCGTCCCCCGCGTCCGGAGGCGAAAAATGTCGGCCTGGATCGCACCGAGCAGCGTTCCGTCTGCCGGGGCATCCGAGCAGTCCTCGAGCTGCGGGTCGAAGGCGAGCAGGCGGTCGAACAGCTCGAGCGGCTGCCGCCCCATCGAGGCGAGGAGCGGGTTGCCCTCGGTGAGTGCCGCCGCAGCCACCTCGTCGCAGGCCGCGAGCCGAGCGATTACCTTCCGCGACTGGACATCGCCGGCGTACTCGCCACACGGATTCAGCAGGAACACATTGACTGGAATACGTGTGGCAATGGCTCCCAGGATCTCCACGTCGGCAGCGGCCATGGTCGGCAGCCCGAAGACCGCGAGGCGCCGCGGCAAGGCGGTGCGAGCGTCCTCTCGGTGCAAGGCATCGAGCAGCATGCCCGCGAGCCGCGCCCGATGCCGGCCGTCGGTCCCACTGACAACGCGACGCCAGAGCAGCGCCTGCCAGTCGTCGTCAGGATCGCCCTTTTCCCAGCGGAGCAGCACGTCGGGGCGGTGCACGAGGTAGCGATCGAAGGTCGTCGCGAGCACCTGCGCGAGCTCCCATCGCTGACGGCACGCGCCAGACGCCAGGTACCGGCGCAGCGGGTCCAGCGCGGGATCGCCGTCGATTCGGGCGAGAAACCCATAGAGCCGCCAGGCCAGGACGCCAGGCTCGAAGGGCGACTCTCGCGGAAGGTCGCTGACGACAGCACGAAGAAGCTCCCAGAAAAACACCCGCGGTGACACGAACCGGATGCCGGCGGAGACGCCGAGGTGCCGGGCCAGCTCGAGCGCTAGCCAGCGCCCCATGCCTGGATTGGGGATCACCACGGTGTCGAGCTCGAGCGCTTCGCCAGCAGGCTCCGAGAGGATTCTGGCGAGCGCGGCAGAAAGCGCCTCCAGCCGGTTGCCGTGGTGCACGGTCAACATCGTCGCCGGCGCCTTTCATGCGCCGGGGGAGGCCACGGCGCAACGCGGGCGAGCACGGTCCCGACAACCGCTGCCGCGCGGACCTCGGAGCGACCGCGGCCGGGAGCACCGGCCGCGGTCCGTGCTAAAAGCGCATCTCGAACACGAGGCGGAAGAGCTTGCTGCTTTTGCCGAGGCGCGCTGACTCGTCGTCGTAGGACAGCGAGAGCATGCCCCCCTTGACCGGCCGCGGGAGCAGGTCGAGCGACACGAGCTTGTCCCGATCGATCGGCTCGGCGAAGCGGGGCGCATCCCGTTCGACATCGACCGCGTAGAGATCGGGAATGTGCAGCGAATCGGGAAGCATCCCTTGGAATTTACCCGCAGGCGGCCGGCTCGCATGGAGGAAGAAGGCCGTCCGCGTGATGGCGATCGCACCGAGCAGGGGAAGCAGCAGCTGCGGCGACGCCGGCTCGGCGAACGCCCGGGCCGGCACCGCCGCCCCTATGGCCACGGCCAGGAGCATCCAGCGTGGTCGTCGAAGGCCCCTCGATCGTGACCCGAACATACTTCCATTGCTACGCCGCAGAAGCCGATCGTCAAGAAAAAAACGCGGGCCAACCATCGTGCAGCAGCTCTGCGCTCTACTGTTACCCGCGCGAGTGCGCACGCGAAGGCCGTAGCGAACGCATGCTGTGCAGCGTCCTCGAGGGGCTCGCCCGATGAAGCGCTGCAGCATGTAGGGGCCCACGGGATCTCCGTGGCGTGCCGCTGGGCCGTAAAAGCCGACGGCCGCGCCGTCACCCGCTTCGCGCGCGGGGCCGACGCGGCCGTCAGGTGAAGTCCACCGAGCCTGTAGGTTCGTTACGGCCCAGGGGTGGTGCACACGCCCTCGACGCACACCTCCCCCGGCGCGCAGTCGTCGTCCGTGGTGCACGCCGGCAACGTCGTCGTCGTGGTCGTCGTTGTGCTTGTC
>Ga0209101_1000685_pt1 | contig 27342 bp, 19 predicted proteins | sample ConPoolayeCmetaG_FD_185481 | JGI IMG/M metagenome (GOLD analysis project Ga0209101, IMG submission 185481) | Hot spring microbial mat communities from California, USA to study Microbial Dark Matter (Phase II) - Cone Pool mat layer C metaG... ...
CCCCCACGCCGGAAGGCTGGGTGCCCACCCCCACACCGCCGGGCTGGTGACCAGGGCAATACGTCAGGCGTCAAACGTGACGGATAACGTTCGACGTTTGTAACTACCTACCCTCCCGCAGGTTTGGGTGCAATGGCTAGACCAGACGGCGCAGGCGCGCCCAGGTCCGGCTGCATCGGTTGCCAGCCCCTTTCTAACCTGCGGGAGGGTTCAGGGTAGGCAGTTACCGACGTTTGACGATGAGAGAAAATGAGTCCCCCATGATGTCTCGTCCACCTGAGACCCTGACAGTCAAGGGTCGGCGCGATAGCCTGCTGATCAGCGTGGCCCCCGAGGCACCTCTGGGCCAGGTGCTGGCGGACCTGGTGGCCCGCCTGGACGGCACGCCGGATTTTTTTCGGGGCGCGCGGGTAGCTATGGACCTGGGTCCCCGACCGCTGGCCGCAGAAGACCTGGAGCAGGTGCTGACGGTATTGCGCCGCCATGAGGTGACGCTGCTGGCCCTGTTGACGACAGACGCCGCCACGCGACAATTGGCCCAGGAACGGGGCCTGGCAACCACTCTACTCACCCCCGCTGAGGGCGGGCGACAGGTGTCGCGGACAACCCGGCCGGCTGAGCCGACCCTGGGCGCAGAAGAGCGGTGCCTGGTGCTCAAGCGTAACCTGCGCTCCGGCCAGGTGCTCCAGTATCAGGGGCACGTGATCGTCGTGGGCGACGTGAATCCTGGGGCCGAGGTCCTGGCCACCGGGGATGTTTTCGTCTGGGGTCGGCTGCGCGGTATCGTCCACGCCGGCGCGGCTGGCGACCGGCGGGCCATCGTCTGTGCTCTGGAGCTGGCCCCCGCGCAACTGCGCATCGCTGATCTGGTCGCCCGGACGCCGGAGGGACCGGTCCATCCACCCCGGCCGGAACTTGCTCGCGTGGAGGAGCAGCGCATCATCGTGGAAACCTGGTAACTACCTGCCGGAGCATCCTTGTTGAAAACCACAAAGGACACCAAGGAACACGAAGGATTCCGTGCTCGCGCGCCGGCGGCGGGTCACACTCCCGGCGGTCGCCGCCGCGAGCAGTGGGACCGCCTTTGAGCAACCGGGCTGATTGGTTACCAGGAGGAGTAAAATATGACAGGACGAGTGATCACCGTGACTTCCGGCAAAGGTGGCGTGGGCAAAACCACCGTCACCGCCAATCTCAGCACGGCCCTGGCTCTGCGGGGCCATCGCGTGGTCGCCATTGACACGGATATTGGCCTGCGGAACCTGGATGTGGTGATGGGCCTGGAGAACCGCATCGTCTATGACCTGGTAGACGTGGTGGAAGGACGGTGTCGGCTGCGGCAGGCGTTGATCAAGGACAAGCGACTGGCGGACCTGTACCTCATGCCGGCCGCCCAGACCCGGGACAAGACGGCCGTCAGCCCGGCTGATGTGGTGCGAGTCTGCACCGAGTTGCGATCCGAGTTTGACTTTATCCTGCTGGATTCGCCGGCTGGCATCGAGTTGGGGTTTCAGAACGCCGTTGCCCCGGCCGATGAAGTGCTCATCGTCACCACGCCGGAGGTGGCCGCCGTGCGCGATGCCGATCGGATCATCGGCCTGCTGGAAGCTCAAGAGAAATACGAGCATCGGCTGATCATCAACCGTCTCAAGCCCGGGATGGTGCGCCGGGGTGATATGTTGGACATCACCGACGTGCTGGAGATCCTGGCCGTGGACCTCCTCGGCGTCGTGCCGGAGGACGAGCAGGTCATAGTGGCCATCAATCGGGGCACGCCGGTGGTGCTGGAGCATGACTCGCTGGCCGGCCAGGCCTTGCGCAACATCGCCCGCCGCCTGACCGGCGAGGAGGTCCCCTTTATGGCCCTGGAGGAACCGGGCCTGTGGCAACGGGTCTTGCGCCGGTTCGGCCGGTAGGGGTATATTTACCAGGAGGTGGCCCAGGGTGAGCATCGTCAGTCGTCTTTTCAGTCGGCCCCGCAAATCCAAGGATATTGCCAAAGAACGCCTGCAACTGGTGCTGGTCCAGGATCGATTCCGCCTCTCCCCAGAGTTGCTAGAGACCCTGAAAAACGAACTGATCGAGGTCATCACGCGTCATGTGGACGTGGATCGCAGCGGTATCGAGGTGGAGTTGGTGCACCGTGATACCGGCGAGACCTTGATCGCCAATATCCCCTTGAAACGAGGGCGGAGGGCACGTGACGCCCGGCGGCCCACCTGATCCACTCGACACCAGCCATGGATACCCGACAATGGCGGCACTTTGACTATATCCTCCTGATCGTCACCTTGCTCCTGGCAACTTACGGCGTCGCCATGGTCTATAGCGCGACCCTGGCTACCTATGGGAGCGAGGTGCTCTCGATGGACGTGCCGGTGCTGCATCAGGCCTTTTTTGTGCTGGTGGGCCTGATCCTGATGCTCGTCTTTGCCACTATTGACTATCGCATCTATGCGAACTTTTACTACCTCATCTATGGCCTCAATGTCTTCCTCCTGATCCTGGTGCTGGTGGCAGGTTCCCTGGGCGGTGTAGGCGCGTCCCGACGCTGGCTCGACCTGGGCTTCTTCACCTTCCAGCCCTCGGAGATAGCCAAACTCCTGCTCATCCTGACTCTGGCCCAGTTCCTGGCCCGGCGCGAAGGGCAGGCCGGGTCTTGGCGGACCCTGTTGGGGTCTCTGGCCCACGTGGGGGTCTTGCTGCCCCTGATCTTTTTAGAGCCGGACCTGGGCACCACCCTGGTATTGGTGGTTATCTGGCTGGCGCTGGTCTTTTTTGCCGGGGCGCGGTGGTATCAATTAGCCTTTCTGGGCACGTTGGGCATGCTGGCCGCGCCGATCATCTGGCTATATGTCTTGCAGGACTATATGCGGCAACGGTTCCTGATCTTTCTTAACCCTTATGCGGATCCGTGGGGGGCCGGCTACAATTATATCCAATCCCGCGTGAGCGTGGGGGCTGGGGGGCTATGGGGTCAGGGATATGCCAGCGGGTCGCAAAGCCAGCTCCATTTCTTGCGCATTCAGCATACCGACTATATCTTTTCTGTCCTGGCCGAGGAGTTGGGCTTTGTGGGCGCGATGGTGCTGAGTCTGTTGTTCGCCATCTTGCTCTGGCGCGTCTTGCGTATCGCTCAACTGGCCCGCGACACCTACGGCCGGCTCATCGCTGTGGGTCTGGCGAGCACCTTGCTCTTCCAGTTCCTGGTGAACGTGGGGATGAATGTGGGGTTCTTCCCGGTGACCGGCATCACTTTGCCGTTCATCAGCTATGGGGGAAATTCGATCCTGTCGTTCTTTATCGGGCTGGGCATCTTGCAGAACATCCTTATGCGCCATAAGCGACTGGAGTTTTGAGTCACCGTGAACGGGCAGCCGGTGCCGGGAGCTATGCTCTGGCGCGCACTATGGCTGGTGCTGGCCGGGGCGGTACTCTATCTGGCCTATCAGGCGGAACGCCCGGCCGGGCCAGCTGGCGCCCCGGCGGATCTGCCCCGGGCCGGCTGGTATCTGGCCTGCTCGGTGGCTCTGGTGGCGATCCTGGCCCTGTTTTCCCGGTCCTGGCAGCCCTGCGCGATGCCCTGGCTGTCGAGGGCCTGGTTCTGGCGGGCGATCCTGCTGGTCGGGCTGGGATGTATGGTCGTGAACGGCATCGCCGCCTGGCGCCGAACCGGCGCGCCTGAGGTAGTCGCCACGACCTTTGTGGGAGTCGGAGCCATCCTGCTGGCGACCTGGCGGCCAACCGGGTTGCGGGCGCTGGCGGCGTTGTTGATGGCCGGCCTTACCCTGCGGTTAGTGCTCATACCCCACACGCCTCTGGCGGCCCAAGAGGCCGATATGTTACCCCTGATCCAGGCGGCGGGCCAGAACCTGTTGCGCGGCCAGTCGCCTTATCGCCTCTACGATCTCCACACCTGGCCGCTACCGCTGACGTATCTGCCGGGGACGTGGCTGTCCTATCTGCCGACGGTGGTCCTGGACCTGGACCCCCGCCTAGTCAACGTGCTCGCCAGCGCCGGCACCGTCGCCGTCTTGGGGGCGACGACGCGCCGGTCTCCGGCCGTCCCCCTGGTGGGCCTGCTCTATCTGCTGCCGCAGGTGGTGGTCTTTGACCTGTATACGGAGATGGCGATTTTCTGGTTGGTCCTGGCCGTCTTTCTGGCCGGCCTGGCCGGGTCACGCCAGGGGTTGACGGCAGTCAGTTATGGGCTGGCGGTGGTGACTTCCCCGCTGGCCCTGGTCCTGGGACCGGGCTGGCTGGCCTTCTGGGGGCGGCGGCTGCCCCTGGGACGCCTGGTCGGCCTCCTGGCCCTCGCCGCTGGGGTCGTGGCGGCGCTGGTCCTGCCCTTCCTGCTCTGGTCACCCGGCGAGTTCCTGTATGGCACGGTGATCTGGTTCAACGATCCGCGCCTCGCCGGGGCCGGGAGCTGGCTGGATCGCAATCAGTTATACCAGGTGGGACTGGCTGGCTGGTTCTGGCTGCTGGGCCTGGTGGACTGGCTGAGGCCGATCCAGGTGGGGGTGCTGACCCTGACGACGGTGGCGATCCTGAGGTATGCCCGCGACCGGGCCGGGTTATGGGTGGGATGGCTCTGGACTTATGTGGGCTTTGTGTTCTTTAACCTGATCATCTGGCCTTATTTTTATGTGCCGGCCCTCTGGCTGGCCTTCCTGAGCGCCCAAGAAGACTCAGGGTCAAATCGCTCGCCCGGCGGGAGGGCGGGCAGCCGCCCTACCATCTCGCCAGGGGCAAGGTGAAGGTGAAAGTGCTACCCTGCCCCGGCGTGCTTTCGACCCAGATGCGTCCCCCGTGCAATTCTACCAGGCGTTGGGCGATGGATAACCCCAGCCCGGCCCCCCGATGCTGGCGAGTCAAAGGTTTCTCCACCTGGGTGAACTTTTCAAAGATCCGGTTTTGATCCTCCGGGGCAATGCCGATCCCGGTATCATGGACGCTGATCTGCATCATGTCCGGGTCGCCAATCTGGGCCGTGATCGTGATCCGTCCTCTGGGCGGCGTGAACTTGATGCTATTGGATACCAGATTGAGCAGCACCTGACGCACCCTATCCGGGTCGGCGCGGAGCAGGGGCAAACCGGCGGGCACTTGATTGATCAACTGTTGCTCCTTGCTCTCGGCCATGGGGCCGGCCGTTAGCAAGACCTCCTCCACCACTGTCTCCAGGGCCATGTCGCGCATCTGCAAAGTGATGCGTCCAGCCTCCAACAGGCTCATATCCAACAGGTCATCCACCAGGCGCAACTGCTCATAGGCGCTTTGGCGGATCACATCTACTGCCTGCTGTTGCGATTCAGCGAGGGTCCCGAGCCGACCCTGGAGCAGGGTCTCGCTGTAAGCGATGACCGAGGTGAGGGGCGTGCGCAGTTCGTGGCTGATCATGGCCACGAATTCAGACTTGAGTTCATCCAGCTTGCGCAGGGCCTTGATGTCCTGTTGTACCTGGGCGTACAGGCGCGCGTTCTCGATGGCCACGGCCGCCTGGTTGGCAAAGATGCGGGCCAGCTCGATCTCATCGGCTGAAAAGCGGCGGGGCTGCCCCTTGCTATAAGTGCACAAGGCCCCGCTGACCCGGCTGCCCGCGATCAAGGGTACCACCAGGACGGAGCGCAAATCCTCCTGGACGATGAGGGCCAGCTCTCCCAGAGGCGTGCTTTGCAGGTCTGGTACGACGAACGGCTGGATGGAACCGTTCGTTTGGGTGATGGCCTCGACCCGGTCTCTGGGGATGCGTTGCTGCCGGGCATAAGGTTCAGATAGCCCCCAACTGGCCTTGATGACCAGGGCGGTGTGGTCCTGGTCCCAGAGCATCAGGCTGGTGGCCGGGGCGTTAAAGACCTCGGCCGCTTTCTGGGTGATGAGCTGCAAGAGGGCTTCCTGGTCCAGGACAGCAGTGATGGCCGCAGCCGTGGCCTGTAGACTGGTCAGGGTGCTCCGCCGCCGCTGTTCCTGCGCATATAGCCGCGCGTTCTCGATGGCGTTGGCCACCTGATCCGCCATGCTCTGCAAGATGGTCACATCCACATCGCTGAAGGCGTACCGGCTGGTACTCTGGACGGTCATGGCGCCGATGACCCGGCCCCTGGAGATAAGCGGCAACGCCAGTTCCGAGCGTGTCTCCGGCAGCAGGGGGTTGGCATAACGTATCAGTTCGGCCCCGGCATTCAGGCTGACCCGGGCCAGGCGGGTGGTGATGCAGGTGCTGACCATAGAATCACCGCCGATCTCCAGCTTGTGGCCCTGGGCCAGCATCTGGCGGCCGGCCGCGCCGGTGCCGGCGCGTAGCACGGCCCACCGGCCTGGCTCACCCGTCCACTCGCCACTGTGATCCACCAGCAGGATCCCCACATAGTACAGATCAAAGCGGTCTCGGACCAGGTTCACCACCCGCTGGAGCAATTCGTCCGGGTTCAGAGTGCTGCTGGCCACGCGCGAAATATCGGCGGCGGTCTGAAGTTGGGTGGCCCGATGTTGGGCCTGGGCGTATAGCTGCGTGTTCTCGATGGCGACGGCCGTTTGACTGGCGATAGCCTGGGCCAGACGCAACTGTTCCGGGCCAAACAGCCGGGTCTCGTCCACATAGTCCAGGGCCAGCAGGCCGATCACGTGGTCCCGGCTTACCAGGGGTAGGGCCAGGATGCTCTTGATCCCGTATGGTTCGATCCAGACACGCGGCAATTCGGCCAAGTCATCCTGGCGCAGGATCCGGGGCTGGCGTTGGCGAATCAACTCGGCCACGGCCGGGATCTGGTTTACGGTTTCCTGAAAGGTTTCCTGCTTGAAAAGCTGCCACAGCCGGCGGTCTGCCTCCCCGGAGGCGAACTGAGACATGAACGGCTCCAGGCGGCCCTTTTCGCCGAGGAGCAAGATGGTGCAGCGATATGCCCCACAGACCTGAGCGGCGCGTTGGGCCACGACCTTGAGCACACTGGTCAGGTCCAGGGGGTCCGGGGCGGCATTAATGGCCTGGGCGATGTCCAGGAGAGTCAATGACTCGGCAGCCCGCTGTTGTTCGCGGGCGTATAAGCGGGCGTTCTCCAACGCGCTGGCAGCCTGGTCGGCAAAGAGCCGGGCCATGAGCAATTCCTCGGGTTGGAAAGCCTGTTGAACGGCGCGGTAGATCGCCAGCACGCCCAACACGGTCCCTTTGGCCACCAGGGGCACGGCCAGCAGAGCCTCCGGTTCCCGGGCCGGTGTGCCGGGGATGTGCACGGCGCGCGGGTCAGCCTCCGTGTTGGGCACGATCTCGGCCTCACCCCGGCGGGCCACATGGCCCACCACGCCAGCCCCCACCGGGAAACGGTCAGCCAGCACCTCCCGCGCCTGGCTGCCCCGGGCCAGCACCGGCGTGATCAGGCCCTGGTCCCAGTCCACCAGGTAGACTGAAAGGGTATCGTAGGGGATCAGCCGGGCTACCTGGTCGGCGATGATGGGCAAGACATCCTCATCGTCCAGGGTCCCTTGCAGGGCACTGGCTGTTTCCAAAAGGCTCTCGTGGACTGTCAGCCGCCGCCGGAGTTCTTCTTCCAGTCGTTTCTGTTCGGTGATGTTGGTGCAGACGACGATGCGCCCCTGGAACTCGGCGGTCTGGGAGCGACGCACCGCTTCGCTAACCAGGGCGTGGATGATATGGCCGTCCTTGTGGATCAGGCGACACTCATAGCGACGGCGGTCGGTCGGGGGGAGTTGCTCACCCGGCAGGGGCTGCATCCAGAAACATTCCCGGCCGAGCAGTTCCTTCGCGCTATAGCCGATCAGGTCGTGTAAAGCCTGGTTGCTCAGCTCCAGCCGGCCGGCGGCATCCAGAACGGCCAGGCTATGCCCCATAGAGTCGAGGAGGGTCTGCACGAAATCGCGCTCGGCCTGAAGTTGGGCGGTGCGGGCCAGCACCTGCCGCCGGAGTAGCCAGGTCCAGATATAGCTGATGGCCAGGGCAATGAGCAAGGCGCCGAAAAAGATCACGCCCCACAGGACGAACTGCAAGACCGGAGGCTGTTCGCCCACCGGTTCGCCGAACCAGCGTCGGTAGATCTGGTCCTTGTGCCCAGAGGCCGCCAGGGCCAACAAACCCTTGTTGAGGCAACGCAATAGTTGTTCATCGCCCGGCCGCACGGCCATGCAGTACTCGGCGGGAGCGATGGGATCACCGACGATCTTGAACTGGCCCGGGCCATAGCTTTTCTGGATCAGATAGAGGCCCACGTAACGGTTGGCCATGACCGCCTCTACCTGCCCGGCCTGAAGCAGGCGCAGGGCCTCGGCCGGGTGCTGGACACGGACGATCTCGGTGCCGATTGGCGCGTTCGTGGTCAGATAGTCGTCAGCAAAGTCACCGGCCTGGACGCCGACGCGATGACCGGCCAGGTCCGCGATGCGATGGATGTCCAGGCGGTCTGGGGTGACAAACAGGGCCTGGGAGGAAGTCAGGTGCGGGACGGAAAAGCTATAGAGGGTTTCCCGTTCGGGGCTGCGTTTCATGCCCTGGATGGCGTCCACCTCGCCCCGTTCCAGGGCCGCGCGGGCCTCGCTCCAGGGCATGGGCAGCAGGCGAAGGGGGATGCCCAGTTCCAGCTCCAGAGCGTGCATCAGGTCCACGTTATAACCCCGATACTCACCCTGGTCCAAGAACTCAAAGGGAGGGAAATTGTCGTCACCAGCCACGCGCAGTTCGCCTTTGGCCTTCAGCCAGGCCCGTTCCTCCGGCGTGAGGGCTGTAGGTCGCGTCAGCCAGAGGTTCAGGCCATAGGCTGCCAGGGCGAGCAAGGCGCTGAACAGGGCCACAAATAAGATCAAGTGCGCCCGGTTTCTCATGGTTCGTCACCCTGCTACTACAAGGGTTTCAGGGCCAGGCCCTGGTTGTGCACTGATTCGTTGCAGACGGGCGGCGCGGTTGCGGGCGCGGGCTTCGGCATCGGCCGGCTGGTAAGCGGCCAGGAACGCTTGCCGGAAAGCAGCGAACTCGTCGGCCAGGATCGCGGCCCGGATGCGCTCCATCAGCCGCACCAGGAAGCGGACGTTATGGAGGGTGGCCAGGCGCAGGCCCAGTACCTCCCCGGCCTTGAACAGATGACGCAGATAGGCCCGCGAGAAATGACGGCAGGTCTCGCAATCGCAGTCCTCCTCGATGGGCCGCGAGTCGCGCTCATAGCCGGCGTTACGGATGTTCAGGCGGCCGGTCCAGGTGAGCAAGGCCCCGTTGCGGGCGATGCGCGTGGGCAGCACGCAGTCGAACATATCCACACCGTGGGCCACGCCTTCCACCAGGTCTTCCGGTGACCCCAGACCCATAAAGTAGCGTGGCCTGGTGACCGGCAACCCGGCTATGGTGACCGCCAGCATCCGCCACATCACGTCTTTGGGTTCCCCCACGCTCAGCCCGCCGATGGCGATGCCGGGTGTATCCAGAGCCGCGATAAAACGCGCGCTCTGGCGGCGCAGGTCCTCATAAAAACTACCCTGGACGATACCAAAGAGGGCCTGATCAGGCCGGGTCTGGGTGGCCCGACAGACCTCGGCCCAGCGATGGGTTCGTATCATGGCCCGGCGGGCCTCGTCATAAGGGCACGGATAAGGGGCGCAATCATCAAAGGCCATGATGATGTCAGCTCCCAGGAGCTCTTGGGTACGCATAACGCTGGCGGGCGTGAAGCGATGCTCGCTGCCGTCAATGTGGGAGCGAAAGGTTACGCCTTCGTCATCAATCCGCCGACGGTCGGCCAGGCTGAGGACCTGGAAACCACCGCTATCAGTGAGGATGGGGCCGTCCCAGGCCATGAAGCGGTGGAGGCCGCCCAGTTCGGCGATCACCTCGGCCCCGGGGCGCAGGTAGAGGTGGTAGGTGTTCGCCAGGATGAGGCGCACGCCAGCCTGGTTGAGATCAGCCGGGGCCAGGGTCTTGACCGTGGCCTGAGTACCCACGGGCATAAAGACCGGTGTGGGGACCAGGCCATGGGGTGTATGGAGGACCCCCGCCCGGGCCTGGGTATCGTGACAGACTCGTTCAATGGTGAAGGAGAAACTCAAGGCACTATCACCTATTCTCCTCGTGCCCACGCTCCGCGTGGGCACGTAGCTTGTACGGGATCGCCTTATGCTGCCCGACCGTGCTCGCGCGGGGTGTGCCATCCCGCGTTTCCCCTCGTGCCCACGCTCCGCGTGGGCACGTAGCTTGTACGGGATCGCCTTATGCTGCCCGACCGTGTTGGCGGCGGAGAAATCCTTTCTGGGTTTTTTGCGGCGGCGAAGCTGCCGCAAAAACCCCTACCAGGCATTCTTGCCCCTCCCCGAAGGGCTGCGAAATGGGGAACGGGGCAGTACCCTCATGCGCCTGATTACGCCCGGATGTCAGATCTACCGGGTTGTCAAAACGTGCCATAACTGGTAGAATCAATACCTGAGAAAGTGACCCGTCGGCGGTCAGGGTGAGGCTGCCAAAGAGCACAATCATTATACACCACCCGGCCCCCAAAGGCAATGCGCACGGGGTTTCAAACCGATGGTTGCCGACTTGCTGAGCGACATCCTCTCGCGTTATGGGCGTGACCTGACTGCCCTGGCCCGGGCCGGGCAACTCAAACGCGCCTACGGTCGGGACCGGGCCGTGCGCACCCTGTTGCGTGTCCTGGGCCGTGACGTGCGCCACAACCCGCTGGTCGTCGGGCCGGCGCGCTGTGGCAAGACCGCTCTGGTCCACGAGGCCGCCTGTCGGCTGGCGGCCGGCGAGGGGCCGGCGTCTCTGCGCGGTCGGCGCGTTGTCGAGGTGACCCCGGCGAGCCTGGTCGCTGGTCTGGATTGGGGCCCTGGCTGGCGGATTAACCTGGACCGCCTGTTGGTCGAACTGGAACGCCGCGACGACGTCATCATCTTCCTGCGCGATGCCCACGCCGCAGCCCAGATCGGCGGGGGCGGCGAGGTCAGCCTGGCGGCCCTGCTGGGGCCATACCTGAGCCGGGCCAGCCAATACTGGATCGCTGAAGGGCTGGATTGGCGTATGAGAGACCTCGGTCACCGCTACCCGGCCTGGAACCCCGCCTTCGTCCGCCTGCCCCTGGGCGAGGCTTCCCCGGAGGAGACCCGGCGTATCCTGGATGCCGTCTGCGAAGATGTCTATCTGCTACATAACATCATGGTGGACGAAGCAGCCCGCGAGGCTATCGTGGATACGGCCCGCCGTTTCGTCCCGGCGGCGGCCCTGCCCGGCAAGGCCATAGACTGGCTGGAAGAGGTGCTGAAGGCGACCGGGCCGGCCCCCGGCGAGCGGTACATTGGGCCAAACGATGTATACCGTTGCTTCAGTGAGCGCACCGGCCTGAATCGCCTCTTTTTGGACCCGGCCATCACTTTCCGCGAGGCGCCGGTGGCGCAATACCTCTCCGAATATGTCCTGGGACAGGGGCCGGCCGTAGACGCGGTGGTGCGGGGCCTGGGCGCATTGCGGGCCGGCATGGGGCAGGCTCCCCGGCCCCTGGCCGTCTGGTGGTTCGTCGGTCCCCCCGGCGTGGGCAAGACCGAGCTGGCGCGGACCCTGGCCCAGTTCGTATTTGGCCGCCCGGACCGCTTTATCCGCCTGGACATGGCCGCTGTTTCCGAGGCGCAACTTTGGGGCGTGCCGGCCGCGGATGCGCCAGAGGCCGACCGACGCGGCCTGTTCGCCATCTGGCTGGAGCAGGTGGCCGGGCACGGCGTCTTGCTCCTGGAGGAGTTTCCCCGGGCCTCCCCGGCTATACAGGCCCGTTTCCAACAACTCCTTGATCAGGGCCAGTTCATCAACGGCCTGGGCGAGCCGGTGAGCCTGCGCAATGCCATCCTCGTGTTCACCTCTACCGATGTGACCTCCGTGCCGGGTGACCCCCTGGCCCTCCTGCTCAGCGGGGAGACCGAGGCGACACTGATCGCCCGGGCCTTGCAGGAGGTGACGGAGCGCGTCCCCCCGGCGTTGCTGGATCACGCCGCTGGCGTGGTCGTCTTCAAGCCCCTGGCCTGGGATGACCGGCGACGGATCGCCTTCCGTCTGGTTCGGGAGGCCCTGGCCCGGCCGGGCCTGGAGGTGGAGATCGAAGATGAGGTCATCATGCTGCTGCTCGAACGGGGGACCACCGACCGGGAGGGGCTGCGACCTCTGCGGTCACACATCGCCATGATCCTGACGACCCCGGTGGATCAGGCATTGACCGGCCAGAGCGGCGATCTGCTGCGCCTCTACGTGCGTCAGGGGCAGGTGGAGGCGGCCCTGACTCCCCCGGACGAGGTGGTTCCGCCCAGCGAGGACGAGGCCAGCCAGTGGACGCTCAAGCATGTGCAGGAGGCTCTACCGGGGTTGGTGGCCCGGTTCGCTGCCCTGGAGGAACGCGACCAGATACCGACCGCCCAGGCGCGGGTAGATGACCTGCTGCGGATCATGGGGCAACCGGGCTTCTGGGATGACGAACCGAAGGCGCACCGGCTATTGACCGAATTGGAGTCCCTCTCGCGGCGAGTGGAGCGAGCCAACGCCCTGCGGCGGGCTTTGGCGGAGGCGAAACACCTGGCAACGGCAGCCCAGGATAGTCGGGACAGCGATCTGGCCTGGCAGGCCTTGCGGGCTTATGCCGGCCTGATGCACGACCTCAACGCGGCCGAGTTGGAATCGTGTCTGACCGGCCCGTGGGATCGCCGGGATGCCCTGCTGTTCATCCACCCTGGCAGCGATGACCACGCCTGGGCCGTAGACGTCGCCCGCATGATCCTGGCCTGGGCCAGGTTCCACCGGCTCGATGGCTTTGAGGCCGAGGTCTGGTCCGAGACGCCAGGTTACGATGTCCCTGGCGTCAGTGGCATCATCGTCCACGTGCGCGGCGAGGGGGCCTATGGCTTCCTCAAGGGCGAGGCCGGCACACACCGGCTGACGCAGGGCCGACAACGTGGGGCGGAACGCATCCGCCAGGTGCTCCAGGCCCGTGTGTTCGTGCTCCCGGCCTGGCGCGATGACGAATTGGTCGCCCTCTCCCCAGACGACGTGCTGTGGCGCAGGTGGTCGGTGCGGGCCAGCGGCGAGTTGATCCACCGGCGATGCAACCAGGTCATGGCTTTCCATCGGCCATCCCGAACCAGGGTGGCCTGTACCAGCCCCCTGCCCCCGGATCAGGTCGAGGCCCAGGCTATCTGGCTGTTGCGCGCCTGGCTCACCGCCCAGACCGCCGGGCTGACCACGCTGGCCGCGCAACCGCTCTGGGGCACGGTCGTGCGCACCTATGACCAATACCACACGAACCAGGTACGGGACCGACGCACCGGCTGCGTGGTGTCGGACGTGCGCCATGTCTTAGCCGGGCACATAGATGCCTTCCTGGAAGCCGCCTTGCGGCAGGCTCAATAGATGGAAAAAGTTGCTCAAAGCGGCAACCGCAGGGAGTGGCTTCGCGCCCGGCGGTCAGGGCGAAGCCTCCGGCCTGGGCCGGGCAGACCGCCGAGGAGCACAAATTTCCATCTAATGCGGGGATGGGTAACTACCTGCCGTTGCCGACTGAAGAATGTAGGGCGGGTTTCTTACCCGCCCCAAGGCGGCGGCTATGGAAAGCCGCCCTACGGTAAGGCTGGACTTTGGACAATTCTGGAGTCGAGCCTTCAGGCGGGCCATGCCTTGTGGGCACGACCGGCTAAAGCCTCTACTCCTTGTGGTGTGCGCAAGTCCAAATATTAGACGAGGAGGTTCAATGACGGAAGGGCAAAGCGGTGTGCGGCCAGGCTTGATCGGCGAAGCGGAGATGGTGGTAACAGAAGTGGTCTCGGCGGCCCATCTGGGCAGCGGCAGCGTGTCGGTGTTCGCCACACCGGCCCTGATCATTCTGATGGAACAGGCCACTGTCGCGGCCGTGGACCCCTACCTGCCGCCGGGACAGGTCAGCGTGGGGGTGAGTGTGGACATCGCCCACCTGGCCGCCACGCCCCTGGGCATGAAGGTCAAGGCCTGGGCCGAGGTGATAGACATGGATGAACGCCGGTTGACCTTGCAGGTCGAGGCTTACGACGAGGTGGAAAAGATCGGCGAGGGCCTGGTGCATCGGGTCATCGTGGACCGGGAGCGGTTTATCGAGCATGTGGCACGAAAGGCGCGTGCATGAACTGCCCACGTTGTGGATACCGCAACCCGGTTGGTTTTGCTTTCTGTGTCCGCTGTGCGGCGCCATTGGTCCTGGCTCCCCCCTGGGCCTGGGCCGGGCCGGGCAGCGAGACCCCACCAGCGCCCCTGGTCGGCCGGGAGGCAGAGATGGCCGAGTTACAAGAGGCGATACGCGACCTGCGAGCCGGCCAGGGCAGCATCGTCTCCCTCATCGGCGCGGCCGGCCTGGGCAAGACGCGCCTGATCACTGAGCTGCGCCGCTGGACGGAACAGCCGGGCCAGGACGCGGCGATACCCCACCTGACCTGGCTGACGGCGGCCGCTCTACCCCCCGGCGACGAGGACCAACCCGGCTGGGGAACAGGTGTCCGGCTCCTGCTCGATTATCTGGGGCCGGCCGAGGAACCAGCGACCCGGCTGGCCCAGATCGTGAACACGGTCGTGCCAGCCGAAGCCGAATTCGTCCTCCATTACCTGGCGCATCTGGTGGCTGAGCCAGGGGCAGAGTCTGGCCCCGACTTATCAGACGAGCCTGGTCAGCACCACGTTTGCCGGGCCTTCTTCCGCCTGCTCTCCGCCCTGGCCCAGCAGAACCCCCTGGTCCTGGTGGTAGAGGACCTCCAGTGGGTAGATGAATCCTCGGCCCGGTTGCTGGAATACCTCTGGCCGCTGGTCCGCCACCAGCCGGTGTTGTTCCTGTTGCTATACGAGCCGGCCGAAAAATATCGCTGCTGGGACTTGCGACGCCAGGCCGCCAATCTCTATGCCGATAGCTATCGGGAGGTCTTTTTGCATCCCTTGCCCGCTGCCGGGGTCACGCGCTTGCTGGACCACCTGACCGGCGGCGAGTATATCCCGCCGGCTGACCTTCAGGCCGTGCTGCGGGCCAGCCAGGGCAATCCTCTCTTCCTGCGAGAACTGGTCCGTTGGCGACAGCAGATGGGTCTGGCGTCATGGAGACAGGTTACTCTGCCGACCGGACCGGCTCTTCTGAACGCGCGCGTGGACCTGCTGGGCTGGGCAGCCCGTCACATCCTGGAATTGGCGGCGGTGATCGGGTTAGTCTTCTCACGCCAGGTCCTGGCCCAGGTCCTGATCCAGATGGGGGGAGAGGAGGAAGACCTGCAACACCTGCAACGGCTGCAAGCCGTCGGACTGGTGCAACCCTGGACCGCTCATGCCTATGCCTTCAACCATTATCTGCTGCGTCAGGCCGTGTACGAGACCCTGAGCGAAACCGCCCAGGCCCATTTGCACCTCCTGGTGGCCCAGGCCCTTGAAGTGGTGGAGGGGGTCGCTTCCCCGGCCCGGCTGGCCTATCACTATGCCTGGACCACGCGAGCCGACCAGGCGCTCCGGTATATGCGCCTGGCCGGGGATCAGGCCCTCCGCCGATATGCTGATGACGAGGCGGCGGCCTATTATCAGGCCGGGCTTCGCCTGGCGGTGGAGCGACCGGCTCTGACCAGCGAGCGGCCGGGCCTGTTGCGGCGACTGGCCCTCGTCCACGCCCGCCGGGGTCAATGGGTGGAATACCTGCGCGCCCATGAACACGCCCTCACCACCCTGGCCGAGGATCCGCTGGGACAGGCTGAGGCCTATCAGGCCATTGCCCAGGCCCATCGCTTCCTGGGCGACCGGGCGGCCGAGGACTATTATATTCAGAAAGCCCTGGCAGTATTGCCCGCCACCGCGCTGCCGTCGCGCCGGGCCGCCCTGTTACTTGCTCAGAGCAGCATCGCCTGGGCGCGTGGCGAGGCGGCGATGACGTTGAACGTCGCCCAACAAGCCTTGAACCTGGCTGACCAGGCGGCCGATAGCACCCTCATCGTCCTGGCCTGGAACCAGATGGGCGCGGCGCACCTCCTGGCCGGGGATGATCGCCAGGCCCTGAATGCCTTCTTGCAGGCCCTGAAGTTCTGCCCCTCGACAGCGGTGGAGCCGACGGCACGCCTGCGCACGTACCTGAACGCCGGCGAAGCCCAGGCCCAGATCGCCGGTGAGGTGGCGTTGGCGCAGCAGCTTTTTGAACAGGCCCTGGCCGAGGCCCGGCGTCTCGGCCATGATACGTGGGCTATGTGGGCGCATCTAAACCTGGCCGACCTGGCTTTCGCGCAGGGCGCATGGGAGCAGGCCGAAGAACACCTCCGCCAGGCCGAGGACTTGAGTACGGGGCGTAATCTGGCCGCGTTCAACCTCTATAGTATCCTGCTCAGGGGCCGTCTGCTCCTGGCACGGGGACAGGCCCAGGCCGCCTATGAGCAGTTTCGCCACGCTACCGGGCTGGCCGAGGCCAGTGGCGATGTGGTGCAGGGCCTCATACCAGCGCGCCTGGGGCAGGCCCTGGCGCTGTGGGCGGTGGGCCGGCCGGAGCCGGCCGCCCGCCTGTTGGAACAAACCCTGCACCTGAGCCAGCAAGAAGGGACCCCGGCCGAGATCGCCAGGACCCTTTTTCACCTGGTGCGTTGCCTGCTGGCCCAGGGAGAGGTAGGGCAGGCGCAGCAGGCCTATGAGCGCCTGACCCCCGTCCTGGCTAACCGATGCCGCCCCACAGAACGCGCGCAAGACCGCTGGCTACAGGGACTGCTGGTCGCCACCACCGATCAGCCTCAGCTCGCAGAGCGCGACCTGCGCGCCAGCCTGCAAGCCTGGCGCCGGCTCGGTTACCGTTACGAGGAGGCCCAGGTGCTGCTGGACCTGGCCCGGTTCTATCTGGCTCAAGGGCGGCAGGCGGAGGCGATCCAGTGCCAGGCCGAGGCCATCGCCCTGTTCCAGCTCCTGGGAGCGGCCGGTGACCTGGCCCAGGCCGAGGCGTTGGAGCTGACCGGGTAGGTGCACCCTCCCCCAGGCTTCGCCGTGGGCTCAGCCGAACGGTTTGAGCCTTTGATGGCTGGGACTCAACCTGTTAGGGGTTCTGGCGCAGCCTCCCCAACAACTTGGGGTTCAGGGTACTCGCTTTGACACCTGGCGCAAATGATGGTATGATACTGGGGATGGTTCAATTTACACTTTTTCCATCTGACGTAAATACCTACCCGCCACCCTCCCGCAGGTTAGAAAGCGGCTGGCAAGAGAGCGAGCAGCTCATTGCGGCGCACTTCAGTGCGGAGATTGCGCCCGAACCTGCGGGAGGGTAGGCAGTTACCATCTGACTTGAAAATGGACTTCAGGAAGGCACGGCTATTGCCTGCTGCCTATCACATTTTCATGCGTTGTGGCGAACGCAGTTCATGATGACTACTGAGACTATCACGATCCTGGATCATCCTTTGTGTCCTTCGTGTCCTTTGTGGTGAGACGTGTCCGTTGTGGTTTTTGGAGAAGTCATGACCGCCAACGAGATCGTCCACAACGTGCGCCTGGCCGGCGTGGTGGGGGCCGGCGGGGCCGGCTTCCCGACTCACGTCAAGCTGGCCGCATCGGTGGCGACCGTCATCGCCAACGGCGCTGAGTGTGAGCCGTTGCTGCGGGCCGACCGGGCCCTCATGGCCGCGCGCCCGACCGAGGTGGTGGCCGGACTGCGCCTGGCCATGGCTGCCACCGGCGCGTCGCGGGGTGTCATCGCCCTCAAAGAAGACTACCAGGAGGCGGTGACTGCCTTGCGCCCCCTGGCGCACGACGGGATCGAGCTGCACTTGTTGGGCAGCTACTACCCGGCCGGCGACGAGTTCTTGCTGGTGGAAGAGATAACCGGCCAGGTGGTCCCGGAGGGCGGCCTGCCCCTACACGTGGGCGTGGTGGTGAACAACGTGGGGACCCTGGCGAACGTGACCCAGGCGCAACGTGGGCAACCGGTCACGCAGCGGCTCCTCACCGTGACCGGCGAGGTCCAGCGGCCGGTCACCCTGCGGGTGCCGGTGGGCACGCCCATCCGCCAGGTGTTGGCCTATGCCGGTGGGACCACGCTGCCGGCCGGGGAATTCGCCGTGTTGCTGGGAGGCCCGCTGATGGGCCGGCTCCTGACCGGGGATGAGGCCCTGGATACGCCGGTGACCAAGACCACCGGCGGCGTGGTGGTGCTCCCGGCTGACCACTACCTGGTCCGCCGCAAGAGTCGTCCGGTGAGTACCAACGTGCGCTGGGCGCGTTCGGCCTGCGATCAGTGCCGCGACTGCACGGAACTATGCCCGCGCTACCTCATCGGCCATGACCTGCAACCCCATGCCATCATGCGTGTGGTGGGCCTGGCTCTGGCTGAGGAGAGCTATATCATCACCTCGGCGGTGATGTGCTGCGAGTGCGGGGTTTGCGAGTATTATGCCTGCCCCCTGTATCTGTCGCCGTTGGAGGTCAACCGCGAGATCAAGCGCGTGTTGGCGGAGCAGGGCTGGCGCAACACCGTCCATCGCCGGGAGAACCTGGAGCCACGCCCCATGTGGGCCTATCGGCATGTGCCGTTTGATCGACTGCTGGCCCGGGTCAACCTGCTGCACTATGAACACACCCCAGTTCCCTTTGAGGACGGCGATCACTTCCCGGAACGGGTGATCATACCCCTCAAGCAACATACCGGCGTACCGGCCGAACCGGCGGTCGCCGTCGGCGCCAGGGTGCGGGCCGGCGACCTCATCGGCGAGATCCCCGCCGACAGGCTGGGCGCCCGCGTCCACGCCTCTATAGACGGTGTGGTGACCGCCGTGGCCCCGGCCCGCCATATCATCATCGAGGCGCGGTGATAAGGGGGAAGAAAGCCTTTATGAGGCAATTCTTTCCCCTCCCAGCACAGCGTAGGGGCAAAGGGACGCCAGGTGGGGAGTGGGGCAGTGCCCTCATGACCCCCGCCTGTCAGAATTGACCGTAACTGCCTGCCCTGAACCCTCCCGCAGGTTAGAAAGGGGCTGGCAACCGATGCAGCCGGACCTGGGCACGCCTGCCGGCGTCTGGTCTGGTCATTGCGCCCAAACCTGCGGGAGGGTAGGTAGTTACAATTGACCAGTACCCAACCTACCAACCAGGAGGGAGAGATGCCTACACGTCTGGGGCGCTTCTGCGAGATGGTCATAGAGGCCGGCTGGCTGCTGGCCGCCGTGTTGGTGCCCCTGTTCTTCAACCTCTACACGGCCACGATCTTTGAGCCGGACAAGGCTGCGCTCCTGCAAACCATCGTTTGGGTGATGCTCCTGGCCTGGGCTACGCGCTTCGCCCAGCGGCCGGTGGGCTGGCTGGTGGACCGCCTTGGCTGGGCCATCGCCTCAGCCCGCGCGGCGCGCTCAAAGGCGACGGACGAGTACAGCCCGCCGGAGGTGATCCTCACCCCCGTGGAACGTCGGCTTCCCCAGATCCGCATCGCCGGCCCCAACCTGCTGGAGGTGCTGGCGATCCTGTTCGCCCTGCTGGTCTTCGTCTCCACGGTCACGTCGTGCCAGGGCTGGGCCAGCCTGCTGGGATCGTATCAGCGGGCGCAGGGATTGTTCACCACCCTGGGCTACGTGGTCATCATGTTGCTGGCAGCGGGGCACCTGCGCGGCCGCGCCCAGGTGGAACGGCTGTTCCTGGCCGTCACACTGGGCAGCCTGCCGGTGGCGGCCTATGCCATCGCCCAGGCCCTGAAGATAGACCCGATCCCGTGGGGCACGAAGGGCGTCGTCGCTGCCACGCTGGGGAACACGCCTTTCCTGGCCGGCTACCTGGCCGTCGTCCTGCCGCTATCACTGGCCGGGATGCTCATGGTCATCGCGCCGCTGCGGGGCGTGTTGCGCGCCGATCGGCCCCGGGGCCTGGGGTTCTTTGCCCCGGTGCTCGGCGACCTGCTGGCAGCGTTGGGAGTCTACCTGCCGGCCCTGCTGCTCCAATTCCTGGCGCTGCTATTCACGGTTTCCAGCGCGCCCTACACCATCCTGGGACTGCTGCTGGCCGGCCCGATCTTTGTTGTGCTGCTACTCGCCGCCGCGTTCCTGGGCGCAGCCGGTCGCATCCCGCGCCTGGGTGGGGTGCTGCTGGTCATCGCCGGGGCTGTGGTCATCGCGCTGATCTTGCTGGGGGCGGTGGGACTGGCATTTACAGACGCCATACCAACGCCGGCCATATCCCTGGGCGAGACCGGCGAGGCGCGCCCCCTCATCTGGGCCGGGGCGCGCGCTGTGGTGATCCAATGGCCGCTGGCGAATCCAGACGGCGATATGTGGCAGCCGTTGCGACCAGTCGTGGGCTATGGGCCGGAAACGTTCGCCTATCCCTTCAACCAGGTCTATCCGCTCGCGCTCATGCTGTTGACCGGGAGTGTCTCTGTTGACCGGGCGTGCAATATCCTTTTGCAGGTTACGGCGGAGCTGGGCTACCTGGGCCTGATGTTGCACCTGGCCCTGCTGATGGGCGGATTCCTGGTGGGCCTCTACTCGCTGGTGCGCGGCCGGTTCATCTACCACCGGCTGGCGCTGGTTGGCCTGCTGGCCGCGCTAACCGTCTGGATGGTCTATGCCCAGTTCTACCCGGTGCCCACGAGCGTCTGGCTGTCCGGCTGGCTGATCCTGGGAGCGTTGGTGGCCGTGGGGCGGCAGGCCCGGGAGCGTCCCCCGGCGGAGCAGGCGTACCGGCTACGGGAACTGGAGGAACCCCAGCGGGCCAGCGCGGTCTTTAGCGGCTTGCTGCTTCTGGACGTGGCCGCCGTGGTCCTTTTCCTGGCAAACCTGGCCTATAGCAGTCGGCTCAACCTGGAATCGCTGGCCCTGCTCCTGGTGGGTCCCGGCGTCGGCCTGGCGATCCTGGTGGCGGTGGTGAACAACGGCCTGGGCTTCTGGCAGCGACGACGTTCGAGCGCGCCCGGCGCCGAGACGCCGGGCACCGGCGTTGCCCGCATCGCCTGGGCGGCCTTTATGGTCGTTGGGGCTGTGATCGCCGTGCTGATCACCCTGGCTCTGGCACTGCTGGCCTTGTATAACCTGGAGACGCCGCAACGCCCGACCAACCCGCAGGTCACGCCGCAACTCGTGGTGGCGCTCACCCTGCTTGCCGTCGTTGGGGGCATAGTGGTCGTGGCGATCTCCCTCAAGCGGCCGGCCGTACCACTCCAGCCCATCGGCTGGGGGCGACTGGTCACGTTCGCCCTGCTGGTCCCGGCCGCGCTGGTACTGGCCCTGATCCTGGCCGGCGTCGTCTTTCTCACCGTCTACCAGCCCACCCTGGCGGACATCACGCACAAGAGTGCCCTGCTCAACGACCAGGCCCAGACATGGGAGATCAGCACCGAGTTGCACCAGCAGGCCATCGCCCTGGCCCCCAACCGGGACTGGTACTACACATTCCTGGGCCGGGCCTACCTGGAATACGCCAGGACTGCCCGGCCGGACCCCAGCCAGGGAATGGAAAAAGCGGCCGCGGCCTTCACGCGAGGGCGGGAGGTGAACCCCCTGAACCCGGACCACGCCGCCAACCTGGGACGGATGTACGCGGCCTGGGCTGGCATGACCGGGGCCGGAACCGCAAAGGAGACGCGTGTGGACCAGGCCGGGGCCGCCTATGAGGCCGCGGTGAAGCTCACGCCGCACAACGTGAAGCTACTGCGCGAGCTGGCGGATATGTACCTCAAGAACGCCCGGCTCACCGAAGCAGCCCGCGCGTTCGAGCGCATCGTGACCCTGACTCCAGATGACGTGGAAGCCTGGAGCTACCTGGGTTCGATCTATGCCCAACAGAACAAGACCAGCCAGGCCGTCGCCGCCTATCAGCAGGTGATCAGGCTGCGGCCGGACCAATACGGGCCGTATCTGGAGTTGGCGAAGGTCTACCAGGCGGCCGGCGATAAGGCGCAGGCGTTGGAGATGGCGAAAAAGGCATTGGAACGCGCGCCGGACACGGCCCGGCCCACGATCCAGCAATTGATCAACGAATTGGAGCGGTAGCCCATTGCGGAATGCGGAATGTGAAATGTAGAATGCGGAATGTAGAATTCGGTTCCGTATTCCGCATTCCGCACTCCGAAATCCGCATTCCGAAATCCGCATTCCGCATTCCGCATTCCGAAATCCGCATTCCGCATTCCGCATTCCGAAATCCGCATTCCGAAATCCGCAATCGAGGCAGTGATGGACCCGGCCCTGGCTATCGTAGAGTTTAACAGTATCGCCTCCGGCATCCGGGCTGGCGACGCCATGATGAAAAAGGCCCCGGTGACGCTCCTGGGTGCGCACACCATCTGCCCTGGCAAGTACCTGGTGATCATCGGCGGGCTGACGGCGCCGGTGGAGGAGTCGCTGCGCGCCGGGATCGAGGCCGGCGGCGAGGATGTGGTGGATACGCTGTTCCTGCCCCAGGTGCATCCCGGCGTGTTCCCGGCCCTCACCGGCACGGCCCGGCCCGTGGATATGGAGGCCCTGGGGGTCATCGAGACCATCACCGCTGCCACGTGCATCCTATCCGCCGACGCCGCCGCCAAGGCCGCCGACGTGACCCTGAGCGAGATTCGTCTGGCGAACGGGCTGGGAGGCAAGGGTTTCGTGCTCATCCAGGGCGACGTGAGCAACGTGGAGGCGGCGGTAGAGGCCGGGGTACGGCTGGCAAAGGGAGCCGGCCTGCTGGTGCGCAGCGTGGTCATCCCCCGCCTGCACGAGAGTTTGAGAGACCGGGTTTTGTGGTGAGGATGGCAGGGCGCGGAGGAGAGAGTTATGGTTCGTAGAAACGAGCAACCAGCCACGAACAATCGGGAGGGGGAAAAATGGACCCGGCAAGCCTGTTCAACTGGGGAGTAACGAGCTGTATCTGTCTGGGGTTCCTGTTCCTGGGGCTGATCCTCTTGCTCTGGGTGCTCTCGCCGCGCGTGGAGGGCACGTACACGGAACGGCCGCAGCGGCGTCAGGCCGAACACGCGCGCCGGGCGGCTTCCCAACGCCCACGCCAGCCAGTCGTCCCAGCCCCTCCGCGACCGGCCCGTCCCTCGCGCACTCCCCAGACCACAGAGGCCACCGACCTCTCGGCGGTTTTGGCGGCCGCCCAGCAGGCGGCCGAGGCGATTGACGACATCCAGATCGCCATGCCAGAGATCCCAGGTTTTGACCTTCAGATACCGGACATAGGGGAGATCGTCACCGTCGAATCACCGTGGGCCAGGGGGGCTGAGGCGGCGCCGGAGGGTGCGGGGGCAGCCATGGAGTCCCAGGCCCAGGCCGCCGTCGAGGGAATGCCCCAACGCGCCAGGCCCAGGCCCCCGGCCAGCCGGGGTGACCAGGTGGAGGAGCGCGCGCGCCGGGTCAAAAAGAGCGCGCGCCAGATGCCCAGCCCGCTATCTGCACCCACATTGGCTGACGGGATCGAGCTGATCCTGCAAGACCTGATCCGGCGTGAGGCGGCGCACCTGCAAGGGGTTATCCATGTGGAGCCAACCCCACAGGGCGGAGTCAAGATCAAAGTGGGCGACGATTTTTACCTCAGCGTGGCTGAGATGCCAGAAGGTCGGGCCAAGCAGTTGCTACAACGGGCTGTGCGCACCTGGAACGAGTTGTGGCAAGAGCAAGAGCGGACCAAGAAGCAAAAGTGACGAATGGATCTCCTGGTCTTGCTTCTGATTCTGAGCATACTCCTGCTGCTCCTGGCGATGCTGGTATTGTTTGTGGTACTGCGTCGGCTCACCCGGGGCCGGCGCGCCACTCCCCGGCCCAGGCCGGCCCCGCCACCGGTGCGCCCGGTCCAACGCGAGGTGCCCCAGAAAGAGCCGCCCGCCCCGGCGCCAGAGCCGGCGTCTCCTGTCCCCCGACCGACGATCAGAGGCCGTGAGGTTGGGCCTCCGTCCAAACCTCCCCAGCCGGTCCGGGCTGAGGCAGTAGCTCCTGAGCAGGCCGTCGCCCCCACTGGCCCGATCCGGGTCGTCATCGTGGATGACGTCAGCGACACACGGGAAGGGCTGATCAAACTGCTCCGCTTCGAAAAGGACATTGAGGTGGTGGGCACAGCCCGCACCGGCCGGGAAGGCATCGAGGCGGGGCGGGAACTCCAGCCGGATATCATCCTGATGGACATCAACATGCCGGATATGGATGGCATCGCGGCAGCCGAGACCATCAGCCGGGAGGTTCCCCAGTCGCAGTTGATCATGATGTCGGTGCAGAGCGACGCCGACTATTTGCGCCGCTCCATGCTGGCCGGGGCACGAGACTTTCTCATCAAACCCTTTAACGCGGACGATTTGATAGTGACCATTCGCCGGGTATACGCCCTGGGGGCCAGGCGGGCGATGGCCGGGCCGCCGGCGCCGGGAGCGGCCGGGCCGGCCCCTGGCCCGGCGCGACCCGGCGTCACGCGGCGCGCCCAGATCATCGTGGTCTATAGCCCCCAGCCGGGCGCCGGCTGTACTACCCTGGCTACCAACCTGGCGGTGGCCATCCAGCAAGCTGGCGCGCACAAGGTGGCCCTGGTGGACGGCCATTTCCAGTTCGGGGATGTGGGTTTGTGCCTGAACCTGACCGCCAGCCGGTCCATCGTGGACCTGGTGACGGCGTTAGATGACCTGGATGCCGAATACATCCAGGATGTGATGCTGCCTCATTCGTCGGGGGTGCGCGTCTTGCTGGCCCCGCCCCGGCCAGAATTGAGTGATCTGATCACGGCCGAGGCCCTGCGCCGTATCCTTACCCTCATGGCTGAGACCTTTGATGTGATCATCATTGACTGCTGGTCCCTCCTGCAAGAGGTCACGCTGGTATCCCTGGAGTTATGTGACCGGTTGCTCCTGGTAGTCACGCCGGAGATCCCCTCGGTCAAGAACGCCAAACTGGTCCTGGATGCTTTAGAGGCGGCACAGTTCTCCTTGAGCAAGCTGGGCCTGGTGCTGAACCGGGCCGATCCGCGAGCCGGCATCGATCCGGCAGACATCGAACGGAGCATCCAGCGGCCGTTCATCGCCCAGGTCCCGGCGGACTGGCGCCTGGCGACTTATGCGGCCAATCGGGGTGTACCCTTTGTGCTCAGCCACGGCGGCAGCCGCCTGGCCCAGGGGGTGAGTGCCCTGGCTGCAACGCTCCTGGCCCCTACACCAGCCACGGTAGAGGCAGCCGGTTGAACTGCCTACCCCCCGCAGGTTTCAATTCTTGTGGGCACGACCGGCTAAAGCCCTTGTGGTGTGCGAAGGCCCAATGAATTACAAATCGAGGGCAGAACCATGTTTCTGGCGCGAGTGATCGGCACGGTGGTGGCGACACGCAAATATCAGGGTCTGGAAGGCATCAAGTTCCTGGTGGTCCAGCCGTTGGACAAGGGCCTGCGACCTCAAGGGGAGCCGGTGGTCGCCGCCGATGGCACAGCCCAGGCCGGCCCCGGCACGCTCGTCACTGTGGTCGCCAGCCGCGAGGCTGCCCTGGCCTTGCCGATCAAGTTCGTGCCGGTGGACCATGCGATCACCGCCATTGTGGATGAGGTGGACGTGATTCGTGAAACGGCAAACGGCAAACGTAAAACGTAAAACGTCAGATGTCAGGAGTAAGTATGACGCACAACGCATGACGCATGACACGGTACGTGGAGGTGGTTTTCTTGCGGATACTCTTTGTCATCAAACAGATTGACTACGAACCTATGGGCATCATGCATCTGTCCAGCGTGCTCCGGGCTGCTGGTCACGAAGTGGAACTGAGCATCGCGGCCCAGGAAGACCCGGTGCAACGCGCCCGCGACTGGCAACCCGGTGTGCTGGCCTATAGTCTCTCCACCGGTTCGCAGGACTATTACATCAGCCTGAACCGCCAGATCCGTCAGGTCGTCCCCACCGCCTTCTCGGTCTTTGGTGGGGCGCACGGCACTTTCTTCCCGGAGATGATCGCGGCCGAGGGTGTGGATGGGGTCTGCGTGGGCGAGGGCGAATATGCCATGCGCGATCTGGTGGACGCGCTTTCAACCGGCCGGCAGCCGTTCGACATCGCCAACTGGTGGTTCAAACGCGACGGCGCCATCATCAAAAACCCGCCGCGCCCCCTCATCGCGGACCTGAATGAGCTGCCCCTGCCCGATCGGGACCTGGTCTACCAGCGGCACCGCCTCACGCGCCAGGCCAAGATCAAGCACTTTATCACCGGCCGGGGCTGCCCATATGACTGCTCCTACTGCTTCAACCATGCCTATTGGGAGATCTACAAGGGCACCGGGAGCAAACGCATCCGCCAGCGTAGCGTGGATAACGTTTTGCAGGAGGTGGCCTACGTCCAGGACCGCTATCCCCTGGGCTTTGTGGTCTTTGTGGACGACACGTTCATCGTCTTCAAGGATTGGGTGGCCGAGTTCGCCGAGAAGTATCCGGCGGCCATCGGGTTGCCCTTTTTCTGCAACGTGCGGGCGAACCTGGTGACGCCGGAGCTGGTGGCCCAACTCAAACGCGCCGGCTGCGTCAGCGTGGGGATGGGCATCGAGGCCGGCAACGATGAGCTGCGCAATCAGGTGCTCCGCCGTAACATGAGCCAGGAGACCATCATCCGGGCCTGCCGCACCATCCGCGACGGCGGCCTGCACCTCATCAGCACCAACATGCTGGGCCTGCCCGGCGGGACCCTGGCCCACGATCTGGAGACCCTGGAGTTGAACATCGCCTGTCGGCCTTCCTATGCCAACACCTTCTTGTTCCAGCCCTACCCGCGTACCGCCCTGGGCGAGTATGCCCGCGAGAACGGCTATATGGAAGGCTCCTATGAGGACATCCACACCTCCGCCTGGGAGACTTCCATCCTCAAGTTCCCGCCCGGCGAGAAACGCCAGATCGAGAACCTCCAGAAATGGTTTGCCCTGGTGGTCGAGTTCCCCTGGTTACGCCGTATCATGCGACCCTTGCTAAAACTCCCGCGCAACCGGCTCTACTGGCTGATGCACAAATTGTGGAAAGGCTATGCCATTAAGCAACGCATCCATCCCCACAAGCTGACCCTGCGGGAATACGTGGATATGGTGTCATTATACATGAAGCTGGATTGAGAGGGGTGCAGTTGCTCTTATCTACCAGAGAGGGAGAACTGTCATTCTGAGGCGCGAAGCGCCGAAGAATCTCGTTGGTGTGATGAATTCCAGGCCGGAAACGAGATGCTTGCTTCGGCTTCACTCAGCACCGCAAAAACCGCTCCTCAGCATGACAGATCGGGGGATCGTGGCAGCAGTTCGGAGATAGGAACGATTACACCCGATTGAGAGCGAGATATGAGAAGACCTGGCTCGCGGCGGGTGTGTCACCCGCCGCCGGGCGCTGGGTCGCAGAAGACCTGGCTCGCGGCGGGTGTGTCACCCGCCGCCGGGCGCTGGGTCGCAGAAGACCTGGCTCG
>Ga0209101_1000686_pt1 | contig 27338 bp, 17 predicted proteins | sample ConPoolayeCmetaG_FD_185481 | JGI IMG/M metagenome (GOLD analysis project Ga0209101, IMG submission 185481) | Hot spring microbial mat communities from California, USA to study Microbial Dark Matter (Phase II) - Cone Pool mat layer C metaG... ...
TCGATGAGCTAACCGTCCACCTTGCTTGTTCCACTTGCCGGCCAGCCGCCCGGCCGAAGGCACACGCCCCGTCTGGCATTCCACTGCACACATGCAGCCTGCCGGCCCACGCCGTCCCTCTTGCGGCGGCCGCACGCCGCGACCGCCTGCGGCGAACTCGCCCGAGCAAATTACTCCAATATTCATAATATCCTGACTCTCGGGTATACGTCAGCCAATGTCCAGGTAGGCCGGTCGGCCGACGGTAACTAATGTCAATAGACTCTCATGGCGCATCATGTGTGTAATGTGCGCGCGTCGTCGGGACCATGAACGCCCGCGCTCCCTCGTAGCCGGGTTTGGCATTCGTAATGGGACGGGCAGCGACAGAAAACAATCCAGGCGACGGAGTGCGTTTCTTCGTCATGCGTAGCGAATAGTCGCATTGCCCCATGTTCGGACGGGATGAAGCGCGCCCTTACGCCGTCCAACGGGAAGGACTGCGCGTAAGCTATTGCCGTTATTGGCCAACCGTGTAACCGTGTCAGAAACAAATGAGTTGCACTTGACGTTTTGTTTCAATCCGCAGTAAGCTTTCCGCAACTACCAGTCGTTGGGAGGTGCATCAGAAATGCGTGAGGAGGCGATCGGCAAGCTCCTGGCGGCGATCCACAGTCGGGAACCGGTGCGGGGCTTAACTCATAATTTTTATCGCTATCCTGGGCGATTCTCTCCAGAGTTCGCGCGGGCAGCTATTGAACTTTTTAGCAAGCCAGGCGAGGTGGTGCTCGATCCATTTATGGGAGGTGGTACGACGCTTGTAGAAGCAGCGACACTTGGCCGTCAGAGCATTGGGGCAGACATCAGTCCCTTGGCGGTTTTCGTCACACGTGTAAAGACCCGCCCCTTGTCTGAGTCTGACCTGGGCCTTATCTCCCGGTGGGTATACTCTTTATTGGAACACCTTAACCTTCATAAACCACCAAAGCGGGCTGTGTGGTGGCAGCAGGCCGGCTATCAGCGGAATTTGCCGTGGCCGATTCGCAAGACCATCGAGTTTGCGTTGGCACGTCTACCTGAGCTTCCACAGCCTCGACAGCGCAGGTTTGCTCGTTGCTTGTTGTTGCGAACGGGGCAATGGGCGTTGGATTGTCGCGATTCGATCCCTTCAGCCAGCGAATTCCGGGCTGCCCTAATAGGTTTTCTCAACGAATTTCTCGAAGGAATGCGCCAATACCGCCATCTAATGCGGCTCCAAAAGGCGCGAGGTCACCTCTCCGGACTGCCCCTACTAGTTCGCAGTTGCGCCGCCAGCCTACCATACTGCGGCGTTATAGCTCGCCTCGCCAGAAAGCCAACCCTTATCGTTACTTCGCCGCCATATCCCGGTGTGCATATCCTCTACCATAGATGGAGTATCCGTGGACGAAAGGAGTCAGCCGCGCCTTTTTGGATAGCCGGCTACTTGGACGGGCAAGGTGCGGCGCACTATACGTTCGGCGACCGGAGACAGCAGAGTCTCCAAACGTATTTTCAAGGAATTCGGGAATCTTTTCTCGGACTCCGAAAAACCATTAGCAAGGAGGCCGTTGTCGTTCAGCTTATCGGATTCTCCAAGCCTGATTGGCAGATTCCTGCTTACTTGGAAACCATGAGGCAAGCGGGCTTTGAACAAATCGCCCCTCAGGATCTTGGTGTCAAGCACGATTCGTATTTGTGGCGCGACGTCCCCGGACGCCGATGGTTCGCGCAAATTCAACCCCGATTGGCGACTTCGCGCGAATACGTCCTATTCCATTGTCCTCGGTAAGGCTAGGTTCCTTCTCCCAAGCCAAGTACGACGGGGGGTTCTTCTTCCAAGTCGGCAAGTGACTCGATCATAGGTAGAAGGACCGGCGCTATAGCTCTCGATACTTTTTCAACCTGTTGCTCCATGTTGTCCTCTTCGCGTTCCTCTACACGTACATCTTCGCAGTCAACGTGCTTCCGCTGGCGTGTGATACGTTCCCTCTCCGCGTCGTGTAACAGTGCAAGCCCGATAAGAACCATCCCATACTTGAAACGCGCCCTGGTTAGGTTTGAATCCCGGTGCCCCGCCTTCAGCTCCATTTGGAGGTACGAATTGTCGAGATTAATGTAGAAATCGTAAAGGGCGTTCGTGTTTTCGGTGTCACCATTTTCGTCAGAGGTGCCGGTGTGTTTAATCCGTAGCGCGGTCAATTTATCGAAGTTATATTTTTCCCAATCCTTCTCAAACACTTCGATGATATTCGGAAGACTGATCCCGGCCGAAATCTCACGCTCGTCTCCAGGTTCGCGGCTGGGGGGAGTGCGTCGCCTGCTCGCGCCGCCTGAGGGAGTGCATTCCTTCTTGACTCGTACCGAAAAACGGTTCTCAAACGGGTCTACTCGGGACGGATCGCTCACGATGGCCACAAAATTGAGCACATCGCCCACCTGGCAATTATCCGGGAGCGGCACACTTAGCGTCGCAATGCCATTGTGTAGGTTCGGACCGACATAGGCGGCCTGGGGAACGCGGTGCTCTCCGTCAAGCCGGTACAGGCAGAACTCTCCTTTGTCTGAAGCGCGGCTAAAGTAGTCGTTGGCCGCATCCGTCTCGAAGGTGATGCGGGAGCGCATGTTGATCGGAGTCTCGCAGACCAGTTCTCGGCCGTAGTCGTAGCCCTTGAATTTGAAAAACGTCGGAAATCGCTTTCCCTGATAGGGTTTTTCCTCTTGTCGCACCTTAAGAGTCTTGAAAGGGTTGGTAGCGCGGCTTCCGTGAAGAAAGAGGTTGACGAGGGTCGGCGACTTCTTAAGCAATGCTTCGAGTATCTGTTCGAGCGGCTTGGAGTCGGCCAGCTTCGCCTCCGTCTCCTCGCGGCGCCGGCGCTCCTTCAAGTCGCGCAGCCCCTTGTGTTGCTTAAGCATAAGCTCTAAAGACTGTTCCAATTCGGCTCGGAAATCCCCGCTCCTAAGCCTGTCCCGGCTCGTCATGAACAACAATTCGCGAGCACGAGGGGTAAAACCAGTGCAGTCAACCATGACTAGCAGCGAGTCCGCCAAGTAACTGAGTCCGACGGCCTTGCGCGCGAAGAAGTCGGCGGTCAAATGCCCATGCGTTTGGCCGTTCACGGTGAAAATGATGCCCTCGTGTTTCCGGTAAGTCTCCGCCTTGCCCTTCTTGAATGCGTAAATGGTCGCCGTCATGCGTTCCCCCGACGCATTGATTATGCAAGATGAAGGAAAACCTTCCTCTAGGTTATTCGCCCGATCATCTTCAAGTCGAACGCTCACACCGCTAACCGTTGTGTCGAAGCTCCCCGTGTGGCCTTTGTACGTCTCCCGACATTCGTGTAGGCGCACCGGCAAGGCAAGCTCGGGCAGTAGCAAGTCAACCCGGCTTAGCAAGCCATCCTTCATCAGAATGTTCGACTTAAATCCCGAAGCCGCGTACTCGTAAAGCTTGATAAGCGTGCCCCACTCACACTCTCTACAGTAAGGCGTCCGCCCGTCTGGAAAAATAGGCATCGTCGGAGCCGTAAAGCGAAGGACACCCCCCTTCCAGGGATTATTGTCGCTGCCAACTGGCGCGAGGTAGGTATACGTCGAGCTACGCCGTCCCTGCTTCGGATCCTCGCGCCGCACAATCGTGAACCCCCATTGGCTATCCGACGGGTGAGATCGACCCCAGACGTCCAGTATCTTTGGGTTTCGCCGACTTACGATTAGTTGTAGCCCCCGCTTTCCGCAGAACTCAAAGACTCCAGTGCCACCCATGTTGAACTTTCCCTGAACAAAGGGAATTCTGACCTTGTTGGATTTGGTCAGCGAAAGAAATGTATCAGGGAATCGCTCAGGAGTTTGCCCTTCTCCACAATCGCATATTGTGAAGCAGGGGTTGCCGGTTCTTCCCCCCGCTCCTGTAGCGGCTAGTGTTATCCCATGGGCCACTTCCCTCCTGCGGGCGTCCGACCAATTCTTCACTTGGCCCGCGTGTGGACTGTCTGGATGGTAATCACGTTCGAAAAACTGAGCTACCGCTTGGCGGATGCTTCGCGGCGCATCGGGACCTTCCGGGTCGATACCCCTGACCAGGCACTCGTTCATCAACCGAGCGTCTACCGCGTTGACTAACTTTTCAACGAGTGCCGCTTCAGGGCGCCCTTGCTGGTTGCCAATGGTGTTGTAGTTATTCTCGTAGTCGCCATAGTAGCGCCAGGCGGCATCATCGTCCCAATATCCTGCATCCACGAGTAACCGAACTACCGCGTCCTCGCTGTCTGCACGCATAAGCTCCAGACAAAGCTGTCGAGCTTCCGATTCGTTAATCATGGTGATCCTCAACCAAGACAACTGTGCCATTAGCTGAGTTTGGCTCCCACGGTTGCCGCCGCCATTTCACACGCACTATTATCTTTTAACAGGCAATTCCTCCCAGCGCCCGGCTAGTGTCTCTCTAATACGTGGTGAGTCCGGAACGCGATAGCCCTGCCGGCCATCTTGTTCAATCAAGCCCTCATGGCGCAGCCATGCCAGGCAGACGTAAACCTGATAGGTTGGGATCTCCGTGTTGTCGCTCGGATCGCGAAGTGGCAGCACATCCTCGGTAGTGAACATGCAACTGTTCTCTGCAATCTCAACAAGACGACTAATCAGGCAGTCAACGACGCGCCGCGGCGCCTTGTGCTGATACTCCTTCTTGGCCCGCCTCGACCATCCGATTTTTACGAGCTGGTCTTTCCATCGCAAGAACTTGGGATATGGCGAGGACTTCAAGCGCTTCCTTGAAGCCTTCTGGCGTCGCTGCGTGGCACTCCTGAGCGGCAGGGGCATGGGTGCTTCATCGCAACGAGCAATGGCGCGCCCGTGGAAACCCACCGGAATGGTGCCACCGTTGGGACACGAAGCACCCTGAAAGGCCGAGGGCGAATTGGAGCCTTCTGAAGCCATTGCAGCGATGCTCTGTGCCCAAAGCGTAAGCTGCAGTATAGTCTCGTAATCGCCTGTGCTCGCTGCCTCGGCCAAAACCGCCCGGAGACGGGTTTCGGCCTCGTGTAGTACTTTTCGAGCTTGTTCAAGCCGGTCCATGTGCCACCGCGATCACACAACGTGTAGAACATCGTGAAAACGATAGTCCAGTGTCACTATATTATAAGAATGCCCAGTCATTCTAGTTTGGTCAAGCCCCCCGCATCGCGACCACACCGTGTCGACGGCCAATTGATCTTTTCGGCGGCGGCGGTTCTTGCAAAAATGTGTCGGCTTTCAGGAAGGCGACAGCACGATGCGTGTTAGTATCGTTGTCGATTATGTGGTGTATCTGCTGGTACGGGTTGTGATCTGCATTGTGCAAGCGATACCCCTGCGCGCCGCCCGGCACCTTGCCCGATGGCTGGCCTGGCTGTTTTGCAATCTGTTGCGGGTACGCGCCGCGGTGGTCGACGACAACCTGCGGCACGCCTTTCCGGAGCTTTCGGCCGAGCAGCGCAGGGCGCTGGCGCTAGCGATGTGGGAGCACTTGTTTCTGCTGGTGCTGGAAGTGGCGCAGGCCGCAAGAAAGATTCACCACACCAATTGGCGCGATTACGCCACGTTGCGCAACGAAGAAGTGCTGGTGAGAATGCTGCTGGTGGATCGGCCGGTGATCATGGTTACGGGCCACCTGGGCAATTTCGAGTTGGGTGGATATATGCTCGGCATTCTGGGGTTTCCCACCTACACCGTAGCGCGCACCTTGGACAACCCGTTCTTGGACCGCTTTGTCAATCGGTTTCGGGCAGCCACCGGCCAGTACATTATCCCCAAGAAGGGCGGATACGACCAGATTGTCGCGGTGCTGGCTAGCGGCCGAACGATGACTTTTCTGGCCGACCAATACGCGGGGCCAAAGGGATGCTGGGTACAGTTCTTCGGCCGACCGGCCTCGGCTCATAAGGCCATTGCCCTGTTGTCGCTGGAGAACGACGCTCCGATTGCGGTCTGCGCGGCCCGGCGGTGCGGCAAAGCGATGCAAATCGAGCTGCTTGTAGATGCCGTGGCTGATCCGCGCGATTGTCCTGCCAGCGCCGATCCCGTCAAATACCTGACGCAATGGTACACCACGCGGCTGGAGGAGCTAATTCGGCAAACGCCCGAACAGTACTGGTGGCTCCATCGCCGCTGGAAGGACACGCGCCGACCGCAGGTGCAACGAAAACAAGCAGCTTGAGCCGGGCGGAAGGTTACAGAGGCCGTTGCGCGGCCGAGCGCCGAAGGTCACCGGGAATAGTGGTACTGCTTGCTGCTGGGGCTGTTGCCCATGTGTTTTCGCAAGACGCTGGGTTTTCTCGAGGCCGTAACTGCTTGTTGGCCCCTGTCGGCCGAATTGAACAGCTATTTTCGGAAGACGCTGCCGATGCCCACCTGGCGGAATCCCAGCTTGTTCAGCAGGGCCAGGCCGGCCAGGTTGTCCTGCGCTGCCTGAGTCTCGATTACTGAGACTCCTTCTCGCCAGAACTGGCGAAAAGCCTCACTGAGCAGGAATACGGCAACCCCCCGGCGGCGAAACGGCTCGTTGACGTACAGTTCCAGCAGTCCCGCCCCACGAGTCACCCCGCTGGTGCCCACCGCTTCCATGCTGCGAAAGACCGCCCAGGCCGCCGTAGCCCTGCTGTTACGGGTAACCACCTCGAACCGTTTCAGCTCGAAGTTGCCGTACAGGCAGGCTTCCCACCAGGAGCACGTGGGGGCATCGACGGTCACCTCTACGACCATTTGGCGGCGTATGGCCATTTGCTGCCGGTCGACCGCCGGCTCGAAACTGGCCAGGTCTCGCTCCAGGATTACGGTTCTTTCTGTCTCCACGTATCCCCGGGCGATGTATGCCTGGCGAGCCAGCACGTCGCTGTCGAGCACCCCAGGCACGCTGCTGCCGCCGTAAAGACCCAGATAGAATGGGCTTCGCACTCCGGAACTTCCACCCCAGACGGCAACAGCGCCTTTGCCCCGCAGATAGTCCTCGCAACGCTCCAGCAGGCCGCAGGCCACCTCCATTTCGCTGCAATCGGGCCGGACCAAAAGCAGGCAAATAATACCCTGGGAAGTACACAACCCATTGCGGGCCTTGTTGGGAGCGAAGCCGGCATGGGCAAAGCCCAGCGGTCGACCGTCGTCCCACGCGATGATCAAACCGCGATAATCGAAGTACAGCTTGGCGAACACAAGCTGTTCGAGCAGATCGCAGGATACCGGCTGCACCAGTCCCCGCTGCCCGGCGCGGCTTCGCCAAATCGCCGCAATCGCCGGCGGATCAGTATTGCGGAACGTCCGGTAACTAATCATCGCCAGCGACGTGTGCCGACCCTGTGCCTGATAGCTGTGTTGCCGACCAACTGGGCCACATTGGCTGACATTTTATGGCCGTTGCCTACTGGCCCCCGATGCCCTAGCCTTTGGCTTGCTTCCTGGCTTTCAGCGCAGGATCGCCCGCCAGCGGCAGCGTCACGGCACGGCCTGTTTCAGCCGACTTGTAAATGGCGAGAATAACTTCCACCGACCGACGTCCCTCTTGGCCGTCGATGAGCGGGCGGGTGCCTTTGCGGATCGCATTGAGCACGTCCTGGAATTGCCGCGCGTGGCCGTGGTGCCCAATGGCCTTCGGATCGGCCGCCCCACCGCCGGTGCTTTTTCGTTGCGACATCTGGGCCAAGATTTGCTCGTCGCGCTTGGTTTTGCGGGCGAAGTCCCACTTGATGATGTCTTCCTCTTCCATTACGGCCGAGCCTTGGTCGCCGTGAAGCTCGATCCGCTTCAAATATCCAGGATACACTGCTGTGCTGGCCTCGATCACGCCTAATGCACCATTGGCGAATCGCAGCACGGCCACCGCGACGTCCTCGACGGCGATACGCTTATGCGCCAGCAAAGCGGTGCGGGCCTGCACTTCTGCCACCGGACCCATCAGCCACAGCAGCAAATCGACGCTGTGGATTGCCTGGTTCATTAGTGCGCCGCCGCCGTCCAGTTCCCATGTGCCGCGCCATGCGCCGCTGTCGTAATACTCTTGTGTGCGCCACCACTTGACGATGGCGTCGCCGAGCGTCAGCCGTCCAAAGCGGCCCTGCTCGACCGCCCGCTTCAGCTCCACAGCCGAGTCGTGAAACCGCGACGGAAAGATCGTCGATAGCACTACCCCGGCTTCCTGGCAGGCCTTGATTATCTGATCGCATCGACGCAAGGTGATCTCCAGCGGTTTTTCAACAATTACATGCTTGCCGGCTTTGGCTGCTGCAACGGCCGGTTCCATGTGCGCTCCACTGGGCGTCCCGATAGTGACAATATGAACATCCGGGTCGGCCAGCATGGCATCCAAATCGTGATACGCCTTGCAACCGGTGGACTGCGCCAGCCGGTCGGCCGCTGCCGGCACCGTGTCGTAGCACGCCACCAACTTCGCCCCGCGAATATCAGCGATCGCCCGGGCATGAAACTGCGAAATCATCCCGCAACCGATGATTCCAAAACCTACTGCCATACTGCACTCCCTTTCTTAGTTTAAAAAATATTGTGAGGATTATAGCCCAGCCGCTGTTTTGCGAAAAGTGATCGGCAGGCAACACCGGTCAGTCGCGGCCGGCAATGGGCGACGGGGCGACGGCCCGGGCCGCGTCTGCCGCAAGCGAACAGAGATCTTGCCCCGCGCAACTACTTTCCGTTGTTGTTCCGCACAGCGAAGCCGGCTAACGCGGTGGCTTGATGCTACTAACGCACACTGCGCGGGCAAGCAAATCGTGGTGTTGGAGGGTCGCGCTGTGGTCGCGTGCGAGCGGGCAGGGGCGCATTGCGGGCGCGTACGTAATGTCTTCTTCGATAGCCCTCCGACGAGCTAATGCGAACTGCGGCCGCGACGGCAAACCATGGCAAACCGCCGCGGCTACCACTTGACAATCAACACAGTCGCTCTATATCACCCGAAAACATGCGCGCACGGCGCGCAGAAGTGCCACTACAAGGTACGAACGCGCCCTGCGGCCCTAGCCCACGTCAAGAGAAAGCCACAAACAATTTCTCGGATTCAAGCGGCAAACAGCACTATAGCGGATCGTTGAGAAATAGGAACTTGGCGTTGTCGTACTACGACCTTCCGTGCGCCCGTGCGGTAGAACAGGCTAGACCTCCTGTCTGCTGCGCCCCGTCTGCTGTGCTGACACAGTTGCACAATCAAGAAACGAAAAGCCCGCCGAGCGGCGGGCTGTTGTCGCACTGAGTGCAACTGACATCAAATATCGCAACAGTAAAACAGACAGCAACTGGGATTGGTCGCCAAAAACTTACCGGCGGCGGCGTGCAACAAGCAGCAAGCCGATCCCGCCGCTGGCCAGCAGGGCAAGGCTGGCCGGCTCGGGCACCACTTCGGCTCCGATGCCCACCTCTTTCTTGCGAATATATGCAAAGCTGTCGGCGGCAGCCTGAGTGGCCAGGGTATTATCGAACACAAGCGCGGCTTTGGTGGCCACATCGCCAGGCTGCAATGCAGAGGCGATGTCGAACTCCACCCTGACGTGGACATCGCCCAACTTGATTACGCTGCCGGCAGCAAACTGCATCGCGGAACTGCCGATCGGCGTTCCGCCGGGCGCCTGGATCCAGTTGATCGTAGCAGGCACTGTGATCGGAACGGGCAAGGCCTGGCCGTTCAGTTCGGTCACTTGCAGCAGCAAGCTACCCAGCGACCACATGGCATACGTGTCGCCACCTCCTGGTCCAACGATGTAATCACCCTGCTCTTCGATCCAAACCTTGGTGAGCCACTGCCCGACAGGCGCGATGATCTTGGTGTACAAAACGCTGTCGGTAAAATTGGCGCTACCTTCAGAAACCGAAAGTGCTTTCAGCCCGTTGCCCAGCGTAAAGCGCAGCATAGCGCTGGCAGGCGATTCGGGCGTGCCCAATCGACACCCGTCCGGCGCGGTGAGCGGCACGTTTGTAATGGTGTGTTCAGTAACGTCTTCGAAGATCGTTGGGGCTGGCGGCGTATACGGCCCGGCATGATTCGATATTAGATCGCCGCGCACTAATTCACTGCTGCTTGCCAACGCGAAGGCAAGACCTACAAACAGGGCGCAGCATCTCAGCGCCCGAATCAGATTTCCCGAATACACCGCTGCCTCCTTAGGCTTCTAGCCCGGCTAAAACCACCCAGTTGCTTGACTTTACAAACACCGAAGCATCGGTTTCGATGAACCATTCGGCACCCTTGATCTTACTGATGATTGCAAACCTGTCAAGCAAATCGTTAGATTGGCCAAGGTTTGCCGAATACCACTTCTCCGTCCCGATTTTCCAGCATCCCCTATTTTACTTATCCTGCCCCGTATGTCAAGAGTGCTTATTTTAACAAGCAGTGACGCCACGTTAGCTGGTACTATACCCACTATACAGGGGCAACTGGTGATGGGGGCCCTTGTGGAATGTCAGGGGCGTTTAGCCACACAGCTTTTTTGTGTCATTTAAAGCGGCCTTGCCCCGTCCTGGCAGTGCGCAATGCGCTAGAGTGGGTTGTGTAGCGGATTGCTAGATGTTGGTGGTGCCATATACGTAATTATTGGGGTCAAACGTCATGAAGCCTTTCTCGTCAGTAACTTATGCCAGGTGACAGATCAAAAAAACACTTCGGTTGCACTCGGGGGTTTCAATGCGATCACCAGCAAACAAAGAGGCTATCCGAAAATGGTCAACCATCGATTATCCTCTTCACCTGGGAGAGGGCAGGGTAAGGGTGCTTTTGACTCCGGGCGGCCCTCCTATATGCTTTCCATGTTTCGGTGTTTCAACCGCCCTTACCCCCGCCCCCGTCCCGCGTGCGTCAGAGGGGAGTTTCCGAAAGCCTGTGACAGATAGTTCGCGGTTCGCCCTGTCACCATCGGCGCGGCGGGCCGTTATAATGTCAGCGTTGTCTTTTGCGTTTTGGGCTAGGCAGACCCAGCCCCCAGCGGACCGTAATATAGCCGTATCCCATCGGCCGCTGTTACGAGCGGCACGCAATAGCGGCAAATGCAGCAACTTTGCGCTCAGGCAGTTGCATCACTCAACCGTACACACCAGGAGCGAACGAATGACTTTCCAATCATCCATTAGCAAACTGAATTTTTCACATTCGGCTGTGTGGGCCGGCGCAATTGCCGCCAAGCTAATTACCATCGCAGGGGCAACCACTCGCGTCGCCGCCATCGTTTCATTAATCTCCTTCATTACTCTTACTACTTGCACTGTACGCTGCGATGCTGTAGCAGCCGAGGCCGAAAAGCACTTGCTCATCGGCGACGATCTTTCCGCATGGCACGCCAATGTTGGTCAATGGCAGATCGTCGGCGGCGCTCAGTTGAACCCTGACGACCCCAAGCGGCTTTCGGTCACCCCCGGCAAAGGCGTTTTGTATAACGGCCCGCAGGGACGCACAGTCAATTTGCACACCAAAATAGAACATGGCGACGTCGAGGCTCACATCGAGTTCATGGTGCCCAAGGGATCGAACTCCGGCGTGTACTTTCAAGGCCGGTATGAGATACAGATTCTCGACAGTTGGGGCGTCCAGAAGCCAGGCTTTGGCGACTGCGGGGGCATTTATCAGCGGTGGAAAGACGGACAGGGTTTTGAAGGTCACGCCCCGCGCGTCAACGCCAGCCTGCCGCCGGGACAATGGCAGACGTTCGACGTAGTGTTCATGGCGCCGCGATTCGATGCATCGGGCAAAAAAATAGCCAACGCCAAGTTCGTCAAGGTGGTGCACAACGGCAAGTTGATCCACGAGAACGTCGAGGTAACTGGACCGACTCGGGCGGCAAGCTTCAACGACGAAAAGCCATTTGGGCCGCTTATGCTCCAGGGCGATCACGGACCGGTGGCTTACCGGAACATCTGGCTCCGACCACTTACGCCTCCCAAGCAATAGCCTCGTCGGGAGCGATCGTGCGCGTCTGGTTCAAATAGTACGCGAAGGGAGTTTTCATGACGCAACCCATCCAACCGCAAACCGAAAACCACCAGCAAAGCGATTGGGCTTCGCAAGCACTGCTGATAGACGCTATACGGCAGCTCCGACGGCGCGTGGGAGGACTTACGGCCGCCGTGCTGCTTATGACATTGTTTCTGATCGTGACAGTGGCCTCGGTCTTTGGCAGCCTGGCCAATTACTTCGGCGGCGACGCGACCTTGTACGGCGGGTCGACGGTCGGTGCGGCTTTGCTTGGGTTTGCTTTGGGTTACGCTGCCGGCCGTTTGCGCGGACGCTGAGCGGCGAGTAGGCGACAGCGTTACCTGCGGGCCACAATTAGTGATCTTTGCCAAACATAGTGACCGCTTGATATAAGGTTTTTCCGAGCGTCCCGCACCACCACGTATTGCGAAGGTCGATGATCTTCGGGTCATAAGCAAAAGCCATCGACGCCGTAGCGACGCGTTCCTTGCGTGTTAGTCGATAGCAGTCTAATCATCGACTACAAATGCGGCCACAACGGACAGTCGCCCTCCGCATTCCCGACAACGTGCGCGTACAATGCAAAGGATTAAACGTCGTAAAGCTCCACCAGAGGCAAAAGTGTAAATGAGCGAGGACTATCAGATCGTAATTGGTCTGGAAGTGCACGTGCAGTTGCTTACCCGCAGCAAACTGTTCTGCGGGTGCGATACCCGTTTCGGCGCGCCGCCGAACACGCAAACCTGCCCGGTGTGTATCGGCATGCCGGGCACGTTGCCGGTGATGAACCGACAGGCGTTCCAGTTGGCATTGAAGACTGCCGTAGCACTGAATTGTGTCATAGCCCAGCAGACAAAATGGGATCGCAAGAACTATTACTATCCTGACCTTCCCAAGGGCTACCAGATCAGCCAGTATGACTTGCCGATTGGCCGCGACGGCTGGTTGGAGCTTCCCGGCGCAGATGGTCAATCGGGCGCCAGGCGCATCGGCATCATTCGCGTTCACCTGGAAGAAGATGCTGGCAAGAGCATGCACGACGAGCACAGCGGTACTGGGGCCAGCCGCATCGACCTGAATCGGGCCGGCACGCCGCTGCTGGAGATCGTCAGCCGTCCCGACATCCGCTCTCCGGCCGAGGCCAAAGCGTACCTTACGGAACTCAAGCTGCTGCTGAACTATCTTAGGGTTTCGGACTGCAACATGCAGGAGGGTTCGTTGCGGGTGGATGCGAACATCAACCTGCACATCGCCACGCCGCAAGGCACAGCCGCCACGCCCATCGTGGAGGTCAAGAACATGAACAGCTTCCGGGCGGTGGAGCGTGCCTTGGCCTACGAAGCCGAACGTCAATACTGGCAGTGGCAGGAAACCGGCAAGCGGCTGGGCGAGGTTCCCAAATCGACCCGAGGTTGGGACGAATCGGCCCAAGTCACCCGCGAGCAACGCGCCAAGGAAGAATCCAGCGACTACCGCTATTTTCCGGAACCCGACTTGCCCCCGGTTACCATTACTGAGGCTGAGATCGAGGCGGTACGCTCATCGCTCGAAGAGTTGCCGGCTTCGATTCGCAAGCGTCTGGCGCGCGACTATGGCATCACGCCCTATGATGCCGACGTGATCGTCAACGGCGGTCGCCAATTGGTCGGCTACTACGAAGCCTTGGTTCATGCGTGCGGCGATGGCAAAGTGGCCGCCAATTGGATTCAGCAGGACGTGTTGCGCACCTTGAATCAGCAGCAGATCGAAATCCAGCAGTTTCCCGTCGCACCCGAAGCGCTTGGTCGATTGATCCGCAAAGTGCTCCACGGCGAGTTGACCACCGCCCGCGCCCGAGAAGTGCTGGCAGAAATGCTTGCCTCGGGTCGGTCGGTGGAAGAGGCCATGGCTCATCTTGGCGTGGCCAGTGTCGACGAAAACGAACTGATGGAGTTGTGCCGCAGGCTGGTTGCTGCAAACCCGAAGATCGTCGCCGAGGCCAGGCAGGGAAAACTCAAGGGAATAGCCCAACTGGTCGGTCAGGCCAAGAAGAGCAACCCAAATGTGAACCCCAGACTGGTACAGGAGATTTGCCTGCGGCTGATTCAACAACCGCAAGCCAGCACATAGCCCCGCTTTGAGTCCTACGCCGTACCCTGTGCGCTATGCGCTGCCATGCGTGCGCGCTGCGCGCGGATGGTGCAGGGCAATCTGGAAGGCTACGCTACGTCGTGGCTGCATCGGTGATGGCCATCTAACGCCAAGCCAGCAATACGCAACCAAGGCCACGCAGCACGGCCTACCACTGCCCTGATCTGGTCGCGACCGAACGCCGATAAGGGACTGAAAAACCGATGAAAGTCAACTGTCCCAATTGCGGTGAAATAGTCCCGGCCGAGGGGCTTGCGCTCGACACCAGCTGGGGCAAGTGTACAGCCTGCCATGAAGTGTTCCGCCTGGCGGACGTGATCGAAGGGTACGTGGCGCCGAGCGAGGAACAGGTTCCAGGCAAACCGGAACGCCCCTTCGACGCCTGGGCGGTCGTCGAACGGCAGCTGGACCGGCTGCTGATCCACATTCCGCCGCACGGGCTGCGCGCCGGAACGCTTGCCCTGTTGGGGTTCGCCATCTTCTGGCTGGCTTTTGTGGCCTTCTGGACGGCCGGCGCGCTGGGGCTGCTGTTCAACGGCCAGATGCGAGGAGTGAATATAGTGTTCCTCTGCTTTTCGATTCCTTTTTGGCTTGTGGGATTCGGGATGCTCGGCGGTGTGCTATGGGCCAGCCGTGGCAGCCGCACGGTGTACTTCGACGGCGTGGAAATGGTTACCGGGTTGCGCTGTCTGCTGTGGCGACGCCGCCGGGTGCACGACCTGGCCACCGTCCAGAACGCCCGTCAGTCCAGCCAGAAGACTAGCAGCGACGAAGAATTCGCTACCGACACTTATTCGGTGGAAATCGTCTACAGCAGCGGGTCTTTGGTGTTGCCTTGTTCCAGCCGCGCCGAACAGCAATGGCTGCTCGCGGAGATAAACGATTACTTGCAAAGCCAGACGCCGCGGCTGCGAAAAATCTAAACGGAACCGCCCCTGCACTGGGAGGCACTGGCAGCCAACAGCGGGTCAACATTCCGTAAGCAAGCCGCAAGACGCAGCTCGACGGCACCCCAGTGATGGTGCTACCCGGCGCGCACCTGACTGAAAACGTGGACGGCTGCCGCCATAGCGGTCCGCCGATCAAAACCAACGGCGGTTGGAGGTCTGTTACCGGCTGGTCACACCGGGCATTTCCAGTTTCTGGCTTTCCAGGCCGGCCTTGGCCAGCACGGCGTACAGCACAAAGCCGACGATGAAAGCAGCTACCGGCGGGGCAGGTATCGCACCTTCCAGGCTTTGCAGGCCGGGGATTTTGGCGATGAAGTCCACTGCGCCGACCAGGAACCCCAACACCCAGGAAATCCAACCAGCCGGGTTGAAGCCCGCCCGCGGTCCGGCCCAACGCCTGCCGGACAATATGTAATCGGCGGCCATCGCGCCGCAGATCGGCCCGAACGAGGCGCCGATCACCTGAAACACCGCTACCACCTGGCCCGCCCAACCAGTTACCGCCAAGATGATCGATACCACAGTGCCCAGCCCAACTGAAATAAAGGGATTTACATTGGGCAGCGTGGTCTTGAAGCTGTTGGCGGCAATAAAGGCCGAGAAGCAAGCCGGCGGGAAAGACGAAAGCGCCAGGGCGATCATGATGATGTTGGCGACGGTGGCGTCCAACAGTCCCGGGCTTTCCGGCGGCGCTCCGCGCATCAGGTCCAAGGGGTTCAACTTACCGTGCAAACCGGCGGGGACCAATCCGGCGCCATAAGCCCCGGCGACAATCAGCAAGGCCAGCCCGCCCGAAAAAATCGTTGCCCCGGCAATTCCTACCAGGCCACCCAACTGCACGTCACGCACGTCGCGGTTGTTCATGCCGAAGTCGCATCCGGCTGCACCGGCAGTTGCGAAGAAACCGGTAACGACCATCACCAACATGATGATCACTGCGGTCGAGTCCATGGGGTTTGGCCCAGGTTTGGCCTCGGCTTTGCCCGGCTCGGTTTTTTGCGTTGCTTCGGCGGGCTGCGGGGCGGCTTCGGCGGGCTTGTTCTCTGGCTGCGCTTTTTCCGCAGCCGGATTGGCCGGCGGATTGGTCAGGGCCTTCGGATCGAAGGCGCCTAGCCCTCCGACGGTCTTGACGAACAGTACTATCAGCACCACCACGGGAATCAACGGCAGATAAGTGGCTACGCGGGCGACATACTGAATCCCCTTTAGTCCCATGAACGCCGCGCCGGCGGCCCAAATTATGGCTATGATCGCATGTGGCGCGCCGGGCACAGCCACATCCACTTTATTGGCTTGCAATCCTATGCCAAAACATTTGCACAGCAACTCGGAAGCAGCAAAGGCGTTCACTCCCAACCAGCCGAATTGCAACAGCCCCATTAGGAATCCGGGCATGATGAATCCACCATGCACACCGTACGTACTGGTGCCCACTACGTAAAGCGGCAATCCGGTTTGCAGACCAAGCAGCGCTGGAACCAAGTAAAAAAGGAAATGGCAAAACAGAGCGGCCAAAATCAGACCGATCAATGCGGCAGGAAGCCCGGCAGCCAACGTTCCACCCGGTGCCCCCCCCGCAGCAGCCAATCCCTGCCAAAACACGAACCACAGCATGATGCCGGCGTAAGTCTGTGCCGTACTGCTGAACCACGCAACACGCTTCGACTGCGGCACCGGCTGGGCCGCGGCAACATAGGACGGCAATGACGACATAGGGAACCTCCTCTGACAATCGTGCTGAATGCTAGAACTGAATGCTAGAAGAAGCCTGCCACTTGCTCCCTGCGCACGGCAAGGCACACCAACGTAAAGCATCGCCCGTACCGCTGCGCGACAGCAAAGAGTATACAAGCAATCGCCAACAAGCAAAACTACCGAAATGCCAAAAAATGGATCGCACTGATAGAAGGTGCCGCAACCGGCGCGGTAAGATTTGCGCAACCGGAACTCTTTGCGCAGCCTTCCTGCCAGTGCCCGGCAGCATCCATCGTACGCCGTGCCACGCTGCTAGCGGTGGGAAATGCGCCCGAATAGTAATCCTCATTGACATCCGCAATAAGTAGCGAGCTGGACCACGCCAGATGGACAATCGGAAGAACTTCGTATCGGCCCGTCACCAAGGTCTTCGAAGATCATTACCTGCAAATTTTCGTTATGTCAGCCTCGCGCAGGAGGATTGCCCATTCGGACTGAAAAGCACAGTATCCGCGTGCCTCTGGTGGCTTACCGAAAAGAGCAAGCCGGCGATTGCGCCCCAAGCGCAGACCGGGCCGCGGAAACATCACCACGACATAAATGCAGAAACAGTGACCGGAAACTGAGGAAATTTCATCAATCTCTTACGGCGCGCAGTTTGCGCGAAGTGCGCACGTTGCCAGGCCGACAGGAAGGCCATGCTATACTCCGCACGCGTTGAAATGAGATGTTTTTGCCAGCGACAACGATTCGTTCTTGCCCGCGGCCAGTATATGTCGGGGCCTTGTGCGCAGTGTTAACGAAGGCGACCGCAGCGCGTCCCTCCAACACTATTTGGTTGCGGCTGAAAGCCGCTTTTGGAGATAACCATGGAAAACATGGAAAGCATCATGCTCATCACCCTTTCAACCATCATTGCCTGCCTGAGCGTTGCCGCACAGGCATCGCCTCCCACGTCGGAACAGTTGGACGCGGCGCGGCGTTACAGCGAGTCGTCCGGTGGACAGGCGATGCTGGTGATGTGGGATGGGAAGATCGTCTTCGAAAGCTACGCCAACGGCGGCGGCAAAGACCGCGCCCAGGCTTTGGCCAGCGGGACGAAGAGCTTCGTGGGCGTAGTGGCCGCAGCGGCGGTCCAGGACGGATTGATCCGGCTTGACGACAAGGCGTGCGAGTCGCTGACGGAATGGAAAACCGATCCCGTCAAATCCCAGATCACCTACCGGCACCTTCTGACGATGACCAGCGGCCTGACGCCCAGCGAGCGCACCAGCGCAATCCGCTCGCCCGGGTGGAAAGAGATTGTGGCCAAACCGATGACCGGCAAACCGGGAGGGCAATTTCAGTACGGCCCCTATCATCTTTGCGCCTTTGCCGAGGCGCTTCAGCGACGGCTCAAGGACGAAACCTTTGAAAAGTATCTGGAGCGTCGTGTTCTCCAGCCGCTTGGCATCGAACTGCAATGGCGGATCCGCTGCGCAGATGGCAACCCACAAGTGGGCGGCGGCGGTGCGATGACGGCACGCGACTGGGCCGTATTCGGCGAGTTCATGCGGCAAGGCGGAACATGGAACGGAAAACAGGTGATCCGCAAGGAACTCCTTGCCGAATGTTGGCAGGGCACGAAACAAAACCCAGCCTACGGTTTGACGTGGTGGCTGAAGAAGCCCGTGCCGGATTCCGTCCTCCGCCAAATACCCCTCCTCGAACATGAGATGGGCGAGATTGTACGATCAGACTGGTTGCCGGAAGATTTGTCCATGGCGGCCGGCGCAGGCAAGCAACGGCTGTATGTGATTCCGTCGCTAAAGCTGGTCATAGTCCGGCAGGGAGCGTTCCTCGGCAGCCGCAGTTTCAGTGATACAAAATTCCTCCAACTACTTTTGCGCGGCAAGGAGGATGCCAAATGACCTGGCCAAGTATTGTCCTCTCTTGGGTTCTTCCGGTGTACTTCTCTGCCGCCTGTTTGGTCGCGCAGCAGACAACCCCATCACTTTTGGCGGCCGAATCCTTCAAGCAACTGGACCGCAACGGCGACGGTAGGATCAGTAAGGAACAGTTCCCAGGGCCTTTGTTCGACCGACTGGATGCCAATCAAGATGTTTTTATCACGCTGGAAGAGTCACAGGGCGTCTTGTCACGCCGCCAAGGTCCAGACGCAGCTTCTTCCAAGCCAAATGCCACTTCAGGCGACACGCAGCCGCAGTCTCTTATGGAGCGGATCAAAACTCAGCGCGGCGACATCGAGCCGCAGCCGCACAAATAGGAAATTGCCTAGCAGCGTACCGGCCAGCAGCCGCACAAGGCGAATGTCTTCTGTCCGAAGAGTTGGTCGAATTTTTAGCCACGCATTGTTTCCATCATTTGGGGGATAACATCTGAATAATTCTTCCAAAAAAATCGTTTTTTAGGTTAACCTAACTTATTACGCCAAAAATGGGTTAGCGAAAAACGTTTCGCCTGCCAAGCGGTTGGGGAAAATTGGGGGGCCCATCTTTTGGGTCCCATAGCAACCCTATGGACAATGGGAAGATGCTGGGGCACATTTCTGGAAAACTTTTTCTTTCCATGCTTACCAGCACCGGAGGAGGGGTGATTCTACTAACAAGGTGATGCTACAGAGTATTTAGTTCTCTTGGTATTTAGTTGTCTTGGGCCTTTCGGCCCCCATAGGGCTTGTAGGCCTATCGTCGGAGAGGGCCAAAACCCCAAGAAAAAAGGAATTACTCAGAGGTTTTTAAGGGATTTTCGCTGTCTCTACGTTTTGCGAAGATCATTGGAAGGTTCGACCAAAGCAAACAGCCCCGAGAAGCAGAAAGTCGTTCAGGTTGTGCCCTATCCGGATCGTTTAGGTTTGGGACATATCAGGACTCAAGGAGGTTGACTGTGATGTTCCTGCGATGGCGGCTTTGGTTGGGAGTCTGCGTTGCCTGGTGGGCGGCGGCTGGGCTGTCGGGCTTGCCCTCCGCCTTAGCCGAACAAGCCGTACCGGGGAGAATCTGGCCCAAAGCCCCGCCGGAAAGCCTGGTCCGTCGGATGCTCTCGGACATAGGTTTTCCAGTGGTGTTGAAGGGCGTTTTGCCGGAAGATTTGACCCGCCGATGGCAAATACGCCACCATCCGGATGGCTCCATTTCCTGTTTTGATCCGGCAAGCCAATTGCGCCTGCAAGCGACCTTTCGCCCCGTAGAGGATATGGGGGTGGTGATGGAAACCACCTTGGTCCATGCGGGCCGTGCTCCTCTAGAAATTTCGGAGATTTGGGCCTTGGATTGGAGTTTCCAGATTCGGGCGCCAGAAGACGGACCTTTTGAGCCTCTTGCCTATCGGGAGGCAGATCTCTGGTATGGGTCCAAGTATTGGAGCGGGCCAGATTGGACTCGGGTGGGGAAAGACTGGCAACATCCCGGCCAGCAGACGGCAAGTGTACGAAAATTCATCTGCCCGGAAGATGGGAAGATCACCATTACCGGCAGGGTGCGGAAAGCCCATCTGGACGGCGAGGGCGTGCGGGTCATGATCCTGCATGGAAATCAGCCTGTCTGGCAAGCCGAGTTGGAAGGCCGGGACGGGCAAGGCATCGATCCCAATCTTACCCTGGAAGTCCGCCGGGGAGATCGGATTCGATTTGTTGTCCATAAACGCAAAGACATATTCTGCGACACTACCTTCTGGGACCCTATCATCACCTACTCCCCGGGGAAACGCTTTCAGGCTTCAACGGCCTTCGGGTTTAAACAAGGGGAAGGAGGCTGGTTCTATGAAATGCAAACGGAAGGGCAGCCGAAAACAGAACGGCCCACCGTGTATCTGCTAGGCCCGGGCTTGATCATCCAACCAAACTGTTTAACCCCTGACGAACGCCGAGAGTTTGCTCTAGAGGGCGGAACTTCGGTTGCTGTGCTGGCAGACGGAGATCGCTCTGGATTGGTCCTGGCGCTTCTGGACGAAAGTTCATTCCGAATAACAGCCGAGACGAATGCCGCGGGAATTTTGCGGATGAGGATAGGGCCGCGGTCTCCGGGTTCCGGATGGACGCTTCAGCCGGGCCAATCCCTTCGCTTGGGGCCGATTTGGGTGGACCATTATCAGGGACATTGGATCCGAGGGTTCACCGAACTCCAACGGTACTTGGAATCGGAGTCCAAAGACTCTCGGGTCGAGGGCCTTCGGGAGCGATTGCTCCGATCGTGGCAGAGTGTGTTTGGTGGGCTTGGTCCGGAGGCGAGCGAAGAAGACAAGGGAGGTAGTTCCCGAGAGCAAACCGGGATCGGCCATGCGGGCCAGGAGAAAAGTATCGGCCCTGCTTTGCTGCCGGAATTGGACTATTGGGCTATGATCCAACAGGAGTGGCGGAGGGAAGACGGTTTGGATGGGGGGGCGGCCCATTACTGCCGAGCGGCCGCCCAACACCTGGAAAAAGCGAAACGGCTTTTGGAGGACTTTCAGCCCACTGGGCCGAGCCAGCGGGCAGCATCCTGGCGAGATGAGTTAGACCGACTCGAAAAGCTCTTGGCCTCCGCCCAACCGCCTCTGGAGGAAGCCCAGCGGATTTATTACCGGGTCCGTTGGTTGAAGCGGCAGATCATTCTTTCGAACCCGCTCATGCAGTTTGGTAAACTTTTGTTCTGTAAACGGAAGCCTACCTCCTACAGCCATTTGGTGATGCAGTATTTCGGATGGCGTGCCCGGCCAGGCGGCGGCTTGTTTATCCTGGAAAAACCGGGCTACAGCCTGGCCTGCCGAGATATTCTGCACGGCCGATTGGCTACCGGCAATGTGCTGGAACCCCGCCTCAGCTACGACGGCCAACGGATCGTCTTTTCCTACGTAGAATTGGCAGGCAAATCGTTCCGGCCTGAGAGCGTGGATAATCAGACGGATGAAGGATTTTACCATATCTACGAAGTAGGGGTGGATGGGACGGGGTTTCGGCAATTGACCGCCGGCCCCTACGACGACCTGATGCCCAACTACCTGCCCGACGGCGGAATTGTGTTCTGTTCGACGCGTCGACAGGGGTATGCTCGGTGTTTTGGGGCCCAGTTTAGCCGACGTTGGCACGTCTATACCCTGCACCGAATGGACGCTGACGGTGGAAATATCCGCACTCTATCCTGGCACGACACCAACGAATGGTTTCCTACGGTTGCTCCTACCGGCGAAATTGTCTATGCCCGATGGGATTATATCGACCGGGATGCGGTAACGCATCAGAACTTGTGGGTATGCCGACCCGATGGGTCGAATCCCCGAGCCTTGTGGGGCAACGCCACGGCCAGCCCGCACTGCGCCTTCCAGGCCCAACCGATCCCAGGGACCAATAAATTTATCTTCACCGCTTCTCCACATCATTCCATTACGGCCGGCTCGCTGGCGATCGTAGATCCGGCGGTAGCGCCCGACGGCCATGCTGGGCTACTCCGGATCACCCCGCACATTCCATTCCCGGAGGCAGAAAGCCGAGAGATACGAGAGTATTACGCTTCGCCCTGGCCGTTGTCGGAGAAATACTATCTGGTTTCCTATAGCCCCAAGCCGTTGGTCTGGGAGCCTGGAGCCAATGACCCGGCAGCCCTAGGAATTTACTATCTGGATATTTGGGGCAATCGAGAATTGATCTATCGGGACTTGGAGATAGGCAGCGAGAATCCGTGTCCTTTGGCGGCTCGGCCGAAGCCGCCGATCGTGCCATCGGTGCTTCCGGCCCATTGTCCGCCGTGGGGCGAGATGGTGCTGGTGGATGTCTATCAAGGCTTGGGCAACATCCCCCGAGGGACAATCAAAAGTTTGCGGATTGTGCAGATATTTCCGAAAACCACTCACGTGGCCAACAGTCCAGCTATTGGTCTGGCCGGAGAAGAAAATGGCCGAGCCATTCTCGGCGTCGTGCCCGTGGAGCGGGATGGTTCGGCCCGATTCCTTGTGCCGGCCCAAAAACCGATCCTGTTCCAAGCATTGGATGAACAAGGATTCGCCTATCAGACGATGCGGAGCATTACCTATTTGCAGCCCGGGGAGCAAGTAACCTGTGTGGGTTGCCATGAGCATCGTCGCACGGCGCCGCCGGGCAAAGCGGGAGATATTTTGGCCCTTCGTCGGCCTGCCTCACCGATCGACCCGGGGTCGTTAGGTGGTCGGCCGTTCTCGTTCATGGAAGTCGTGCAGCCAATCCTGGACCGCCATTGTGTGCGTTGCCATGACGGGAAAAAGTCCCCTGCCCACATCGACCTGAGAGGAATCCCGGATCGGCAATTCAGCCGATCCTATTGGTCCCTTTGCGGCGATGTGAACTTCTGGGGCGGAGAAACCAATCCGAAAAACGCCGCCAAAGCGTTGGTCCCCCGCTTCGGCGCCCGGAACCTGGTGCAGGTTACCCCGCCCGGCGGCATGTACGGCGCCCGTGGAAGCCGACTTCTGCGACTCCTCCAGAACGGCCATGAAGGCGTTCAACTGACCACCGAGGAACTTGCCCGCCTGGCCGCCTGGATCGACCTGAACGCCATCTTCTACGGCGTCTATCTGCCAGAAGACCAGGCCCGCCAACTGTCCGGCCAACCTGTCCCCATGCCAGAAATCCAATAAATAGAGGAACACTTCAGCCGTCGGGAGAAAAAGATCGTGAATCGGTTATTCCTGGCCCAACAGCGATCGCGAAGAGGATTTTCCAGGTGAAACACCTCCGCCGACTTTCCGCGGGGGCCGCATCGGAGGCGGCCGGTTGAAGCGCTGCGCGGAGACTCGCACCAGCTATACCGAAGACATTCCGCACATCCAGCCAGCTGACTCGGACGCCGTGGTGCTCGACAAAGACGCTAAGAGAATGTATATTGCTGCAATTCATGATGGGCGGTGTGGGCAATTCTAACACTGGCCTATGTCCATCGCAGCGCCCGGTGAGTTTTCATCAGCCGGCTGTTATAGTTTACGGAAGATGCCATACCAACCCGTATTGTTGGCTAACGTGGGAAAGCCAAACAGCCACACGTTGGCTGTATATGAGGCCAGCGGAGGCTACTCCACGTTGCGAAAGGTTCTGAAAGAGAAAAGCCCGCAGGACGTGGTGGAGATCATTCGGGCCAGCAATTTGCGGGGGCGTGGCGGGGCAGGTTTTCCTACGGGACTGAAATGGTCTTTCCTGCCCGAGAACTATACCGGGCCTATTTATTTTTGCGTCAACGCCGACGAGAGTGAACCAGGCACGTTCGTCAATCGGGTGCAGATGGAGCACGATCCGCACCAGGTGTTGGAGGGCACCATCATAAGCTGCTATGCCACAAGGGCCTCGACGGCGTATATCTATCTGCGTTACGAGTACCCGCTGTGCTGGAAGCGGATGCAAGCGGCCATCGACGAGGCCCGGGCGGCCGGCTACCTGGGCCAGAACATCCTCGGCAGCGGTTTTTCGCTGGAAGTTTATTTGCACCGCGGGGCTGGGGCATACATTTGCGGCGAGGAGACCGGGCTGATCGAAAGCATCGAAGGCAAACGGGCCTGGCCGCGGATCAAGCCCCCTTTTCCGGCAGTGGAAGGATTGTTTCGCAAGCCCACCGTGGTCAACAACGTCGAGACCGTCGCCTGCGTCAAGCACATTCTGGAGCGCGGCGTCGGCTGGTTCAAGTCGCTGGGCACGCCTGCCGATCCGAACGACCCGCGAGACCCGGGCAGCTACGGGCCAAAGCTGTTCGGCATCAGCGGCCACGTCAACCGGCCAGGATGTTACGAAGCGCCTTTGGGCATCACCTGCCGGGAACTGATCGAACGTTTCGCTGGCGGCGTGTGGAAAGGTCGGAAGCTCAAGGCTGTTGTGCCCGGCGGTCTGAGCACGGGCGTGATGACTGCCGAGGAAATCGATACGCCGATGGACTTTTCCGGTCCATTGCGGGTAGGTTGTCTGGGATTGGGGACCGGCTGTCTGATCGTGCTAGACGAAACCTACTCGATGGTCGATTTCCTTTACAACTCGTGCCGGTTCTTTGCTCACGAAAGTTGCGGACAGTGTACCCCCTGCCGCGAAGGCACCCATTGGGCTTTGCAAATGCTGGAGCGCATCAAGGCCGGTCGGGGAAGGATCAAAGACCTCGACTTGCTGCTGGAGATCGGCGACACGATCGGCATTTTGCCGGGCACGACTATCTGCGGATTGGCCGACGGTGCGGCCTGGCCGATAAAGACCGCCATCCGCAAGTTTCGCCAGGAGTTCGAGGACTACATCAAGCGCACCAATGCCGCAGGATGGATGGAAACCCAGCCCGTGCCTGCACTGGAACCGGGTGCATTGATGCACTGAATCGGAGCAGTGAATGGGAGCAGTGAATCGGGCCGGTGACTGGAGTGCTGCCGGCAGGCCGGCTGATGCCAGCCGCAGTCGAATCGCAACAGGCAATTTAACCACCAAGGCCCAAAGACACAAAGCGAACAAGCATAAATCAGTCAATATCAGGCAAGCAATTACAGCCACAGGACGCATACACTTTTGCAATCAGTCGAACAAACAACCGGGCCGGCTCACAAGCGGCAGCAACAAGACTGCTGGGCATTGTCGGCCACTGTTGCTTGCAGATTGCGTTGCCAAAAAGGCCAAAGCTGCAAAGGACTTGCGCGTGCACGGTCCGTGGTGATATTGCCCGCAGTACGCCTGGGGTTTTCAATTACAAAAATTACTCGCAGTTTCCTGTCAAGTTGTTAAGGATCGATCGTCTAAGCGATCGACTCTCAAGCATGGCGCTGGTGATCATCGACGGACGCGAGTTGGTCTTGCCCGAAGGTCGCCGCCTCAACGGCATCGAAGCGGCGCGGCTGGTGGGCATCGAGATACCGCATTACTGCTGGCATCCGGGGCTTTCGGTGGTCGGTAGCTGCCGGATGTGCCTGGTGGAGGTGGGGACGCGCGATCCGAAGACGGGCCGGATCACCATGCAGCCCAAGCTGGTGCCGGCCTGCAACACGCCAGCGGTGGACGGCACAGTGTTTGTGACCAACAGTGAGAAGGTGCGCCAGGCCCGCGCCCGCGTGGAAGAGGGCCTGCTGTTGCGGCACCCCATCGACTGCCCGATCTGCGACAAGGCCGGCGAGTGCCTGTTGCAGGACTATCATTTTTTGCACGGGCAGCCGGAGCGGCGGGCAGACTTGCGTCCGTACACCAGCCGGCGCCGCGATATTGGCGATGTGTCGCTGTTTGTGGACCGTTGCATCATGTGCAGCCGCTGCGTGCGATTTACCCGCGAAATCAGCGGCACCAGCGAACTGATGATCTCCGGCCGCGGCACACACGAGGAAATCGATGTCTTTCCCGGCCGCCCGCTGCACAATAATCTTTCCGGAAACGTAGTGGACCTCTGCCCGGTGGGCGCACTGGCCGACAAGGATTTCCTCTATCGGCAGCGGGTTTGGTTCATGCGTTCGCACCGGGCGGTGTGCACTGGCTGCGCCGTGGGCTGTTCGATATGGATCGACGAGAACCAGGACCGCATCTATCGGCTCAGGCCGCGGCCTAATCCACTGGTCAACAAGTGGTGGATATGCAACGAAGGCCGCTACGGGTATCACTATGTGCACGACCTCCGGCGGCTGGTGCGTCCGTTGCGACGCGATGGCCAGGCTGTGCACGAGTTGGATTGGAATCGCTTGCCCGGCGAATTGCTCGACCGGCTGCGATCGGCCGCGCCATTGGCGGCGGTGGTTTCGCCATTCTTGTCGGTCGAAGAGGCCTACATGCTGTGCAAGCTGATGCGCTCGCTGGACAGCCGCGCGGTGCTGGCCTGCGGCCCGGTCCCCATAGCCGGAGAGGATCAGCACTTTCCCGGCGGCTTCGTGGTGCTTGCTGAAAAATGCCCCAACCGCCGAGGCGTAGAGGCTGTGCTGGCCCACTTCGCCGGCCGAGTAGTGGCCTTCGCAGAACTCTTGCAGCAACTGGCCGAAGGGGCTGTCCGCAGCGTGTGGGTCGCAGGGGGCTATCCAGCACCATGGATCGATCAGCAGCAAGCCCAGCAGTTCGACGGCCTGCAACTATTGATTGTGCAAGATTTGTTTCCGTCGCCGCTTTCAGAGCGGGCGACTTACGTTCTGCCCTCGGCCGCTTTTGCAGAACGGGAAGGATCATACGTCAACCGTAACGACTGGCTGCAAACCTCGACCTGGGCCATCCGGCCTCCGAGCGGCGTGCGGCCCGAAGGACAACTGTACTGGCAGATGCTTGGGCTGCCGGGTTTATACAACTCGCGGACCATACTGGACGAAGTGGCCCGAAACATCGGCTTCTTCTCCGCCGCCACCTGCGAGATTCCCGAAACCGGACTAGACCTGCGCGTCAACCTGCTGGCCGACCAGCACATGGATGTCCAGCGTCAGGCAATGGATATCCAGCGTCAAGCAAATGCTTGACGGAAGCCAGGCAGATAGGCCAATCTTGACGCTGCCTTCCGCGGCAGCCAATTAGTGTTACGCACGGATGCTCCCTGTAGCGACTGTCAGTGCCGGGCATACGACTACGACGTCGTAGGGCCCTTGTATGGAGGCGGTTGTGATGTAAGAGGATGGTCGAAACACTGGCGCAACAGTGGCCTTGCCGCTGGAAGCTGGGGCAGAGCCGAGGGCCACTGCGGCCAGTCACCGGTTAGTACGAC
>Ga0209101_1000687_pt1 | contig 27318 bp, 15 predicted proteins | sample ConPoolayeCmetaG_FD_185481 | JGI IMG/M metagenome (GOLD analysis project Ga0209101, IMG submission 185481) | Hot spring microbial mat communities from California, USA to study Microbial Dark Matter (Phase II) - Cone Pool mat layer C metaG... ...
GGGGTGCGGCGGGGGCCGGGCCGCGGGCGTCACGACCCGGAGGTCTGCGAGATCGCGACGGTGACGATCTTGTGGGGCGGCAGCGCGAGCGTGATGCGGCCGTCACGGTCCACGGGCAGATCGCCGAGCCGGTTGCGATCGAAGTCCACCAGGTGGGCCGCGGCGGCGGCCGGCCGCACCGTCAGTACCTCGGTGAGCGGCTCGCTGCGGGGGTTGAAGAGGCGCAGCTCGAGCGTGTCGCGGTCCGGGGCTCGCCGGAAAGAGGTCAGCACCGCCCGACCGGGGGTCAGCGTGAGTTGTCCGAAGAGCGGTGGCAGCGTGCGCTGCGCGGCCGGAGCCTGATCGCGGGGCAGCACCTGCACGGCGCGGATGCCGCCGGCCATGGCCTGCGCGATCCGGGCCAGGTGGGCGGGGTCGGGCGGGCCGGCCAGGGGCACGATGCGGTAGAGGAACTCGAGAGGGCCGAGGCTCTGACCGCCCTCTTCCCCGTCGGTGAAGATGGTGCGGCGGAAGCCGCGGAACAGCGTTAGCGCGATGGTCCGCTCCGGCACGTCGAGCACGGCGCTTTCGGGTTGGTGGGGGGCGATGATCGCCAGGCCGCGCTGCGCGTCGTGCACGGCGGTCCAGCTCGCCTGCGGTGCGGTCTCGACGGCCAGCTCCTTGTACGTGTGGTTGTCGGGCGGCAGGGCGATCGGCCGGGCGACGACGTCGAAGGCCGAGTCGAACAGGGCGTGGGTGGCCGCCGCGCCCGTGTCGAACAGGGCGCGGACGCGGTGATCGCGGACCTGATTGTCGACCGTGGTGCGGATTTCGACGTGATCGGCACCGGCCCGCAGCGTCACGTCGCTGTCCAGGACCAGCGGCACGCGCCGCCGGCTGCGCTGCATCTTGGTCGGGTCGAACTCGAAGCGCTCCGGCACCTCCAGGCGCGTGGTGACCCGCAGCGTGGCGGCTTGCGCGCCGGCCGCCACGACCGCGACGTCCGCGGCGGCGGCGGTCGAGGTGAAGATCTCGTCGTTGACGGCGACGCCGTGGTACCAGCCGTCGCCGATGTCGGCCCGCTCCTCGAACACGTTGAGCCGGGAGTAGGTCTGACCGGTGCGCTTGTCGAGGAGTGTCAGCGACCCGTCGCATTGCACGGTGACGCGCAGGTGCTGGTTTTCGAGCGTGCGGGCATTGACCAGCAGCCGGCCGGCGGGGTGGCGGGTGACGGCCGCCTCGGGCTTGACGAGCAGCGTCGTGTAGCCGAGGGCCGGAATGCGGAGCGGGGCCGTGATGTGGACCACGATGCACTCCTGTCCGACGGGCACCTTGCCGCGCGGGCGATGGAAGCGGCGGCGCTGCGGCTCCCAGCGGACGTAGTCGTAAGGAACCTCGCGGCCGTCGGCGTCGTAGAGCCGGAAGCCGACTTTCCATTCGTACTTGAAGAATTCGCCGAACAGGCTGGGGGTCTTGTGGTCGAACCACAGTTCGAGGTCGACCGGGCCGGCGAGGTCGGCCTGGGTCGGGTTGAAGACGACCAGGGCGAACTGCTCACCCTCCAGGTCGGGTAGTTGCACACGCTGCGCCACCGCGCGGAGGGCGGCGTCGATCACCTTGCTGTTGATGAGCCGGGCCTGATCGAAACGGTACTCCATGTCCTTGTGGACCTGGTCCGGGCTGCACCCGCAGATCGAGTCGTGGGCGTGGTTCTGGAGGAGGTAGCGCCAGGCGATGCGCAGGTAACTGTGGGGATAGGCGCGTCCGGTGAGCTGCGCCGCGAGGTGGCTGAACGGCTCGGCCCACTGGCACAGCTCGGCCTCGCGGCGGCGGTTGTCCTGCTTGAGGCGGATGCGGCTGCTGTACACGCCGGGGATGACCCAGGTGCCGTCCCAATGCAGCCGGCCGGGGTGCCGCTGCTCGCCGACGAACCGCCGCGCGATCCGGTCGCGGGCGGCGACCAGCGCCGCGGAGTATTCGTCGAGCCCGGTGAAGCGCACCTCGATTTCGGACTGGAGCTCGTGGAACGCGGCGAGCATGTCGGGGGTGCGCGGCTCGATGGTCATGTGGTCGCCGCCGTCGAACAGCAGCACGGCGCTGTCCACGCCGACGCGGTCGCGCTGCATGCGGACGTAGTCGGCGAGGCGGGCGGCGACCGCGGCGGGCTCGAATTGGGCGTCCGCCTGCCAGGCCCCGCGGACCTGGGCCCCGTAGTCGAAGTAGCCCTCGCGCGGACCGAAGCGGTGCGCGACGACCTCGCTGCCGTCGGGCGCCTGCCAGCGGTACGCCCCGCCGTGCGTGTCCTCGTTGCCGCCGCGGAAGGTGTAGGCCGTCTCGATGCCAAAGCCGCGGAAGATCTGCGGGAGCTGCGACACGTGGCCGAACAGGTCGCAGACGAAGCCCGCGCGCGACAGGTGGCCGAGCTCGCGGGCGACGCGGAAGCCCTCCTCGAGGTTGCGGATCAGCGACTCCGGCCCGACGATGAACTCGTCCGGCAGCGTGTACCACGGCCCGAGCCGCAGGCGGCCGGCGGCCGCGAGCCGCCGGGTTTGCTCGCGGCGTTCCGGGCGGATCTCGAGGTAGTCCTCGATCGGGATGACCTGGCCGTCCATCTGGAAGCAGGCGAAGCGCGGGTCGCGCTCGAGCGTGTCGTACACCTCGTCGAGGACCTCGACCAGGTAGTAGCGGAACCCCTGAAACGGTTCGTACCACTCGCGATCCCAATGCGTGCTGGCCACGTAGTAGGCCGTGATCGGACGCGAATTCATCGCCTTCCTTCCAGTCGTGAACGGGCGCCCGGCCGGCGGGGCACAGGAAGCCCGATCGACCGCGCGCCGGACCTGGAGTGTAGCGGGTCGGCGGCGGCGCGGCGATGCGGCTTTGCTAGCGCAAAGTCCGGCGGCGCGGCGGGCGCGATCCGGCGGAGGGCGGGAGAAGCGCCGCCGGCGGCGCGGCGCCGCTTGCCCGGCCGGACGGCGCCTCGATATGCTGCGACCCAACGACCAGAAGGTTGTTTGTGGCCGCGGCCCGGCGCGGAGGCCGCGGACCGCGGCGCGCGGCCCGACCGCCGTTGGGCGGGACGGGGCGGCGGCCGCGAGCAGAGCGAGCCGCCATGCACGCACTTCACGCCGTCGATTACGCGATTCTGGCAGTGTATTTCGGTCTGAGCCTGGTGGTCGGGCTGTTGATGACGCGGCGGGCGTCGGCGAGCCTGGACCACTACTTCCTCGGGGGGCGGCGGCTGCCGTGGTGGCTGCTGGGCATCGCGGGCATGACCGGCTGGTTCGATCTCACGGGGACGATGATCATCACGTCGTTCCTGTTCATGCTCGGGCCGCGGGGGCTGTTCATCGAGTTCCGGGGCGGGGCGGTGCTGATTCTCGCGTTCATGCTGGTCTACGCGGGTAAGTGGCACCGGCGGAGCGGCTGCATGACCGGCGCCGAGTGGATGCGCTACCGCTTCGGCGACGGGCCGGAGGCCAACGCGGTGCGCGTGCTGACCGCGGCGGTCGGCCTGATCTGGACCGTCGGGGCGCTGGGGTATCTGATCCGGGGCACGACGCTGTTCATGGCGATGATGTTTCCGCTGGACCCGTTGTGGACCACGCTGGCCATCCTGGTCATCTCGGCCGTCTACACCGTGGCGGCGGGCTTCTATGGGGTCGTCCTGACGGACCTGCTCCAGGGACTCATTATCGTGACGTCCTGCGTCGTCGTGTCGGTGATGGCGTGGCTGCACGTGCCCGATGCCGCGGCGCTGGGGGCGGTCGCGGAGCGGGTCACCGGGAACAGCCAGTGGCTCTCCTCCGTGCCCCACTGGCGCACGAGCATGCCGCCGGGCTACGAGCAGTACAGTTTCCTCTTCATGTTCGCGGCGTTCTATCTGCTGCGGAACGTGCTGGGCGGCATGGGCGCGGGCGGCGAGCCGCGGTACTTCGGTGCGCGCAGCGACCGGGAGTGCGGCCTCCAGAGCCTGCTTCAGGGCGTCACGGTCGCCTTCCGCTGGCCGCTGATGATGGCCTTCGCGGTCCTGGGCGTGTACCTCGTCGTGGATTTGTTCCCGGACCAGGCGCTCGTCGCCCAGGCCGTCGAGCTCATCCGCGCGGCGCTGCCCGACGTGAAGCCGGAGGAGTGGGCCGCGCGGATGAACGATCTGGCCCATCACCCGGAGCGCTACGGCGCGCTGGCCGCGCAGTTGCAGGCGCGGCTGGGACCCGGGTGGGCCGACCGCGTGCTGATGCTGGGCTACCACGGCACGGTGAACCCCGAGCAGATTCTGCCGGCGGTGATGCTGAACCGGCTCCCGCTGGGGCTGAAGGGCTTCCTGCTGGTCGCGATGTTCGCCGCCCTGATGTCCACCTTCACCGGCACCGTGAACGGGGCCAGCGCGCTGTTCGTCAAGGACATCTATCAGAACCTGCTCCGCCCGGCGGCCGGCCGGCGCGAGCTGCTCGTCGTGTCGTACTGCGCGACGATCGGCGTGGTCGTGGGCGGGTTCCTGATGGGGGTCGCGGCCGAGAACATCAACGACATCTGGAGCTGGCTGATCATGGGGCTGGGCTCGGGCGGGCTGGCCGGCATCCTGCGGCTGTACTGGTGGCGCTGCAACGCGTGGGGCATGGTGGCGGGGACGATCGTCGGCGGGCTGGGCGCGGTGCTCCAGCGCGCGTTCCTGCCGCACATGCTCCAATGGGATCGACACACGCCGGCGACCCAGGCCTGGCTGAGCGCGCACCTGCCGGCGTGGCTGGTCCGCGCCCTGCACATGCCGGGCGAATGGCAGGCGTTCCTCGTCATCGGCTGGTCGTCGCTGGCCGGACTCGTCGTCGTCTCGTGGCTCACGCCGCCGACCGATCGCGCCGTGCTGGAGCACTTCTACCGCACCACGCGGCCCTTCGGCTGGTGGGGACCGATCCGGGCGCACGTCGAGCCCGCGCTGCGCGCCCGCATCGACCGCGAGAACCGCCGCGACATCGCCGCCATCCCGTTCGCGCTGCTGGCGCAGATCACGCTCTTCCTCCTGCCGATGCAGCTCGTCATCAAGGAGTACGGCTCATTCCTCCGCACGCTGCCGCTGTTCCTGCTGGGCTGCGCCGGACTCTACTGGTTCTGGTACCGCCATCTGGGAGCCATCGACGCCCCCGAACTCGACGCCCGGCCCGCCCGGGAGCCGGCCGCCGCGATAGACTGACCGCCGCGACGCGGGCGGGACCGGGCTTGCGCCCCCCGGGCCGCTCACACGCGCTACGCAGGAGTGCCATGCGTACACGGCAGGTTCTGGACGGGCTGTGGGAATTCCTACCGCGCAGCGCAGCGCCGGACGCCGCGCCGACGCCGGCCGACATTCCACAGGCGGGCTACGCGGCCGAGCGTATCCGTGTGCCGGGCTACTGGCGCACGTTCCCGCCCGACGTGGGCGGCGACTGGGGCGCCTACGACCACTACCGCTACCCGCCCGAGTGGCAGGCCGCGCCGGCGGCCTGGTATCGGCTCGTCTTCCGTCCAGCCGTGCCGCTTACTGACCCGCCCGGTCGCATCCGCCTGGGGTTCGACGCCGTGGCGGGGTTCAGCACGGTCTTCCTGAACGGGCGGCGGCTCGGCGAGAACGCGGACAGCTTCCTGCCCTTCGACTTCGACGTGACCGACGTGTTGCGGCCGGCCGCGGACAACGAGCTGGCCGTTCACGTGGCCCCGCCGCGGACGCGGGCCGGTCTGTGGCTTCAGCCCTGTGGGTCGTGGGTCGGCTGGCACATGCGCGGCATCTGGCAGTCGGTGTGGCTCGAGACCGTGCCGGTGCCCGCCATCGCCGACGTGTTCGTGCAGCCGTCGGTCCGACGGCAACGGCTGGTGGTGGACGTAACGCTCGATGCGGCCGGCCGCGCGGCCGACGCGACCGTGCGGGTCGCGATCGTCGAGGGCGAGCGGGAGGTCCTCGATCTGGGGGCGCGGCGCGCGGTGGTCGCCGCGCGCGGGCCGGGGTCGGCCGGCGCGGGCGACCGCGGCCCGGCCGAAGCGGGGGCGGCGGAGTCCGCCGCTGAAGGCGGGGCGGTCGTGCGGTTCGCGCGGGCCTGGCCGGAGGCGCGCTGCTGGTCGCCGGAGGATCCGCACCTGTACCACGCGCGGGTGGAACTGGCGGTGGACGGCCGCGTCGTGGACACGCGCGGCGTGCGGTTCGGCTTCCGCGAGTTCTGGATCGAGGGGACGCGGTTCCTGCTGAACGGCCGGCCGCTGCGGCTGTTCGGCGACTCGTGGCATTACATGGGCGTCGTGCAGCAGAACCCGGCCTACGCGCGGACGTGGTTCAGCTTCGCGCGGCAGGTCGGCGTGAACGCCATCCGCACGCACGCGATGCCGTACCCGCCGTGCTACTTCGACGTGGCCGACGAAATGGGGATGTTGCTGATCGACGAGACGGCGATCTACGGCTCGGCCGGGACGCTCGCCTTTGACGCGCCGGAGTTCTGGGAGGCCTGCCGCGACCACGTGCGGCGGCTCGTGCGGCGCGACCGCAACCACCCGTCGGTCATCTTCTGGAGCGCGGTAAACGAGACCGTCTGGAAAGGCGGCGAGCGCATTTTCCCGGGCCTCGTGTCGCTCATGGAGACCGCCCGGGCGCTCGACCCGACCCGCTTCGTGAGCTTCGACGAGAACGACTGCCACGTCGGCGGAGCGGCCGTCACGCACGCGGGGCACTACGGCACTCCGCAGCACTGGGAACGCTCGTGGCGCCGCGACCGGCCGCTGACCGTGCACGAGTTCTCCGCCCTCTACCACGGCGGCCCGGAAAACTGCTCCGGCTGGGGCGATGAGGCGGTTTACGCCGACTTCGATGCGCGGCTGCGCGCCACCGGCGAGGACGCGGCCGACATGTTCTTCCGACTGCGGGCGCTCGGAGCCGCCAGCATCACGCCGTGGAATCTGAACTGGTACTGCCTGACGCCGGGGCCGCCCGAACCGGTGGAGCCGGTGCCGCCCGAGGCGACGGCGGGCGGGCCGACGTTCGACCGCATCGGCCCCGACTCGCTGACGTTCAACTACGGCTACCGGCCGGACGCACCGCCGTGGGTGCCCAACGCCGCGCTGGCGCCGCTCGCCCGCTGCTACGTCCGGCGGCAGGTGTACCTGCCGCACCGGCCGCGGCAGGGCTTCGCCGGTCAGATGCTGCGCGTGCGCGGGCATCTGTGGAACGACACCGATGCACCGCTGACCGGCGCGGCGACGCTGCGACTGGAACCGGCCGGGTCCGCTGCGGGCGACACGCCGCGTACGCAGCCGGTATGCGATGCAGCCGTCGCGCAGCCGGTTCGGCTGCCGCCGCAGTCGGGTACGCTGCTGGAACTGGCGCTGCCGCTGCCGCCGGTCTCGGCGGCCGAGACCCGCCAATGCGAGTTGCGGATCTGCGACGACACGGGGCGGGAGGTCTGCGCGGAGCGCTGGACGCTGCACATTCATCCGGCCGGCGGTGCGCCGCGCGACGCCGCGCGGCCGGCGTATGTCTGGAGCGCCGCCGGAGTAGCCTCGGTGCTGGTCGCCGCGGGGCTGACACCGGTTGCGGATGCGGAGCTGGCGCGCGTCTGGGCGCGGCCGGACGCGACAGTGGTTCTCGCCGGGCCGGACGGCGGGCGGACGCTGGCGGCGTGGGTGGCACGGCCGGAGGTGGACGCGTGGCTGCGGGCCGGGGGGCGGCTGGTGGTCCTGCCGGGTGGCGTGGCGGACGATGCCTGCACACGGCTGGCGCCGATCCGGCGGCCGTTCGATCGGGCCTTTCCGCGTGTCGCGTCCGGGGGCGGTGCGGTCCTGATCGACGGGCTGACGGCGGATCATTTCCGCGACTGGGGCGACGACGGCGTCGTGGCGCGGGAGGTGTACGAGCGACCGACGACCGGGCCGGCGCTGGCCCCGCTGGATGTCGGTGATGCCGCCGCGGGGCTGCTGTACTCGCCGCTGGTGCTGGTCGGACACGGGCGCGGCTGCGTGGCGGTGGTCGGCTTCGACCTGGCGGCGCGGGTGGCCGACACGCCCGCCGCGGCGTTGCTGCTGGAGCGGCTCGTGTCGGGCGATGTCGGGTTTCCCGTGGCGGAGGCGGACGGGGCGGTCGCGGTGCTCGGGTCCGACGCGTTTCGGCAGGCGCCGCTTTGGGAGGCGGTCGGCGTGCCGCGCGCGGCGGAGGACGACCCGGTGCGGGTGATGGTGTGCGACGGGTCGTCGGCGGAAACGCTCAGTGACGCCCGGCTGACGCCCGACCGGATCGCGGCGCTGCTCGACGCGGGCGGCACGCTGCTCGTGGCGGGACTGACGCCGGAAACGGCGCCGGGCTGGGCGGCGCGGCTGGGGCTGCGGCTGGGGGTCCGCGCGGATGAGCGGTACAACGTAGCGCGGTGCGTGGCCGCGGACGGGCGCACTGATTCGCCGCTGCTGGCGGGGCTCAACAATCACGACCTCTGTTGGGTCAACCGGGACGAGAAACAGCCGATCGTGCGCTGGACGCTCGCGCCGGACTTCGGCGACCCCGCTGCGCGCGTGCTGGTGCAGAGCGTCGCGCCCCGCTGGGAGGACTACCAGACCGCGCACGAGCAGCACAAGGTCGCGCTCATGCTCCGCCGCATCCGCGCGTTCGACGGCCCCCGGGCGGCGGTCGTCGAAATTCTCCGCGGCCGCGGCCGCATCGTCCTGTGCCAGCTCGAGCTCGCCGCCGCGCGGGGCTCGTTCCGTCCGCGGGCCGAGCGCATCTTGTCGCGCTGGCTGGACGCCTGCGGCGCGGCCCGGCGGCCCGCCGTGAGTCCGCTGGTGCCGCGGGCCGCCGCGGCCTTGCGGCCGGACGGTTACATCGTCGAGTGGCTCGTGCTGGGACCGTTCGATCCGGAAAGCGCGGCAGCGCCCGCCGACGCGCACCCGCTGGACTATGCGTACGTGGACGAGGCGGCGCTGCGGCCGCGCGCGGGGGTGAGCGTCGCCGGGCGCGCCTGGCGGCGCGTCGCGTCGGCGCTGCCGCATGTCGATCTGACCGCGGCGCTGGGGCCGCTGCCGCCGCGCGACCGCGTGGCCTATGCGGCGGTGCACGTGCATGCGGCCCAGGACCGCTCCGTGCTGCTGGACGCGCCGGACCTGGTGACGCTTCTGCTGGGCTCGGACGGCGGGAGCAAGGTCTGGCTCAACGGCGCGCCGCTCGGCCGGTTCGACTTCGTGCGGGAGCTGGTGCTCGACAACGACCGCGTACCCGGCGTGCCGCTGCGCCGCGGCTGGAATACGCTGCTGATCAAGCTGCACAACCCGTCCGGCGCGTGGCGCTTCGCGGCGCGCTTCCTGAGCGCCGCGGGCGAGCCGGTGGGTGAGCTGCGCTGTCAGGCCGAACCCCCCGATGCGCCGGATTCCGGCCAGGCGCCGTTGGGGCTGGATTCCGCCGCCGGGCCCTTGCCGAGTGCCAACCGCCGTGACGATGCCCCAGACGCTTGATCTGACCGGCCGGTGGGAACTGGCCGGCTTCGACGGCTACGGCCAGATGCTCACCGACACGAGCCTGCCGGCCGCGTGGCCGAACCTCCGATGGATCGACGCGGAGGTGCCGGGTTCGGTGTACCGCGACTTGATGCGAGCCGGCTGGCTGCCCGACCTGTACGCCGCCTGCAACACGTTGGCCGCGCGCTGGGTCGAGGACGACTACTGGTTCTACCGCCGGTGTTTCGATCTGCCCGAGCCGCCCACCGGCCAGCGGGCGTACCTCGTGCTCGACGGTCTGGATCTCGACGCCGTCGTCTATCTCAACGGCGCGGTTGTCGGCACGCACCACAACGCGTTCCGTCCCCTGCGGATCGAGGTCACCAACCGCCTCCGGCCGCGCGCCAACGAACTGATGGTGCGGCTCAACAGCGGCAAGCTGCTCGCGGCGGACCGGCGGGGCGGGGATTACAACCTGGAACTGACGGCCGCGGCTACGAAGCGCGCGTGGCTGCGCAAGCCGCAGTACGGCTGCCGCTGGGACTGGTCGCCGCGGCTGATGAACGTGGGGCTGGGCGGCGGCGTGCGGCTGGAGCTGTGCGGGGCGGCGCGGCTCGATGCGGTCGTGGTGACGCCGGAACTGAGCGCCGACCGGTCTCGCGGCGCGTTCCACGTCCGGGCCGTCGTGGAGAACCTGACTGGTCGCGACGTCGCGCTCACGCTCCGCGTGCGTTGCCACGACGGCGGGCCGGAGGTCGTGACCACAAGCCGGCGGCCGCCGGGGGCGGGCGAGTTGCGGGCCGTTCTGTCGATCGAGCAGCCGCGGCTCTGGTGGCCGCGCGGCCACGGCGCGCCGCATCTGTACGAGCTGGAGATCGAACTGCTGGCGGAGGGCACGCCCGTGGCGGTCGCGCGGCGGACCAGCGGCCTGCGGCGCGTCGCGCTGCGGCAGCCGCCGGCGGCGGACGGCGGGACGCTGCTGCACCTGGTCGTCAACGACGAGCCGGTGTTCTGCAAGGGCGCGAACTGGGTGCCGGCGGACCTCCTGTATCCCACCGTGACGGCCGCCGACTACGAACAGCTCGTGGCGCTAGCGGTCGAGTGCGGCTGCAACCTGCTGCGCGTCTGGGGCGGGGGGCACTATGCCACGCCGGAATTCCTGTCGGCCTGCGACCGCGCCGGCCTGCTGGTCTGGCACGACCTGATGTTCGCCTGCTCGAAGTACCCGGGCGACGATCCGGCGTTCGCGGCCGAGGTTGAGGCCGAGGTCCGGCACCAGGTGCGGGCGCTGGCCCATCATCCCAGTCTCGCGGTCTGGTGCGGCAACAACGAGGTCGAGCTCGGCATCCACGACGGCTGGATCACGTCGTACGACCCGGCGACGCGGCCGTGCCACGACCTTTTCCACCGCCGGCTGGCCGAGCTGATTCAGGCGGAGGACGGCTCGCGGCCGTACTGGCCGACCTCGCCCTGGTCGCCGGACGGGCGCCCGCCGAACGACCCCGCGAGCGGCGACCAGCACCCGTGGACGGTCTCGCTGGGCGCGGCGAAGGGCGATTACTGGCAGTACCGCACGGATGCGAGCCGGTTCCCGAACGAGGGCGGCCTGCTCGGCCCCAGCACGCCCAAGACGCTGCGCGCCATCCTGCCCGAGTCGGAGCGCCGCGTCGGCAGCCGCATTTGGCTGCATCACGACAACTCGCAGAACACCTGGCGCGGGGAGCCGCTGCTCGACCATCTGCTGCGGCTGAACCTCGGTGTCCGGCCGGCAGCACTGAGCTTCGACGAATACGTGCACTACGCCGCCGTTCTGCACGGCGAGGCGCTGGAGACCGCGATCGACAACTGGCGGCGGCGCAAGTGGAGCAGCGCGGCGGCCGTGTTCTGGATGTTCAACGACACCTGGCCGGCGACCACGAGCTGGACACCGATCGATTACTACCGGCGGCGCAAGCCGGCGTTCTGGTACGTGAAGCGGGCCTTCGCCGATCGGCGGGCGATCGCGGTGGAGCTGGAGCGGGAACTCGCGGTGTTCGTCGTGAACGACTTGCGCACGCCCCAGCGGGGGTCCCTGCGTTGGGGCCTGTTCGCGCTGGCGGGCGGCCGGCCGGTGGATGAGACGGTGAGCGTCGAGTGCCCGCCGAACGCGGCGGTTCTGGCAGCGCGCCTGCCGCTGGCGGAGTGGGATCAGCGCGGCCCGGCCACGCACGGCGCGTTCGCGCTGCTGACCGACGAGCACGGCGCGCTGCTCAGTACGCAACGGCTGTTTCGCCGTCGGTTCGGCGCGCTGGCCTGGACGCCGGCGGACGTGCGCGTCGAGCGGCTGCGCGGACAGGGCCCTGGCGGGGCGGAGGGCGCGGACTTGTTGCGCCTGACGTGCGCGACGTTCGCCTGGGCCGTGGCGCTGGATGTGGACGGCGAGCGGCCGCTGGCGGACAACTGGTTCGACTTGCTGCCGGGCGTGCCTTACACGGTCCCTTGGTCGGCCGACTGGCCGACGCCGACGCCGCGGGCGGCGAATCCGCCGGCGGAGCTGCTCAGTCGCATGTAGCGTCCGGCGCCGCCGCGCGGGCTCCACCGTCGCCCGCCGCCCCCGCGCGCTGCGGACCCGTCCTGGGGGACGGGTGCACTGGCGGACGACGCCCCAGCGGCCGCGCCGGGCGCGGCAGACGAGACACGGCGGACGCCCGGCGGGCGGTCACGGCCCGGTGAAGAGGCGCTGGAACGCGGCGCAGTCGCGCAGGTCGACGTCGCCATCGCTGTCGGCGAGGTCGCTCCGGGTGAACCACTCGGCCGGCACGCCGCCGGGCGGCGTCGTGACGCCGGGCCCGGCGAGACACCGCGCGAAAGCCTCGAGGTCGCGCCCGTCCACGTCGCCGTCGCGGTCGAGATCGCCCGGACGGTCGGCGAGGCCGAACAGCACCGCCGTGTCCGTCCGGAGGTTGGCGACGGGCAGCAGCAGCCTTCCGTCGGCCGTCGTGTTGCGCAGTTCCTCGGTCGTCCAGGTGCCCGCGTAGGTGTCGAACCAGCGGACGCGGTACGTGGCGGCGGGCGGCAGTCCGGGGACCGTCACGGTGGCGGTGATCGGCGTGATGGGGACGCCGTCCACGACGTTGCGCCAGGTGTGCTGCCGGTTCTGAATCCACAGGTGGCCGCGGCGGCTTTGGGTACTGACCTGCCCGACCACCCGCAGACCCGACGGGGCTGTAGCCTGCGCGTCGACGCACGCCCCGCCGCCGGGGTCCGCGGCCGCGACGAAGGTGCGGAAGGGGCGGTACACGTGGTACAGGGGGCCGTGCGTGCCGGTCAGGCCGCGGATGTTGTCCGTCCACCAGTACAGCTCGTAGAGGACGGCGGCGTCCAGTTGGGCCCAGGTGAAGTTGTGCAGCCAGATGCCTTGCGTGTCGTTGTCGAGGGCGGGGTTCTCGCCGCCCCAGCCCTCCGGGCCGGCGAACCCCGTCTCGCCGCGGACGATCGGCTTGTTGACGCCCAGCGCGGCCAGCTCGCGGGCCAAGGACAGATGGGCGAGCGCGGCGTCGTTGCTCTCGGGGGTGCCGTACGGCACGTAGGCGTGCACGTCGGCCGGGCAGACGGTGGGGTACGCGGGGTTGTTCCAGAACACCGTGGGGAAGGTCGCCCAGAACGAGGTCGAGGCCATGTGCTGGTGCGGGTCGTTGGCCGCCATCCAGGCCGCCAGCCGCTCGGCGTGGTCGTACGCGAAGGTGCTGAAGGGGTTCTGCTCGTTGGCGAGTTCCCAGGAGTGCACGCTCCGCTCGGCCGCCCAGCGGGCGGTCAGGTACCGCCACCAGTACTGCTGAAGGCGGTTGGACGGGTGGCCCGGGGGGGCGTCGAAGTTGGCGTCGTCGCTGTTGCGCTCCGGGAAGCCCGCGGACCCGAGCCGGGTGAGGGTGTGATCCTGTTTCTCGGTGATCACGAGGCGGTAGTAGTGGCCCGCGAGGCTTGACTGCCGGAGGACGTAGTCGTACTGGAACGACGCCAGCGGGTCGAAGTACAGATGGTAGTTGGCGTTGGGGCGGCGCAGGATTTCGGGGCCGAGCCGGCCGTCGGGCCGCACCTCGCGCAGCGAAATCTCGTCGATGAACGCGGCGCCGCCGGTCGTGTTCTCCAGCATGATGCTCAGATACCCCAGGAAGTTGCCGTCGGCGACGAAGCCGCCCTCGTACACGCACCAGCCGTGCGAGCCGCTCACGTGCGGCAGCAGCGCCGCGTACTGCGGCAGAAAATCCGGCGGGTCGGGCCAGCCGGTGCGCTTGACCGTCAGGCCGTAGGGGTAGCCCGCGCGGGCCGGACCGGCCACGCCGATCAACTTCGCGCGGACCCGCAGGCGATAAGGCCGGCCGGGTTCGAGCGCGCGATCACCGCCCTGGAAGCCGGCGAACATGAGCGGGTTGGTCGCGTCCAGGCGGGTAGTGAAATGCCCGTCGCCGTACGCCTGCGAGGCTGACAGCCCGGTGGCGGGGACGTTGCCCTCGTAGCTCAGGGTCCCCGAGCTCCACGGAATCCACGCTGCGCCATAAATGTTGGCGCCGCTGAGCCATAGACGGAAGAAGTCGGCCGAGTCCGAGCCGATCAGGGCGATCTTCTCGTCCACGTCGCGCAGGATCTCGCCGCCGAAGCCGCTGCCGTGGCCCACACCGGCGAAGTGCGTCCCGTCGTCGAAGCGGAAGTAGCGGCGGTCCAGCGGATTGACGCGCACGAAGCCGTGGTTGTTGGGGCGGCTGGGCGGGGTGACGACGAACGAAGTCGGAGCGGTGACGGCCGTTCCGCCCGCGTCCGTGGCGCGCAAGCGGACCTGCCACGGCCCCAGCCGCGGCGGCGCGAAGCGCACCATCCAGATTTGCGCGCCGCTGGGGTAGATCCATTCGCGCCCGTCGCGGCGCTGGTGCGTATAGCCGCGGTAGTAGAAGGCCGGTTGTGTCAGGACGGTGGCGAAGCCGTCGTCGCTGAAGTCGGCCTCGACGGTGATGCCGATGCCCGCGGGCACGCCCGGCGGCGGGGCCGGGTCGAAGGGAAAGTCGAACGTCGTCGCGCGAGAGTTCTGCACGTCGAAGGTGATCGTGAGCGGTTCCCAGCGTTCTACCGTCGCGGGGTGCGCAACGTTGGCGATCGCCAGAGCGCCCGGCGGGTGGTACCAGACGACGCGCTCCGCGAGCGTCATCCGCCCGGCGGCCGAGAAGGCGTTGACGAGCAGGCGGTTGCGGCCCGGGTGCAGCGGCACCGTGGCGGCGAACGCCGGCAGCCCGGCCGCGGTGCCCGCCTCTCCGCGGTCGGTGGACCAGCGCACCTGCGCTGCGCCGGCGGCGGTGCCGCTGAGGGCGATCGTCGTGGTCGTCGCGACCGCGCCGTCCGCGGGTGCGGCGATGTTCAGCGTGGGGTAGTTCGGATCGGAGACGCTGACCGTCGTGGTCGCCAGCGCGACAGCGTCCCGATCGTCCTGGGCGTAGGCCCGCACGGTGTACGCGCCCGGCGCGACGTAAGTGTACGTGCCGGCGGCGTCGAGGGCGTGCCCGCCGTCGCCGAAGTCCCAGTAGATGTGCTCGATCGCGCCGTCCGGGTCGTCACCCAGGAGGGCGTATTGCACCGTCGCGGGCAAGGTGCTGCTTTGGGCCGGCGTGACCACGGCGGTAATCTGCGGCGGCAGATTCGTGCCGTCGTCGGGGAGCAGCAGGGCGTCGTCCACGTAAAACTCGATGTTCGAGGCGGGGTGCGAGAACTTACCGAACTCGAACCGCGCCAGGTTATCGAGCGCGGTGAAGCGCAGCGCGACCTTGATCCACTGGTTGGTTGGATGGGTGCTCGCCAGAAGCTCAACGCCGTCGAGGAAGGTCCAGTTGCCCGCGGTCACGCCGATGCCGATGTAGCCCCAGTCGACGATGTCGGTCCGCACGATGTACACCCACACGGTGGCGCGGTAGGCCTGCCCCGGCTGGACGGGCACCACCTGGCGGATGCGCCCGCCCAGCCCGGGCGGGCCGCTCAGCCGGCAGGCGTAGGAGCCGCCGTGCACCGGCGCGGTCACGATGGTCGCGCCCTCGGGCTCCGACCAGCCCGCCAGCGTCCCCGTCTCGAAGCCGCCGTTGACGAACAGATTCTGGGCACCGGCTGTCGCGGCGAGCGGCAGCACCGCCGCCAGCACAATCCTGGAGCGCGAACCCATAAAACCTCCCAGCGCGGCGCTTGGCGCTTCCACTCCGGGGGAAGGGCCCCCGGCGTTCCGACCTCCGTCCGCCGCTCCCAGCAGCGGTCGCGCGGCGCAACCGCGGTGCGCGATCCATCTCCGGCGACGAAGATGCGCCGCTGTTCGGACCCGCGGCCGCACGTCGGCATCTTGCGCTGCATCCCGGTGGCGTCAAGAAAAATGTGCGCGGCGCGAAGGCGGGCTGCGGACGGAACGCGGCGCGCGCACGGGGCGCGGCCCGTGGACGAAACGCAGCCCGCGGACGAAACGCGGCCTGCGGATCGAACCCGGGCCCCCGATGGAACGCGGCCCGCGGACCACTCCCCGCCGGGACGCGTACGCCGCCGCGGCCGCTCGCGGAGCGACGTGCGGCCGTCGCCGTCGGGCGCTGGTCACTGCCGCGCGAAGGTCAGCAAAAGCGCCGCATTGCCGGTGGGAACCACGGCCGCGATATCAATCTGGTAGGAGGCCACGTCGGCGGTGCCGCCGCCGCGCAGCGCGACCTGGCTGACGAAGATCTGCCGCGGCAATCTCACCGTGTAGGTGCCATCGGCCGAGAGGGTGCCCATGTTCGCCGCGCGCACGCGGTACGACAAGGAGTTGTTCTCACCCCAGCCGGCGATGGCCGCGGGCCAGGTGGCGGCGGCGTCGATGTCGGCGTTCAGTTGTGCGCCGTCCGTGCGGTTGAAGAAGATGTCGAAGGCGTAATCCGTGCCGGTGAGCGGCGCGCCGGTCTCGTCCGGCGGCGGGCGGAAGACCAGCACCAGATCCCGGGTCGCGTCGAATCGCAGCGGCGCCCAGGGGCAGCCATTGGCCGTCGGGTGCGTCACGTCGAACGTGCTGAGCGCGTCGGGCGCGCCGTACCGCACCAGCGCGGGGATGTTCTTGAAGACGTAGTTGATCATCCGGGCCACCTCGACGGTGGAGCCGTCGTCGAACGTGACGCGGAGCGTGAAGGTATCACCTGCGTTCATCACGGCCAGCGGCACGACGAAGGCCTCGAAGCGGCCTGCGGAGCGTTGCAACGCGTAGCCGGAGTCGCGCCAGCGTTCAAAGCGACCCAGCAACTGCGCTTGGGGCAGGTAGGCCGGGCCGGGGGTTTCGAGCAGGTTCGCGGCCGCGATGGCCCGCCTGGCTCCCGGCTCGCTCAGCACTTCGAAGGTGATGACCGTGTGCGTGGCCAACGCTTCGGCGATCTGGGCGGCGGTTCCGAAGTAGAACACCGGGGCCAGTTGCGCGTGCACTTTCAGGTTCATGAAAAAGTTCACGCGGATGTCGGCCGGCACTCCGCTCCACTCGTCACCCTTGTCCAGATCGTCCAGCAGCCCGTCGCCGTCGTCGTCGGCGTCGAAGAGATCGATCAGGCCGTCGCGGTCGATGTCCGCATGTCCGGTGGCGCGCCGCTCAGCGGCCTGGGCCGTGGTCCCTTTCCCCAGACACCCGGTGCCCAGCGGCACGCCGTCCTCGCGTAGCCGCGCGCTGACGCTCGGGTCCGCCAGCGCAGCCGCGTCGCCGTCCGGACCCGGTGTGATCGGCTGCGCGTCGGGATTCGCGGGCAGGTTGATCGTGCCCAGGTCGACGTCGCGCTGCAGATCCAGGCCGGTGACACCCTGTTGACCGGTCGTCTTCAGGACGACCGGGCCCACGGCGCGGCCGTCGGGCCCCAGGATCGTCACGACGAAGGTGTTGCCCACCTCGTCCGGGGGGATGGGCAGCTCGAAGTCGCCGTCTGTGTCGGTCTGCGTGCGGTACAGCTTTCCGGTCTGGTCGCTCTGTGCGACGACGGTGTACGGATGTTCGGCGTCATCGGTCGCCTGAAGACGGGCGCGCGGCTTGGTAGACTGTGCGGGGTTCAAGCGTCCGCGGAGCGCGACCGGGCCGGCGGTTGTCGCCCCACCGGAGGTGCCGATTTGGGGGTCCGCCGGGGTGCTGGTGGTGTTTGTGGTGCCTGTTCCGGGGCCCGTCGGGACGCGGGGTGCCGGGCAGCCCGCGGGCAGGAGCGTTACGGCCACAAGCAGCGTGGCCCAGCTTGCTCGCCTCATGATGGATTCCCTTTCTGAGAATAGGTCGGCGCGGTTCGCGCGGACAGGCCGGCGTCGCCCAACGCGACACGCTTTTGAACGCCACGTGCGGAAGCATCGGCTGCGCCGCCGGGGGGCATGAATGGGGACGGTCGGCCGTTCCCGCGTGTCACGCCGACTCCGAACGCACTTTCGCTCGTCGCCGCCTGGGAAGCGAGTGGCGCTTGCGGCCGGGAAAAACTGGACCTGCCGCTGCATCATGCGGTTTTTCGGGACCTCTGTCCTCCGCACAGGGGACAGGCTGGCGAAGCAATCGGCGCGGGGGCCGTCCCTGCCACCGCCCGTCCGGTGTCGGCTGCGCAGGGGATAGGGGACGGCGGTGCAAGCTGTGCGTTCATGGGATCCCGCAACCTCCACCCATCGCGGCCGGACGGGCGTGGCAGCGACCGCGCGCCGCGGATCCGGACGTGCAGCGCGGCGACCTGCGCGCCCGCCGGCCCGCTAGGCGTGGCAGGCCGGCCGGAGGCTCGACGGCGGAGTCTCCGGCAGCAGCGGCAAGCCGTGCTTGTTGCGGACGTAACGGTCGATCGCCGCGGCCGCCTTCTTGCCGTCACCCATGGCGAGAATGACGGTTGCAGAACCACGCACGATGTCGCCGCCGGCGAAGACGCCCGGCTTGCTGGTCGCGCCGTGCTCGTCGACCTCGATGTACCCCCACTTGTTGAGCTTCAGGTCCGGGGTGGCCTGCGTGAGCAGCGGATTGGCGCGGGTGCCGATGGCCGGGATCACGAGGTCGCAGTCGATCACGAATTCCGAGCCCTTTACAGGCACCGGCCGGCGGCGGCCGCTCTCGTCCGGCTCGCCGAGCTCCATGCGGATGCATTCGATGCCGCGCACCCAGCCGTCGGGCGTGCCCAGAATGCGTGTCGGGTTGCACAGGAACCTGAAGATGATGCCCTCCTGCTCGGCGTGATGCACCTCTTCGACGCGGGCCGGCATCTCCTCGCGGCTGCGGCGGTACACGAGGATCGCCTCCCGGGCGCCGAGCCGCTTGGCGGTGCGGACCGCGTCCATCGCGACGTTCCCGCCGCCCACCACGACCACGCGTTCGCCGCGGATGATCGGCGTGTCGTAGTTCGGGAACTCGTACGCCCGCATCAGGTTCGAGCGGGTCAGATACTCATTGGCGGAGTACACGCCCTTCAGATTCTCGCCGGGGATGTTCAGGAAGATCGGCAGCCCGGCGCCGTTGGCGACGAACACCGCCGAGAATCCCTCCGCGCCGAGCAGCTCGTCGATCGTGAACGTCCGGCCGATCACGACGTTGCAGACGATCTTCACCCCCATCTGCCGCAGCCGGTCGACCTCGGCGTCGATGATCTTGTTCGGCAGGCGGAACTCGGGGATGCCGTACGTCAGCACGCCCCCCGGCTGGTGCAGGGCCTCGAAGATCGTCACGTCGTGGCCCTTCTTCGCCAGCTCGCCAGCGCAGGTCAGTCCGGCCGGTCCGGAGCCGACGACTGCGACCTTGACGCCGGTCGGCGGCGCCAACAGCGTCTTCATCTCCAGGTTCTCGCGGGCCCAGTCGGCCACGTAGCGCTCGAGGTGGCCCACCGCGACGGGGCGGCCGTTCTTGCCCTTCGCGCGGATGCACACCTGCTCGCACTGCTCCTCCTGCGGGCAGACGCGGCCGGTGATGCCGGGCAGCGCGTTGGCCGACAGCAGCAGCTCGGCCGCGCCCTTCAGGTCGCCGGCCGCGATCCGCTCGAGGAAGCCGGGGATGTCGATGCCCACCGGGCAACCGTACGTGCATTTCCCGTCCCGGCACTGGAGGCAGCGGTTCGCCTCCAGCGCGGCCAGCGCTTCGCTGTAGCCCAGGTTGACCTCGTTGAAATCGCGGGTTCGGTCCTGCGGATCGCGTTCCGGCATCGGTTGCCGGTCGATGGCCATTCGCTCTTTGGGGGTCAGGGGCATAGGCGACCTCACGCTGCTCGCTCGACGCGCGCCCGCCCGGAAGACGGCGGGGCGCCGCGTTGGGGCGTTGCGCACTACGATCTCAGGCCGACGCGGCACTCGTGCTCCATGCGCTCCAGCGCCGCCTGTTCCTGGGCGCGATAGGCGGTCAGCCGGTCCGCCAGCTCGGCGTAATCGACCTGGTGGCCGTCGAACTCCGGCCCGTCCACGCACGCGAACTGCGTCTTGCCGCCGACGGTCACGCGGCAGCCGCCGCACATGCCGGTGCCGTCCACCATGATCGGGTTCAACGAGACGATCGTCGGGATTTGCAGCGGCCGCGTCAGCTCCGCCACGGCCCGCATCATCGGCACCGGACCCGCGCAGTACACCACGCCGATCGGCCGGCTCCGGTCCGCCAGCAGCTCCCGAAGCTTGTCTGCGACCGTGCCCTTGAAGCCGTGACTGCCGTCGTCCGTGGTCGCGTACACGGCGTCGCAGACCCGGCGCAGCTCGTCCTCCAGCACGACCAGGTCTTTCGTCCGGCCGCCGGTGATGGCGGTGACGAACGCGCCGCGTGCCCGCAGCGCTTTGGCGAGGGGGTAGATGACGGCCGTGCCGACCCCGCCGCCGACCAGCACGGCGTGATCGGCGTTGTGGATCTCTGTGGGGCGGCCGAGCGGCCCCATGACGTCGAGGATGGTGTCGCCGGGCCCCTTGCGGCACAGCAGCCGGGTGGTCTTGCCGATGGCCTTGACGATCAGCTCGATGGTGCCGGCCCGCGGGTCGGCGTCGGCCATCGTGAGCGGGATGCGCTCGCCGTTCTCGGTCACGCGGAGGATCACGAACTGGCCGGGCTGACGGTGCCGGGCGACGAGCGGGGCCTCGATCTGGAACCACTTGACATCGCTGGCGAGCTGCCGCGCGGCGAGGATCCGGAACATGCGTCACCCGCTGGAGGACTTGGGGACCGGGTTACCAAGATAGCATTATCGCGGGGAGGCGGACGAAAGGCAAACGGGCCGCGCCCCGGGGGCGGCGGATCATAAGTGATTTTCAGGATGAGACTTGGGAGCGGGGTCGCCGGCGTCGCCGGGCGCGGGTTGCCGGGACCGACCAGCCGGCGGACAATAGCGGCATGTCTTCGGGCCACCCCGGTTGCTGCCCGGCGCTGCGCGTCGTGATGATGCCGCGCGACACGAACCCCAACGGGACGATCTTCGGCGGGGTGCTGCTCAGCTACATCGACCAGGCCGGCGCGATCGAGGCCCGCAAGTATGCCCCGCGGCGGGTGGTGACGGTCGCGATCGACCGGGTGGAGTTCAAGCAGCCGGTGCATGTGGGCGACGTCCTGAGTTTCTTCACCCGGTTGGTCAAGCGCGGGCGGACCTCGCTCACGGTGCAGGTCGAGGTGGAGGCCGAGCGTTTCCTGCCGCCGCGGGACACGGTGCCCGTGACCACGGCCACGCTCGTGTTCGTATCGGTGGACGAGGACGGTCGCCCGCTGCCGGTGCCGTCCTGACCCGCTCGGCCGCTACGTCAGCTTCGCGTCACAGCGGCAGACGATTTGACCGCAGCCCGGGCAGCCGCCGGTGAACTTGCGGATGGCGTCCTCGAGATCGACCCCCTCCACGTTGGCCAGCGTCACGAGCCAGGCCAGGACGTCCGCGAACTCCTCCTTGAGGTTCTCGCGATCGCGTCCCGAGGCGATGGCACTGGCCAGCTCGCCGACCTCCTCCGCGAACCAGAGGAAGGTCCGGGCCGACCCCCGCGCGCGGTCCTTGTCCGAATACATGCGGTTGATGAGTTCCTGGAACTCGCGAATCTCCACGCGCCGTCTCCCGCCGCGCGCCGCCGGGCACGCGCTGTCCGCGCCGCAACGGGCGGTCCGCCGCATTGTTGCGGATCGGACCGGGCGACACAAACGGGGCGGGGCGGCGTTGCGGGCCGGGGCGGGGCACGCTCCGGGGCCGCCGGCCGGCGCACCGCGAAACTATCGGGCGGGCGTAGGCGCCCCGGCCGCCGGCGGCGTTTTTTACGCGCGCGAACTTGCACGGCCGGACCCCGTTTTGAACTATTCCGGCAGGGACCGACGTCGGAGGAGAAGGAGGCCGGTCGTGCGAGAGGCAACACTTCTGAAGGCGCTCGACCGTCGCCTGATGCGCGACGAGTCGGCGGCGACCGCCACCGAGTACGCCGTGATGCTCGCGCTGATGCTGGTGGTCATCCTCAGCTCGGTGACGCTGTTCGGCCAGTCCGTCTCCAACATGCTCAGCAACATCCAGTCGGAAATCGCTGCCAGCGTGCAGATGTAGTCCGCGCGGGTCGGTACGAGTCTCCACTCCAACCCCAAGGCGGCCGGGCATTCGCTCGGCCGTCGTGGCTTAATCGTGCGGAGGCCCGCGGCGCGGTGCGCCGCGCGCCCCGGATCGCGGACCGCGGCGCTACCCGGATCGCGGACCGCGGCGTATCATCCCGCCCAGGCCCCGGCCTCCGGAGAGACGGTCTCCATGAGCGACGTCCCGCTCCACTACCGGCGCGTGCTGCTCAAGATCAGCGGCGAAGCGTTCTGCCCGCCCGGCGGGTTCGGCTTGCAACGCGAGCCGCTGGACCGGATCGCCGGAGAGATCGCGGAAACGGCCGCCCTCGGCGTTCAGATCGCCGTCGTGTGCGGCGGCGGCAACTACCTCCGCGGGGGCCGCGTCGCCGACGAGCTGGGCCTCGACCGCGCCACGGCCGACTACATGGGCATGCTCGCGACGGTCCTGAACGCGTTGGCCCTCCAGGAAGCGCTCGAGCGGCGCGGCCGCGAGGCCCGCGTGCAGAGCGCCCTGCCGATCAGCCGCGTGGGCGAACCGTTCGACCGCCGCCGCAGCCTGCGGCATCTGGCCAAGGGGCGCGTCGTCCTGCTCGCGGCCGGCACCGGCAACCCCCACGTGACGACGGATTCGTGCGCGGCCATCCGGGCGGTCGAGCTGCGGGCCGACGTGCTCCTCAAGGCGACCAAGGTCGACGGGGTGTACGACGCGGACCCAACGCAGAACCGTCACGCGCGCATCTTCACGTACGTCACCTATGACGAGGTCATCGACCGCCGCTTGCGGGTGATGGACATCGGCGCGATCGAGCTGTGTCAGCAGCACGCCATCCCCGTGGTCGTTTTCAACCTGTTCCAGCCGGGTGTGCTGCGGCGGGTCGTGGGCGGCGAGCCGCTCGGCACGCGCGTCGGTCCGCCGCAATGACCGCCCGCGACGCGCGGCCGCAGACCGACACCCGCCCGCAGACCGGCCCGCGCCGCCTGCACCAGTGGCGGCTGTGGCTGGCGGGCCTGGTCGGCAGCCGCTATGACGGCCTGACGCACTTTCACGTCGTGACCCCCGGCGTCCTGCTGCGCTGCGGCCAGCCGCGGAACGAAGACCTCGACTGGATTCGCCGGACCCACGGCCTGCGGACCATCGTCTGCGCCCGGGGCGGCACGCGGCACCCGCTCCGCGGCCGCTGGTTCCGTCAGGAGTGCACCTGGGCCGCCGCGCACGGCATCCGGCTGGAGCACTTGCCGTTCTCCGATGCGGCCGCGCCGCCGCCGGAGGTGTTCGAGCGGTTTCTCGCGCTGGTGAACGCGGCGGACCGCCGCCCGGTGCTGGTGCATTGCGAACAGGGCTTTCACCGGACGGGGATCCTGTGCGCGGCCTACCGGGTACGCGCGGAGGGCTGGCCGCTGACCCGGGCGCTGGCCGAGCTGGAGGCCCTGGGATTCGAGCTGGGGCGGGGGAAGCGCCGGCCGCTGCTCGACGCGCTGGTGGCGTGGGCCGGCGGAGACCGGCCGGCGTGAGCCGTCGCCGGGGCCGCGGCGGCGCGGGCGCGGCGGGCGGGGTCGCCGTTGTTTGCGCTGCGGGGCGTTCGTAGAATCGCGGGCTGCCGTGAATCCGGTTTTCTCGTACCTGGCCGCACCATCTCGGCAGCCGGCCCCGCCGGTGCTGCGCGGGATGGGGGTGGTGCTCCTGGTGCTAGTGCTGGCCCTGCTGGGCCGCCTCGGCGGGCGGTGGATCGAGCGTGAGGAGCGCGACTTCAAGTACTTTTATTGCGCTGGGCAGTGGCTCTGGGAGCGCGGCGCGCTGGACCCCGGGTACGACGTCGGGCCGACGGGCGTCACGCCCCGCGGGCGGCTGGACTGGTACTGGCCCTGCGTCGCGCGTTTCATGACCCTGCTGGGTTGGCTGCCGTTCCGGCCCGCCGGGTACATCTGGCTCGGGCTGAACCTGGTCGCGCTGACGGCCACCCTGCGTTTGCTCGGGCGGCACTTCTCCGGCCTGGATCCGCGCGACTGGGCGGTGACGCAGATTCTGCCGCTGGTGCTCCTGGCGCTGTACTGGCGGTGGGAGTTCCGCCTCAACCAGATCGACAACTTCACGCTCCTGTTTCTGGTGGGCAGCTTCGCGACCTGGCAGATGGGCCGGCGGGGCATCGCGGGGTTCTGGCTGGGGCTGGCCGTGTTGCTGAAGCTCACGCCGATGCTGCTGGTGATCTGGTTCGGGTTGAAGCGCGAATGGCGCACCGTCGGCGCGGCGGTACTGACGATCGTGCTGGCCGGGCCGGTCTCTGACGTCATCGCGCTGCGACCCGACCTGGCGCTCGACGCCTACCGCGGCTGGTGGCGCACCGCCGTGCTCGAAGGTTCGACCCGCGCGCTGATCCTCAGCGAGCGCGAGCGCGACTGGCGCAACCAGGGGGTCGGGGCGGTGCTGGCGCGCTGGCTGCACCCCACCAACTACAACACGCGCTTCGACAACGACCCCGTCTCGCAGTCGCTGGTCACCTCGCATGAGGTTCGCACGCTGAACGTCGTCGACCTGCCGCGGCCCGTCGTGGCGAACCTGGCGCTGGCGGTTTCGGCCGCCAGCGGCCTGGCGCTGCTGTGGCTCGCGCGGCACCCGGCCCGCGAACTCTCACCGTGGCAGCTCCGTTGCGAATGGGCGCTCTTCCTGCTCGGCATGCTCTGGCTGATGCCGGTGCTGCGCCGCTACCACCTCATCCTGCTCATGCCGGCCGTGTCGCTGCTCCTGGCGCTGGCGGCCGGCGCCGGCTGGCGGACCGGCTTCGCGCGCCTCGCCGTGGCTGCCGTCGCGGCCGCGGGCCTGGCGCAGTTGTCGGCCCTATCGATGCGGGCCGAGGCGTCGGGCCTGATGCTGGCGTCCGTCGCCGGGCTGGCCGTTCCGCTGGTGGCGGCCCAGCGGCGGCTGGCGCGCGACCCGGCCGCTTTCCCGCCGCCGCAGGGCCTTCCGGCGGCGGCGCCGGCGGCGCCGTCGCGGGCGCCATCGCCGAATTTGACGTCGCCGGCGCCGTCGCGGGCACTGCGGGTTGCCGCGCATGCTCCGGGCGGCGCCGGCCCGGCCGCGGGGGCCCGCGCATGACTGACACGCGGTTGACGCGGGCGGTGTCGCTGGGCCTCGTGGTGCTGCTGACGGGCCTGGGGCTGCTCGCCTACGACCGCGCACGCCGGCAGCGCTTCGACTTCGCCCATTTTTACCTCGACGCCCGGTACGTCTGGGAGCACGGCGCGCTGAACCCGCGCGTGACCCGCGACGCCCCCGCCGCGGAGGAGCGACAGCTTCCGTTTTACCTGCCCGCCGTGCCGGTGCTGCTCGCGCCGGTCGCGGCCTTCGGCCCGCAGCCGGCTGCGCTGCTCTGGGCCGCGGCGCAGGTGGCCGCGCTCGGCGCCGTGCTGCGGGTGCTGCGGCGCTGGGCCGGCCGAGGGCCGCCGGAGACAGTGCGGTCGCTGCCGTCGGCGACAGCGCTGCCGCCGCCGGCCTCGCGCTCCGCGTCGGCGACGGGGTTGATGGCAGGCGACCGGGCCTTCGCCCTCGCGCTGCTGCTGGCGTTGCCCACGCTCATCGAGGCCGCGCGCTTCAATCAGGTGAGCTTCTTCGTGCTGGCGCTGCTGGTCGGCGCCGTCCACGCGCTCGAACACCGCCGCCCACGGCTGGCCGGCGTCGCCTTCGCCGCCGCGGCCGTGCTCAAGCTCCTCCCGGTCCTGTTTCTCCCCTGGCTGCTGCTCAAGCGTCGGTGGTCCGCGGCCGCGGCCATGGTGATCACGGGCGCGGCCCTGACGGTGCTGCCGCCGCTGGTGTGCTTCGGACCGCAGCGCACCGTGGACTATTACCGCGAGTGGGTGGCGTACAACATCGAGTCGGCCCGCGGCCTGCTCGATCCCACGTTGCCGGAGCACTTTCTCAACCACCGGAATCAGTCGATCACGCAGGTGCTCGCCCGGCTGGCGTGGGCCGAGCACCCTTACCCGCTGCCACTGCCGCACCGGCCGCGGCTGGCCGCGCCCACGATCGAATGGGCGGGGCGGGCGATCGCGGCCGGGCTGCTGGCGGCCCTGTGGTGGTGTACGCGCCGGCCCTGGGACGTGCTGACCGAGCCGCGCCGCCGGGCGGAGGCGGCGGTGTACGCGTTGGCGCTGCTCGTGGTGTCGCCGCTGGTGCGGCAATACTACCTGGTCTGGGCCCTGCCGGCCGTCGTGCTGCTGGCCCGCGGCGTGGCCGGTGGGCCGGGTGCCGCCGACGAGGTCCGGGCCACGTGGGGCCGCCCGCGCGCCGCCGTGGCGGGGCTGGTCGTCTGGACGGTGGGCATGGCGCTGTGGCTGTGGCCGATGGCGCGGCTGTGGGGCGCTCATCTGGTGATGCTGATCGTGCTGGCGGGGCTGTTGCTGACGGCCTCCGACGCGCGCGGCGTTGCAGGGGGCCATGCGGGCGGCGGCCCGCGGGCCGACGGCTTGCCCGGGCGACCGGGGCTGTGACGGCGCCGTCGACTGCGACGACGTTGGCCGCCTGATTGAGACGCTCAACAATCTCGGCGGGCGTCGCTGTCCAACGGGGTGACGCGGCGTTGACCGCCCGAATGTTCCCGCCGGCGGTCTGGCCCCCCGCCGACCCGAGCGCCGCCCGGTGACCCGCCGCACGCCGCGCCGGCACCCCAAAAAACGACCCGTTGGCCAGCGTTGCCAACGGGTCACGAAATGGAGCCGATGAGATTCGAACTCACGACCTCTTGCATGCCATGCAAGCGCTCTCCCAACTGAGCTACGGCCCCGGGGGACACGCGTCCGTACGAGTGGTCAGGGGCGGACTTGAACCGCCGACACAGGGATTTTCAGTCCCTTGCTCTACCAACTGAGCTACCTGACCGGCCGCTGCCCGAGCGATCGTCCAACGCCGGGCGGACCCCTTACGCTACGTCTTCCGTATGGGAGCGTCAAGGCCCGCCGGCGGCCCCGACGCTTGCGGCGCTCGCGTGTCCCCCGGTCCGCCGGGCGCCCCGGCGCTTGCGGTGCCAGCCCGTCCCCTGGCCGACGCCCCTCGCTGCCGCTCGGGCTCGGTTGGGGCCGCCCCGGCGTTGCGCCGGCCTGTCCCCCGGCCCGCTGGTCAGTAGAATGCCGCCTTCCCGGACCCGGCTCGGCCGCCAACCGCACCGACGGGCGACGGCCGCGTGCGAGAGCCTCGGCTGCCGCTGGCAGCGGCGGGCACCGCGGTGGGCGCCGGCCGCCGCGACTGGCGATGGACACCCCCTCAGGCGGCAGGTGCCGCAGCCGGACCGGGCGATGAGGAGTCTGCCCGTGCACAAGGCGGCGCTGCTCGCGACGCTCGCGTTGGCTGCATTCGCTGTGGCCGGCCCGCAGCATTTCGGTTTCGGTTTCGGCTACCTGGTCACGGTGGAGGAGGGCCCGGG
>Ga0209101_1000689_pt1 | contig 27253 bp, 20 predicted proteins | sample ConPoolayeCmetaG_FD_185481 | JGI IMG/M metagenome (GOLD analysis project Ga0209101, IMG submission 185481) | Hot spring microbial mat communities from California, USA to study Microbial Dark Matter (Phase II) - Cone Pool mat layer C metaG... ...
TCTTTATGCGCTCGCGCGGGATCTGCGACCCCGCGCCCGGCGGCGGGTGGCACACCTGCCGCGAGCATGGACCGGGCGTCTTTATGCGCTCGCGCGGGGTCTGCGACCCCGCGCCCTTATGTGCTCGCGCGGGGTCTGCGACCCGCGCCCGGCGGCGGGTGGCACACCCAAGCATGGACCGGGCGTCTTTATGCGCTCGCGCGGGGTCTGCGACCCGCGCCCGGCTACGCTCGCCGCCGGGCATGAACACCTCCTGCTGGTCTCAAACCGGCAGGAGGATTTTTCTATTGCCCTCCTGGGCCTGGTTCTTGAGGCTTTGCAGTTCCGCCGGGCTGATCCACCATCCCGGCGGCCAGGCTGCCTTGTTGTGCAGCAATGGGTCGGCGGCGGGGGGCAAAACGCCAGCCGCCACGGCCGCGTCATAGTCCGGCGTGCCGGGGATCGGCGAATACCAGGCCAGGTAGACCGGCACACCCTGGGCGTGGACGTAGGCCATGCTTTCCTGCACCTCAGCCGCGGTCTGGCCGGGCCGACCAGCCAGGATGTAGGTCCCCACCTGCCGCGCCGTGAAACCGGCCGCCCAGAGGGCCGCCACTGCCCGCTCGAACCCGGCCCGCGTGACCTTACCCCCCGTGGCGCGTTGCTGAGCCTCGTCGGCCTGGCCGTAGGCCACCAGGCTCAGGCGGATGGTCTCAAAGCCGGCCTGGCGCATCTGGCGAGCCAGCTCCTCGTCCAGCAATTCCGCGTGGATGGCGTTGGGGGTGTGAAATCGCACCCGCACGCCCCGGCCGATGACCTCCTCCAGGATGACCCGCAGGTGCCGGTCGGCATTCACCAAAAGGGCGTCATCGAAGAAGGCGATGTCGGTGGTCCCCTGGCTGACCCAATAGACGATCTCGTCGGCCACGCGGCGCGGCTCGCGTTGGCGAAAGCCGGCGGCGAGCAGGCGGGCGGCGCAATAGGGACAGCGATAGGGGCAGCCCCGTGCGGTGAGCAGGCCGATGGCCCGCCTGCTCGTGCGCAGGTCGTGGGCGGGGGTTGGGAGATCGTCCAGCGTGCGGTAGCGGTCGTTATCAGATGCGCGGCCGGTGAGGTCATCCACCCAGCGCAGGGCCGCCAGTTCGCCTTCGCCGGGTAGCACCACATCGGCCCCCAGGGTAGCCGCGTGGTCGGTACAGAGGGTGGCGTAGATGCCGCCCAGGGCGATGGGGACGCCGGGCCAGCGTGCCTGGATCATCTGGATCGCCTCCACGACGCCCGGGTACCAGTAGGTCATGCCAGAGGTCACGAGCACGGCGGCCGGCCGGGGGAACCGGGCGAGATCCGCCGCCACGATGTCCATCGGCAGACCGTAGCGACCATAGCGGCGCGGCACGTGGGCCAGCGGGGCCGGCGTGGGCAGGGGTTCTTTCGGCCATTTGCCGGTCCCGTAGGGCGTACCTTTGGGTTCGGTTCTCCCCTGGCGAGCCAGCAGGGCCGGGTGCCAGCGGTCCAGGCAATCCACCAGATGGACGCGATAGCCCTGCTCCCGCAGCACCGCGCCGATACTCAACAAGCCCAACGGCTCAGCCCACAGGTCATAGGCCGCAAAATCGTGGATCCAGGGGTTGACCAGGAGGACGGAGGTTGGAAGTTGGAAGTTGGAATCCGTGTGCATCCGTGTCCAAACGTCAGAACCAGCGGAGCACCATGACCCGGCGCTGGCGGTCGTCCAGGCGGTTCAGGCCGACGGCCAGGGCTGCCTCCACGGCCCGCTGGTACTCGTCCCGCGTGAGGCGGCGGTCCAGGGGGGGCCGGGCATAGGCCCGGTGGCAGGGCCGGTACTGGTCCATCACGTTCAGGTAGGTGTGGGGCGAGACCTCTGCGGCCAGGAAGCGAAAGACCTCCGCCGAGCCGGCCAGCCCGCCGGGGAGCACCAAGTGGCGCACCAGCAGACCCCGTTGGGCCACGCCGCGCTCATCCAATAGCAGGTCTCCCACCTGGCGATGCATCTCTTTCACGGCAGCCTGGTTGACGGCCGGATAGTTATCAATGCCGGATAGTTCTTTGGCGATGGCAGCATCGGCGTATTTCATGTCCGGCATATAGATGTCAAAGACGCCGTCCAGCAGGCGCAGGGTCTCCAGGCTATCATAGCCGCCGCTGTTATAGACCAGGGGGACGGACAGGCCGGCCTCAGCGGCGATGGCGATGGCGGCCAGGAGTTGCGGCACCACATGGGTGGGGCTGACAAAGTTGATGTTGTGGCAGCCCCGTTGTTCCAGGGCCAACATCAGCCCGGCGATCTGCTCCGGCGTCATGGGCCGGCCCTCACCGCCCTGGCTGATCTCGGCGTTCTGGCAGTAGATACAACGCAGGTTACACCAGGTGAGAAAGATGGTGCCGGACCCGCCGTGCCCCACCAGGGGCGACTCCTCGCCAAAATGGGGATGGGCACTGCACACGACGGCCTGGCGCCCGGTCCGGCACGCGCCGCGTTCGTCTCGCTGACGGTTAACGCCGCACTCGCGGGGGCAGACCCGGCAGGATTCCAGCAACGCATATGCGGCTGCCACCCGCCGCTTCAATTCGCCGGTGCGTAATAACGCCCGATAGGCAGCCTCGAACATTGGCAACACTCCCGGCAACTATTCACTGCTCCAGGGGCAGGATCCCCCGCTGCAAGGCGTAGCGGATCAGATCGGTCTGGGAATGCAGGTTCAGCTTGTGCATCAGATTCGCGCGGTGCGTTTCCACAGTGCGCGGGCTGATGACCAGCCGTTCGGCGATCTCGGCGTTGGTCAGGCCCTCAGCGGCCAGGTGCAGCACCTCCCGCTCCCGGTTGCTCAGCGTCTCGTAGGGGTCCCAGGGGGCTTCCCGGGCCTTTTCCACGTAGGCGGCGATGGCCCGCTCGGAGAGAGGGGGGCTGAGATAACGCCGGCCGGCCATCGCTTCCCGGACCGCCCGCACCAGCTCATCGGCGGTGGCCTCTTTGAGCACATAAGCTGAGACGCCGGCCCGCAGGGCTTCCAGCACGTAGGACTCGGTGGCGTGCATGGACAGGACCACGACCCGGGTCTGAGGGACACGCTGCCGAACCCGGCGAGTCACCTCCAGACCGTTCAGGGCGGGCATCACCAGGTCGAGCACCAGCACATCGGGCCGCAGGCGTTCGACCAGTTGGAGCGCCTCCAGGCCATCGCCGGCCTCACCCACGACGCGCAAGTCCGTCTCGGCCTCCAACAAGGCTCGCAGTCCCTGGCGAACAAGGTGATGATCATCGGCCAATACGATCGTGGTCATCTCTGCCATAGCCTGTCGCTGGTAATCTCGGCCGGCACACTCTGTTCCCATTCGTTGTAGTCCATTTTCCCCTCCATTGGTGCGTGCTGCGTGATTCGTGCTGCGTGTCACGAATCACGAATCACGAATCACGAATCGTACCCAACGGCAGTTCGGCCATCACGAGCGTACCCTGCCCCGGGACCGATTCGATCATCAGATCGCCGCCCAGCAAGGTTGCCCGCTCCCGCATCCCGGCCAGACCACTGGTAGTCGCGCGTTCCGCCACCAGCGCCGGGTCGAAACCGGCCCCCCGATCTTCCACCTGCACGTTTAGCGCGTCTGCATCTGCCCAGGCCCGCACGGTCACTTCGCTCACGCCGGCATGACGGGCGACATTGGTCAGAGCTTCCTGGATGATGCGATAGGCGGCGGTCTCCACGGCCGATGCGAAACGCCGGCCCTCCAGCCCGGCGTGCCGAAAGTTCACCTGCACGTTGGTCTGCGCCGTATAGCGCTCAAAGAGCCAGAGCAGGGCCGGCAACAGGCCCAGGTCATCCAGCATGGCCGGCCGCAGGTCCAGCGACATATCGCGCACCCGGGTCATCAGTTCGTTGACCAGGGCCAGGGCCTCGTCCAGGCTGGCCGTGGGCTGGTGGTGGCTCATGTCCAGGATGAGCTTGAGGCCGGTCAAGAGCTGGCCGATCTCGTCGTGCAACTCGCGGGCGATGTGGTGGCGTTCTGCCTCCTGGATGTCCACCAGACGGCGGGAGAGGCGCCGCAAACGCTCGTGTCCGGCGCGCACCTCCTGGAATAGCCGGGCGTTCTCGATGGCGATGGCGGCCGAGGCCGCCAAGGACTCTAGTAGCGTCAGGTCCGGGGGCTGAAAGCGGTTCACGCCGGCATCCACTGCCTCAAGCACGCCGATCACCCTCTCTTTAACCCGCAAGGGGACGCAGATGATAGAGCGGGATTCCTGGCCGATCTGGAGGTCAATGGACTTGAAGTGCCGCTCATCGGTCCGGGTGTCGGCCACGATGAGGCTCTCGCCCCGGCGGGCTACCCAGCCCACGATCCCCTGCCCCGGGCTCAATCGCCAGCCCCGCACATGCTCGCTGTGCGGCCCGGTGACCTGCCAGCAGACCAGCTCAGCGGTCGCCTCGTCTAACAGCCAGATCGAACAGGCCGCCACGCCCAACAATCGGCGCGTCTCTTCCAGGACGGTGGCGAGGACCAGGTCCAGGTCCAGGGTCGAGGTGAAAGCCTGGGTCGCCTGGTTCAACACCCGCAGTTCCTCGTTGGCCCGGGCCAGGGCAGCCGTGCGTTCCGCCACCAGTGCGTCCAGGTCGTCGAACAATTCTTGCAGGGCTTCCTCCACTCGCTTGCGCTCGGTGATGTCCTCCACAGCCCCGTCGTAATATAGCACCTGGCCCTCTGGATCGCGGACAAGCCGGGCACTGTCTCGCACCCAGATGGCCTTGCCGTCATGGCGACGCCAACGGGTCTCGAAATCGCGCACGATCCCCTCCCGCTCGATCTGGGCCTGAAAGCGCTGCCTGTCGGCCAGGTCCACGTAGCCGTCCATCACGTTAGCGGCCAGCAAGGACTCGCGATCCGGATAGCCCAACATCTGCATCAGGGCCGGGTTGGCATCCAGGAGCCAGCCGGTGGGCGTGGTACGGTAGAGTCCCACCGGCACCCGCTCGAACAGGCTACGGTAGCGTTCCTCGCTCGCCCGCAACGCGGCTTCCGCCCGTTTGCGTTCCGTGATGTCGCGCACCAGGCTCACCCAGCCGATGCGTCTGCCGCGCTCGTCTTCGAGCGGCTGTACCATGTGTTCTGTGGGAAAGATCGTCCCATCTTTGCGTCTCATCCTGAATTCCGGCAGGAACAGGAACCCTTTTTCTTCCACAGCCGGGTACAGATACCCCCTGAACTCCTCCAGCGTTGCTGGACTGACGTGCAAAAAGTCGGTTGTTCGCCCCACCATCTCCTGGCAGCTATAGCCGAACATCTTTACTGCGGCCGGGTTGCAATCCACGATCTCGGCGTTGGCAGTCAGGATAAAGACGGCATCATGCAGGCTGGCAAACGTCCGCTCCAGCAGTTGCCTGGACTCCCGTAGGGTCTCTTCCGCCCGCTTACGCTCGGCCACCTCATGTTGCAGCGATTTGTACAGGCTGGCATTCTCCAGGGCGCTGGCGATCTGGCCGCCCATGATGGTCAGGAGGTCCAGGTCTTCGGCGGTGAAGGACCGGCCGCCGGCCCGGCGGACCAGGTTAATAACGCCCAGGGGTTTTTCCCGGCCATGGAGCGGCAGGCAGATGGTAGCGGCGATCTCGGGCTGGACTAATAGCGTCCGCAGGGATGGCTCCAGGTCAGCCTCATCGTCCAACAGCAGGGGCTGTTTCTGGCGCAAGACCTGGCCGGCGATGCCCTCCCCCATCGGCACCCGCGTCGTAGCCACCACCTCGGCCGGCAGGCCGATGGCCCCGGCGATGTACAAAACATTGGCCGTCTCGTCCAGCAACATCAATGAGGCCCGGTCCGCCGCGAACTGATGCACCAGGACCTCCAGGAGCCGCTGGGCCAGGGCCGGGATGTCTCCTTGAGCCAACAGGGCCTGACCGACTTCCAGGATGGGCAACCGTGCCCGCAGCAGCAGATTCTCTTGCTCCCGGCGTCGCCGGGCCAGGTTCTGACTTACCGTCGTCAGCAGGTCGGGGAGGTCAAAAGGTTTGAGGATCAGGTCCTGTGCGCCGGCCCGCAACGCTCCGATGACGTTATCGGGAGTACCGTGGCCGGTGATGACGATCGCCGTGAGGCGCGGGTCTAGCTCCCTGGCCCGGCGCAGTACCGTCAGCCCGTCCATATCGGGCATCAAGATGTCCACCAGGAGCAGATCAAAGCGCTCCCGGGCCAGCCAGTCCAGGGCGTCCCGGCCTCCACTGGCGCCCTGCGCCTGGTATCCGGCCTGGGTCAGCGCCGTCAGACAGACCTGGACGATCAGCGGCTCATCGTCCACCACCAGGATTCGAGCTGGGGCAGCCATTGTTACCTCCCCCCAATGGATTGCGGATTGTTGATTGCGGATTGCGGAACCCTAATTACGTACCCCGCCCTCCGCCCTCCCATACGGTCGCCGCATTCCCCATTCCCCATTCCGCATTCCGCACTCCCCATTCCGCATTCCCCATTCCGCATTCCCCATTCCCCATTCCGCATTCCCCATTCCGCATTCTTCATTCCGCACTCCCCATTCCGCATTCCGAAATCCGATATAGCACCCCGGTAGCCTGGTCCCGGTCGCTAAAGAGTGGCACGTCCAGCCAGACCACGGCCGTCACGCGGTAGTGTTGCCGGGCGTACCGCAGGGCCTGCTGGACCTCAGCCCCATCGTGGAGCAGGTAGACCGGCACACCCTGCTGGAACAGGCTCTGGCAGAACGCCCCGAACTCGGCCTCGGACCAACCGCCGGGCCGGAAGGTCATCCGCTGGCTATAGAGCACGATGGGGCCGCCGTTCAGGCTGCTGCCGATGGCAGCCACGGCCGGGGTATGGGCGGCCAGCTCATCAAAGGCGGCTCGCTGGGCTGGGGTGAGGCCCCCGTAGCCGGCCCAATGGGGACGCAACGGTTTCATCAGCCACGTCCGCGCTGAGAGGGTGAACAGGGCCAGGGCCACCAGGCCGGCGCGGAGGAACAACCACCGCCGCCTGTCGGGGGTTTCAAACCCCCGACGAGCGACCCATTCAAAGGCAGAGGCTATCCCATACCCGGTCAGCACGGCCGCCACCGGGAACAGGGACAGCAGATCGCGGGCCTTGACGAAATAGTACGGCGCATGGACCGCCACCACGAGGGCGGCACCGGCCAGCAGGGTGATTAGCGTGGCCCGGCCTTGACGCCACAAGGCCCAGGCCCCGGCCAGGGTGAAGGGCAATACCCAACCGAACTCGTGCTGGCTGAGGAAAGCAGCCGCCAGCAGGCCCAGGCTGCCGGGGACGTGACTCAGGGCAAAGGCGGCCAGCTCGCCGGACTGCTCCGGCTGCAACGGGTTGCCAAAGGCTATCCAATGATAGAGCAGATCCGGCACAGCCACAACCAGGGCCATGAGGCCAGCGGCCATCACATTGCGTGCTCGCCTGGCGGGGGTCTCAGACCCCCACCGAACAGCCAGCACAACGACCAACGGCAGCAGCACCGCCTGCGTGTGTCGCACCAGGTAGGCCAGGCCCAGGGTCAGACCGGCCAGGGCAGCTTCACGGGGTCGGCCGGTGCGCGCGCCGCGCAGCACGAAGAGTAGGAACAGCGTGGTGGCGAGTTGCGCCGCCGCATCACCCATGGGCACCAGGAGCCGGTCAATCTGCTCGTAAGAAGTGCCCAGCAGGAAGACGGCCCCGGCCAGTGCCAATAACCGATAGGAGGGCGCAACCCAATCCGATGTGACTTCCCAGGCCAGGGCCGCCGTCGCCAGCAGGGACAGCAAGGCCACGGCCGGCGTGGTCAGGTAGAGGCCCGGTTCGCCTAGCAACAGATACCCCAGGGCGATGGGGAGTGCCCCGCCAAAGGGCCAGGAGCTGACGGCGCGGCCAGCCTCGTCTATGAGGTTGTAGCCGATGGGTGTGGTGGGGGCCGGATCAATGGGCAACTCCTTTACCAATGTGGGCAGGCGGAAGGTGTGGATGGGATGCCCCTGGGTGGCGATGTCCACCGCCATCTGGGCATAGCCGTAAGGGTCGCCGGCCGTGACCCCGGCGGCGACGTGGGTGAAATAGTCCACCGTGGTCCACAAACTCGTGCCGATGAGCCAGGCCACGGCCACGCCGGGCAACAGCCACCCCCTGCGCCCCCAGGTCGTCAGGATCAGCGCCACCTCCATCAGCAGCACGTAGATCAGCACTGCCCAGACGTTAGCCTCCAGGTTGAAAAAGGCCATGGCCGGGTCCGGCAGGGTGAAAGGCTGCATGACCGGCGGGATGCGGCGCAGCAGGACAAAGACCACGCGGTGGGCGACGACGATGGCGTAGAGGAGGGTCAGCGGCATGAGGATGAGGGCAAAGGAGCGCAGAAGGGCAAGGGAGCCGAAGAGCAAGGGGGCAGCGAGGGCGAGCAGGGAAACGAGGGCCAGCGGCAGGGCCAGGGTGTAGGGCTGGCCCAGGAAGCGATAGACCAGGGTCAGGCCGGCCAGGTGCAACGCCAACAGGGAAAGGGCCACCGGGAGGGGCAAGGTGGCGTCGTCCGGGGCGGGGCAGAGGGCCAGCAGGCGCAGTTGGGTCCACAGCCAGCCGCGTTGCCGGGCCACGCGCAGCAACCAGGCCGCCGGGGGCAAGGCGATGAGAGCCAGGTCCGCCAGGAGCAGGGCGCGCATGGACAGCCCCGGCAGGGCCAGCAGGCGGCTCGTCACCAGGGCCAGGCCGGCCGCGCCCAGGGCGGCTTCCACCAGCCACCCGGCCTGGCGGCGACGCCAGCCGATAGCCGCCGCGACGCCGGTCCCGGCCAGCAAGGTCAAGCCCAGGATCACCAACGTCACCAGGTAGAGACCGACAGGCGGGCCGGGCGTCGGCTCGAAAAGGCGTTGGGGGTCGAGCAGGCGTTGGAGGAGCGACATTTATCGAAATTACCCTGTGAACCCTGCCGCAGGTTAGAACGGGGATGCCGGCGGTCATTGAGGCCGCCTGCCGGCGTCTGGTCTGGCCATTGAACCTGCGGGAGGGCCGGCAGTTACCGGCAGAAACGATATTTGATGAGCGTCCACAGGGCTGGCCATCCATCGCGCCAGGGGGAGAGTTTGCGGATGACGCGGGGCTGGTAGGAGATGGGCACCTGATGGATGGTATGTCCGGCCCGGACGATCTTGGCCGTGATCTCGGGTTCCATGTCAAAGCGATTCGCCCGCAGGTCCAGGGTCTGGGCGATGGGCATGGTGATCATCTTGTAGCAGGTTTCCATATCCTGCAGGCGCGTGCCATAGAGCAGGTTTGTGGCCCAGGTGAGAAACCGATTGCCCAGCCGGCGCGTGAGGGCCTGGTCGCTCAGATCGCGCACGCCATAGACCACCTGGGCCTGGCCCCGGACGATGAGGTCCCACAGGCGGGTATAATCCTGGGGGTCGTATTCCAGATCGGCATCCTGAAAGATGACGGCGTCGCCGGTGGCGGCGGCCAGGGCGGTGCGGATGGCCCCGCCTTTGCCCCGGTTCTGTTCATGCTCGATGACGCGCAGGCCCGGCACGCGCATCTGGGCCAGCAGGTCCCGCGTGCCATCGGTGGAGCCATCATCCACCACGATGATCTCCATCTCGGAGCCAGGCCCCAGGTCCACGGCTGCCACCCGGCGGATCAACTCCTCGATGGTCTCGTGCTCGTTGTAGACAGGGATAAGGACGGAGAGTTTCAAATCACTGCTCCTGGGTCTGGGGAATCAGGCCGGCGGCGAGTTCGGCCAGAAAGCGTCGGTCCTCGTCGGTAAGGGGGGCCTGGCGCAGCAAATCGGGCCGCCGCTCCCAGGTCCGGCGCAGGGCCTGCTGCCGACGCCAGCGCGCCACTGCCCCGTGGTGACCGGAGAGCAGCACCGCCGGCACACGCCAGCCCCGGAACCCGGCCGGCCGGGTGTAGTGGGGATACTCCAGCAGGCCAGTGCTATGGCTATCCTGGGCCGGGGCCTCCTCGTCGCCCAAGACACCGGGCACGAGCCGGGCCACGGCATCCACCACCACCAGGGCCGGCAACTCGCCACCAGTGAGCACATAATCGCCGATGCTGATCTCGTCGGTGACGAGGTGCTGACGCACGCGCTCATCCACCCCCTCATAGTGGCCACAGACCAGGATCAGGCGCGGGTGGCCGGCCAGCTCCTGGACCACGGCCTGGGTCAAGACCCGGCCCTGGGGCGTGAGCAGGATGATCGGCCCTGGTGGGCGTGACTGATCTTCGGCCAGCACCGCCTCCACGGCCCGGAAGATCGGCTCCGGTTTCAGCACCATGCCCCCGCCGCCGCCATAAGGATAATCATCGGTTACCGCATGGCGGCCCCCGGCATAGGCCCGCATGTCGTGGACATGCACCTGGATGAGGTCCCGGTCTATCGCCCGGGCCAGGATGCTCTCCGCCAGGAAGGGGCGGAGCATGTTGGGAAACAGGGTCAGGATATCGAAGCGCATCGTGTTCTCTGGGGCTATTGCCCTGCACCTTCCCGTACCCAGAGGGTGGAACTTGCAATTCTGGAGTCGAGCCTTCAGGTCTTGTGGTTACGACCGGCTAAAGCCTTGCGGGGTACGAATCGTTGTCCAAAGGTAACTACCTACCCTCCCGCAGGTTTGGGCGCAATGACTAGACCAGACGCCGCAGGCGCGCCCAGGTCCGGCCGCATCGGTTGCCAGCCCCTTTCTAACCTGCGGGAGGGTTCAGGGTAGGCAGTTACGTCCAAAGTTGAATTCAGCCTGTCGCGGCCTGAAGGTCGCGTTACGATCAAGTCAATCGGATGGCCGGGCCGATCACGCTGATCAGGCAACAGAGCAACAAGAGGATCAACAGCCCCAGGCTCAAGGCGGCGGTGGGCCACGGTCGCCGGGTGCGACACTCGAGCTGGACTGGCCTTCCATCCCGCGTCAATACCGCCACTCGCCAGGCGCGCAGGGCCGGTGATGCCGCATCCCAGACGCCCCAGGCCCGGACCCGGTCTCCGTAGCGTGGCTCCGCACCCTGGCGCGAGCCAACCAGCACCATCTGGAAGCTGCGCGCCCGGGCCTCATCGCCCACGTGCAGGATCAGGGCTGGCTCTGGCCGGGGCGCGGCGGCCCTGCCCAACGGCGACATCTGCACCACCATCACCTGGCCGGCGAACGGTCCGGCCACCACCGGTCCCTCTACTGTGGGCCGGCGCAACACCCACTCCCGCACCAGGGCCAATGTCTCCTGGAGGCCCTGATCCCAGACCTGGCGGGCCAGCGGGAGCAAACGCCGCAGTTGCGTCCCCAGGTCGGCCTGCTCCAGGGGCAGGGGGGCGCCACAGGCCACACAGACCGCGTGGTTGGGGGCATTGAATTGCCCACAACGAGGGCAGCGAGTGAGCATGGTCATCGTCAGTAACCCCGGCTCAGGTCCACCTTGCTGGCTGGCGATTCGCCCCGGGCCAGGCGATTCAGCATATCGGCCAGGGCGTTCATCTGCAAAGCCTCGATCTCGTCCACATTCGGGGCGCGGTGGGGGCTGAGGACCACATTGGACAGTTCGCCAAAGGGATAGCGCGAGGGGGCGGTATGGGTGCGTTCCTCCGGCGTGCGCGGGTAGACATACCAGGTGTCAATACCGGCCCCGCGAATGCGACCCTCGCGCAGGGTATGATACAGGGCTGCTTCTTCCACCACCGGCCCCCGGCCCACGTTCACCAGGATGGCGGAAGGCTTCATGCGGCGAAAGGCGTCTTCGCCGATCAGCCCTCGGGTCTCCTCCGTCAGCGGCAGGCAGACGAATACCAGGTCCGAATGAGCCAATAACTCGTCCAGGTGACTCATATCGTCCACAAAATCCGGATCAGCGGGTGTGGGCCGGCGCCGCACCGCCCGCACCGCCATGCCAAACCCCTGCGCCATCCCGGCGATGGCCTGCCCGATGGTGCCATAACCCACGATACCGGCGGTCTTGCCACGCAACAAGACGGACCGGAATCCATCATAGCGGGGAGTCCAATCACCATTCCGCAGACGCTGGTCGCATTCCACAACGCGCTTGGCCACCGCCAGGGCCAGCGCCCAGGCATGTTCCGCTACCAGCACCGCGTTAAAGTGGCAATTGTAGACCGCGATGGCCGGGAAGGGTTGGAGGACCTGGCGAAGTTTTGACGGCACGCCGGCATAGGGTATGATGATGGCCCGCAGGCTCATGGCCCGGGCGAGCACCGTGGGATCGGCCCAATCCGCCACGAACACCTCGGCCAGGGGGAGCTGGTCCTCCGCGCCACCGAGGTCGTGGGGGCTTTCTCCCACCAGCGCGCCGTCGGCGTCCAGAAAGGCCGGGGGCACGGTCACGACGATGTCGGGACTCAATTGCCGGCGCAGGTTCGCCAGGTTCTCTGCTGTGATGGGATACAGATATAACACGTTCATGAGACAGATTATACCACCGGCGCCGGTTGCCGGCAAGCGCCCACATCTTCAGCCCGGCTGATACGCCGATTTGCGTATCATGGATACGCGATCCGGCTGACGCGGAGGCTTTACTCAAGTGATATAATGGATATGGAAAGCGCAGTTGAGTATTAGCCAGATAAGCGAGATGTCTGTGCTCCTCGGCGGTCTGCGACCGCCGAGCGCGAAGCGGCGGGTCACCCAGTCAGGCCCCCGGCCCACCCAGTCTGGCCTGGGCCGGGGGCCGGACTGGGTGGGCCTGGCAGACCCGCTTTGAGCAACTTTTTCCATGTACTGATACTCACACTCGCGGCGGGTGTGTCACGCTCGCGGCGGGTGTGTCACCCGCCGCTGGCGCGGCGTCCCAGACCCCGCGTGAGCACATAATTATACGAGGAGGAAAGGCTATGAACCCCTTGTTGCGCCCGCGACTTTACATCGTCCTGGTGAGCCTGCTCGCATCGCTCCTGGTCGCCGGCCCGGCTCTCGCCCAGGCCCCCACACGCATTATCTTCTTGCACCACTCCACCGGCGAGAACCTCATCAACCAGGGTGGCGTGCGCGAGGGCCTCACCGCCCGGGGCTATGAGTTCTGGGACCACGGTTATAACAGCGACGGCCTGCGCCGGGCTGATGGCTCCTACACCGGCACCCATTTCAACGTGCCGGACGACAACACCGACCCGGACGGCTATGCGGCCATCTTTTCCCAGCCCCTGCACGACCCACCGGATAACACCTTCAGCCACCTGATGCAATACGACGTCATCGCCTTCAAGTCGTGCTTTCCCACCAGCAACATCGGCGACGACGAGCAGTTGAACCAGTACAAGTCCTACTATCGCGCTATCCGGGCCCGCATGGACCAGTTCCCGCACAAGCTGTTCATCGTCTTCACCCCGCCGCCGCAGGTGCCCGGGGCCTCTAACCCGGACGAGGCCCGCCGGGCCAGGGCCTTTGCCAACTGGCTGAAATCGGACGACTACCTGGCCGGTCATCCCAACGTGGTGACCTTTGATTTCTTTGACCTGCTGGCCGGCGCCGATAACTTTTTGCGGCCGGAGTATCGCGTCAGCAATGACGATGCTCACCCCAACGAACGCGCCAACCAGGTCATCGGCCCGATCCTGGTGGATTTCGTTGACCAGGCCATCCGCCGCTTCCTGGGTGGGGGACCGCGACCGACCGTTGTGCCTCCGACATCGGCCCCGGTCCAGCCCACGACTGCCCCGGCCCAGCCCACTCCAGCCTCACCCGGCCCTGCACCAGCGGCCGGTATAATCGAGGATTTTGAGGCCGGCCTGGACGACTGGTCGGCCAACGCCGACGGCGAAGGCTCCACGGTGGAGCGCGCGGCGGACACCGGGCACGGCGGAGCGACTTCCCTGCGCGTCCAGTACCGCATCGTCGCCGGGGGCTGGGGCGGGTGCGACCGCTATTTCGACCCCCGACAGGACTGGAGCGGCGCCGCCGGCCTATCCCTATGGCTCCGCGCCGATCCGCCAGGCCAGCCCATCACCCTCATCGTCTTTGCCGGCGACCCGAATAGCCCCACCGGGTTCGAGACCACGATCCAGGCTCCGGCTGCCTGGTCGCAGATCACCGTCCTCTGGGCCAGCCTGCAACGCGCCTCCTGGGCCGAAGCCAGCGGCCTGGCCCAGTTCGACCCGGCCCAGGTGACCAGCATCGCCTTTGTCTTTGGCGAGAACAGCCAGGGCACGTTGTGGGTGGACGACATTGGCCTGCTGGGCAGCGGGGGGCAGCCGCCGGCCCCGGCACCCACGTCGCCGGGCGTCCTGCCCACCACGGGGGCCACCCCGGCGTCCCCACCGGGCCGGCCCGCCCGTCGTGGCCCGGCCTGCCCCTCGCCAGCGTTCATCCTGCTGCCCTTGTTGGGCGCGTCAGTCATGTTGTTGCGAATCTGGCGCTGATCACTCCCGACCCGCCAGGCTCATGCTGGCGGGTCGAGTCATTCAGCCTACCCTCCCGCAGGTTGCTGGGCACGAACCTGCGGGAGGGTGAGCAGTTACTCGGGCTAAACACCATGATGAACAAGCCATCAGCGGGTGTGCACATTGTGGAGGCCGGCTGGCTACTGCTGGCGGCCGGCCTGCCCCTGTGGTGCGCGCCCTGGGGCCGTAACCCTTTCGAGCTGCCCAAGGCGTTGCTGCTGTGGGCTGTGGTGGCAATGATGGGCGCTGTCTGGCTTGCAGGGTGCAGGATGTACGATGCACGATGGACAATGAGCAACGCACGTTCTTACAGTGTATCCTGCACCATGTATCTTGCATCCTGCCTGCTGGCTACGATCTGGTCCACAAATGCGTTGCTCAGCGCGCAAGGTTCTTATGATCGAATGCAGGGGGGTGTGACGCTGCTGTGCTACCTGGCCCTGTTCCTGCTGGTGGCTGACCAATTGCGAACAGCGGCCCAGGTCCGTCGCCTGCTGGCTGCCATCGTCTGGGGCAGCGCGCCGGTCGTGGCCTACAGCTTGTTGCAGGCTGCCGGGCTGGACCCGCTGGGCTGGCGCGTGGACGGTTCGCCGGTCATCAGCACGCTGGGCCGGAGCAACTTCCTGGGCGCGTATCTGGTGCTGGTGTTGCCGTTCACATTGGCTGCCGCCTGGCTGACCCGCGACCGGCGCTGGCGCAGCGCCTATGCCGCGCTCCTCGTCGCCCAACTGGCGTGCCTGCTGGCGACGACGGCCCGGGCCGCCTGGCTGGGCGCGCTGGCAGCCGGGGCTGTACTTGGGTTAGCCGCTGCCTGGCACCGAGGTCATCGTCGCCTGGCGCTGGCCGGCGCGACGATGGGTATCGCGGGCTTGCTCGCGGGGCTGGTGGCCCTGGCCCTGCTTCCGGGGCTGGGAGGCTCCATCGGGGCGCGGGGCGTCATCTGGCGGGCCTCTTTGCCCCTCATCGTTGCCCGCCCCCTGCTGGGCTATGGCCCGGAGACGTTCGCGCAGGTCTTTACGGCTGTCTACCCGCCGGAGTTGGTTTACCTGCAGGGCCGGGCCGTGCTGGTGGACCGTGCCCACAACCTGGTGTTGGATACGCTGGCGTCCGTCGGCGTGATCGGGCTGCTGGCCTACGCGCTCCTGGTGGGGACGGCGCTGGCAGCCGGCGGACAGGCCCTGGGCCGGACGCAGGATACGGCGACGCGCGTCGGGCTGGCGGCCGGGCTGGCGGCCGCTATCGGTCATCTGGTGGAGACCCAGCTCAGCTTCCCGGTGATGACCACGGCAGCATTGTTCTGGATCACGCTGGGGCTGCTGGTGGCGACTTTCGCCCGGCGGCGGTCTGAGACCGCCGCCGGGCAGGGAGATGCCCCCACTGCTTGTCGGGGGTCTCAGACCCCCGACGAGCGGATTAGGGGCCTGCCCCGCCAGGCCCTCGCCGCGCTCCTGCTCCTGGTCGTGGTGCCGGCCAGCCTGCTCTTCCTGGTCGCCGATACCTGCGCCAACAGCAGTGATGTCGGCATGGTCCGGCAGGCCACGGCCCTCTGGCCCACCCAGCCAGTCTATCACCTGCATCTGAGCTGGCTTCATCTGCAACGGGCGCGCCGGGGAATCCACCCCCCGGCCGGGTTTCAGGCGGCGGAGGCGGAGCTGGACGTGGCCCGGCGGCTCATGCCCGGCGACTACCGGGTCTGGGCCGGGTACGGGGAGCTGTACACGGAGTGGGGCCGCTGGGCCGAGGCCGAGGCGGCGTATGAACAGGCTACCGCGCTCTTCCCCGGCAGCGCGATGCTCCATACCGGCTGGGGGCTGGCCTGCGTCGCTCAGGGCCGGCTGGACGAGGCCGAGGCCCAGTTCCACCAGGCCATCACCCTGGACAACACCGATGCCTGGGCCTACCGCTACCTGGGCGACGTGCTGCTGGCGCAGGGAGATACGGCCGGCGCGGAGCGCGCCTACCACGATGCCCTGCGCTGGGTCCCCACTATGGCCGAGGCATACCGGGGCCTGGGCCACGTCTACCACCAGCGGGGACAGTTGGAAACCGCGTTGATCGCCTACCAACGCGCCCTGGAGCTGGCCCCGGACAACCCGGACCTGTACCTGAACGTGGCCCGCTGCGCCTGGGACCTGGGCCAGCATGAGCTGGCGTGCCAGACTGTGGCGCGCGGCCTGCTGCTGGCCCCGGACCACCCCGGCCTGCTGGAGCTATGGGCGGCGTGCGCCAGATAAGCCCTGGCGAAGGCTTGTTGTATCCCTCGGCAGCGCTTTCCGAGAACCCACGTAACTGCTCACCCTCCCGCAGGTTCGTGCGTTTTCGCGGCGGCCCAGCACGCCGGTGGACGACACGCAGACGGGAAACGCGGTTCCCAGCAACCTGCGGGAGGGTAGGATGAGCAGGAGAGGAGGTGATGCGTTTTGCATGATACGTGTTCCCGGCTTCCAATCTACCAACTACCAACCAGGAGGAAATGACATGAAAAGCATCAAGCTCGTCGCGTTGATTGGCATCCTGGCCCTGTTGGCGTTCGCGGTAACGGCCGGCGGGGCCGGGGCGCAAGGCCCTATCCCGCCCGAGGGTGACACTGCTGGCGGCACTGTGGCAGCATCCATCAGCTACCAGGGCCGGCTCACCCATCCGGCCACCGGCGCACCCCTGAGCGGCACCTACGACCTGGAGTTCACCTTCTGGTCGCTCTCAAGCGGGGGCGTCCAGATCGGGTCCACCATCACCAAGAGCGGTCAGGTCATCGCCAATGGCCTGTATAGCACGTCGCTATCCGTGAACCCGGCCAACTTTAACGGCCAGGAGCTGTGGCTGCAGATCCGGGTGCGGCTCAGCGGCGGCTCCTGGGAGACGCTCAGCCCGCGCGTACAGGTGCTCCCCACGGCCTACGCCCTCAGCCTGCTGCCGGGGGCCAGCATCCAGGGCAGCGTGGCCGCTCCCAATGCCATCGTCATGGCGACCAACACCTCCAGTGGCTGGGGCTTGCGCGGCGAGAGCACGGAGGCCTCCGGCTACGGCGTCTACGGGTACAACGGCAGCGCGTCCACGTCCGCCTATGGCGGCGGCGTCCTCGGGAAGACCCGCACGAACGGGTACGGGGTGCGGGGTGAGGCGCCGGCCACGGGCTATGGCTATGGCGGGTACTTCACGGGCCGGATCGGGGTCCGGGCCTATGGTCAAGGTACGAATGTCGAGATGGGCTACGCCGGCTACTTCACCTCCGAGTACTACCGGGGCATCTACGCCAAGAGTCTGACCGGCTGGTACGATGGTTACTTCGATGGAGTGGGCGGCATCTATGTCGCCGGTGGGGTCTGGCCCCTGCGCGCGGATCGCACGGTGGTCGTCAACGGCGGCGACGAGGCCCTGGAACCCGGCGACGTCGTCGCTATCGCCGGGGTGTCCAGGCCGCTGATGGCCGGCGGCGAGCCGCTGCTGGCCGTCCGCAAGGCCAGCGGGGCCGCGGACACAGCCGTGGTCGGCGTGGTGGTCCAGGCCGTGCGGGTGCAGGAGGTGGAGCGGCGAGAAGATCCGGCCGGGCAAAAGTCAGTAGACGTCCAGCCGGTGGAAGGCAACATCCCACCGGGTGGCTACCTGGCGATCGTCAGCCACGGGCTGGTGCCAGCGGTCAAGGTGAGCGGCGCGAAAGCGGAGGGCCTGCGCGTCGGCGACCTGGTCTGTCCGGCTGCGTCAGGCAAGGCCGAGAAAGCAGAGACCCAGTACCAGGCGGGCACGATCCTGGGCAAGGTCGCTGGACCATATGATCCCAAGACCGGCACTGTACCCGTCTTCGTGACCTTGCAGTAGGGGGTGTCGTCATGAACAAGCGAACACTGCTCATCAGGCTGGCCGGCCTGCTGATCGCGCTGCTGCTCGCCAGCACCGCCACGGCCCAGACCTCGACCAGCTTCAACCTGGCGTGGTACGTGCTGGCCGGCGGCGGCGAACGGGCCGCCAGCGCCAACTTTGCCCTGAATAGCACGCTGGGCCAGTGGGCCGCCGGCCCCGCCGACGCCGCCAGCTACGCCATGAACAGCGGCTACTGGCAACCCTGGCCAGACCTGCTCCTCTACCTGCCGCTGGTCCTGAAATCGTCCTCGTGAGACAAGGAACCCATTCTCTCGGCAAGAACGGGTTCCTTTCTGCACAGGCGTTCGCCTCTCTCGTAAATAGCGCGCCGGCCACTGCTCGCGGTGGGGTTTCAAATCCTGCACAAGCTTGCTCGCACCCACGCTCTGCGTGGGTGCGAAACGCCGGGTCGCGCGGTCAGGGCCGTCTCGTCTGCCTCGTGCCCACGCTGAGCGTGGGCACGAGGCAAGGGGTGGCACACCCCGCGCGAGCACGGTCGCGCAGCAAATTTTCATCCTACGGGGTGCGCTCCGCGCGCCAGGCCCAGGCTCCCGGCCCAGGCCGGACTGGGTGACTGGGTGGGAAACTCTACCGAAAAAAGGTCTCACGCCAGGGCGACCCTCGCGGTCGCCCCGGGCAGGAGGGCCGTTTTCATGGTTCTTCTTGCAAGGGCTGGAACCCTTTGCCCAGCACTTCCTGGACCGGGGTCACGATGACAAAGGCGCCGGGGTCCTCGTTGCGGACCAGAGCCTTGAGGGTGGGCACTTCGGTTACCGTCAGGGCGCACATCAGGACGGTGTGGGACTGCCCGGTGTACATCCCGGTGCCGGCCAGGGCCGTCACACCCCGGCGCATCTCCCGCAGGATGCGTTCCGCCACGGCGGGCGCGCGGTCGGTGACGATGAGGGCCAGGAGCTGCTGCCGCTGGCGGTGGGGCCGGAACCAGGCCCGCAGGGACCGGCCGGCCGGCGGCCGCTCCGGCCAGCCGGGCAGGGGGGAAAAGTCGTAACGGGGCAGCACCTCGCCGGTAGCCTGTTGCAGGCCCACGGTGAGCAAGCCCAGGAGCAGCAGGGCGGCGTTGAACGCCAGGCCGGCCAGCAGCACGATCTCGCCGGGCACGCCCCCAATCGCGCAACGCGCGACGAACTCGGCCCTGGATGCGGCAGGCGCAGGCGAGAGCCAGTTCTTCGCCAGCCAGGCCAGGTCTAACACCAGGTACAACCAAAAGTAATTGCGCCGAAAACGCCGCCCCAGGGCCTCCCAGATCGAGATCGGGAACGTGGGGTGCAACAGGCTTTCCGCCAGACTTTCCGCCCAATCTGGTGCCGGGTGGAACGGTGGCACCAGCATGGCGGCGAAAAAATCGGTCTCCAGCAGCCGGACACGCGCGCTCCACAGCTCATAGTAGCGATAGCGGCGAGCCTCGATGTACAGGAACAGGGTGACCAGCAGGATGCTCAGGATAATGACCCCGTGATGCCCCTGCGGCTGACCGAAGGAGAAGCTGATCGCCGCCCCGGCAGTGACCACGGCCCAGTTGGTGGTGGTGTCCAGCCGCTGACGCCAGACGTTGGCCCGCTGCACCTCGGCCCGGAAGAAGTGGACCATGGCCGTGGTGAACTCGCTGGGCCGCAACTGGTAGCCGCGATAGGTCCAGACCGGCTCTGAGGTCGTCGTTTTCTGACCTTCCATTTTCTTTCCCCCTGCCAATAGACCGCCGACGGCCGACTGTGGCTCGCTCACACCCCGGTGACTGTCTACCCTGAACCTCCCGCAGGTTAGAACGGCGCTGGCAACCGATGCAGCGCCCAAACCTGCGGGAGGGTAAGCAGTTACACACCCCGACGAAAATAGGCCCCCAGTCTGGTAATCGTCCCCCTCCCTATGAGGGCCCCGGGTGGGCGTCAGGGAGAGGGGGAACAGTTACGTTCCCTATTGACCACCGCCAACGGATCATCGCAGTTGAGCGGCGGTCGGTGGTCTATCATCGGTGGTCAGGTGTGGACAGCACCGATGGTGGAGCAGTTACGGAGCCGCCTGACAGGACAGATAGCACGCGCCGGGCGACAGGCGCGGCTATCTGCTTCGCCGGGCCGGCCTGTTCCACCAGCACCACCACCACGTACCGGGGGTTCCCGGCCGGGGTCAGCCCCACGAACCAGGCGTCCGGCGCGCCGCCGGCCGGGGTGGGCGCGGTGACCAACAGGCCGGCGACGTCGCTACCGCTCAACACGCCCTGGCGCAACGTGGCCTGGACCAGCAGACGGCGCAGGGCCACAGCCGTCTCTGGCGATATGGCCGGCGTCGCCGGGGCCGGGGTGCCCGGCGTCAGATGTGGGACGCCCGGTCCGGCCAGGGCCAGCGCCGCCTGGGCCACCTGTAACGGCGTCACAGTCGGCCCATCCCCAGCCGCAGCCCGGGCCAGGGTCGGCGGGTCATTCAGCGACTCCCGCGAGTCCGTCAACTGGCCGGCCAGCGTGGGCAGCTCAAACGGCAGGCGTATGCCCAGCCCCAGTCGGCGTGCTCCGGCGCTCCAGCGCGCCGGTCCCAGCTCCAGCCCCAGCCGCGCGAACGTCACCGGGCAACCGTCGGCCAGGGCAGTGGCCAGGTCCGTGTGCCGGGCATGGTCGGGACAGTGCAACGTGACTTCACCGGCCAGGAACGTGTCGGTAGTCGTGAGGGTGGCGGTGGGGGCAAGCAGGCCGGCGTCCAGGGCGGAGGCCAACGTGACCAGTTGCATCAACGAACCCGGCGGATACAGGCCCTCGGTGGCCCGGTTCAGCATAGGGCGTCTTCTGTCCTGGCCCAATAACTCCCAGTCGTCATCCACCCGGTTGGGGTCATAGGCCGGGTGCGAGGCCAAAGCCAGCACGCGCCCATCGCGCGCGTCCAGGATCAAGACCACGCCGGCCTGTTCGCCCAGCGCGTCATCGGCCACTCGTTGGAGGTTCAGGTTCAGGGTCACGTTGACATCCTCACCGGCCGGGGGCCGCCCCACCACGCTATCCCAGAACCGTTCCCAGGTGGTCATGGGTCGCAACCGGCCCATGAGTGCGTCGTCCAGGGCGCGCTCCAGGCCCATGCTGCCGTGGCGAAAGCTGGCGTAGCCCACAGTGGTTGCCAGTGGGGGGTACGGATAGACGCGCCGGGTGGGCATCGCCCGGCCGACCTGGTCGAACTCGGTGTAAGCCAATACCGCGCCCTGGGCGTCCAGGATGCGACCGCGCTGGGTGCGACGCAGGGCCTCCACGCGGCGGGGGTTATCAGGCCGGGCCAGGAGACCCGAGGCGTGCCAGACCTGCCAGTAGGGCAAGACCATCGCCAGGGCCAGGAAACTCGGCAGGATGAAAGCAGCCAGGCGATGCACTCGCTGGTATAGATCCGCTCTCCCCCTCACCGGGGCGTCTGATCCGGCGGCCGACAGGCATAGCAACAGACCCACGGTCAGATAGCTGATGACCAACGAACTGCCGCCATAGGAGATGAAGGGCAGGGTAATGCCGGTGAGGGGAATGAGACGCAAGACGCCAGCGACGATGGTGAGGGTTTGCAGACCCAGGATGCTGGTGAGGCCGGTAGCCAACAGGACCTCGAAGGGCTGCGCCGCGTGCAACGCGATCCGCAGGCCCCGGCCGACCAACAGGGCATACAGCGCCAGCAGGGCGATCAGGCCGGCCAGTCCCAGTTCCTCGCCCAGGGCGGCAAAGACATAATCGGTGTGGACAAATGGAATATAGCCGGGGTAACCCCGGCCCAGGCCGGTGCCGAACAACCCACCAGCGGCCAGGGCGATAAGGCCCTGCACGATCTGATAGCCCTCGCTCTGGCTCCTGGCCCACGGGTTCAGCCAGATGTCGGCGCGCACACGCACATGATCGAAGAGGAGATAGGCGGCTCCGGCCCCGGCCAGAAACAGGAACAACCCACCGAGCACATAGGCCAGCCGGCCCGTGGCGACGTAGAGCATCGTCAGAAAGACGGCCAGGAACAGCAAAGCTGCCCCCAGGTCACGTTGCCAGACCAGCAAAGCCATGCTCAGGCCCCACATCACGACCAGAGGTCCCACATAGGCCGGTGAGGGCAGGCGCAGAGGGCCCAGCCGAATGCCAGCCTGGGTCAGCAACTCGCTCTTCTCGGCCAGATAGCCAGCGAAAAAGACCGCCAGCAGTACTTTAAGCAACTCGGAGGGCTGGAAGTAGAAATCGCCCAGGGTGAGCCAGAGGCGTGGCCCGCTGCCACTGGGAGCCACGCCCACCACCAGGGTCAACACCATCAAGACCAACCCCAGCAGCACCCAGGTATACTTGTACCGCCGCAGGCGCGCTGGCTGGCGCAGGTAGAACACCACGGCCAGCATGATCCCCAGTCCCATGAGCGCCCAGGTGGTCTGCGCCCACAGGAGGTCCGGCGCCAGGCGGCGGACCATCACCAGGCCCAGGGCCGTGAGCACGGCAACCAGGGGGAACAACAGGGGATCACCATAGCCACCCAGAGCGTTGGGGAAAAGTGGTCGGCGCACTGAGAGGAGCGCCAGGCCAGCCTGGGTGAGCAGCAGACCGAGGGCAAAGACCAGGCCCGGCAACAACGCGCCCAAAGACAGGCCCTCCTGAAAGACCAGCTCGACAACGGCCAATCCCAGGAGGGCCAGGGCGATAGGGAAGACCAGAAATCCCCAGGTCAAAACCGGACACGTAGCCCGCATGGCTCCCGATCTGCAATCCGCAATCCGCTACAGGTACTTGCCAATAAGCGGCGCCAGTCTCTGGCGCACCTCTGCCGGAATGAGATCCCGTTGCGTGATGATGGCGTCACGGAGGGCGTGGGCACACTCGCAGGTACGCCGGGCTGGCAGCAACGGGATCAGGTTTTGGACCCCCTGCTTGGCCACCTCAGCGTTGGCCTGCAGGTTACGGATGACGGCTTCCACGGTAACGGGTTCGGCCGTCTCATGCCAGACGTCATAGTCTGTCACGTGAGCCATGGCCGCGTAGCAGATCTCGGCCTCGCGGGCCAGTTGAGCCTCCGGCACGGCGGTCATGCCGATGATGTCACAGCCCCATTGGCGGTAGATGCGCGATTCACCCCTGGTAGAGAAGCGTGGTCCTTCAATGGTGATGAACGTCCCGCCCCGGTGGACTGTGGCCGGCGTTCGCCGCACCGCCTGATAAAGGGCCGCGCTCAACTCCGGGCAGAACGGGTCCGCCAGCCCGATATGGACCACCAGGCCCTGGCCAAAGAAGGTATGCCTGTGCCGCAGGCGGGTGTGGTCGAATAGCTGGTCTGGGATCACGATGTCGCGCGGGGCATAGTCCTCGCGCAGGCTGCCACAGGCGGTGATGGAGATGAGCCATTCCACGCCCAGCAGCTTGAACCCCCAGATGTTGGCCTGGGAGTTCACTTCTGTGGGCATGTGCCGGTGACCCCGGCCATGTCGAGGCAGAAAAGCCACGCGCATCCCGGCCAGCGTGCCCACGATGTAAGCATCGGATGGTTCACCAAAGGGGGTGGTGAGCCGCACCTCCTCAACCTCGGTCAATGCCTCCATCTCATAGACCCCGCTGCCGCCGATCACGCCCAATTTCACGTCGTTCATGTCTCCTCCCGTCTCGTATTGCGTATTTCGTATTGCGTGTGGACGTGGTATGAGCACGGAATACGCAATACGAAATACTGTTTCAGTAGTCTATCCCTCTCCGGCTCACAATTCCCTGCTGATATGGGTGTTTGATCTCCCGCATCTCTGTAACCAGGTCGGCGACGGCGATGAGTTCGGCTGGCGCGCCGCGCCCGGTGAGCACCAACTCCACGTGCCGGGGTCGCTCAGCAATGAGGTGGAGCACGTCCTCCAGGGCCACCAACCCCCAGTCCAGGGCCACGTTGATCTCGTCCAGGATGACCAGGCTATGGGCGCCGGTCTGCACTACCTGGCGGGCGTGTGCCAGGGCCTCCTGGGCCATCTGCACATCAATCGGCTCAGGGTGCTGGCGGTCCACGAACCCGGCCCGGCCGAACTGACGCAGGGTGATGCCGGGTTGATGTTGCAAGGCGGCCAGTTCACCATAGTGGGGCCAGCCCTTCATGAACTGGATGATGTAAACGGGCAGGCCGTGGCCGGCCGCGCGGAGCGCCTGCCCTAACGCGCTCGTCGTCTTGCCCCGGCCATCGCCGGTATAAACCTGAACCAGGCCGGGGCCTGGTTCTGGTGCACTCATGCTTTTCCCTCCGTATCCGGCTCCGGCACGTGGAACACATAACCCCGACCGCGCACCGTGCGAATCCAACGCGGCTGCGACGGATCATCCTCAATACATTGCCGGAGCATACGAATATGCACGTCCAGGGTCCGCGTATCGCCCAGCCAGTTGGTCTGCCAGATCTCCTCCATGATCGTTCGCCGGCTCACGATCTGGCCCGCTCGACGCACCAGTAAGGCCAGCAGGTCATATTGCTTGGGTGTGAGGTCCAGCGGTTGGCCATCCTTGCTCGCCCGACGATGAACCAGGTCCAGGGTCAGGGGCCCAACCTGTAACACGGCCGAGCGGCGGTGCCGTTGTTGCCAGACCTTGCGGATTAACTTGCTGACCGCCACTTTCAAGTCGGTAGGGCTACAAGGTCTGATCAGCACCACGCTTAATGGCAGCCGGGCGCATAGCCGACTCAATTGGCGGCTATGCGGCTCGGAGCGGGCCAGGATGACCACGGGGACAGGTGGGTCCTGGGCTTGCAACGCCGTACAGACGGCCTGGACATCACTCTGAGGCCCGGTGGCATCCAGAAGCACCAGGTCGGGCGGGTCCTGACACAATCGCTGCCCAACCTCCCCGGTATCGGCCATCACGGTGACGTGATAAGCACGCCGGGATAGAGCCTGATATGGGATGCCGGCCTGGGGGTCAGCACGGCCGATGAGCAAGATTTGTTTACGCTTGAGCACGTTATATATCCCTGCAAGTCTACGGATTCAATCAAGGCTCATCGCGCGCCAGTATATTATACCGGATGAAGGGATTGACGGCAAGTGTCGTTTTTGCAGAAAGCATGGTTCTTTCAAAGTGCGCCAGGTAAACCTGATAACAACATTCTATTCACTGCTGCTGGCTCGTGGCCTCGAACCGCAGATCCCAGGTATAAGCTATGTGGTTCTGGCCCCGGCCGCGCGGCGCGGGAGGGAAAAACCCCCAAAGAGGTCTTTTTGAAAGAACCCTGCGGGGGCATAAAACGGCCGTAGTAACTCATAAGTACCTATTGATCCAATGCAATGTGGCCTCTGATCTGGAAAGCATCCCGAACCATGCGCAGGATGCCTAATTCTCGCAGCTTGTGGCTGGTCTGGGCCAACCAGTGGCGAGCCCAGATGGTCACGTTGTGCGCCAGGCTGCCCAGCAGCATCAGGACCTGTTGAGCCGTGAACTTCTTGTTCCGTTTGGTCAGGCCCAAACCCTGTCGGTCCCCTTTGACCTGTGTCTCGACACCGCCGCCCCGGTCATCGTAGCAGTGCACGTAGGCTAACAACACCCTCCCTCTGTCCTCGGCGAGCTCCGCCGGTTGGCCCATCAGAGCCAGAATCTCCTGCGGAGAGAGGGTACAGATCAGCACGGCATAGGACCACTGCCCATTCTTCTTGCGGGAGCGGGCAGCTATCTGCACCGTAGGACGAGCATAGGGGTGGGGCTGGGTGACCAGGCCCACTTCTCGCCCAGGGATCTTTGTCAGGATACCAGGTCTGGACACTTTTGGCCAGGCGGGTAGTTCGTTTCGTGGAGTAGTCCTTGACCAAGAGATGGTAGTCCCGCTCCAGGACCCAGTTGACGTCATCTTCGCTCTCGCCTCCAGCGTCAATGCGCAGGACGGTGCGACGACGCCTGGCTTCGTCCAGTTCCAGGACCTCTTCAGCCGCCAGGATGAGGGGCTGCAAAGCCTGAGTGAGTTGGACTTTGCCCGCATAGAACTGATCCACCACGATTTCATCATACCACGAGGCCACCACACGGGCCAGTTGTCGCCCCCGCCGATTGCGCTGGCGGGGAAAATAGCCCTTGGTGGACAGTTCCGCTTTCTTGCCCGCTGGCATGCCGCTGGTGTCGGCATCCAAGAGTTGAAACCGCTCCTGATAGTTGTGGCGGTATCCGGCACTGTGCTGGCGATAGATGACCTGGAGAGCTTCCTTCAGTTGGGTTACATTCTCTTCCGTACAGGCGTTCAGGGTCTCGCTGATAGTCGATTGTTCCGCACACCCCTGGCGGTCAAAAGCCGCTTGCAGAACCCGATCGGGACGCACCCGTTTGTTCGTTTCCACCAGCCCCTGGGCTCCGGCCAGCATACCGATGAAAGCGTCTTGGAGCTTGTCTATGGGAGTGTGAATCACGGTTTTCTGCCGGATTTGGACCCTTTACTTGATGGGAGCCCATACCTGACGCCTGGAGAACTCGATGCCAAGGCCGATCAAACTGGCCCGGGCAGAGAATCGACAACGATGTCTCTTTGTGGTAGACTTAGCCATGGTGACGCACCTCCTTCGTTGGTGATTGATCAACCTATAGTCTACCACAAGGAGAGCGTCACCGCTAATTTGGGCCAAATTGGGGTACTTATGAGTTACTACGCGCGGGCGCCCCTGAAGCAGCGGCTTCAACCGCCAGCCTCGGCCCGGCCAGTCACTCCGATGAGAAACTCCAGGCCCACCAGGGGTCCCCTTCCTCCCTAACCCCCAGAAAGTGAAATATGGCGACGGTGAAGCCGTCGCCATATCCCTAAAAACCTTCTTCCCCCTGCTGTGGGAGCAGCAGATTTATCCTTGGGGCCTGCAAAGCGAGGTGTGCGATGTTCATGCTCGCGGCGGCGACCACCGGGAGTGTCACCCGCCGCCGGGCACAGGGACGCAGACCCGGCGCGAGCACATTTTTGCCGCCGGGCACGGGGTCGCAGACCCCGCGCGAGCACATTTTTGCCGCCGGGCACGGGGTCGCAGACCCGGCGCGAGCACATTTTTGCCGCCGGGCACGGGGTCGCAGACCCGGCGCGAGCACATTTTTGCCGCCGGGCACGGGGTCGCAGACC
>Ga0209101_1000690_pt1 | contig 27219 bp, 20 predicted proteins | sample ConPoolayeCmetaG_FD_185481 | JGI IMG/M metagenome (GOLD analysis project Ga0209101, IMG submission 185481) | Hot spring microbial mat communities from California, USA to study Microbial Dark Matter (Phase II) - Cone Pool mat layer C metaG... ...
GGTGAGGGATGAGGGATGAGGGATGAGGGATGAGGGATGAGGGATGAGGGAGGCGGCAATGGGGCGGCGAAAACACCGCCTCCCCTCTCCCGTTGGACGGGAGAGGGGCCGGGGGTGAGGGTGGTTGGAACAACGTTGCGGGACGGCAAACCCCGCGGTCCTTTCCCGCCTGACCGGCGAGCGGAAACCCTTTAAGCAACGCGGGTCAGCCTACGAGGTAGCTTACCATGGATACGGAAACGGCTCGCTGGGTGCTTTATGCCGTCACGGCGATCGGTTTTGTCGTCTGGCTCGCGGCGATGCAGTTCGTGGTCGCCTCCGCCAAGGCGGAAAACGAAGCGACGCGCACGGCGCTGGAAGCATTCGGTTTTGATGAACCATCGGGCGGACGCCTGGTGGTAGGGCAGGCAGAGATCGAAGGAGAGCCGGCGGCCCTGGCGGCCAAGGCCGCGTCGGCCCTGGCCAATCCGTGGCAAAACCAGCTCGGACCGATCAAAATCCTTGCAAAATCCGAGGACCGCGTCTCGTTCGAGGGCGCCGGGCACGCCGCCGTGGGACAGGCGGGGTGGCGAGGGCTGGGCCGGGGAACGATGCAGTTCACACGTCGGGGACCGAACCAGACGGCCGTGGCCTACGCGGTCGAATTGCGCGGCGGCCGCTGGATGCTCCTCATGGCCCGGCTGTTTCTCATCCTCGGTCTGGCAGCCCTGGTTGCCGGCTGCGGCCTGATCCTCGCGTTCGTCGTGCCCCATCCCAATCCCGCCGTTCGCGCCCAAACGGTCCAGATGGTCCAAGCCGTCCATTTTCTTTGGCCGCCGTTTTTGTTCGCGGGGCTTTACCGTTCGACGGCCCGCGCGGTCCGCGTGGGCCTGGAGGTGTTGGTCAACAACTTGCCTTTTTCCAGCGAGGTCTCATGAACGTCATCGACGTTTCCGTCATTGCCATCTACTTCGTCGTCGTGATCGGCGTGGGGTTCTGGTATCAGGCCCGGGCCGCGCGGGGCCTGGACAGCTATTTTCTCGGCGGCAAGAGCATCCATTGGCTGGCCTTGGCGATTTCCGGAGCGTCGAGCAACTTCGACGTGACCGGCACGATGTGGATCGTCACCCTGATCGGCCTGTTCGGCTTCAAGTCGATGTGGAACCACTGGATGTGGGGCTTCCTCATGGGCGCGTTTTTCATGTCGTTCATGGGGAAATGGGTGCGGCGATCCGGCGTGATCACCGGGGCCGAGTGGATGATCACCCGCTTCGGCAACGGGCCTGGCGGCCGCACGGCCCGAACCGCCTACGCGCTGATGGCCGTGGTCACGCTGGCCGCGTTCTTGGGCTATGGGTTCGAGGGGATCGGAAAGTTCGTTTCCGTCTATTTCCCCGCCTACCCGCAAACCTGCGCCGCCGTGATCTTCGGCGTGACCACGCTTTACGTGCTTTTGGGCGGGCTTTACAGCGTGGTGGTGACCGACATCATCCAGACGGCGATCCTCACCGCGGCCTCGATCGTCATCGCGGCGTTGGCCTACCTGAATCTCAGTCCCGCCACGCTCGCCGCCCTGCCTCACGATTGGAACTCGCTTCTGCCGACCTGGCGCCTGGACAACGCCGCCGCGCTGCCCGAAGCCTATCAGGGCTACGAGTGGTTCGGGGCGTTGGTGATCGTCTGGGTGCTGAAGGGGCTTTTGCTGAATTTTGGCGGTCCCGCCCAAATGTCCGATTTTCAGCGGTTCCTGGCCGCGCGCGACGCCCGCGACGCGGCCCTGGTCGGCGCCGGTTGGAGCGTGTTCTTGATCGTCCGCTGGGCCATGGCGACGGGTATTGCGCTGTTGGCGATTTCGGCCGGGGCGAACTACGTCGCGGATCCCGAAAAGTTCATGCCCACCGTGCTCCAGGACTACATGCCGGTCGGCTTCCGCGGCCTGGTGATCGCCGGCCTGCTGGCGGCCTTCATGGCGTCGTTCAGCGCGATGGTCAACGCCGGGGCATCGTACATCGTGCGGGACTTCTGGCAGCCGCTGGTCTTCCCCAAGGCCGGCCCGAGGCACCAGATCATCGCCAGCTACGTGGCCACGCTCGCCTTGGTGGGCGTGGGAATCCTCATCGGGCTTCAGGCCGAGTCGATCCGCCAGGTTTTCGACTGGATCATGATGGCCCTGGGCGGGGCCTTCGCCGTGCCCAACGTGCTGCGGTGGTATTGGTGGCGGACCAACGGCTGGGGATACGCGATCGGCACCTTCGTCGGCCTTGTGGCGGCCTTGCTGGTGCCGTTCGGGCCGAAAATCGCCGGGTGGATCACGCCCGCGACGCTCGTGGCCGCGAGCGATCCGCCGCTTTGGATCTCGTGGCTGAAGAACATGCACCTGGTGTACGTGTCGTTTCCCACGGTGCTCAGCGTGTCGCTGGTCGGCACCATCGCGGCGACGCTGCTCACGCCGCCGACCGACCGGGACCTTTTGGTGGCGTTCTACCGGCAGGTGAGGCCGTTCGGGTGGTGGGGGGAGATTCGCCGCGAGGCCCGGCTGTCGGAAGCGGAGCAAAACGACCCGACCGAGAGCGCGGCCCTCGCCCTGCTCAACACGGTCCTGGGCGCGGCGGCGATCCTCGGCGCGTACCTGGCGCCGATGTATCTGGTCGGACACTGGCACAGGGAGGCGGCGATCGCCTTGGGCGTGGCCGCGGCGGCCATCGCCGTGCTCTACTTCACCTGGTATCGCACGCTGCCGCCGCGCGAACCCGCCGGCGAGCCGCCCCCGGTCGTTTAACCACGAGCCATCGCCGAAGGCCTCCGACGGCGCTGGGCTGGCCAGCCGTTTGGATCCGAGCCATCGGCGGGGGCGGGGCCGGGAAGTCGGGTTTTGTGGGTGGCGGGAAAGGTCGGGCGGCGTCCTATTTCAGGGCCGTTGCGTCAAGCAGCCGGCGGCAGGCGGCGATCACGGTTTCCTCGACGGCCTCGGTGAACGGACCGGGCTGGCCGTAGTAGATCATGCTCGTATCCGCCTCATAGCCGCCCTCGCGCAACACGCGCCGGGAAGGAATATAACACGGCACCTCGTTGGTGAAGCCGGCCACGACCACATTTTCGTTCGGCAGCTCGCGCTTCAGCCGCAGCGAGTAGTCCACCACGACTTCACCGCCCAAACCAACGAACGTCACATCGCGGCCCAGGCGGACGACCTGCACGGGCAAAGGCAACTCGCGCACCGGGCGGCCGGCGTCGATGGCGGCGAGCATTTCGCGGGCGCGGAGCTTGCGGAATCGATCGGGCGAAGCGGCCTCCTTCTCGAAATCCGCCCGCTCTCTCGGCGCAAACGCCAGCTTCGCCTCGTCGTATGCCGTGCGGATGGGAGGGCGAACGGGCGTCAAAGGCCCCGACAGCACGCGCTGCACCGCTTCGGCCAGGCTCTTGCCGTGCGCGGCGGCAAGTTCCACTTTGCCCCGCGGCGCGGGATTCTGGTCGGCGCCGCAAAGCTCCATGAACATCGCCGTGGCGCCGGGCACGGCCTTTTCAAGCTCAAGCTGGGCGAATCCCGCGTAGTCTCCGTTGAGCTTGTAGAAATCGCCGACCAGCGTCGTGTTGTGGCAGGCGTAACCGAACACGACGGCGCGGATTTTGCCGTCCGGGCCGGCGACCTTCAGCACCGGCACGTCGTGGTCGACCGGCCCCTGGGGATGGACGCCGATCCGCACGCCGCTCGGCGTCGGATGGCGTCGGTTGATGGCGAATCCCGCCGTGCCGCGGCCCGCCGAAAGCGACGCCGGCGCAAGATCGGCCAGCGCCGCGCCCACCACCCCAACGATCTCGTCGGCCACGCGCCGCGCGTATTTCTTCAAGCCATCGCGCTCCGCCGCGGTCAAGAGGTCATACATGGTCGCCAGGTTGGGCCACACGACGGGACCGCAATGGGTGTGCGAACAGTTGAGCACCAGTTGCGACCGCTCCAGGCCGTGCTGTTTTTGAACGCGATCGGCAATCTCGCGGGTCAGTTCGCGCGGCAACCCGATCAGGTCCAGCGTCACCAGCACGACGCGCCCGCCGTCGTCGTCCTGCAAGGCCAGGGCCTTGGCCCAAAGGTCGTGAATCACGCCCTCGGAGGCGTGGGTCCGCGCGGCGTAGCCCGACATCCAAATAGGCCCCTCCGGCGTGATGGCTTTGCGTGCCACGCCGGCCTTGAATTCGGCGGCGCACGCCGTCGCCGCCATGGCGACCAAGGCTAACACGATGGCTGGAAATCTCATCGAAGGTCCTCCTCTGAAAAACGGATTTTGTCCGGGGCGAGTTCTGAGCCGATGGCGATCTACCCACTCCGTAGGCGAAAGCGTGGCTTGGGGCTTGTGCCGTGGTCAAGCAATGCGTTACCCCACTGGCGAATCGAATCGCGGCCGCCTGCCCTCTTTCCCACGGACGGGCGAAACGTTCTTAGACCGCGAATATCGGTAGTATAATCTCGCGCGCCGCCTGGCGACCATAGACCTCGCGTCAGCGGGGGTGAAGGGGTGAAGTGTTGTCGCAGGGAGCAAGGGATTGCGCCGCTCGGCGCGGTGGTCTTGGCAACCGCGGGCGGCCGTCGTAGGCTGAAAGCCGCTTTTCCCGCTGCGTAGGCGAGCATGATTCAACCCGTTGGCACTACCCAAAGAAAGGCAACACCATGAATCGACGAGATTTCCTTCAAGCGGCCGGCGGCGGGACCTTCGCCGCATGGGCCGCAAGCGCGTTGGGCGCCGAGCGTCCGGTCGGGAAAACGCCATCGAATCCCTTGCTTCGCGAACATCGCGCCCGGGACCGCCTGACGCTGGTCGCCGACCGCGTCGAGGGCGATCTTGCCCGCCGGTTGCCGAGGTGGCGGGGCTTCAATCTGTTGGAGAAATTCAACGTCGGCAACAACCGGCCGTTCGTGGAGGACGATTTCCGTTGGATGGCGGAGTGGGGATTCGATTTCGTCCGCCTGTCCATGGATTACCGCTGCTGGACCGACGCCAAGGAACCGTACCAGCTCAAGGAGAAGGTGCTCGCCGAGATCGACCAGGCGGTCGAGTTCGGCAAGAGGCACGGGATTCACGTGTCGCTCAATCTGCACCGGGCGCCGGGCTACACGGTGGCCAAACCACCGGAGAAGCTCGATCTCTGGACTTCGGAAGAGGCCCAGAAGCAGTTCGACTTCCAGTGGTCGCAGTTCGCCCGCCGCTACAAGGGCATTCCATCCGCACGGTTGAGCTTCAACCTGGTCAATGAGCCTGCCCGGATCGCCGCCGAGGCCTACGCCAAGGTGGTCCGCCGCGTCGTGGCCGCGATCCGCAAGGAGGATCCCAATCGGTTGGTGATTGCCGACGGGCTGTCGTGGGGCAGCGACCCGGTCTTCGAACTGGCCGACCTGGGCATCGCCCAGGCCACGCGGGGCTATTTTCCCATGCCGATCAGCCATTACCAGGCGTCCTGGGTCCAAGGCGAGCGGTTCGCCAAGCCCACCTGGCCGCTTCGCGAGGGCAACCGGACGATCGACCGCGAGGTGCTCCGCCGGGAGCGGATCGAGCCGTGGAAGAAGCTGCAAGCGAAAGGGGTGGGCGTGATGGTCGGCGAGTGGGGGGCGTTCAACAAAACCCCGCACGACGTGGTGCTCGCCTGGGCCCGCGACTACCTCGAACTCTGGAAGGAGGCCGGCTGGGGATGGGCCTTGTGGAATCTCCGCGGCAGCTTCGGGATTGTTGACAGCGGCCGGGCCGACGTGGCTTATGAAGATTTTCGCGGCCACAAGCTCGACAAAAAACTGCTCGACCTGCTTCGGCAGTACTGAAAGAGCGGCAAAATCTTGCTTCTCTCCCGCGAGCGGAAGCGGGCAAGGGGGAGTTGTCGGACAGGTGCTCTGCCGGGGACCCCGTAGACCGATCGCCGACCAAGCCCAGGGGTTGCAACCCCTGGGCTTGCACCCCCTGAGGCTTGCAACCCCGGGGCTTGGTCGCACCGCGGAGGTTCGCTCCATCTCGCTCCAGCGGCCTAGTCCGCCAAGTGCTTGCTCAGGGAGCGCCAGGCGTTCATGGATCGGGCGAGGTGATCGCGGGCATCGCCGCCGATTCCGTAGCATTGCAACCCGATCGGCCCCCGGTAGCCCAGTTCCTTGAGCGTGCGAAGGAACTTGCCGACATCGAACGAGCCTTTGTCCAACGGCTGGATGTATTTCTCCCAACCCGGCTTGTCGTCGAACTCATCCGCCCCGTTGATCGAAACCGCCCAGAGCCGCGGCATGGCCAGCTTCAGCAAGGGCTTGTAGTCCCGGCTCTTGTCGACCCGCAACCAGTGGCAAAGGTTGAACATCACGCCCACGTTCGGCCGATCCACCTTGTCGGCCACGCGGACCGCGTCCTCGATCCGTTCGACCCACGAACTCAGGTGCGGATAGAGCAAAAGTTGCGCGTCGGTGTCTCGGGCCAAATCGGACATTTCGCGGAGGATTTGAACCGCGCGGGGATCGACCGAGGGGTCCGAAGGCTTCATTCCGTTCACGAGCAGCGCGAACTGCACCCCCCGCCCTTTGACCAGCGCCAACACGTCCTTGAACCTCGGATCGTAGGGCGTCTTGTCGGGCCCCACGTCGACGGTCATCGTGATCTGAAACAGTTTCAAACCGGCGTCGTCGAGCGACTTGATCCGCTCGGCGACCTTGTCGAGCCAGATGTGGCCGACGCCGGGATAGCCCAATTCCTTGAGCATCGCGGCCTGTTCCTCGAACGTCCGCTTCTTCGCGTCGTGCCAGTCGATGCAAAAGGGGAAGAAGGGATAGGCCGCCAGCTCGGCCGCGCCGCCCGCGCTGGCGAGCGTCAGCCAAATCATCGCCGTCTGGAGCGTGCGAAGGATTCTCATGGACGAAATCTCCTGGGTGGTTTGCGGATGCGTCGAAAGGAACGGTTCCCACGAACGTACCTTAATCGCTCGACTCGCCGATGCCAAGAGGCCGATGGCCCGGCGCTTCGGCGAGAAGCCATTCCACGCCTGGTCGCCCTGGAGAAGCGAGAACCGCGCCTCGCGCGCCGTCGCCCCTGGCCTTGGCGGGAGGCTCTCGACGTCGATTGACTTCCGATGCGTGACGGGATAGCTTTATGGCGACCGTTGCGTTTTCCAAATGCCCGCCAAAATGGCTCGCCTTCTTCCAAGGAACGTTTTATGTCCAACCTTCTTGCGGTGATTTTCGTGCTTCTGGGGGCCGACGACCCTGCCCGACCTGACATCAATCCTTTCCCCCGCCAGCCGCTTCCCGAGGTGGTCCTTGCCGAATGGAAGTTTGATCGCGGGACCGAGGGGTGGACCGCGCGGCACGACTGCGAGGTTTCGGCGGCCGACGGGTTGCTGAAGGTTCGCATCACGGGGTCCGATCCGTATTTCCACCGGCCGGTTCGAGTGCCGGGAGGGGAGCTGATCCTGCGGCTTCGGGCCAGGGCCCAGGCGAGCGGCCCAGGCGAAATCTTCTGGGTCACCGACCAATCGCCCGCGTGGGGACCTGACAAGTCCCGCGGCTTCCCCCTGGTTCACGACGGCGAGTGGCACGAATACGCCGTGGAGTTTTCCGCCCCCGGCGTGCTTACCGATCTGCGGATCGACCCCGGGACGGACGCGGGTTCGGTCGAAATCGAGTGGATCCGGCTCGGCCGCCGCCGCTGGCATCCGTTGAGCATCGAAAAGGTGGAGGTCGCGCCGCCGATAGCTCGCTTCCTGGTGAAAAACCACGAGGAGGCGCCATTGCGATTCACGGCGTTTGGGCAGACGCACGCGATCGCGGGCGGGGCGACGGTCGCCCTTGAGCGCCCCCTGCTCGGCAAAAGCCCCCTGGAAACAATCCGCGCGGAAATCACCGTCCAAGGCGACGAAAAAGACACGCCGGAACCGAAACAACCGCGGCCGATCGCGCGGACCGCGTTCGTCTTTCATCCGGTGGTCGGCGGCGATTTCGTGCAACTGCCAGGCGAGGGGTTTGTGCTTGAGGTCGCCCGCGACGGCTCCGCGGCGCGCGTGCGGCAAGGCGATCGAGTCGTGGCCGCGTTGGCCCCTCTGGTTCACCGCGAAGGGCGTCTGCCGGCGCTGGCGCTGGCAAACGAGAAACCGTGGTTGGGGTTCGAGGGCGAGGGCATGTCGCTCAAGATCGCCGTGCGAGACAAGGACATCCACGTCGCCCTAGTCTCCGAGGCGGAGTGCGAGGGGCCGGTGGTGCGAGCCTTCGGGGCGTTGAAACAGGGTCTTCTGTCGGGCGTGGAGTATCTCGGCGCGGGCGAGGCCAGTTCCTCCAAGCTCGATATCGAGACCGAGGAACACATCCGCTTCGCCCCCGATCCGCTCCACGTGACCATGCCGCTGATGAGCTTCGTCACCGACGCGACGACCGTGGCGATGACTTGGAAGGACATGGCCTTGCAGCCGATCTACGCCACGCCGAACTTCTTCGACGGCACGCCAGACCACCGCATGGCGTTGCGAGGGAAAAAGATCGCGGCGACCATCCGCATCGATCGCGTGCCGGTGGAAGAGACGATTGCCTGGGCCGTCGGCAAGCACGGCTTGCCCCCGCTGCCTCCCGCCCCCCGCACGCCCGAGCAACAGTGGGAGATTTGCCTCAAGGCCCTCAACGGCCCGCTGAAGACCGAGGCCGGTTGGGGGCATTGCGCCGAGCCGAACTGGCGTCGTGAGCCGTTTGCCGACATGGCGTCGACGATCTGGCGGCTGACCGGCAAGATCCCGGATTTGCCGCGGCTCGTGCCGGGCGGGGCGCACGTGGAAAACGCGAGCATTTATTTTGTTACTGGCCGCGCGGCGGAGTGGAAGAAGTTCCATCACGACCAGGTACAGGCCCAAATCCGCGCCCAACAGCCCGACGGTTCCTATCGCTACGACGGCCCGTTCCGCCGCGGCCATTTCGAGAACACCGCCAGCGGCGTTTGCGCCCATCCCGCCAAGCTCCTGCTGGAATACGCCTGGCTGACGGGCGATCGGGAAGCGCTGGCCGCCGGGGTGCGGACGCTGGAGTACATGAAGCGATTCGACGTTCCCCGCGGGGCCCAGACGTGGGAAGTTCCCCTCCATACCCCCGATCAACTCGCTTCGGCCAATTCGGTCTGGGCTTATGTGCGGGGCTACCAGCTTACGGGCAAGGAGGAATACCTGAAGGAGGCCCGCCGCTGGGCGCTTTCGGGAATCCCGTTCACCTACCTTTGGAGCCGATACCCGATCATGCTCTACAGCACGCCGCCGGTCTTCGGGGCGACCCATTGGCGGCACAACTGGATCGGGCTGCCGGTTCAATGGGTGGGCGGGGTGTACGCCTATGCGTTGACGCTCTTGGCCCCGCACGACCATTCCTTGGACTGGAACCACCTTGCGCGGGGTATTCTGATCTCGGCCGAGCAGCAGCAATACCCGGACGGCCCCTGGGTCGGCTTGCTGCCCGACTCGTTCATCCTCAAATCACAGACCCGACTGCCCGCCCGAATCAATCCCTGTGCCCTGGTCAGCCTCCGCATGGCCTTGGACGGCCAGGTGGACTCGCTCGCCGTGGCCGTGGACGGAAATCACCGCGTGGCCGCGCCGTTTCCCGTGACCATCCGCGATGGCAAGGCCCGCGTTCAATCGCCCAAGGGGCTTCCGTTTGAAATCCTCGTCAACGGCCAGGTGGTCCAGGTACCGGCCGAGGCCAACGGCGTGGTGGCGCTCGATGCCAAGCCGTAATCGCCGCTCGCGGGCCGCGAGAGTCAGTCATGGCCGTGGTGCTTCGGCTTTTGTGGCCGCGGTGTGTCGGCTTGCGGCCGGGGTGTGTCGGCTTGCGGCCGGGGTGCTTGGGTCCAAGCGGGCCACCAAGAGCTGATCGTTTCGCTTGGGGATCCTCGGACTTTCCGTGGGGTCTTGAAGAAACCCGATCTTCGGGATATGCTTCACGGCGCACTTCAGGTCCCTTACCCGTGCCCAAGAGGTCTCCTGCATGGCAACCATCCTCGTGGTCGACGACTCGGCGGTGGACCGACGATTGGTGGGAGGGCTGGTCCAAAAGGTTCTGCCGTGCAGTGTGCAATACGCCGCCAATGGGGTAGAGGCTCTAGCCCAAATGCACGGGGAACTGCCCGACCTGATCCTTACCGACCTGAACATGCCGGTCATGGATGGCCTGGAATTGGTCAACTACGTTCGCGACCATCATCCCGAGGTGCCGATCGTGTTGATGACGGCCTACGGGAGCGAGGCGTTGGCCGTCGAGGCGTTGGCCAGGGGGGCCGCGACGTATGTCCCCAAGTCGCAGCTTGCGGCCCAATTGCCCAGCACGATTCAAAACGTGCTCTCGATGACGTTCGTGCATCGAAGTTACGAGCAGTTGATTCACTGCTTGACGCGGGCCCACTTCGAGTTCGTCTTGGAAAACGAGCCGAACCTGGTGGATCCCCTGGTCGATCTGGTGCAGCAGATGGTCGCCAGCGTCGCCTTGTGCGACTTTACCGGGCGACTGCAAATCGGCGTGGCCCTGAAGGAAGCGCTTTTGAACGCGATCTTCCATGGGAACCTGGAAATCAGTTCGGCCGAGATTCAGAACGTGCAGCAAGGGCTGATCGAGGAAAACGACGTCAGCCTGGTCGAGGAGCACCGGATGAGGCCCGAGTTCAAGGATCGCAAGGTCCATGTGGACATCCGGATCAGCGCCGACGAGGCCCGCTTCGTCGTCCGCGACGATGGCAACGGCTTCGACGTGGCCAAGATCTACGACCCCAAGAAGCGGCTTGCCGTGGAACCCGAGGGACCGCGCGGCCTGGCCCTCATCCGCACCTTCATGGACGAGGTGAGCTTCAACGAGAAGGGCAACGAAATCACGATGGTCAAACGGCGGGAAGTGCCCCAGGTGAACACCGTCCCCCCGGTGGACCTGTGAGGAGATGGAGCGAATCCCACCTCGTTGCCGAGGATCGACGGCCGCACCGCTCGGGCCTCCGTGGGCCGTCCAGAGCCGGCTATTGTGGCGGCGGGGGCAAGGCTAGGCGAGCCGAGTTGCTTTCCAGGGCCGCCAAACGGTGCAACAAGGCATAAGTTTCCTGGAACTCGCGCCGCTGGGCCAGGGCCCGGTAGGCCGGGTTGGTCGCTACCATTTGAAATCGCCCCAGCGATTCCCGAAAGGCTTCCGGGCTGGGCCGGCGGTCCGCGGCGCTCACATCGGCTGGCAAGGCAAGGTATTTCTTCCAGGAATCGTCGAGCAAGGATTCGAGCCGCCGTGCGGCCTCGACCAATTGACGCTGAAGGGCTTGCCGCTGTTGCTCGACGTTGCCAGCCTGCGGGCCGCTGTTGGGCGGGAGGTCGGACAAGCGGGCAGGGGACCATCGCTTCAGTTCGTCGAGCAGGCGGACCGCCGAGGGCGGAAGCTGACGCGACTGCCCCGACTGAACCGCCGCCGCCGTCATGCCCGACGCCGCGTAATAGCGGTGCGTGGCGTAGGAATCGGTTTGAAGCACCGAACCGTCCAGGGCCACTCCGGCGAACAGTCCCCGGCTCAGCGAGTAAGAGTAGATTTCGGCGCGGAGCGTGTGGTCGGTGGCCAGGCTCGCCTCGCGTCCGACGGGCCCGGCCGTGGCCGCCGCGTCGGCCCCGATCGTGAATTTGCCCCGCAACAGCCCCTCGATGCTTTGCCGCGTGACGAAGACAAGAATCACATCGGTTTCCTGGATTCCCGCCTGCCAGCCGAAACTACCGCCGGTGAGCGTGATGAAGACCGGCCCGCGCCATTCTCCGGCCTCGTCGCGCGTGAGCACCAGGCCCCGGCCGTGCCGCACGCCCACCAGAAACGCCCCCTTGAGCAAACGCGGCACGATGGCGATGCCTCGGGCCTCGGCCAACAAGGTGGCCGGGATCGAGCGCATGGGAATGCTCATCACCTCCCGAAGCACGTCGCCCGAAGCATCCACGATCCCTGCCTCGGGAGTCCAAACCTCCTGGGGCGAGGTGGGAGTTGTCTGCCCCAACAGGCCCGTCACGAAGCAAAGCCCTAGCCCCACCGCCACGGTGACCGAAGCCCCAAACCACCGTAAGGTCTTCATGACCGACGATACCTCCGTGAACGGCCCGCGCCCGAACGAAAGCGCAACGACACCATCGCGCGGGGCGGCATTGTACCTTGCCACCCGCTGCGAGGGCAATTCCAACTTAACCCCCATTAGGTGTATACATAAATACCGTGCAGTAGGGGTTCTGCAAGTGCAAGGCATCTCACGACGGCGTCATCGGCGGCCGGTCTGTTGGAGGTAGTCCAGCACCATGGCGGCAACGTCGACCTGTAGCGTGGCCGCCAAGGCCCTCCAACCGGGCACCGCATTGATTTCCAGGACGAAGAGGCGACCGTCGCGGGCGGGGAGCAAATCGACCGCCGCCAGCGACGCGCCCACGGTCGAGGCGGCCAGTTCCGCCATGTGAATCATGGCGTCGGTTGGTTCGAAGGGTTCGGTCGTGGCGCCCCGGGCGACGTTGGTCCGCCAATCGTTCGGGTTGGTTCGTTTCATTCCCAGCACTTGGCGGCCAACCAGCAACAGACGCAAATCGAAACCGTTGTGGGGAATGAACTCCTGGAGATACAGCACCGATTGAACTTGCGTCAGGGCCTTGAAGACCCTCACCGCGACGGCCTCGTCGCTGACCCGAGCCATGCCCCGCCCCTCGGAACCAAACAGCGGCTTCACCACCACGTCGCGGCCCAGCGACTCGAAGGCCGCCATGGCGTCGTAGAGCGTTTGGCAAACGACGGTTCGCGGGACGGGCAGTCCGGCCGCCTTGAGTTTGGCCGATGCGAGGTATTTGTCGACGGCGGCCTCGAGCGCCTTGGGTGGATTCACGACCGGAACGCCGGCGGCTTCCAGTCGCGCCAGCGCGTCCATGCGGAAAACGACTTGTTCCAGCGAACCCGGCGGCATCGTCCGCACGAGCACCGCGTCGGCCGCCGCCAAATCGACCTCGCCCGCGCGAACCGTGCACCCCTTCTCATCGAGCCACGAGACCAGTTGGCCGAAGGATGCCCGCTCAACCTGGTGCCTCTGGCCCGCCGCGCGACGCAAATCGGCCAGGTACCAGCTTTCCGACGAGGCAAGGACAACCAGACGCATGGGCAGCAGGCGACGCGTGAAAACTGGGATTTTCGGTTCCTTGGGCGGAGTGGATCGGTCTGGCGCGACAGGACCGGTCAGCCGGTTTTATGGGGACACGCCAGTTCCGGAACGAGTTTCCCGAAACGGAGCGTCTGGCCCGTTTCGAGGTTGTGGAGGGTGACCACCGCCGGGCCGAACAACAGGGGATCCATCCGGTAGAAGTCGCCCTCGTAGCGGCGGAACAGCTCGACGAACGAAGTGCCGTGGTCTGGCGAGGCGATCGAGGGAATCCTCGGTCCGATTTGCTCCAGGCTCTTCTGGTCCGCGCGGACCCAGAGCGTGACCTCCGCGCCGTAGAGCACCGCGTCGTTGGTGCGGCCCATGGCCTCGAAGTCGTTGCCGGCCACGGGCGGAAGCGGCGCCGAGCCGAAGGCGCTTTCGACGCAAGCGAGGTCGAAACCGAGTTCGGCAAGCTTGTGCATCGCCGTTTCGGCGGATCGGGCGACGACCTGAACGCCGCCGGCCTGACTGGCCGTGGGCGCAACGAGCAAGAGCAGGGCCGATGGTTCCACGCCGCATTGCTGGGCGACCTTTTGGCAGACCGACGGCGGCGGCAGGCGCGACGCCTCCAAGACGCCCACCGCCGTGGTTTCCGGCTCGCAAAGGCGGCCGATTTTTTCGAAGAGCGGTTCCTTTCGCGCCAGTGCCCGCATGGGACCGGAACCCATCGCGAAATAACCCTCGCTCGAAATCCGCCACCCGGCATATTGCGAGGCCATGCAGGCGGCCACGGGATGATCGGTGCGCACCGCGACGACTGGGGTGGACCAGGGGCCTTGTGGGGGCAGAATCGCGACGTGGCCCAGGCCCGCCATGCAGACCGAGGCCATGAGTCGCCCAGCCTCCAGCCCACCCCGCACGGCAACCCCACAATCCACCACCCGGCTGCCGTCGGCATGGCGATGGATGGCGATCCGTAGTCGCTCGGCGTCGGCCAACTCCCGTTCACAGAGTTCAAAAGCGCGTTGGTTGAGAAACATGGTTTTCTGACTCCCAGGAAAAGTCTCCGCGATTCGGGCCCCAACTGCAAGCGGCGTCGGTGGCGATTAGAAAACGCGCCGCGCCCCCTTTGACGCCCGACCGTCCAGCGCTTACAAAATACGTAGCCGTTCACGGGGACGGTCCCCATTTTCGCGGCGCAGGCGCGCGAAAATGGGACTGTCCCCTTCGGACTTGCGGTGCGGCGTTCGATGAGGGGCCCCCGCAATGGGGAGCTGTGAACCTGGTCAGGGGCGAAAGTCAGCAGCCATAAGCAGTGACCCCCATGTGTGGAGGGCCTCTCATCGAAGGCCGCATCGCTTGCTTTCTTCGGGCTTGGGGGGCCTGCCATGTCGTCCTTAATGGCGTCTGATTCCGATTTCCCCCGACATGAGCCGACCGAACGCCACCAAGACTACCTGGTCGTCGCCCGCCGCTACCGCCCGCAGACTTTCGACGAACTCGTGGGCCAAGAGCATGTCGCGAAGGCCCTCTCGAATGCGATCAGCACCCACCGTGTGGGGCATGCTTATCTTTTCACGGGCGCTCGCGGGGTGGGCAAGACGTCGGCCGCCCGCATCCTGGCCAAGGCGTTGAACTGCCCAACGGGACCCACGCCCACGCCTTGCAATCGCTGCGATGTGTGCGCGGCGATCAGCGCCGGCGAAGACGTGGACGTGCTGGAGATCGACGGAGCGAGCAACCGGGGGATCGACGAGATCCGGCAACTCCGGCAAAACGTCAACGTCCGTCCCAGCCGCGAACGATTCAAGATCTATATCATCGACGAAGTCCACATGCTCACGCGCGAGGCGTTCAACGCCTTGCTGAAAACGCTCGAAGAACCGCCCGAGCACGTCAAGTTCATCTTCTGCACCACCGAGCCCACCAAAATCCCGGTTACGATCCTCTCGCGTTGCCAGCGATTCGATTTTGCCGGGATTCAGACCGAAGCGATCGTAAAACGGTTGGCGCAGATCGTGGAAAGCGAAAAGGTCACGGCGGAACCCGAGGCTTTGCAGCTTCTGGCCCGCCGGGCGGCGGGGTCGATGCGCGACAGCCAATCGCTGCTGGAGCAACTCCTTGCCTTCGCCCCCGAGCGGATCACCGTCGCCGACGTCAACGCGATGCTCGGCATTGCCGATACCGAGCGCCTGCTTCGTCTCGTGCGGCATTTGGCCGAGCAAAACGTGGCCGAGACGTTGCGGGAATTCGATGCCGCCCTTCGGGAGGGCGTGGACGCTGGCCTGCTGGTGGAGCAGCTTCTCGGGTTTTATCGCGACATCATGGTTTCGGCCGTCGGCTGTTCGGCCGGGATGCTGCTACACGCAACGCCCGACCAATGGAAAGACGTGGCCGATCTTGGCGCACGGCTCGGCGTGGAAAACGTCTTGGCCGTGATGCAGATTCTCGATCAGACCTTGACCCGGCTCCGCTACAGCACCCAGGCCCGAATCCTCGCCGAATTGGCGCTGGTTCGGATCGCAACCATGGGCGATGTCGTCGAATTGGCCAACCTCGTGGCCCAATTGCAAGAGGCACCCGCCGCCAAAACGCCAACTTCGCAAGCCACAACCGGTCAACGATTGCCATCGATCGAGGCTGGCGAGCTCAAAAAAAAAGGACATGAGGGATTAACCCGGATAGATGAACCATCGCCCTCCGATCAGGGTATTTCAAGCGCCGAATCATCGACCCGAACTCCACTGACCGCCGCCAACGCCCGCCAAATCTGGCTTCAGGTCCTGAACCAAATCCCCGGTTTGGTGGGAGAACACGCTCGACATTTCCGCGACATAGCAATCCGCGCGCCAAACCAACTGGTAGTTACCTTTTCCGAAGAGTATACTTTGTCGAAGTCAATTTGCGACACGCCGGAGCAGAAAGCCCAATTCGAGCGCTTGTTGGCTCGGGCGACCGGCGAGCGAGTGCGTTTGGAGTTTGTAACGGTCCAAGACAGCGGGACTTCGCGCGAGGAGGCGCCAGCCACTCGTGGCAAGTCGGTCATGCAGCGTCGGGCCGAGGCCTCGCAACATCCGATGGTTCGCCGGGCCATGGAATTGTTCGAAGCCTTTCCCGAACGAATTGACATACCAAGCGGGGGCTAAATCGCGAAGATGATCCTCGGTCGCCCGCCAGCCCGGGCATAAGGAGCTTGCCGTGTTCAAGGAACTAGCGGGTTTGGGATCTTTGTTTAAACACGCTCACGCGATCAGCGGTCGCGTGCAAGGGCTGACGGAGGATCTGCGCAACCGGCGGGCTATCGGTTCGGCCGGGGGGGGATTGGTGGAGATCGAGGTGAACGGATTGGTGGAGGTCCTCCGTTGCCGGATTGACCCGAAACTCCTCGCCCAGCCCGACCAGGAACTGCTCGAGGACCTCGTCGCGGCCGCCGTCAACCAGGCCGTGGCCAAAGCCAAGGAACTCCATGCGGAGGCCATGCGCTCGTTGACTGGTGGAATCCCCTTGCCGGGCATCGAGCAGGCCTTGGCCAGGTTTCTGGGCACGGGGGCCTCGGAAACCAACGAACCTCCGGCGACGCGAGGCCCGGACGGAAATGCGTAAGCGGGAAGAATGGGGATTTTATGCCTTGGCCCGACGAGGCGCCGGGCCTCCCCGCGGCTCGGCGGGGCAAACAATCCGCGCGTTGGCCCGGCCGAGTCGCCCGCGATGCCGGGTTGAGAAATCTGGACTTTTCGGGAAAGTGGCGGTAGATCGAGCATCACAAAGCGGCGGGGGTGCGATGTGCCCGAACTTACCGAATCCGTCGGTAATCTGATCAACGAGTTGAACAAGTTGCCGGGCATCGGGAAAAAATCGGCGGAGCGGCTTGCGTATCACATCTTGCGAGTCCATGCCTCCGAGGCCCTGGCCCTGGCCGAGGCCATTCGCCGGGTCAAGGAAAATGTCCGCTACTGCAACATCTGCTACAATTTATCGGAGGAAGAAACGTGCTCGATCTGTCGTGATCCCAAGCGGCGGCAAGACCAGTTGTGCGTCGTGGAACAGCCGCGCGACCTGATCGTGCTGGAACAGACGGGCATCTATCACGGACTGTATCACGTCCTGCTGGGACGCATCGCGCCGTTGGACGGGATTGGTCCGGAACAACTGACGATCGATGCGTTGGTGCGACGGGTGCGAAACGGGGCGTTCCAGGAACTGATCATGGCGACCAACCCGACCACCGAAGGCGATGGGACCGCGCTTTACATCTCCAACTTGCTTTCGGAGCTGCCGATTCGGGTGACTCGGCTGGCGCGGGGGATCACGCCGGGGAGCGTGTTGGAATTGGCCAACCGCGAGATACTGACGGATGCCCTCATGGGGCGACAGGCTTTTTGAAGCCGGGGGAAAGCCATGCGTTTGTCGCTTGGTCAAGAGATGCGGATGGTCCAGAAGCAGATTCTGGCCCCGCGGATGATCCAGTCGATGGAGATTCTCCAATTGCCGATCCAGGCCCTGGAGGAGCGGATCGAACAGGAGATGGCGGAGAATCCGACGCTGGAAATCCGGGAAGCCGAACCGGACTTTCCCGCCGACGAGGTCGCCGAGCATGAACCTCCGGACGCTCCCAGCGACGACGAACGCGAGCTGGTGATCGACGACCGCGACTCGGAGAAGGACTTCGAGCGTCTGCTCCGCATGGACGAGGAGTGGCCCGACCACTTCGAGGAACGAACCCGCCCCTCGCGCAACCGCCTCGACGAGGCCGACGAACGCCAGCACGACGCGATGGCCAACATGGCCGATCGGCCGCAGTCATTACAGGACTACTTGCACGACCAGTTGGGTTGGTTCGAGTTGGACCCGAAGCTTCGGGCGATGTGCGATCGCATCATCTACAATCTCGACCCCAATGGCCGGTTGCAAAGCAGCCTGGAGGATCTTCTCGGGGCGGACGCCTCGGCCGAGGATTTGGAACTGGCCCGCCAGGCACTGGCGCTGGTCCAGAAGCTCGACCCGCCCGGCGTCGCCGCCCGCGACCTGCGCGAGTGCTTGCTGCTCCAACTGACGCCCGGGATGCCCCATTATGAGCAGCTCAAGCGGCTGATCTCGGACCACCTCGAGGACCTGGAACACAATCGCCTTCCGCAGATCGCCAAGAAGACCGGCTATTCGGTCGCCCTGATTCAGGAGCTGATCCAACAGATGCGCGGCCTCAAGGTGAATCCTGGGGCCGAGTTCAACAATGCCGTCGTCCCTCCCGTCACGCCCGACATCTTTGTCGAGCAAGGCGAGGACGGCCGCTACAGGGTCCGCCTCGAAGATGGCAAGACCCCGAACTTGTACATCAGCCCGTACTACCGAAACCTCCTCATGACCGGCGACGAGAAGGCTCGCGAGTTCATCAAGCAGAAGATCAACTCCGCCCAATGGTTGATCGACGCCATCGAGCAGCGGCGCAACACGCTCACCAAAGTGGCCCAGGCCATCGTCGACCACCAGACGGCGTTCCTGGAGAAAGGGCCTGAGGCCATCGAGCCTCTCAAGATGCAGCAGATCGCCGACAAGGTCGGCGTCCACGTGACGACCGTCAGCCGCGCGGTGGACGACAAATGGATCCAGACGCCGCGCGGGATTTTCCCGCTCAAAAGGTTCTTCTGCGGCGGCACCGTCAGCGCCGATGGCGAGGAAGTGGCCTGGGACACCGTGCGGCGGATGCTCCAGGAGATCATCGCCGCGGAAGACAAGAAAGACCCGCTCAGCGACGACCAGCTCGTGGAAGAACTCGCCAAACGCGGAATTCAGGTCGCCCGCCGCACCGTCACCAAGTACCGCAAGGCCATGAACATCCCCAGTTCCCGGGAACGGCGCGACTGGAGCCAGAAGCTGGGCAAGCAATAGAAAAGGAATGAAGCAGGGCAAGCGGCGCGGGATGGGTTGCGCTTCGCTTCGGATTGGTCATTCCTTCACGATCTCGACGCAGATTCCCCCCGCCCGGAGCACCTGGTGCATCCGCGTGAACCAAAGCTCATTCCGCCATTTCAGGCCCAACTCTTCACAAATCCGCGCTAATTCCCGCCGGTTGTAGGTGCGGCAACACCAGATGCGGCTGGTCCAGGCCCCGGAAAGATTATCCTCGGTGGTCAACAGGAGCATCTTGGCCCCGGGTTTCATGACGCGGGCCAGTTCGGAGAGGCCGACGCGCGGATCGGGCAAGTGCTCGAGGACGTAGCCGCACGTGACGCAATCGAACGAGGCGTCGGCGAACGGCAACAGGCTCAAATCGGCGGCCACGAAGCGAGGCCGGTCGCTCTTCAGCCGCGCTCGGGCGCGGCGAAGCATTTCCGTCGATAGATCGAAGCAGGTGATGTTGGCCTCGGGATCGGCGTATTTCAAGAGGTGCCTGGCGATCTGACCCGCCCCGCTGCCCACGTCGAGGATGTCGCGAGCGCCGCGCAGATCGAACTTCCGCTCCCGCAACAGTCGGTCGCCCAAGGGCACATGAAGGGAGAGCACGCTGCATGTGGCAAGGATGGCCCCCTGGGGACCGTCATACACATGGCGGACCTTTTCCCGGTATTCGCGATAGCTCACCTTCTGGTAGAGCCGGTCTTCAATCAGCCGACGAAGACTCTTTTTCCGGCGGGGGGGCGCGTCGCCGTGCCCGCTGTCCGAAGAACCGGCCTTGGCACGGAACACTGTTTGCTCGTTCATCGCACTAACCTCGAACCCTCGCTGCGCACGTCCACGGCGCTCCCCAACAAGCTACCCAAAAAATCAGCCCCCGACAAGTAAGGCGGTCGGGCCGAGAAGCTCAAAACGTGCCCGGTAGGGTGCCGTGTTTTCCGGAAAAACCGGTCACGGTCGGCCGGGGACGGCTGGCGTCTTTTCTGGCCACATGGGTCCTATTCACGGAAAACCGTATCTGAAGGATAGACCTCCCTTTTTACGGGACGAAGGGGGCCATCCCATTTTCGCGACGAATCGGGCGGTGCTACGGGAAATGCCGCCGTGCCGCGAGATTCGGGACGGTCCCCTGCAAACGCTCACCTCGTTTTGAACTCGAAAAGGCGCCGTTTTCGCTTTGCTAACCTCCGCCAATGGCTGGGAAAACGCCGACGTGTTCGCCGCCCTGAAGATGGTCGTCGAGCGAGGCTGCGCGATTGTTGACGAAGATGATCCGCGTCTGACTCCGGGGAATGCCGCACCGATCCAACAGTTCGCCCACGGTCTCGCCCGGTTCGATCCCCACCTCCTTGGAGGCGGCGCCGCCCAAATACGACCGGAGGGTTGCATAGGCGTTGAGTCGAACGCTTGTCATTCCAGCGGCGTCCCTTGAATCGAGCAGTTGACCCAAGACCACTCAAATCGAGTCGCGTGAGGACGTTTGATTTCCCAGACGCGTCGCGATCGAGGCGATCCTTGGCCAGGGCGAGGCCGGGCTGCCTTTCCGCGAAATACCAAACGACAGGGCAGGGCGGAGTTAAGGCGATTGGACCGCGTGGGGGGGTCAATGCATCTCCGCCGCCACCGTGCCGATCCCATGGCGATAAAAGTTGAACTGCACGTTGGGGTGGTCGGCCAAGAGCGACATGGGCACCGAGGCGTCGGGAATCCGCTTGGCGATCATCAGCGTGGTCAACCGCATGCCGAACGGGTTGTCGTGCGTGCCTGCCTGCCAGATCGAGACCTTCTCGGCTTTCCATGTCTCCACCGGTCCCACGGTGGCCGCCTTCGTCGGCACCAGCGAGACCTGACCGCCGCCCGAGGTTCGCGCGTTCTGAATGATCGTCATCGGGTGCAGGTCCGTGACCCGAGTCGTCAACTGGCGGTATTCCTCGGGCGAGGGCGGGGCGTCCTTGTATTTGCCCTTCCGCCGCGGCGGATCGTTGAAGGCCCAGTGTTTCACTTCCCCTTGGCCGCCCTGCATCACCGCGCAGCGAACCTGGTCGTAGGTCTTCGAGTACGCCTTGAGGTCGCCGGTGGGAAAGTGCAGGTGACTGTCCGGCATCCGCAGCTTCGGCCGGATGCGGTTGAAGCACATTTCCATGTCCGCCTTGGCGAAGCTCAGCGGATGGGTGACGGGGACCGGGTTGCCGTTCTCGTCCACCCATTCGTCCATGCCCCAAAAATGCGCGCTCCGCACGTCGAGTTCCAAATCGTTGACGATCCTCGCCACCAAGGGCAGTTGCTCGGTCGGGCCGATTGGGCCGCAGATGCCCACCGGGTTGTCATCCGTCGATTGCCGCCACGCGCTGATATACTCCAACGCCTCGGCCAGGTAGAACTCCTCCAAGGTGTCGTAAAACACCACCTTGAAACCCGGTCGGGAGAGTTTCAACATGTCTTTCGGCGTGAGTTTGGCCGCATCGTCGAGGATTTCGGGGTCGAGCGTTGTGTAGTCCCACCAATCAGGAGCGACTTTGCTGATCGGACGCGCCATGAAAAGCCTCCTTGGGTTCGGGAAAAACTAGTTTTGCTGTTATCTTCGGGCAACTCGGATGGCGTTTCGGACATGGCGGGCGACGGCGACCCCGCGAAACAAACATCCTCGCAACCCGTCTTACTTGCCAAACATCGCCGCGAGCAGGTCGTCTTTGGGAAAGGCGTGGCCCCGATGCTGTACGAACGCCTCGGCGGCCGAGACTCCGGCCTGTCGGCCCCGCAGGGCGGCGTGGCGTTGCATCGACTCCAGATACTCGTCCACGCCGTGGTGCGCCAGCAACCAGTCGCGCTGGCTGGCATGGCAGGCAAGCATCTGGCGTTTCTTGTCGAGCTGGGCCGTAATGTCGATCCACGTTGTAGGCTCCACCTGGCGGCCCTGGGGGTCGATGGCCTCGACCGGGTCGCAGTAATACAGGTGGGGAACGCACGAGCCTTGGATAACGGGGAAGTCCGAAACATTGGGGCCAGCGTAGAGAAAACTTGCCGCCCGAGCCAAAAGCGAAGCCTGTTCGTGGTCGATCATGTAGTCCTTCGGCGCGTGGGCGAAGACCAGCGTGGGCGCCACCCGGCGGAACAAATCGTAGGTTTTCCGCAACGCAGTCTTATCGTAGACGATGAAACCATCTCTTTCATCCAGGCAATGGTACTTCGCCCCAATCAGGGACGCAGCCTTGGTTGCTTCCTTGGTGCGGATACTGGAAATGTCCCAGCGGTTTTCCGTGGCCGTGCCACAGTCGCCAGGTGCGCACGAGGCGATGTGAACCTCCCAGCCCGCCTCACCGAGTCGCACGAGCGTTCCCGCGCAAAGAAACTCCGCGTCATCCGGATGAGCCATGAAAGCCAGCGCTACACGTCTTTTAGGCGGGTTCATGCAATACTCCGATTGTAGTCTTGGGGCAAGTCTGTGTCGCACAACAATGTAAGCCATGCCGAGCGGCTTTCCAAGCCGTGCCGTGGGTTCCCACTTTCCCGTTCGCCACCCCCCCGAGACAGCCCTCTTGTCCGGTGGTAAGGGAGAATCGAAAGCTGCGGGCCTGTTAAACTCATCATGGCTTTCTTTTCGCTCCGATTTCCTAATGGGGCTCCATCCCTATGACCTTCACCGCGTGGCCGCTATTGTTTGGCGGTGATGCCTGGCTTGGCAAGTTCCATGCCAACGGCGGGAAAGCGGTTTGGTCGGCGACAAACGGTTCGTTCTCGCCCACAAACGCGGCAACCCCCTCCAACATGTGGCGACCGAAAAGCAATGGCCCAATTGAACACGGAAAACACCCGGGGAGAACAAGCGACCAGTGATATTGGTTGGGACAATCAAACCCAAAGGTTGGGTCAGTGGGAATTGGTGGAGAAGGCGGCCGAAGGGAAGCTTGCCGATATTTACATCGCCCGACCGATAGGTGGAAAAGTTCCGGCCAACTCTGCATACGCGATTAAAGTGCTCCGGCCGGAGTGGGAGAATGATCCAAGGGCAGTGGCTACAATTCGCCGTGAGGCCCAGGTCAGCCGGTTGGTTTCGCACCCGCGCCTGATCTCCATTCTTTCGGCGGGAGTTCAGTCCCCCCCGTACTACGTGGTGATGCCTTGGCTGACTGGTGCCACGCTAGCGGATCGGCTGGCTCGCGAAGGATCTTTAGATGTCCCCGAGGCCCTCTGGATTGCCCGCCAGGCTGCCGACGCCCTCGACGCCTTGCACACCGCGAACTGGCTGCACGGCGACGTGAAGCCCAGCAACATTTTCATTTCGCCTGAAGGGCACGCCACCTTGCTCGACCTCGGCTTTGCCCGGCAAAGCGGTCAGGAGGAGCCGTCGCTGGAACGCTGTATCGCCGGGACAGGCCACTATCTGGCGCCGGAAGCCTTCAATGCTGCATTCAAGACAGACATCCGCAGTGATCTATACAGCCTAGGCGTGACACTTTACGAAATGCTTTGTGGCGAGCCGCCCTTTGACGGGTCAAGCGCGGCGGAACTCGCCCGGCAGCATCGCCAGGCCCGACCGCCTCGCCTGGAGGAGGCTGCCCGACGACTTCCGCTCGATGCCGCACTGCTGCTGCGGCAAATGCTCGCCAAGGAGCCGCTCCGCCGCCCGTCAACGCCCCGCGAGGTGGTTGACCGGCTGGTGCGGGCCGAAATCGCCACGCTGGCCGAGCGCAGCGCGTGGAACCGATTGCCGGACACCAGGCGTTGTGACGCGACGAAGTGACGAAGTGGGGGGCCAAGCCCACGGGTTGCAACCCGTGGGCTTTGCGTGGGCTTTGCGTGGGCTTTGCGTGGGCTTTGCGTGGGCTTTGCGTGGGCTTGCGTGAGCTTGCGTGGGCTTGCGTGAGCTTGCGTGAGCTTGCGTGAGCTTGCGTGGGCTTGGGCGGCGTCCACTTCCTTTCGATCCGCTCGCTGTTTTCCGCAAGAGCGTCACGTCAAAAAAAGCTATCGGCGGATCACGGACCGCGGAGTTGCAACCGCGCGTCGAGGACCTTGCGGATCCGCGCCGCGCTCTCCTTGAGGTGAGCCAGGCTGTACGGATCGAGTTTCGCCGGCGCGGCCAGCGCGGCGTTCATCCGGGCTTCGATCTCCCCGAGTTGCACGTAGGCAACCGTCTGGCAATCCTCCGGCGCCACAAAGTTGCCCATCGCCAGGTTCGACAAACGCTCCAGATAACGCCGTTGGATCGCCCGGCGCTGCGGGGTGATGGCCGGTTTTCGGGCCGAGAATTCACCTTGCTGGAGCCGATCGAGTTCGCTGAAGAGCGCCTTCGACAGGCCCGCCAGCAGCTCGGCCGCGGTGAAGGCGTCCTGGTCGGGCGGAACCTTCATCTCGGAGTCGATCAAGCGCGACAACGTGACCGTGGACAGCAGCAGACCGAGGATCCGATCCTGCCAGCTTAGGATCGATTCCCGCACGGGATAGTCGGCGCGCTCCACTTCGCGCACGCCCCAGTGCGACCAACGAGTGTCGACCAGCAGGTTCAATAGGCCGGGCGGGAAATCATAAGCCTTTTCGCCGAAGACGTGTTCCGCGAGCAAGGCCAGGGCCTCGCGTTGCCGCGCCGGCTCGACGACCACGAACGGCGGTTTTGCACCTGGATCGCCCTTGTGATTGCGATGCGAATAGACGCCGCCGATCAATCGGGCGGCGGCGTGCATCGCCGAATTCTGGACGCCAAGAAGCATGTTGAACGCCCGACGAGTCCGTTGATAACCGTCGCCGGACTCGGTCAAGCGATCCACCAGCCCGGGAAGGAGTTGCCAGACCAGTTCCTTGCGCATCTTGGCGAACTGGATCGGGTCCTTGCCCAGGTCGAAGCGGTTGACCAGCGGATCGGGGTCGTTGGGTCGGGCGTCCTCGTCGGGAGCGTAGGCCAAGGCAGGCTCGGCCGACCGGGCGGCAATCTTCTTCAACTCCGCGACCTCCCCGTTCGTACCGCCCGTGAGCGGCTTATATCCGTATTCGATCGCCCAATAGTCATAGGGACCGATCGTCGTGCTGAAATAGTCGCCTTGCTTGTGGCCCTTGGGCATGAAGTTGACCGGCAGATAGTCCATGATCGAGGCGGAAAGACCGGTTTCTTTGGTTTTTTCCGGGTTGTTGATCTCCTCGAGCGTGAGGTAGGCGCTTGCCTTGAAGTTGTGGCGCAGCCCCAGCGTGTGGCCGACTTCGTGCATCGCGATCGACTTGACCGCCTGATACACGAGTTTCTCGAACTCCTCTTGCCCGATCGCCTTGTCCGACGCCTCCGCGGCAATCGAACCCAACGCCAGTTGCGCCGCCATTCCCTGCGCCAGTTGGCATCCACAGCGGTGCCCATGCGGATCGGGCAGCGGATTGCGGAGCCGGTCGGCGAAGAGGAAGGCTTCCGGGAGGTGGTCCGCGGAGGAGGGATGTTCGCCGCCCGCGCTCGCCGAGACCCGCGGCGGCCCGAGAATGTCGTACTCGTCCTTCCAAAAGCTCAAGAAGTCGGCGTCGAAAATAACGTCGGCGTCGAGGATCTCGCCCGTGATCGGATTGACGCGCGACGGCCCCATGGCGAAACCCGCCCCGGCCGTGATCCAGCGGAAGGTGTTGTAGTTGATGTCCTCGGGATCGAAGTCGTCGGTGGGCCGCTGTTGGCGAACCTCGATCGCGTTGGCGAACCCGACCTTCTCAAACGCCTTGTTCCACTCCAAAATCCCCTCTTGGATCGGCTTGCGGTAGGCGAAAGGGATGGTCTTCTCGAGCCAGAAGATAATTTTCTTTTTCGGCGGCGAGATCTTCGCCTGGGGCTCTTCCTTGCGAAGGTCCCAGCGGTTGATGTAGCGCACGAAGCGGTCGCTGTCGTATTTTCGCGAGAAGTCCTTCACCGCCGTGACGAAGTAGCCCACCCGGTCGTCGGCCAACCGCGGCTCGTAGCCGGTCTGCGGCAGGAGGCTGAGCGAGTAGTGGATGTTGATCGTGGCGCCGCGGGCGTCGGCCACCGTGTCCAACCTCGCCGCCCCGCCCGACGCATACGTCGCCGCCACCTCGATCTCCACGTTGTCGCGAAACGCCTTGACGCGGGCCCAGGTCGATCGGTCGCGCGCGAAGGCGAATCCCGGCAACACCTGGGAAATCTGGGGCAAGTCGCTCATGAACACCGCCGTCAGTTCCACGACCGGATTGCCCGCCGGGCTCATCGTGGCCAAAGGCAAGCTGAACATCACGCTGTCGGTATAGGCGAGCTGCACCGCGCGTTCCTCCGGGCTTCCCTTCGCGGCCGTGAAACGCACGTTGCGGCGGACGATCTGCACCTTGTCTTCGACGCGGCGGAACTGCCAGATCCAATCGTCGCCGAACCCCCACGTCATGCCTCCGATCAAGGGCGTCTCGCCGATGCCCCGGGCAATCGCGATGGCCACCAACAAGTCTTTGTCAAAAAGCTGGCCGGTGATCTCGGCATACAGTTTGTCGTCTTTGCGGTAGAGCTTCAGCAGCCCATCCATCGCCTGGGCGTCCTTGAGCAGTTCGCCAAACGGCGGGAACTTGGGCCGCGCCGACTCGGCCGTTGCCCCACCGCTTGGTGCGCCCGCCGCGCCGCCGGGATTACCGGGCGTCGGTTGAGCCTCGGCCGCGGGCTTCCCGGCTTCCTTGGCCCGCGGTCCGGCCGATTGCTCCTCGGTCGCGCCGAAAACGATCCCCGCAACGAAAAAGCAAACGATTAGAAAACTCGCGGTCTTGGGCATGGCATCACGTCTCGGTGTGTCGGGATGGAGCTGGGCCATTGCCAGAACAGCTCTGATAGAACAGGCTGTCTGGCCCCGCAAATATACCGCATCTTACCAGATTTAAAGAGCGGCGAGACGAACTTTAAGATCGACTTTTGCCATTTTTACCCGTTGGCGGGGCGTGGATTTAACCGATTGCAGGTCAATAAGTTGCGTGTACGATGTGAATGGGTGTCCACGAGCGACGTAACCCTTTGGTTAAAAATGAGTTACGCCAAAATGGCAAAAGTCGAGCCAAGCCCTTGACCGCATCATTCCTCACGTCATGCCCACAATGGTTGTAGACATTCCCCTCTGAATATAAGTATCTTGGGACCGCGCGAAAACCAGTTTATACTCCGTACGCGTTGAGATGACATGTTTTTCAGGCGAAAAGGACTCATTCTCGGCCGCGCGGAAAATAGCGCGAGGATCGCCGGCAAGAGGTTGTGCGAAGACGCCCGCCTGCGGGCGTTTGCCGCCGCAGGCGGTCTTCG
>Ga0209101_1000691_pt1 | contig 27193 bp, 30 predicted proteins | sample ConPoolayeCmetaG_FD_185481 | JGI IMG/M metagenome (GOLD analysis project Ga0209101, IMG submission 185481) | Hot spring microbial mat communities from California, USA to study Microbial Dark Matter (Phase II) - Cone Pool mat layer C metaG... ...
GCGAAGCCGCGGCCCTGGCGAATGGGAATCTCCAGGTCCAGCAGCACGTGGTCGTAACCGCCGGCCTCGATCAGCTTGCGGGCCGTCTCCTGGTCAGTGGCCAGGTCGAAGGTGTGGCCGAGGGATGTCTCCAGGATCGCGGCGACTTCCTCGGCGATGTGCTGATCGTCTTCGATGACGAGGGCTTTGTAGCTCATTCTTCATCCTCCGCATCCTGGGTCAGGGGCAGCGTGAGGGTGACGGTGGTCCCTTGCTCGACCACGCTGTCGATGTCGAATGTCCCACCATGGGCCAGGATGTTGCGCCGCGCGATGGGGAGGCCGAAGCCAGTGCCGCGGTTCTTCTTGGTGGTCCGGCCGGGGATGAACTGCCGCAGGTCGCGCAGCTCGTCTGGGGGCAGGCCCACGCCGGTGTCGCGGACGGTGATGCGCACTTCGTCGGCGATCAACTCGGCGCGGATGTCCACCTGCCCGCCGCGGAACTGGCCGGCCGAGTCGGCGAGGGCTTCGTAGGCGTTCTTGATGATGTTGGTGAAGGCGACGACCAACTGATGCCGGGCAGCGAGGAGCATGACGCCTTCCGGCACGGCGACGGCCAGTTGCACGGCCGCGGGATCTCGCTGGGCGGCGATCATGTTGTCGCGCACGATGCCGACGGCCTCGGCCACCATGTCGGCCAGGCGTGTGCGGCTGCGCTGGGTGGGCAAGGGCTGGGAGTAGGACCGTACGTCTTCCAGCAACCGCTCCATGAACTCCAGGCGGTCGGCGATCTTCTCCAGGCCCTCGCGGAGCACCTTGGCGTCGGTGTTGCCCTCGTCCAGGTGATCCAACAGCGAGGTGGCGTTGGCCTTGGCGGGCGTCACCACGGCCCGCAGATCGTGGACGGTGGCGCCCACCAGAAGGTCGTAGTGGAGGCGCCGGGCCTTGTCTGCCGCGGCCCGGCCGTGCTCGCGCTCCATCGCGGTGTAGTCGGTGAGCACCTGATCGATGCCGCGTTTCTTGCGACCGGCTTCCTTCTGCCCGCGGCGGCGGCGGTCCACGGCGCGCCGGGCGGCGTTGCGAACGAAGGCGTTAGTGTCTTCGCTCAGGCGTGCGGCCAGCGGCGCGAAGGCATCGTCGGCCAGGGCCGGCAGCAGGTCGGCAATGCCCTGGCGGACCTCCGGCTTGGGGTCTTCGGCCGGACCTCCGGCTTGGGGTCTTCGGCCAGCAGATTGATCAGGGGCAGCAGGCCGTCCTGCCCGTTGCCGGCCTTGAGGGCCTGGCCCAAGCGGCCGGGGAGTTGGCGCCGGTCGGGCCAGGGCAGGGCCTCGGGGTTCTGCTGGAGGGTGGCCAGGGCGTCGGTCAGGGCGGACTGTCTCTGCTCGGCGGTCACTGGTAGTCGTACCTCTTGCTTCGTTCCATGAAGGCTTCCGCGCCGCCCTCCAGCAGCGTGACGATTTCGGTCTTGCAGTGGTCCACGTCGCCAGCGTTGGCCTTGCGGGCGGTGGTGCCGTCAGCCTCAAGCACGACCACCTGGTCGGCCTCGCCTAAGACGGGGATGTTGGGGTTGTGGGTGACGAAGACCAGTTGCCGGCGGTGCTTGATCTGCCGGATGCGCTCGACGACGCAGGCGTAGATGTAGCTGTTGTCGAGGTTATCTTCCGGCTGGTCCACCAGCAGCGGGTTTTCGCTGTCCAGCAGCAGGATGGGCAGGATGGCGGTGCATTTCTGGCCGGTGGAAAGGGACTGGGTGTCCTTGTACTCCCGGCCATCCCGAAGCTCGACTCGCGCCACGTCTTCCAACTCCACCGACTCCAACTCCAAGAGCATCCGTGGATCGGAGAGAACCTCGATCACGCGCTGGGTCTGCTCGGCATTGAGTTCCGCCTCATCCATCAGCATGCGGACATCGCTCCCCCGCACCGCCGCGGCCAGCTTGGCCGGCCAGAGGGCATGGGCCAGTTTCTGAGCCACCACACCGTGGCGAATACGGCCGCCGCGCAAGACTCGCTCCAACAGCTCGCGATAAACATCGGTGTCTCCCGCCTCGACGACGCTCACGCGGATCGTCGGGGCCAGCATCTTCGTGATGCGCTGGGCCAGCTCCTGGCGGATCGCAAAGCGGCTATTGTGCAGCTCCGATAGCTCGGTCAGCAGCCGCTGGCGGTCCTGGGTCATCCGCTTGAGCCTGGCCTCCAGTTCCTGACGGCTATGTCGCTTGGCCAACAGATCATTCCGTAGCTTCTCCAGGCGGCTGCGATCCTGGCCCTGCGCTGCCTGATGCTTCTCGATCAAGGCTCGAAAGGCCATCTCCTGTTGATCGTGCAGGCCATGCAGGGCGTTGGCACTGTCCTCCACAGCGCGCTGCGATTTCTCGATGGCCTTGCGCGCGTCCCCCAGCAGGCCGTCCACGACGCCAGCGCAACCCAGCAGACGATCCCTCAGTTGCGTCAGCACGTCGCCGTTGGGGCCGAGAAGCACCTCTCGCACCATCAGTTGTCGGATTTGGCTTTCGATCTGGCCGGTCAACTCGCCCATCAACTGGCCCTGCTCGGCCAGCAGTTGCCCCACCGCCTCCACTGCCCGGCGCTCGCGGTCCCGTAGCTTGCCGACGCGGCAGAAGTGAATCGCCAGCGCGACCCGCAATTCGTTGCCCGAGTTCGCCAGCAGCAGATCAGCCACACGAACCGATTGTGCTCGAGCATGCCGGCGCCCTGGGGGGCGCGGTGAGGGCCGTCGCAAGCGACCCCGATTCGCGCCAGCGGTGAAGCTTCTCGGTCCCGACCCCCAGCGCGTAGGCGGTAAGCACCAACTGGTTGAGCAGGCTCATCCGCCAGCAGCCATGTCGATACCAGCGCCTCCCCGAGGTCCTAACCGCCGCATTAGCGATCCGGATCTGGCCCAGCGTCCGAAGTCGTTGCACCAACGTCACATCCTCCATGATCGGGATGTCGGAAAACCCTCCGATGCTCTCAAACAGATGGCGAGGCATGAAGAGCGCCTGATCGCCATAGGGAAGCTGTAGCCATCGCGAGCGGCAATTGGTGACGGCCGCGAAGAGTCGCATGGTTGCATCGGGCGGCTCGATCACCAGCGTAAAGGCGCCGGCCGCCGTGTCGGGCGCGGACAGGACTCGGAGCACGTGCTGCTGAAACCCGGCCGGCAAACGCGAGTCGGCATGAAGGAACAGCAGAATCCGGCCGCGGGCCACGGCCGCACCGGCGTTCATCTGGCTGGCGCGGCCGCGGGGCGCGTGCAGCACCGTCGCCCCACACTGCCGCGCGACCCCCGCCGTGTTGTCGGTACTGCCGCCGTCCACCACCAGCACTTCCACGTCGTGCCCCCGCGCCGAGCGGACCGCGTCAGCGATCGAAGTCTCTTCGTTCAGCGCCGGAATGATGACCGATATGAGGGGCGTCTGTGCCGCAACCTTTGGATGGTGCTCGCTCCAGACAGGCAGGTCTTCGGGACGATCCACGTCGTGCAGGGGTCGCAACAGGCTGACCGACAGGCCGAGTCTCGCCGCGATGGCGCGCGTCTGAGCCAGGACGCGCTCCGTTCCCCAGTCGATGTCGCGGAACAGTTCCGGGAACCGGGCGCGCATGCCAATGAGGCAGTATCCCCCATCGGTGGCCGGGCCCAGGACTACGTCGCAGCGGCCCATGGCCTCAAACGCCTCCACGAGCAGGTCGGCCGTGATCTCCGGACAGTCGGTGCCAATCATCAGCACCGCACCAGCCCCGCTGTCGAAGCCATCGCGCATGGCCCGCTCAAGCCGCTTCCCCAGATCGCCGTCACCCTGCGGCAAGAACGGGAAGGCCCGGCCGTACCGAGCACGCATCGACTGGGACGCCCCACCGGCAAACCGCACCTCGACCTCGGCCCGACCGCGGCGTCTGAACGCGGCTGCCGTGCTCAGCGTGTGCGCGGTCATTTCATGCTGGAGTTTGGCGGCGCCTTCAGGGCCCAGCGCGGGGATCAGGCGAGTCTTGGTGCAACCCGGCTGAGGATAGCGCGCGAAAACAATCAACTTCCTGTGGCCACCTCGCCGCCGGGAACGCGCCAGCTCGCGACCTATTGTGTAAAGAATCTTGCTCCCGGCGGCGACCGTGCCGCGAATAGTGCCGGAGATCTTCGACCGTCCAATCCGCCGGCGGTAGCTGACGGGAACTTCCATGACTCGCAGGCCGAGTTGCGCGGCGCGGAGCTGCATCTGCACCGTCCAGCCGTAGTCACGGTCGTCCATCGAGAGACGTCTCAAGGACGAGTATCGGATGGCGCGGAACGGCCCGAGATCGGTGTAGCGCACCCCATGGAGAAGCCGGATCAGGTGACACGCCAGAGCATTGCCCAGGCGCTGCTGTGGTGTCAGAGCACCGGCTTCGGCACGGCCAAGCACCCGGGACCCGATCACCATGTCGGCCTCCTTGCGGACGATGGGGCCGACCAGTCGGGACATTTCGTGAGGATGGTCGCTGCAATCGCCATCCAGAAAGACGACGATGTCCGGCCGGTCCAGGGCGGCGATGCCAGCGAGACACGCGGCGCCATACCCGCGCCTCGGCTCGCGTACGACCATCGCGCCCCATTTCGCGGCCACAGCCGCCGTTGCGTCCGTGGATCCGTTGTCGGCCACGACGACCTGGCTGACCCATCCGGGGATGGCCGAGAGGACCGGTCCGATTGCATCCTGTTCATTCAGAGCGGGAATGACGACGGCGATGCGAGCCTGCGGAACGGCCTGGGGCGGATCGGGCGATGGCGTGTCAATCGGCTGGGGTTTCGATCTACGCAGTTCCAAGGCCAATAGCAGCCAGATGGGCACGAACTCGAGCCACACGAGGCCATAGTCGAACCAGTTCGCGTGGCCCAGAGCGGTGAGCGGGAAGCGCAGGTAGTAGATGGGCAAGGTCACCGTCAAACCGAGCAGTGACCACACCGGGCGCATGCTCAGGAGCGGCAACAACCAGAGGTAATACCACGGAAACTGAGTTGGACTCAGCAGGAACAGGGCGGCTGCGACTGCCAGGACACTGTCAATCAGCCACTGCTCCGAAGGGCGATACCGCCGCAGGCGGACAACGACGATGAGGAGAAGGCCGATGGCGATGATGATTCGTGACGCAAGGTGGCCATATGAAGGACTGATCCGCCGAAGCGCCTCATACAGGATCACGTAGACGGAGTCGTTCATCTGCCATCGCTGAGCGTAAGCCGTGAAGCCGCTGGTGCCGTCGAGCGTGCCCATTAACACGGGCCATGCCAATATGCCCACGATGCCAGCGAACACGCCAACGCCCAGCGCCCGTATCGACCAGGTCCGCGCGGCGCTCCGCACGAACAGCGGCAGCAAGAGCATCGGCCAGATCTTGGCCCCGGCCGCCAGTCCCAGCAGAAACATGGACAACACCGCGCGCTGGCGCACAGCGGCAAGCAGCGCGGCCACCACCGTGGCGACCAGGACCAGTTCCATGTGTCCGGAGTTGAACACCTCCTTGATAAGCAGCGGATTGAGCCAGTAGATGCCCAGGGAGAATGCGAAGGTGGATGATCCCATCCGGCGGAGCAGCAGTGCCAACATGCCGACGATGGCCATGTCCAGCCCCAGCCAGGTCCAGCGCAGGCCGCGGAGACTGAAGGGATCGAGCCAATGTGCCACGGCAAATACCGCTTGCGCCGTAGGCGGATAGATCGTGCGAAGCGAAGGATGATTGATCCGCTCCAGGATCGGCCCCGACTGCGCGGCGAGTTGTCGCATCGCATCCGGCAGATCATCCGGCCGCGAACGGACACGTTCAGGGGCGTAGGCGTACGGATTAAGCCCGTGAGCACTGACGGCGCCGTCCCACAGATAGCGATACTGATCGGTTTCGAGGATGGGCGTCGCCGCAATCTGGCTCAGCCGCTGACGGCGCCGTCCCACAGATAGCGATACTGATCGGTTTCGAGGATGGGCGTCGCCGCAATCTGGCTCAGCCGCATCACCAGGCCGGCCGCGAACACGGCCATGATCGATGACGGTGAGGAGACTTGCTTCCGCAGCAGCCACAGGACGAGCAGATAGAGCGCCCCAGCAGCCATCTGTATTGCGACGAACGGCACCACCGGCTTGAGCAGAACATCGCGATCGTAGGAGAAGGCCCCGCTGAGCCATGCCAGCAGGAACGACCATCCCACCAATGCCGCGAGCACCGCAGCAAGTAATCGCCGTGACTGGGCCAGTGGGTCCACGGGTCGCTTGCTCCAGAACAGCGCGGGACGGCTGTCGCCGTCCCGCGCTGGAGGGCCATGGAATCACCGTGCCGCTCAACGCGAGTTGGAGCCGGAGGGCGGTTGTCCTGTGGTCTTGCTGTCTGAGCCCTGGTCCTGCGTGGTGCCCGATCCTTCGGCCTGCTTGGCGCCCGAGCCGTCGGTTTGTTTGGTGCCCGAGCCGGCGTCGTCGGAACTCTCGTTGTTGGCGCAGCCGGACAACGCCAGACCCCAAGCCATCGACAATGCCAATATGAGGGTGGTAAGCCAGCGCATCTTCACTTCCTTTCTAGAAACATATTTGCCCGAGGCGGACACGCCCGCCTCGAATCGTCAAGGGACATTAGCGGCGCCAGGCCATAAGCCTGGCAAACAAAGTCTTGAAGAAGGGGGTCAGGCGGGTCCGGTTGTAGGCGTCACCGGCTCGCTTCATGACCTCCGCCTGTGTGGGATACGGATGAATCGTGCGGGACAATGTTCCCAGGCCCGCACCCGCCACCATGGCCAGGGTGATCTGGGAGATCATCTCGCCGGCGTGCCGGGCGACGAGTGTCGCACCGAGGATCTTGTCGGTCCCCTTGCGCACATGCACCTTCAGGAACCCATCTTCATCGCCGTCAAGAATCGCCCGGTCCACATCCGCCAGCTCGACGGTGAACGTCCGCACGGAAATGCCGGCCGCCTCCGCATCGCGCTCGTACATGCCGACGTGGGCGATCTCCGGGTCTGTGTACGTGCACCAGGGCAGGATCAGGCGGCTGGCCCGCGCGCGGCCGAAGAACAGTGAGTTCTGGATCGCGATGCGCGCCATGGCATCGGACATGTGTGTGAACTTGTACGCCGAAGCGATGTCGCCAACCGCGTAGATCCGCCTGTTGCTGGTCTGAAGGTAGTCATTGACGATCACGCCCCTGCGCCTGTCGTAGTTCACCCGCGCCGCTTCTAGGTCGAGGGCGTCGACATTAGGTTGCCGCCCAACGCCGACGAGTATCGCGTCAACCTCAAGTTCCTCCGAGCTCCCGTCACGTTCGAGCCGCAGCAACTTCCGCTCGCCCTCAGCGCGCACGGCCACGATCTTCGAGCAGCAGTTCAGTTGCACGCCATCGCGAACCAGGGCCTTTTCAACAATGGCTGCCGCATCGCGGTCCTCCCGGCCGAGGATGCCTTTCTCCGCCTCGAGCAGGAACACCTCGGAGCCGAAGCGGGCGAAGGCCTGGGAAAGCTCGCAGCCGATCGGGCCAGCGCCGATGATGGCCAGCCGGCGCGGCAGCTCGGTGAGCCAGAAAACGTTCTCATTGGTCAGATATCCCGCGTCCGCCAGCCCCGGGATGGCAGGTGCGGCGGCGCGGGCGCCGGCCGCGATAATCGCACGGGCGAAGCTCAGGGGCGATAATCGCACGGGCGAAGCTCAGGGTCTTGCCGCCCACTTCGACGGCCTCGGGGCTTACAAATCGTCCCTCGCCGAGGAACACGTCCACGCCCGCACTGCGCAGGCGCTGCACTCCGTCACGGGGGCTGATGCGGGCGCGCAAGCGTCGCATGCGCTCCATGACAGCCGGGAAGTCAACCGTCGTCTCTCCTGTCACCCGGACGCCGAAGGCGCCGGCGTCGCGCACGTCGGCGAAGGCTCGGGCGGCCCGCAGCAGCGCCTTGGAAGGAACACAGCCGATGTTCAGACAGTCGCCGCCCAGGAGGTGCTTCTCAACCAGGGCGACTTTCGCGCCCAGACCCGCGGCGCCGATGGCGCTGACCAGTCCGCCGGCCCCAGCGCCGATGACGACCAGGTTATAGCGGGAGGCGGGCTGCGGATTCACCCAGTCGGGCGGATGCACGTTGGACAGCAGCCGCCTGTTGTGCTCGTCCAGCGGGAGCACGAGCGGAGCGTCATTGTCCGCCACCTGCGACGTAAGCGCAGTGGTACTCATCTCCGGTTCTCCTTGCTATTGAGGGACCAGTCGTAGTCCAGGAATTGGACCCTGGGCTGGCGGGCGGCATCCAACGCCTGCTTCAGCGTCGGGGAATAGCGGGCCGCAAACTTGGCGACCGATCCGGCCACCTGCTCGAAGTCACCGGCATACCAGTTGTAGAGGCTCGTCAGCTTCAGCACGTTGGCATTGCGGTCGTGCTGGAACCATCGGTCGTGGGAGTGGACGTATTGGGATTGCGACTGGAGCTGCTCCTCCAGGCGGTCGGCGGTATACGCTTCGCGCCGCAGCGGCGGGCACCCGACGGCCGCACACACCAGGGCAAAGTGTATGCGCGGCTCCTCGAAGTGCGGCCGGATCTGCTCGTGCTCGATCTGGTTAAGGCTCCAGATGTGCCCGCCCACGCTCCAACGCGCATCATCCCACCGTTTGGCCGCGGGGATGTCCTTGATCGACTTCACCGGGTGGTGGTCGAGAATGAGGCGAAGCGTGAAGGCGTTGTATGCATTGATGAGCAGCGCCAGGCGCTGATTCCGCCCCATCTGGTCGATCGGAGCTTTGGCGAGCGAGGCGATGTAACCATCCAGTTGGGCCGCATCGGCCAGGAGCCCGGTGTAGTCGACGAATCCGGCGTCATCGACGTGCTTCTTCAATAGCGCATCAAGCGCTGAATGGTCGAAGACCGGGCCATCAGGCTTCTCCTGGTAAGTCTCTGCCAACGTGACGGCCGGCGGGCCGAACAGGCTGGCTACCAGGCTGCGGTGGGTGTACGCGTAGGCTGTGCAGCCAGCCAGTGCCAGCGCGAGCGCCACGGCGACGATGGTGCTAACATCGACCAGCGCCCGCGGGACATCGTCACTGTGATTGGGGAGTTCAACCACGGCGGCACTGTCTTCGCTCATAATGGTCTGTTCCCGAATGGCACTGCGTGCGAGGCGCGTGATGTAGATCGTGACCGCGACAGTAGCCGCCAGGCCGACGACCAGCAGGAGCCACTGTCCCGCGGATCGCCCGCCGGCATCGCCCGCGGCCGCCGTCAACCCGGCCCGCCCCGCGTAGCCCAGATAGACATACATAAACGTCCCCGGCAACATGGCCAGCCAGCTGGTGAGCACATAGGGCCAGAACCGGATGGGGGTGAGCCCGAAGAGATAGTTGCCCAGGCTGAACGGCACCGCGGGGGAAAGCCGCAGGAGGGCGATGATCTTCCATCCGCCAGCGCCGATGGCGCTGTCGATGGCGGCGAACCTGGCGGATCGTCCGGCCCAGCGGCGAACCGACTCGCGCGCTGCGTAACGGCCGATGAGAAAGGCAATGGCTGCCGCTGTGGTGGACGCGATCGAAACGATCGCGGTGCCGCGCCAGAGTCCGAAGACGGCGCCGGCTGCGAGGGTCAGCGCCGATCCCGGCACAAAGAGAACGGCGGCCAGGATATACGCCAGGGCGAACACGACCGGCCCCCGCACGCCAAGCTGTTCGACCTTCGCTGACAGCAGCGACACCAGCCTATCCATGGGGAGCAGGCGAGCCAGCATGACCAACGAGCCGATCATGATCGCCAGAGCAGCCAGGCGCATCCAGCGACTCCAAGGGTGCGCCTCGACGCGATTGCGGATGGGCAAGCTGGATGGCCGAGACTTGAGGTTGGTCATAAAGCTATTCGGCAAATCGTGAGGCATGGTTGCCAGTCCCGTCGGGGTTGCGGCTGTCTTCGCTTGATACGATCTCGACTTCCTCCGCGCCCTGCCAGCACACGGTGTCGCCGATGCGGGCGTAGTAGCGGAACCGGTAATGGCCGACCGGGAGGTTGAGCGTCGTGGCCCACAGGTCGCTGCCGGACCGTCGCATCTCAAAGCAGCCCACGCAGTCCGCGCACAGGAAGACGGAATCCACTTCGGCACAACGCACCTCCAACGTACAGGGGCTGCCAATGGCGTTTACCATTTGCGTTCTCCGACCGACCGGTCATGGTGGCTCATCGCTCGATGGCGCCGCTGGCGGCACTCAGAAGCTCCTGTGGCCCGAGGCGCTTCTTATAGTCCGGGTCCCAGTGGGCGAAGCGGATGACGCCCTGCCTGTCCACGATGTAGACCGCGGGCACGGGCAGCAGGTGGTGGCTGCGTCCCGAGGCCGCGTCCAGATCGATTCCGAAGCCGTGATACTGCTCGACAGTTGGGTCATCCACCTGAAAGGCAAGGCCGAATGCCTTGGTCAATGTCATGTCGCTGTCGGACAGGAGTTGATACTTGTAGTCTCCCTTGTCGAGCGTGGCGCGCAGGGATTCCGGCCGGTCGGGGCTGATCGCCAGGACCTGGTAGCCGCGTTTGACCAGTTCAGCCTCCGCCTCGGCGATCTGGCCAAGGTGTGTGTTGCAATACGGGCACCAGCCGCCCCGGTAGAAGATCAGGATGGAGGGCTTGGTTGCCAGAAGACTGCCCAACCGGACCGTCTGACCGTCGGGACGCCGCAAGGCCGCATCGGGGGCGCGCTCGCCCACCGGGAGCGGCTGTACGTCCTGGGCGTGGGAGGCAATTACAGACTGCGTAGCGGCGGGCGATGATGGCATATCGGTCTCCTTGTGGCAGCCGCCGGCGCCAGCGGCCAGTGCGGCAAGCAGTACGGTTGATCCAGCAGCTCTCATGTCTATCTCTCCTCGGCACGTATGAGTCGATCCGTATCAGCGAGTCCTTACATTGCGAAGCAGCTCGCCGGCAGATCACGAACCGGCCTCGCGGTGCTATGTGTGAGTATTCGGCTCGATCTGTTCAGGCCTCAGCAGGACCCGCAGCGTGAAGGCCGAAGCGCCATCGCTGAACTCCACCTCGTAGGCCTCCGCAGGCGCGAGCCAGATTCCGCGGACGGTCCCCCTGGCACCGTGCCGCAGCGACAACTCCGGAATGTCCACGGCCAGCGTCACGGCCTCGTCGACGGTGGGATGACTCATCGAAACCTCTGCTGCCTGTTCCTTCCGCAGCCGATGGCTTTGCCTTCGGAGCGGGTATCAGCCACCGGCGCTCTTCAGCTCACGCCAGCGCGCCGGTACACGACGACCCACATCCCGCCGTGCAGCCGAAGCAGTGCTCGCCGGTGGCAACGCGGCGCTCCAGGAACTCCACCGGATCGAATTCGCGGACATGCCGGCGCGGGCCGTTCACCGGCAATCCGATGGCAAAGTTGAAGTCGCAATCGAAGAGCGTGCCGTCCCAACCCACGTGCAATTGGTGGCGGCACATAAGACGTTCCAGCGTGGCCGGATTGAACGATTCGCGCAGCAGCCGGTCGTAATCCTCCGCCCGGCCGTCGCGAACCAGATCGTGCAGGAACCGGCCAATCGGCATGTTGGCAATGGTGTAAAGCCGGTTGAACCGGATGCCGAATCGCTTGAGCAGCTCCGAACGATACGCATCTTCAAGCTTCTGCTGCGGCGGGGGCAGGCTGGGACCACCGGGGTTATAGACGAGGTCCAGTTGCAGCCTTGGATGGCTGCCATAACCCACTGCGTTGAGCCGTCGGATCACGTCGATGCTGTCGCGGTAGACGTGCCTGCCGCGCTGCTTGTCGACGTTTGTCTCCAGGTAGCAGGGGAGCGACGCGATCAGGTGTACGCGCTGCTCGGCGAGGAATTGCGGCAGGTCGGCATGATCCGGCTGAAGCATGATCGTCAGGTTGGTGCGAACCATCACGCGCAGGCTCTGTCTGCCCGCCGCCACGACGAATTCACGAAAGTGCGGATGCATCTCAGGCGCGCCGCCGGTGATGTCCAGGGTGCTCGCCCCGGCCCGGCGGGCCGCATCCAGCACATCCTGCATTGTCTCCCAGGTCATCTCCTCCCTGCGCGATGGCGATGACTCGACATGGCAATGATGGCAGGCCAGGTTGCATCGCAGGCCGATGTTGACCTGCACGGTGTCCAGCGTGAGGCCCTTCATGTCGCACCCAAGCTCCCGTTGGATGCGCCGGTCGAAGTCATTCACAGGCTGCGCATCGCAGCGGATCGTCAATCGAACAGGCATCGTCAGCGTCATGTTCACACTCCCGTCGTCTTCAGAATCCAGTACAGCCCAGCACCCAGCGCCAAACCCAGAGGAAGCGTGGTGAGCCACGCCATGAGGATCTGCGCGATGGTGCGCCAGTCCCGTCTGCCGTTGACGGCGCTGATGCCAAAGATCGCGCCGCAGGAGACGTGCGTGGTGGAGACCGGCATACCCAGCCGGGAGGCGCCCAGCACCAGCAATGCGGTCACCAGGTTCGCGGTGAGCCCCTGGCCGGTGTTGAGGCTGGTGATGCGGCAGCTCATGGTCTGGGCAACTTTGCGGCTCTGAACGATGCCGCCCAACGCCACCGCAACGGTCACCAGGGCAAGGACCACCGGGCCGCCGTCAAGGCTGCCGGCAGCGCCAGCGGCCAGAAGGATCGCGGCGATCTTCGGGGTGTCGTTCACGGCGCGGGCGAAGCACACAGCGCCTGCGCTCAGATAGTGCATGGCATCCACGGCCGACTGCGCATCGGCGCCAATCAGCCTGCCGCGGTACCGCTCGACGCATTCGCGAACGGTGCCCGATCGCAGCTCAAGGCTGTGAGCGGAGGGATCGAAGGAGAGAGCGCAACTGGTCCCGGAAACGGCCGCCAGGGCCGGTTGCGCTTCGACCACGCAAACACAACTCTCGCTGGTGATTCCCGACCATCGACGCAGACGACGCAGAGCGACATAGAGAATCGCCGTCAGCCCGATGCCGAGCAGAGGGCTCAGCAGCAGGGGCTGAGCGAACTTCGTCATCAGGACCCCGGGAACGATCGCCGTGGGCTCGCCGACCAGCGCAGCGCCAACGAGTGCGCCGGTCATCGCATGCGTCGTTGAAGTCGGCATGCCCAGCACCGTTGCCAGGAGCACAGTCGCGGCGGCGCCCATGCCGACCGCGGCCAGCACGGCGTCGTCGAGCGCTGCGCTGGAGATGACGCCATGACCGCTGAACGTCTTGACCAGGCCGTTTGCCAGCAGGACCGATACCAGGCTCCCGGCGACTGTGGATGCGGTCGCCCAGCCCAGCGCGCGCCGGTAGTCGGTCGTGCGGCTGCCGTAGAGCGTGGCGACGCCCTTGAAGGTATCGTTGGCCCCGTTGCTCCAGGCGAGCCAGAGGGTTCCGAGAATCAGCAGCGTCAACAGCAGCATCCGTGTTTCTCCGGGGTCCGAAGGGAGGACTCAGCAGCAGCCACTCTCGGGCGTACAGCACGCCGGTCCGGCGGCTTGTTGGGTCTGGCGATAGTCCATGCCCTTGGTCTGGCGCGGATGGCGGACGGCGCTGCCGTGGCAGTCGAACGCCAGGGCTTCATCGAGGGGCACGTCGCTCAGCGGGGGCACAGGGACGATGTTTCTGGCATACGGACCGGCGGGATCGGTCATGATCCGAAATGTCTTGTCGCAGACCGCCATCCGCTGGCCGCGGTGGAAGGTGTGCCCGTCATCATCGCGCACCTGCTTCCACGGGCCTCTGTAGATGACGGCCTGGTTCCGCTCCAGGCACGGCCCTTCTTTGCCTTTGAAGGCACGCACGGTCATCGACCGGAACTCGACGCCGTCGATGACCTGCCAGGGCCGCTCACCCCGACTGAGGATCTCGATCCCGTAGAAGCCGGCCTCCTCAAACATCTCCAGGAACCGGTCCTCACGGAAAGCGCCGGAGATGCATCCGGACCACAGCGCCGGATCGTTGAGGATGGCCGGTGTCGGGTCCTCATCGCACACGATGTCGGAGATCACGGCCCGGCCGCCGCGCTTGAGCGCCCTGTGCATCTCGTGGAACAGTTGTGTCTTCTCTTCCGGCCGCACCAGGTTCAGCACGCAGTTGGACACGATGACATCGACGCTCTCATCGCCAATCAGCGGCCGTTCGTGGCGCAGCCGCTGGCAGTGAGCTTCAAAGTCGACCATTTGCTCGATGCTGGTGATGGGGTGGCGGCGGAGCCACCCCTCGGCCAGTTCAAGATCCAGGGCCATGTCCTGGATCCGCGCCTTGCGGAACTCCACGTTCGCAAAGCCCAGCCTGGCCGCCATCTCGTCCTTGTACTTGCGGGCCAGCGCCAGCATGGCATCATTGAAGTCCAGGCCGATGACCTTGCCGGCGGGGCCGACCTTCTGCGCCAGCACGTAACAGACCTTGCCCGCGCCCGAACCCAAGTCGACCACCACTTCGCCCTCGTTGACGTGCCCCGACGGGTCGCCGCAGCCATAGTCCTTCTCGACAATCTCGCGAGGCAGGAGCTTGAGGAGACGAGGGTCGTATTGGGCTGTCGGACAGCACAGGCCCGGTTCGACCTCACGCGCGCCTTTCGCATAGCGGTCGCGAACCTCGGCCTCGAGTGATGGGGAAGAAAGGGAAGCTCTCGATCGTGGTTGCGTCGCTGTAGCTGACATTCGCTGTTCTCCTTCAGATGTCGATCCGCACGGGGCTCAACGCCTGATCGTGAGTCGAAGGACCGGACCGGGGCCTTACAGACAAAATCCACGGACCTGCATCAGCGCGCCTGCGGTGGCGCGGCGGCCCCCTCGCCAAAGACCTGCGTCTGGGGATGAAACGCCGCCCAGGCGAACCAGAACGTATGGACCACCTGAGCATCGGCCGGCGCCTCGACGACCGCGATACCGCCAGCGGCGTCGGCGCGCAAAACCAGCCGTTCTCCATCAATCTCGTCAATCAGGATGCCGTCTGGACTGTCGCCGATTCGAGCAAGCGGATAAGCCACCGCCCGCTCGCCCAGCCGCACGCCCACGACCCTGGTCCGCGGCGCCAGGCGGGCATCCTGCCGCGACACGGGGAACATCAGGCGGTCACCGCGGAAGTACGCTTCGTATGGATTTCGCCCGTAGTCGCGCCGATGCCCGGTGTCCAGACTCACCACTGTCGCATCGGGGTGCGCCTGACGGAACGCGCCGAATGTCGAGATCCGCCACGGCAGGTGCCGCAGAGACTTGCCCGCGTTGGGTCCGCTGATGGCTCTGAGCCCCACCTGTGACCAGAGGGCGTTGTCGCCGCGGTCATACAGGAGCACATTGGAGTTATGCAGCAGGCCGCTGATGCCAAACTCCACCATCTTGTCGCCGATGCGCCGTTCCACGACGCTCACCGAATCACACAGGGGGCAGTAGATGACGGCGATGGGTGTCCCGCCCAGTTCGTCGTTGATGGCCTCGTGCCAGGTGAGGATACGCAGCGGATAGCCGCGTACCGCGCCACCCATGCTCACGCTTACGATCCGGTCGGTGGCGGGGAGGAACGAAGCGTGTTTCACAGCTACGCTCCTGGGGTTGGTCAGCGCAGGGATGCCATCCTTGCCTGGACCACCCGGCAGAATCTCCTCCCTGGCAACCGTCAGCCCCTCCAGGTTGAACTGCTCAAGCGCCTGGTGCCGCGCCGGATTGGCCTGGGGCGGCCGGGTCTGCGAGGCGTCCGCGGGGCGGCCGAAGAGGCTCCAAGCCATGGCCCAAGGAATGATCACTGCGGCGCCAATCAGTACCGGATGTCTTGGCTGCTTCAGATGCATCGGCTGTACCTCCGTCACCCACGGTCTCCATAGGTCGAAGAAGGAAGCCGGCGCCTTACATCACGGATGCCGGCCGCTCGCCGCCGTGGCCGCAGCGCGCGTGCGCGCCATAGCATGTGCCAGATGCCACAAGCGTCTGCTGACAACCCCGGCACAATGCTGCGGATTGGCCAACTCGCGGCCGCCGCGGGCGTGCCTACGTCTACCGTGCGCTACTATGAACGGGCCGGTTTGCTCAAACCGGCCAGCCGAAGCGGCGGCAACTACCGCTGTTACGATGAAGCATCGCTTCATCGCCTGCGATTCATCCGCGCGGCGCAGGCCAGCGGCTTTTCGCTGAGCGACATCTCCACCCTGCTGGAGTTGACGGACGATGCGCATCCGTGCTGCGACGAAGTTCAGACCCTCATCGAACACCGGCTGGCGGAAGTGCGCACCAAGCGCGAAGAACTGGACCGCGTGCACGCCGTGCTGGCGCGGGCCCTGGCGGCGTGCCGGCGGGGCGAGTCGCGCAAGGCCTGCGTCGTGCTTCAGCAACTCCAGTCCACCGCGTCCGTCCCACCCGCCCCGCGGCGGTGACATCCCTTGGAGTCAGCCCGGAGAAAAAAGAGGGATTCGCGCTTGACCTTACACCTTGGTGCAAGGCGTATAGTCCCATCAGAATGCCGGGCCTTCAGTTCCGTGCGGAGCGCCCCGGCCTGAGACCGCTGTTGTGAGGCAGATCATCAACACACTATTTGCCACGCTGGTGGGCGTGGTCGGCTCGCTGGTGACGCTGGCCTGCTGCCTGGGTTTCGGGCCGGTGCTGGCGCTGCCAGCCGCGATCGGCGCGGGGTTCCTCATCAACGACACGATCCTCGCGCCGCTGCTGATTAGCTTCCTGCTGCTGGGGGCCGTGGGACTATGGATGAGCCGGCGCCGTCACTGCCATTTGGGGCCGCTGCTGGTCCACGGCGTCAGTACCGTCACAATTCTCGTGTTCACTTTTGTGGCCTACTTCCAGCCATTCATCTGGCTGGGGGTGGTTGGCCTGATTGCCGCGTCCGGATGGGATGTCTTCCTGCGCCGACGGGCGGGCTGCAAGACAGCGCAACTGCACGTGCTGATCGTCGGCGGCGGCTCGGCGGCGTTTGCCGCGGCAACCAGGGCGGCCGAACTCGGCGCGGGTCGAGTCACGATCATCAACGACGGCCTGCCCATCGGGGGCACGTGCGTGAACGTCGGCTGCGTACCTTCCAAGACGCTGATCCGTGCCGCCGAGGTATTGCATCGTGCTCGCGGAACCCGCTTCGATGGCATGCAGGTCAGCGGTCGGCTGGCGGACTTCAGGGCGGTGATCGAGCAAAAGCGGCAGCTCGTGGCCGAGTTGCGACAGGCCAAATACGTGGACGTGGTCGGTGATCTGGAGCAGGTGCGGATTGTAGAAGGTCGAGCGCAGTTCGTGGATCCACGCACCGTCGAAGTCAACGGCGAGCGAATCACGGGCGACCGGGTGATCATCGCCACGGGCACTTCATCGTTCATCCCATCGATTCCCGGCCTGTCGGAATCGGGTTATCTGACCAACGACACGCTGTTCGAACTGGAAGCGTTGCCCGATTCGTTGATTGTGCTGGGCGGTCGGTATATCGCCCTCGAATGCGCGCAGATGATGGCACGCTTCGGCAGCCGGGTCACAATCCTCCAGCGATCGGACCGCATCCTCCCTGCCGAAGCGCCCGACCTGACCGATGCGCTGACCGGATATCTGCGAGACGAAGGCATCGAGGTCGCGACCAGCGTAACGACGCAGCGCGTGCGGCGTGACGGGCAACAAGTGGTCGTCGAGACTCTGGTGGACGGTCAACCGCGCTCATTCACTGCCTCACATATCCTCGTTGCCACCGGGCGCAGGGCCAACACGCGGAACATGGGGCTGGATGCGGCCGGCGTCCAGGTCGACCATCAGGGTTTTGTCCAGGTGGACGATCGGCTTCAGACCACGTCCTCAGGCATTTGGGCCGCCGGTGACGTGATCGGCGCCCCCGAGTTCGTTTACACCGCCGCCTACGAAGGCGCGCTGGCGGCGGAGAACGCTATCGAGGGCGCGGCGCGGCAGCGCGACTACACGGCTCTGCCCTGGGTGATCTTCACCGATCCACAGGTGGCCGGCGTCGGACTGGACGAAGCGCAGGCTCAAGCCAAGGGCATGGACGCCGAAGCGACCACGCTGCCACTGACCCATGTGCCGCGCGCTCTGGCGGCGCGCGATACGCGCGGCTTCATCAGGCTGATCCGGGATCGCAAGACCGACCGGCTGCTTGGGGCGCGCATCCTCGCGCCCGAGGGGTCGGAACTGCTGATGGAACTCGCTGTAGCCATCAAGTTCAACATCACCGTGTCGCAACTGCGACAGATGTTCCACCCGTATCTGACGCTCGGCGAAGGCGTCAAACTCGCGGCGATCACCTTTGGGAAAGATGTGTCCAAGTTGAGCTGCTGCGCCACTTAACCATAAAGGAGTCATCCACATGAATGACCGAACGACTCATACCAAACTACACGATTGTTGCCCACCCGCCGCTTCGGATGCGGCCGGACAAACCGCTTCAGCCGATCGCCTGGGTCGATGGAGCATACCCACAGCGGTGGGATCGGCGATTCTCTCATCCGCCTGCTGCTGGCTGCCATTGCTCCTGCTGACGTTCGGCCTGTCGGCGGCGGGCGTGGCGGGGTTCTTCGAGAGGGTTCGCCCGTTATTCCTCGCCGTTGCCGTGATGTTTCTGGGCGCGGGATTTTACTTTGCCTATTTCAGGAAGCCGACATGCAAGCCGGGTGATGTGTGTGCTGTGCCGAACCCAAGGCTGCAACGTTTCAACCGCGGGATGCCGTGGGTCGCCACGGTGTTCGTGATCGCCTTCGCCTTGTTTCCGTACTACAGTTCGGCGTGGATACGTGCCTTCGCGGGGTCGCCCACCGCCGGCTCGGGGGCATCCGGCCCGGCGAACACGGCCGCGCAGCGGACAACCCGCATCTTCCGCATCGAAGGCATGACATGCCCCGCCTGCGCCGCCGCATTGGAGGTCCAGTTGGCCAAACTGCCCGGCGTCAGCGAAGCCCACGTCTCGTTCGACGACGGCACGGCCACAATCCGTTCGGCGTCTGGTCAGCCGAGCGATGAGGCCGTGCGAACCACTGTCGAGAGATCGGGCTTCAAACTCGCCCTGGAGCAACCGTGATGCGCTACAGGATCGACTGGCTGTGGGGTCTGATGACGGCCCGGGCCAGCGGGTGATGCACGGGGCTGACGACTGGTGTAAGGATGTTCGTCGCCGTTACGACTCACCTCCTGAATGCGGACCCTGGACGGACCCAACACGACTCTGGCAATGCCGGGCGCCGATCGATCCGGCCTCGCCGGCCCGCCGGGGGTTCAGCTTCAGTGTCTTGAAGTCTGGGGCGGCAACGCGCCCGTCGATACCGCGGTCTGTGTGACGGGCATGGACGCCTATCTGCTGTCCGAGTCGGTCGATGGCGGCGCCGGCGGCGATGTGTACCTCGCGTCGATGTGCGCCTGTGCCAACATCTCCCGCTTCGTCCTGGCCGACGTGGTGGGGCACGGACCCGCGGCAGCCACGTTGGCCGTTCGCCTGCGGCGACTGATGCGCCGCCACATCAATACGCCGGATCAAAGCCGTCTGGCCCGGTCCCTCAATACGGATTTCCTCCGGGTCTCGCCCGATGTCCAGTTCGCCACCGCCCTGATGGCTACCTTTCTGCCTCGCACGCGCCACCTGGTTATGTGCAGTGCCGGTCATCCACGGCCCCTGTGTTATCGCGCGTCCACCCGCGCGTGGGATTTCCTGCCTGCGGTGGCCGAGCCCCCCAGCGGCGACGTGCTCAACCTGCCGTTTGGCGTGATTCCAGGCACCTGCTATGAGCAGTTCTCAGCCGAATTGCGGCCGGGCGACCTGGTGTTGGCCTATACGGATGGTTTGACCGAGGCGCGCGGGCCCGACGGGAACATGCTGCGGGAGACCGGCCTGCTGGACCTCGTGCGGGACATGGATGTCACGCAACCGAGGGAGTTCATTCCAGGTTTGCGGCGCGCGCTGCGGCGCTTTGCGCACGAATCGCCACTGGAGGACGATCTTTCCCTCTTGCTGCTCAGCCCCAATGGCGGACAGCCACCGCGGCAGAGCCTGGGCCAGAAGCTCGTCGTGGGCGCGCGGGCACTTGGGCTCCTGCGGCCGCCCCGGCGTTCGGGTGGCATTGTCCAAGGCGATTGACTCGGCTATGGTATTGCCCGCCCGAATCACCGGGCAATGTCCTGAGACGAGGAGCCGCCCGCGATGGAACGAGATCCGCGGAAACCAGCGTCTGGCCGCGGCGGAACCGGCGCAGCCCGCTCCCCCGCGGTCGCGCAGCCTGAACGCTGGGTCGACGATCATGGCGATGCCCTCTTCCGCTACGCCCTGCTTCGCGTGCGCGACCGCGCGACGGCGGAGGACCTCGTGCAGGAGACGTTCCTGGCGGCCATCAAGGCACAGCCGACCTTCAAGGGCGACTCGGAGCTACGGACCTGGCTCATCGGAATCCTCAGACACAAGACCATCGATCATCTTCGCCAGCTTGGCCGTCAGGGCGGCTGCGAGCAGCCCGATGAATCCGATCCCCTCATCGACAGTTGGTTCGCCGCCAACGGCCGGTGGGCCAGCCCGCCGAAGCAGTGGGACGTCGATCCGGCGCAGCTCGCCGAGCGACAGGAGTTTTGGGAAGTGCTGCGGCGCTGCCTCGGAGGCGTGAGCGGCCGCGCCGGCGAAGCTTTCTCCATGCGTGTCATGAGCGACGTTTCCGCTGATGATGTGTGCAGGTTGATGGACATTACGCCCACGAATCTCTGGGTGCTGCTGCACCGCGCTCGGGCACGGCTGCGCGCATGCCTGGAGGTAAACTGGTTTGGACAGCGCTCCGAGGAGCAGGCCTGATGTTGATGTGCAAAGAGGCGACGAGACTCATCTCGGAAGGATTGGACCGCCGGCTCTCGCTCTGGCAACGGATCAGTCTGCGCCTGCACGTGATGATGTGTGATGCCTGCGCCGCCTACAAGCGGCAGGTGGAGGGCATTCAGCAACTGCTGCAATGGCGACTGCGGCCGCAGGCCCCGGACGAATCCCCCGAAGGCGATCCCCTGCGCCTGTCCTTCGCCAGGCGCCAGCAGATCAGGCAACTGATTCGCACGCACGCCGCTGATCGGCCGGACTGAGCCGCCGCGTTCACCGCGCCGGCCAGTCGGGCAGATCGAACTTCTTTTTTACGCCTCATCCGACTAATGCGTAGGCAGTCTTGTGCAGTGCGTAGATCTTGAGGCGGAAGAACTCCATGTTGCGATAGCCGTAGGCCTGGCGTTGCAGGAGCTTGATCTTGGTGTTGGTTCCCTCCGGGGCGGCGGTGGAGATCGGGCAGTCAGGGCGCACAGCCGACCCGTCCGGCCTGACGTGCAGCGCCCCACGTACGTTGCCGAGCAGGCCGGCCGTTCTCACGATCGCGCCCGAGCAGCGGCTGGCGGGTCTCACGATCGCGCCCGAGCAGCGGCTGGCGGGGATCGTCGGCAGCACCACCTGCTCCGCTGTCCACCCGATATGGTTCTGCACGCCGTAGTAACGCTGCCCGCCGCATCGCCGGCTTTCGCCCTCAAGGCAGCGGATGGGGTACACCGCCTCCGGGTAATCCTCCAGAAGCAGTGGATTGCCAGACAGATGGCTCTTGAGGTTGGCCAGTGCACCCGATGCGTACTCGGCCGTGGCGGCGATGACGAACACAAACGGCTGTCGCCCCGGTGAGCAGCGCCCACAGGCTGGCCGTCTCGCACAACGTCGTCTTGCCCGAGCCACGGGGCATGGCCATCGCAAACAACCCGCCGCGGAGCACGGCGGCCTCGATCTTGGCGATGACCTTGAAGTGGTCGGTGGACCAGGCCAGCGAGAACTTGCGCGGGAAGTATGCCTCGCAGAAGGCGCGGAAGCAGACCATACACCGCGCCTTGCGCGACGAGTCGGCCACCGGCGGGATGTCGCCGATGTCCCGGCCGACGCGGCTCTCGGCTGCGGAGCGCACGCGGGCCTGCTCTTTCTTGCGCTCGTAGTTGTGCGGCGTCCGGGGCACGGCCTATCCCTTCTGTCTGCTGCCCAGGTGGTCGCGCACCACTTCCGCGGCGATCCGGGCGTGCTCGCGGAGGGGGTAGTCGGCCGCGGCCAGACCCAACGGCAGGAGATGCCCGCGAATGGCGGCCAGTTCGGCGCTTTCCGGCCCGGCCTCTTCGCCGTCGGCGCCGTCGCCGCCGTGCTCCGCCGTCTGTCGGTAAAGGTCCAGCAGCTTGTTGAGTTCCTTCTGCGCCACCAGGGCGGTCTTGATGTCCTGCCCGCGGATTGCGCGGGCGTAGATGTCGTTGAGGCGTGTCACCGCTGTGCCGATCTGCTCGTCGCGGTTGTAGTCGGCAGCGAGGGTGAGCTTGCGGCGCGCACTGGCGATGACGCCGGCCACTTCCTCCGGCGGCACTTGCAGCTTGCCGATGCAGGCGGCGGTCAGGTCGGCGTGGCTCAGGCCACTGACCATCAGCAGCAGCACTTTGTCAATCGCGGGATGTTCGGCGGGCCTCGCGTTCATGGACGCTCTCCATCCACTGGCGGTGGAAGTCAAACAGGCCGCGGTCTTGCGTAATGGCGAACTGCTCCAGGTTGCGGCAGGTCCGGAGATTCGCGGAGGACTCGATGACGAAGCACCGGCCGTCGGTGAAGCGGGCGGCGATGACCTTGGCGTGGCTGCGGGTGGCGCAGTACCAGCCCCCGCGGGCCGGTAGTTCGCGGGCCAGCACCAGCACCCGGCCGGACCAGCGCGTGACCGCGTCCTTGCAGATGGTGGCGATGACCGGCGTCTTGCCCCCGGCCGTGGGGATGACCACGACGGGGTTGTCGTCGCGCTCTCGCAGGTGGCGGTAGACGGCTTCCACCGCCGCTTGCTGATACGGTCTCAGTTGCATGAAGTTGCCCTGCGTTGCTGGTCGGTGGCGATGTCCAGACCCTGCGGGCAGGCGCCCCGCTGCCAGATGCGGACGATGACCTTGCCGCCGCGGACTACCTGGGCCTTCTGGGTCAACAGCCAGACAATCTGGGCGTCATCGACGTAGGCACCGCCGTGCTCCAGGGCGTCGAGCAGCGCCTTGAGCGTGTTGTCCACATCGCGGCGCCGGCGATCCGGGGGGGTACAGGTCGGCACTGACGCACAGGCGGCCGGCCATCGGCCGCACTCCCGCAGCGGCCAGGATCGAGCTGACCGCTTGGCGGAATGCTCGACCCCGGCGGCTGATGACCGTCCTCCCGCGGAAGACGCGGAAGTAGTGGTTGACCGCTTCTTGACCTTGACGTGGACGACCAAAGGAATGTTGTGCAGCTCCACGCTGTCCTGGGGTGTCATCACCCGGTGTCATCACCCCGCAGGCCCGGCAGATGGCCGACAACTCGCCCCTGGCAATCTGCACCGTGGTCGGGTTGGGGTTCTGGAGGTTGAGCCGCGCCCAGAGGTAGCGTCCCTTGTAGGGGCCATCGAGCAACTGGAAGGTCAGTTGCAGGTACTGGCCCTGGGCGCTCCTGGTAGGCTTCATCTCCGACTCGGTGATCGCGGCCAGATACTTGCCCGGCGGGATCGCCTCGAAGTCGGACGAGGGTTCGACGGTGTTGGCGTTGAAGTTAAGCGTTGCCATTGGATTCTCCGTGGCTGGTGGTGTGATGCGTTTCCAGGGCCGCCATGAACTCCGCCCACGAGAGCGGCAGGTCGGCCTTGATTCCGTAGCGGTTCTTGGCGACGCAGGCCGGCCCTCCGACGGCGCGGAGGATGCGTTCCCCGCCGCTTCCGGCAGCGCCCAGGGCCGTTGCGGTGGTCCGCTTGCGGTTGAAGCCCGCGTCTTCGGTCTTGGTGACGATCTTGAGCGTGGCGAACAGCACGGCGTCGCACCATTCGCACAGCAACGCGGCGGCGTGTTTGTTCAGCCGCGGCGAGTAGCGGTCGTAAGCGTTAGCTTCGGGGTCTTCAAACTTCTCGATCTTGGCGTGGGCGATGAGCAACGCCGCCATGCCGCGGTCGTTGCGCAGGGCCATCAGCCGGTCGATGACCTGACGCCAGCCGGTGAGGGCGTGGATGTAGCCCTTGCCGTAGCCGCCGTCAGCCTTTTCGATGGAGGTCACGCCGTACTTGCGGCACACGTCGTCCCAGATCAATCGCTCCAGCCAGTCCAACGAGTCGATGACCACGGTCTGGAAGTCATGCTTCTCCGCATGGAGTTCGCCCAGGGCGGCCGCGGCGATTTGCTCGAGCGGTCGCGGCGTGCGGTGTCCCGCGGACGGCGCTGCGGCTGGGGCACGATCTGCCTGGAAATCGCGGCGATTCGGCAGCGCTTCGTGGACGCGGGCCTGGAAGGGTATCTGGCCCGATGAAGGCCGCGGAGTTGCAACCTCAGCCCCTTGCCACCCCCGGCGAAGACTGCCAACATCAGGTTGGGCAGGATCGTGCTCCGGCTCGGCCGGCCTCGCAGGCGTGGATCAGCGACGAGCTGATCGCCGAAACGCGGCGGGTCTGGCTCAAAGAGTACGGGCGCATCGTGACCGATGCGGAGGCGGTCGAGATCCTGTCGAACTTCAAGCGGCTGGCCGAGGTGCTCCTGAAAGCCAAGGCCGGCCAGAGGCACGCCAAATGAACGCCGTCATCTGGGCACGGGTCTCTTCCCGCGAGCAACGTGAAGGCTACTCCATCGACGCGCAGTTGCGGGCCAATCGGGACAAGGCGGCCCGCGAGGGCATCACGGTGGTGCGCGAGTTCGTGGTCGCCGAGTCGGCCAAGCGCGGCGCCGAGCGTATTGCCTTCAACGAGATGTATCGCTGGGTGCGCGAGAACGCCAGGCGTCAGGGCATCAACCTGATCCTCGCCCACAAGCTCGACCGCGTCTGCCGCAACATGCGCGATGCGGTGCGGATGCAGGAGCTTGAGGACCACTGCGGTGTGAAGCTGGCGTTCGTCGAGAACCAGTTCGGCCCCGGCGCGGCCGGCCTGCTCTCGTTCAACGTCATGGCCGCCGTCGCCCAGTACTACTCCGACAACCTCCGCACCGAGGTGCTCAAGGGCATCGACGAGAAGGTGAAGCAGGGCTGGCCGGCGGGCCTGGCGCCCTTCGGCTATATGAACGTCCCCGGCAACCGCGAGGAGCCGGTCCAGCCCCATCCCGAAAAGGCCGCCACCGTCATCCGCATCTTCGAGTTGTACGCCCGCGGGGACATGACCTTCAAGAAACTCGGCGAGCAGCTTGCGGCCGAGGGCCACTCCTATCGTCCCAGCGCCCCGCGGTTCTTCCGCACGGTCCTGTCCTACATCCTCAACAACCGCATCTACGTCGGCGAGATCGTCTGGCGCGGCAGGGTGTACCAGGGCAAGTACAAGGCGCTGATCGACCGCGAACTCTTCGATGCCTGCCAGGCGATCCTCAAGGGCAAGAATCGCCGCACCGGCTCGCCCGAGCACTCCCTGGCCGGGGGGCTGCTCCGCTGCGCCCACTGTGGGCAGTCCATCACCGGCGAGCGGATCAAGAAGCGGCTGGCCGACGGCTCGGTGAAGTACTTCATCTATTACCGCTGTGCGAACAATCACCCCGGCCCGGAGCATCCCCGCGTCCGCTGGCGCCAGGAGCAGGTGGAGCGGACCATCGCCGAGGAACTCGGCAAGATGCGGCTGGAGTCGGAGGACATGCGCGGGCTGGTCCGCAAAGCGATGGAGGAAGCGTTCGCTGACTTGGGAAGCCAGCAGCGGAAGCAGGCTCAGGCCCTGGCCAGGCGCAAGGCGGAACTGAAGGGGATGCAGGAGCGGCTGCTCAACGCCTACCTGGCCGGCACCATCGACGAGGCAGTCTTCGCGGCCAAGTCCGAGGAACTAAAGGGTGAGCAGGCCAAGGTCGAGCGGCACCTGCAGCAGGTGGATCGGGTCGATCCATCCCGTGGCGCCGCGGCCCTGGCCATCTTCGACTGGTCGCAGGAAGCAGGCAAGCAGTGGCTTGGTTCAAACAAGGCCCTGCGGCGCGAAATCCTGGACACGGTTTGTTTGAACCGGAAGCTGAGCGACGTAAGTCTTGATCTGGAAATGAGATCGCCGTTCCGCGAGCTGGCGGAACGGCGATTTTTGCAGAATAGTCGGGGTGACTGGATTTGAACCAGCGACCTCTTGGTCCCGAACCAAGCGCTCTAAACCAAGCTGAGCTACACCCCGTGGATGCACCAGTTCGATAAGTCTACAGCCCAGGCGGGCAGATGCAAGCTGGCCGAGCTTCAGGCCCGACGCTCATGGGGCGCGCCACAGGTACATCAGTCGCGGCGTCGTGAGCTCCTCCAGAGCGGCGGCGTCGATCTGGATGTTGATGCGGGTGCCTTCGCCGGCCGGGGCGGCGGCGACGCGCGAGAAGAGCAGTTCCAGACCGCTCAGCCGCCGCTGATACTGGACCACCATGGGCTTGCTCAGTTTGGCCTGCTGGGCCGCCCATTTGACGGCGTCCTCCTGATACCCGATCTGATCGACCAGGCCGTTGCCCAGCGCCTCGCGGGCGCTGAAGATTCGGCCGTCGAAGATAGCCGACTCGGAACCCTTGAGCCTGCCCTTTCGGCCGGTTTTCACGAGGTCCGTGAAGCGGGCGTAGGCGGTGTCGATGATGCCCTGGAGGTACTCGCGTTCGCGGGGCACCTCCGGCGCCAGCATCGAGCCGGCATTCTTGAAGCCCTCCCGGGGCGCGGTGAGGGTGCGGTCGGCTACGCCGATGCGCTGGGCCAGGTCGCTGAGGTTGTAGTTGGGCATCATGACGCCGATGCTGCCGGTGAGGGTAGTCTCCTCGGCGAAAATCTGATCGGCGTGGCAGGAGACGTAGTATCCGCCGCTGGCGGCCAGCCCGCCCATGGCGACGACGATCGGAATGCCGCGTTTGCTGCGCAGTTCGGAGATGCGATGGTGGATCTGATCGGAAGCGGTGACGCCGCCGCCCGGCGAGTCGACGGCGAGTACGACGGCCTTGACGTTGGCGTCATCCTCGACGCGTGCGATCCAGCGGTTCATGAGTTTGGCCGTCTGGTCGGTGATGATGCCGCTCAGGGGCAGGATGACGATCTTCTCCTGGGCGTTGCCGGGCTTCTGCACGACCTCGACGGGCGCAGCGTCGCCCAGGCTGCCCAGGCCGCTGAAGGCAAGCAGCCAGAAGTTGAGCATGATGGAGCCCAGGAAGATGGTTACGCCCAGGCTGGTGAGGACCGACCGCCAGAAGCGACCGACCGCCAGAAGCCGCGCTGGCGGGGCGGCGGATAGGGCATCATGGGCGGCATGTACATGCCGGGCATGTAGCCGGGCGGCATCGGCGGCATTGCGCCGGGCGGTGGTGACTGAACGGCGCCCTGCGGATCGATCGGTCCCTGTCCGGGTGGTGGTTGTGGCATCATGGTGAAT
>Ga0209101_1000692_pt1 | contig 27187 bp, 24 predicted proteins | sample ConPoolayeCmetaG_FD_185481 | JGI IMG/M metagenome (GOLD analysis project Ga0209101, IMG submission 185481) | Hot spring microbial mat communities from California, USA to study Microbial Dark Matter (Phase II) - Cone Pool mat layer C metaG... ...
CCCTCACCCACCTCCACGATCACCCCCGCGCCGTCCGCCCCACCGATGTGCGGCATCTCCAGTTGCAGGCCGGGAAGACCCCGCAAAACAAAGAGATCTAGATGATTCAGCGCCGCCGCGCGGATTTCCACGACCACCTCGCCGCGGCCCGCCTGCGGCCGCGGCCGCTCACCGACGGCCAGCTCCTCTGTGCCTCCGTGCTTCTCCATAAACAGCGCCCGCATCTTGCCCTCCGCGCAGCGACCCTTGTCGGGGCGGGCCGCCCGCTACTGCTCCGGTATGGTAGGAGAACTCGGAAAAACGACTGCCGCCCCGAGAACCCCGAGGCGGTCGTACGGTGAAGCCATCGTCGCACAACGGGGGCTGCCAAGCGCCACCGCCCCCCAGCCTGAAGCAAGCTTCAGTTATGATTGTCGAACCGCACCGGCCTTTGCACCCACATGGTCCGCCGGCCCCCGCGGTCTTCCGCCTCCAAGATCAAAGTGTGCACTCCGTCAACGTACTTGCTGGTATCCAACATGTACTCGAACCCCGAGTAACGCGACTGGGTAACCGGCAACCAGGGGTAGCGGAGGGCGACGTCCGGCCGGAAAAGGTGCAATTTGCCGGACAGCTCGTCGATCGACCCATCGAGGTGGCCATCGACGTAGACGTGCAAACGGGTGAGCAGGTTATAGTCGATCAACCAACCGCGGAGGAGAACCCTTCCGCGAAGATCTTGCATGACCTGGGGGCGCTCGAGATCGCCGAACGCCGGCGCGTCGAAAGGCTCACACTTTACCTTGATCATGAGGCGGTCCAGGAGGACCGGGGGCCGCGTGGGATCCTTGGTGCGCGCCCAAACCTCGACAATGTTGTTTTCAAAGCGCAAGATCCCCAGAGATAGCCAGTGCAGGGTATCGATGGCGAAGAAGTACCCCGAGTGCTTGGCATCCCAGAGGAACTGAGGGTACATGTACTCCACGTCTGGGCGGGGATAGCCGTAACAGTTGACCAACCTCCCCTGCCAGGCGAGGGGGCCGGTGCTGGGGATCCGGCCGCAGTCGGTGGTCGTCCGCTTCACCGGGACGCCGTTGAAGTGAAGCTCGACGTCGACGATCCCTTCCAGCAGTGGGTTGTCGTTCTGGTCGATCACCCAGCCAGCCACCCAGTCGAGGTGAGCCTCGGAGCTATACTCGCCCCCCGAGATGGGGATCGTGCCGGCGCAGGCGGTGGAGAAGAAGTGACCGTTGGGCATCGGCCAATCGATGCGGCCGAAGGGGCCGATGGAGCCGTAGTTGTTTTCGATCCACACCCGGCGCTGGCCCAGCAAGCGGCTGGCGCCCTGGGTGTCCCAGGCGCGCACCGAAATGGTGTGGAAGCCGTTGGTGTAACGGGTGGTATCCAGATGCATGGTGAAACCGGAATTGTAGGCGTCCACCACATCCGGATAGGCGTTGGCCACATCGGGCCGCGGCAGCGGGTACATGGCCTGGCCCACCACCGTGTTGTCCACCATCACCTCGATGTCCGCGAGGAAGTAGCAGTTCTCGTCGGTGGCCGGGTTGCACCCTGGCGGGGTGGTCCGCTTGCGGATTCCTGTGTCATCCAGCGCCCACCCGACGATGGGGAACACCCCGGAAATCTGATCGTGCGCCCCGTAGATTTGCGGATCGCGAGGGCTGTCAAGCTCGCCGATGGGCGCTTGATTGCGGCGGTTGTCCACAAAGATCCTGCGCTCCCCGACCACCACCGAGTCCCCGTTAGGCAGCCGCACGCGGACCGCCAGGGTGTGGGGGCCGTTGCTGTAGTTGGAGGCCAGGAAGGAGGTGCGAAAACCCGGTTCGATGGGGAATGGCTCCCCCTGGTACTTCGGGTACTTCCAGCGCACATCAGGCCGCGCCTGATTGAGGTCCGCGTCGTGGACAGCGGCGCCGTCAATGAGCAGGGTCACGGCCGAAACAGCTCGCCGGTCGAGGATGAACCCCTTGACCGTGACGATCCCCGACACGACCTCGTCGGGAGCCGGGGACTCGATCCCAAACGTAGTCTGGATGGTCGGTTGTGCGCTGCCACGCCGGTTAATTCCGCTGGCTACGGCGAGACTTGCCACGAGCGTGGACACAAGAATGGCAACCCCGGTGCCGTGGTTTTTATGCATCCCGTCCTCCAAACGATTCTGGCCTCAAAAAAGCACGCCTCGTTGCATGAAACATAAAGGCGAGTTGGAGAAAAGTCAAGCCTCACCGCTCCCCACCAGCCCGGCGAGAAAAGCATGCACCGATTCTGCCAGCGCGCCGAGGTGGTATCCCCCTTCCAGCACAGCAACTACGGGCTTTCCAGCGGAAGCTCTACGGAGGGCGTGTCCCATCCGTTCGAACCCGGTGGAGGTTACGGACATGCCTCCCAGGGGGTCGGCGACGTGGGCGTCAAAGCCCGCTGAGATCACCCAGGCGTCCGGCGAGGTGATCCCCATCACATCCTCAAGGCCGGCGGTCAAGGCCGCCACGTACACATCGTCGCCGGCGCCGGCGGCGAGGGGAACGTTGCGGGTAAAGCCACGCCCCTCCCCCGTGCCGATTTCGTCCCCCCCGCCGCTGCCCGGGTAGAACGGGTAGCGGTGGACCGAAAGGTAAAACACATCCCGTCGCGCCCAGAAATGGTCCTGGGTGCCGTTGCCGTGATGGACGTCCACGTCCACCACCGCCACCGAACCAAACCCGCGAGCGCGCAACTCCTCGGCGGCGATCGCCGCGTTGTTAAAAAAACAGAAACCCATGGCGCGTGCCCGCAGCGCGTGGTGGCCAGGCGGACGCGCGTTCACCCACGCCACCCTGGCGCGACCCTCCACCACTGCATCCACCCCCGCCAACGTGGCGCCCACGGCCGCCAGTGCCGCCCGGTACGTTCCGGCGGAGATGGGGTTATCGGCGCAGTCAAAGATCGCCGGAGTTACACCGCGGCAGGCTGCCTCAAGCCGGCCGGCCAGGGCGGCGTCGTGTACCCTCGCCACCGCCGCCAAGGCCCGCGCATCGTCGAGGTCAGCGGGGACAACCAGCGCCCCTGCCAGCCGCGCACCGGCCATCGCTGCGTCCAGTCGCTCCGGGCGTTCCGGGTGGCCCCAGATCGGCCGATGACCGCTGCAATCCTCATGAGTGAAGGCGAGCAGCGATGCGGCATCCAGGTGTGAGGTTGCCCTCATTACCCGACGATACTACCCTAAAGCCGGTGCGAAAGGGGACTCATACGGAGCATGCCCGGTTTTCCCGCCAACCCTGACGCAGCCGGGGCTGCGCCTGCCCCCCGGGCGATGGCCGCGTCCCGAGCCACCCCCCTCAGGGTGGCGGTGAGCGTTCTGCTGGCCGTCGCCTTGCTGGCGTTCTTCCTCTGGCGCGCGCCGCTGGCGGACGTGGCCGGCACGCTGGCGCGGGTGCGCCCTGGCTGGGTTGCCATCGCGGTGGTATTCGCCCTCGCCTCCTACGCCCTGCGCGCCCTGCGCTGGGGGGCGATTCTCAAGCCCGTCGGTGGCGCTCCAGCCCCTGCCCTCCTGGGCTGCACCGCGGCGGGATTCGCTACCTCCACAGTCCTCCCTGGAAGACTAGGGGAACTGGTACGCCCGCTCCTGCTGAGCCGCATGACAGGCCTACCAGCTGCCGGGACCCTCGCCTCAATCCTCACCGAGCGGCTGATCGATCTGGCCACCCTCCTGGCGGTGTTCGCCGGCGGCGTGATGCTCGCCTCCGACCGACTCGCGCCGGCGGCTGGTGCGGGGCTCCGGCAAACCGCAGTCCTGGCAGCAGCTTTTTTGGCGGTGGCTTTTCTATTCGTAGTCGTGCTTTTACATGTCCGTGCCAGCGCGGTGGGCTGGCTTGTCCGCCTGGTCCCTTTGGGTTGGCGTGAGCGCCTCACCAGCTTGCTCAACCACCTCCTCGACGGTCTCGAGGCGGTGCGCAGCGCCCGGCGCCTGGCGCTGCTGGCGGCGTGGAGTGCGGCGGTCTGGGGAGCAGCGATCCTACAAATTGAGGCGCTCGCACGGGGGTTCGGGCTTTCCTTGGGCTTCGCAGCTTCCGCCGTGCTCATCGGCGTCAGCGTCATCGGCCTCGCGGTGCCCACACCGGGGGGGGTGGGCTCCTTTCACGCCGCGATCCAGTTCGCTCTCGCCACCCTGCTAGGCGCCGAGTTGGCAGACGCCACGGCCTTCGCCCTCGTTCACCATGCCATCTGCTTCTTCCCGATCACCCTGGCCGGCCTCGGCTATATGGGCGCGGTCGGCCTCCGGCCGTCCTCGGCGGCCAAGCTGGCCGCACCCGATGGGACGTAGCGGTGCGCTGCCCCTACTGCGGCCATCTGGAAGATCGCGTCGTCGACTCGCGGGAGCTGGCCGCCTGCAGCCAGATCCGGCGGCGCAGGGAGTGTGCAGCGTGCGCTCGCCGCTTCACCACGTACGAGCGCATCGAGGAGGTTCCAGCGCTGGTGGTCAAGCGCGATGGCAGGCGGGAGCCGTACGATCGCGGCAAGGTCTTAGGGGGATTACTGCGCGCCTGCGAGAAGCGCCCGGTGTCGCTGCAGGCGCTGGAGGCAACCGCTGAGGCGGTTGAGGCGGCCCTCAGCCGCAAAGACGAACGCGAGATTACCTCTGAAGAGATCGGCCGCATCCTGATGGAGCGGCTGCGCGAGCTGGACCAGGTGGCGTACGTTCGCTTCGCCTCGGTGTACCGCCGCTTCGAGGATATCGACGAGTTCCTTGTAGAACTGCGCAAGCTGCGCCCACCGCGCCGAGGTAAGACTTTATGAAACATACTCTTGCTGGGTGGGAGCTGCTTGCCCTGAGGCGCCAGCTGGACGAACTGCTCAACCTTCTCGCCGTCCCGCCGGAGCAGCACACTGCCGCCTGGATTCCTCCCGTGGATCTCGTCGAGCTGCCCGACCGCTACGCCGTGCGCATCGACGTGCCCGGCGTCGCCGCCAGCGATCTGCGGGTGACCTTTGCGCGCGGTCGCTTGCGGGTGGCCGGCCGCCGGATCGCTCGCAGTGAGCAACAGGCCGGGACGCACTGTCACCGCGCCGAACGCAGTCACGGAGGGTTCTACCTGGAGATCCGCGTGCCGCCCGGCGTCGTCCGGGAGGCGGCCAAAGCCACTTTGAAGGACGGCGTTCTCGAAGTCAGCTTACCCCGCTGCGCCGACGACACCCAGCCGATCGCCATCCCAGTGATCGCAGAGGAACCATGACTGACAAAGAAAACAACGGTACCCGCCCGCAGCCAGAAGAGGCCATTTCCATCCCCGATGTGGTCCCGGCCATGGCGTTGAAGGACACGGTTCTCTTCCCTTTCGTCATGGTGCCCCTTTCGGTGGGCCGCCAACGTTCGGTGGCGGCGGTGGACCAGGCGCTGGCGGAGAGCCGGCTGATCCTGCTTTTGGGCCAAAAGGACCCTTCAGCCGAGGAGCCCAGCGGCGACGAACTCTACAAGATCGGCACTGTGGCCGCCATCGTGCGCATGATCAAACTTCCCGACGAGCGCATCCGCATCCTGGTTCAAGGTCTGGCGCGCGCCCGGGTGGAGTACTTCATCCACGAGGAGCCGTTTCTGCGGGCTCGTATCGCCAGAGTGGAAGAGCCCCCCACCGACCCCGGCGACCTCGAGACGGAGGCCTTCATCCGTACCATTCGCGCCAATCTGGAGAAGGCCTCCGAACTCGGCAAGTCGATCTCTCCCGAGGTGATGCTGATTGCGTCCACGCTCGAAGACGGGGCTCGCCTGGCCGACCTCGTCGCCTCCAACTTGAACCTCAAGGTGGCCGACGCGCAGCGCGTGCTGGAGGCGGGGGATCTGGTCACGCGCCTGAAAATCGTCGCCGAACTGCTGGAACACGAGGTGGCGCTGCTGGAAGTGCAGCGGCAAATCTCCAGCCAAGTCCAGGGCGAAATGGACAAGTCCCATCGCGAATTTCTCCTGCGCCAGCAGCTGCGCACCATCCAGCGCGAACTGGGCGAGAGCGACGACGTGGAGCAAGAGGTGCAGCGCTACCTCGAGGCGATGGAGGCCAAGCAGCTCTCCCCAGAGGCCCGGGCAGAGGCCGAGAAACAGATCAAAAGGCTGCGCTTTACCAACCCGGAGTCCGCCGAAGCAGGCGTCATCCGGACGTACCTCGACTGGCTCACCGGGCTGCCCTGGGGGGTGGTTTCCGAAGACAATCTCGACCTTGCCCACGCCCGCCAGGTCCTCGACGAAGACCACTACAACCTGGAGAAGATCAAGGTACGGCTGCTGGAGTTCCTGGCCGTGCGTTCCTTAAAGGCCGATTCCAAAGGACCGATCCTGTGTTTCGTGGGACCACCCGGAGTGGGCAAGACCTCGCTGGGAAAATCCATTGCGCGAGCGCTGGGGAGGAAGTTTGTGCGCCTCTCCCTGGGGGGTGTCCGCGACGAGGCGGAGATCCGCGGGCACCGGCGCACGTACGTGGGGGCACTGCCGGGACGTATCATCCAGGGGATCAACCAAGCCGGGACGTCGAACCCGGTTTTCATGCTGGATGAGATCGACAAGCTCGGCGCCGACTACCGCGGAGACCCCGCCGCCGCCCTGCTGGAAGTCCTGGACCCTGAGCAGAATTCCACCTTCCGCGATCATTACCTGGACGTCGCCTACGATCTCTCCCGCGTGCTGTTCTTGGCCACCGCCAACGTCACCGAACCCATCCACCCGGCGTTTTTGGATCGCATGGAGGTGATCCGCCTCTCCGGTTACACCGAGGAGGAAAAGATCGCGATCGCCCGGCGCCACCTCATCCCCAAGCAGCTCAACGAGAACGGCCTGCCGCCGGGCCACGTCAGCTTTACCCAAAAAGGCTTGGTGCACCTGATCCGCGCCTATACCCGTGAGGCCGGCCTGCGCAACCTCGAAAGGGAGATTGGCGCGCTGTGCCGCAAGGGCGCCATGCGCCTGGCCCAGGGCCGCAAGGGTAGGATCCGCGTAACCCCCCGCACGGTCGACAAGCTGCTGGGCCCGGTACGCTTTCTCGCTGACAGCCAGCTCAGCGAAGACCGGGTTGGAGTCGCCACCGGCCTGGCCTGGACCTCGGCGGGCGGCGACGTTCTCCACGTGGAGGCCCTCGCTCTGCCCGGCAAGGGGGAGCTGCGCCTCACCGGCCACCTGGGGGAGGTGATGAAGGAGTCAGCGCAGGCGGCGCTGTCGTACCTGCGCTCCCGCGCAGAACAGTTGGCCATCCCTCCTTCCTTCTTTGAAGATCGCTCCCTGCACGTGCACGTCCCGGCCGGCGCCATTCCCAAAGATGGCCCCTCCGCCGGGGTCACCCTGCTGTGCGCCATGGCCTCGGCCGCCTGCGGCCGGCCGGTGCGGCGCGACCTCGCCATGACCGGTGAAATCACCTTGCGGGGCGAGGTCCTGCCGGTGGGCGGGATCAAAGAGAAAGTCCTGGCAGCACTGCGAGCAGGGATCCGGGAGGTGTGCCTGCCCGCCGCGAACCAGCGGGAACTCGTGGAGCTGCCCGCCTCGGTGCGGCGGCAACTGCACTTTCACTTCGCCCGCGAGGCGGGGGATGTGCTGGCCATCGCGCTGCGCACCCCCCCGGCGGGGGGAGCGTGAGAACCTTCGCTCGCTCGGTCCGCGCCCGCCTGGCCCGGCTGCTGGGCGCCGACGAGCCGCCCGGCCGCCTGGCGGCCGCCTGGGCGGTGGGGGTCACCATTAGCCTCTCCCCCCTGCTCGGGCTGCACACTGGCCTCGCCTTGGTAATCGCCCTCGTGTTCCGCCTTAACAAGATCGACGTGCTTTTGGGTACCTTGCTTATCAACCCGTGGACGTTGCCCCCCTACTTCGCCGCCGCCGTTATCCTTGGCGCGTGGGTTACCGGCACCGACATGGCGGATCTCTCCCTCCCCGACCCCGACCTCTTTTTATCGCTCAGCGCCTGGCGGGAGCACGCCGCGTGGCTGAAGCCGATTCTTCTGGCGTGGTTTGCCGGCGCTGGGGTGACCGCACCGGTAGGCGGCGTCGTGACCTACCTGGTGGTTCGTCGGCTCATCGAAAGCCGCGGCCGCCGCGCCGCATCCCTCACGCCGGGCGCGTAGCTCGCTCCGCGAAATAGGCAATGGTGCGGCGCAACCCCTCCTCGAGGGGCACGCGCGGTCTCCACCCTAGTCGGGTGTAAGCCAGGGTGATGTCCGGCTGCCGCACCTTGGGATCGTCCTCAGGAAGCGGCCGAAACTCGATTCCCGAGGGCGAGTTGGTGAGCCGGAGGATCGTCTTTGCAAAGTGCAAGACACTCATTTCATTCGGGTTTCCAACGTTCACCGGATCGCTGACCTCGCCCAGCAGTACCCTGACGATCCCCTCGATGAGATCGTCCACGTAGCAGAAAGAGCGAGTCTGGGAACCGTCTCCGAACACCGTTAGGGGTTGCCCGGCCAGCGCCTGCGAAATAAAAGCCGGCACCACGCGGCCGTCGTTGACCCGCATGCGCGGCCCGTAGGTGTTGAAGATTCGCACGATACGCGTGGACAGGCCGTGAAAGCGGTGATACGCCATGGTCATCGCCTCGGCGAAACGCTTCGCCTCGTCGTACACCCCCCGGGGCCCCACCGGATTGACGTTCCCCCAGTACGACTCGGGCTGGGGATGCACCAGTGGGTCCCCGTACACCTCCGACGTCGACGCCAGCAAGAAGCGGGCGCCTTTGGCCTTGGCCAGACCCAGCGCCTTGTGCGTCCCCAGCGATCCCACCTTGAGTGTCTGGATGGGCAATTCCAGATAATCGATGGGCGAGGCGGGAGAAGCGAAATGCAGCACGAAGTCCACCTCTCCGGGGACGTGCAGGTAGTTGGTCACGTCGTAGCGCAGAAAAACAAAGCCCGGCCGCCCAAAGAGGTGCTCCACATTGCTTAAGGAACCGGTGAGCAAGTTGTCAATGCAGACAACCTCCATGCCCTCGGCAAGCAGCTTCTCGCACAGGTGCGACCCCAAGAATCCCGCCCCCCCAGTGACCACCGCCCGTGGTGCTCTCATTCTCACCTCCAGCGCGATTATCACGCATCTTTGAGGCGCCGCCCCACCCGCGGCGTGAGAAAGGGTTAGGGTGCCCCAGCCTGCCCCACCCCCGTGGGGCGTGGACATGGCCGCGCCCGTGACGGTGACCGTCCGTGACCGTGCCCGTGTCCGGGACCGTGTCCGTGCCAGTGACCGGGACCGGGACCGTGACCGTGCCCGTGTCGGTGTCCGTGTCCGTGACCGGAACCGGGACCGTTACCGGGACCGGGACCGTGACAGCGTCCGTGTCCGTGCCCGTGTCCGTGTCCGTGTCCGTGCCCGTGTCCGTGTCGGGACCAGCGTCCGTACCTCAAGCTACGCCTCCTCCTCCCCCCTTGACGTCTTACCCCTTGCATTCCGCGGCGGGGACATGCAGAATGAATGAGCGTTCATTCGAGCTGCTTCGGAGGCGCAACAGAACGGGAAGGAGGGACATCGTGGCGTACCAGGCTGATATGCGGGACGTGGTGTTTCAGCTCTTCGAGTGGCTCCCCACAAAGGAGCTCCTCGGACACGAACGGTTCTCCGAATGGGACCCCGAGTCGGTCCAGATGGTTCTGCAGGAGGCGCTCAAGCTCTCCCAGGAGGTTCTGGCGCCCGCCAACGTGGATGGTGATCGCATCGGGGCGCGCTGGGAGAACGGCAAGGTCTTCCTGCCCCCCTCGTTTCACGACGCCTATCAGAAAATCAAGGAGGGCGGCTGGATCGGCTGCATCAATAACCCCGAGTACGGCGGCATGGGCTTGCCCGAAGTGGTGGGCACGGCGGTCAACGAGTTCTTCTTCGGTGCCAACATCTCCCTCTCTCTCACCGCCCTGCTCACCAGAGGCGCCGGCTACCTCATCGAAAAGTTCGGCACCGACGAGATGCGGCAGCTGTTCTGCGAGCGCATGTACTCCGGCCAGTGGGCCGGCACCATGTGCCTGACCGAACCCCAGGCGGGTTCCGATGTGGGCGCCTCCAAGACGCGCGCCGTCAAGCAGCCCAACGGCCGCTACCTCATCCAGGGGGAGAAGATCTTTATCACGTCGGGCGATCAGGATTTGACCGAGAACGTGATCCACGCCGTCCTCGCCCGCACCCCGGACGCCGAACCCGGCACCAAGGGGTTGTCGCTTTTCGTGGTGCCCAAGTTCCGGGTCAACCCCGACGGCACCCTGGGCGAGGCCAACGATGTGACGTGCTCCAACATCGAGCACAAGCTCGGCATTCACGGCTCTCCCACGTGCTCCCTGGTGTTCGGCCAGAACGACGCCTGCGAGGGCTTCCTGCTCGGCAAGGAGCAGGAGGGTATGAAGCTGATGTTCTACATGATGAACCCCGCCCGAATCGAGGTGGGGCTGCAAGGCGAAGCGCTTGCCGCCGCTGCGTACCAGGCGGCGCTGGAGTACGCCAAGACTCGGTTGCAGGGGCGCCATTACTCCCGGCTCAAGGACCCGAACGCGCCGCAGGTGCCGATCATCGAGCATCCGGACGTGCGCCGCATGCTCTTCACCTCCAATGCGTACGTGCAGGCGATGCGGGCGCTGCTCATGCAGACCTCGTACTACATCGACATGAGCCGGCTCGCCGAGGGGGAAGAGGCGGAGCGCTACCAGTCCTACGTGGACGTCCTCACGCCCATTTGCAAGGCGTGGGCCTCCGACTGGGGGTTCCGCGTCACCGAATGGTGCCTGCAGGTGTTCGGCGGCTATGGCTACACCATGGAGTACCCCGCCGAGCAGTACCTGCGCGACGCCAAGATCGCCTCGATCTACGAGGGGACCAACGGGATTCAGGCGCTGGATTTCGTCGCCCGCAAGCTCCCCTTGAAGGGTGGCAAGCCGATCCGCGACCTGCTCGGCAAGGCCGAGGCGACGTTCAAGAAGCTCCGCAACGATCCTCAGCTGATGGAGCCGGCGTGGATGTTAGCGGCGGCGCTGAAGCAGATCGAGGACCTCTCCAAGGGGTTGGGCAAGCGGCCGGATGCGATGATGGTCGTGATGCTCAACGCCGTGCCGCTCCTGGATATGGTCGGCGACGTCCTGGGGGCGCACTTCCTGCTGGAACAGGCCATCGTGGCCCGCGAGAAGCTCGCCGCCATCCTCACCGCCAAAAACGTGGACCCCAACGACAATAAAGCGTACCGAGCACTGATCGAAGACGACGGCGAGGCTGCCTTCTACCACAACAAGATCCAGACTGCGATCCACTTCGCCTACCGGGTGTTGCCGGGCGTGACCGCCAAAGGTGTGGCGATCCGCGCCGGCGAGATGGCACCCATCGAGGCGGTGCTGTAGCAGCGCCGCTTTTCTCTCTCCCGCCCGCCGCTCGCCAGGGCGGCGGGCGCTTTGTTTTCTCCAAAGTAGCGCAAGCGCAGGCCGGGCGCCAGGCCGCCGTCCCATGCCGCCTCTCCCGGCCGGTTTCCCGAGCCGGGAGCTGGTGGGGGGGCGGATGCGGTCGCTGGGAAAGCCTCTGGTCGCCGGCTTCGATCTTCGCAAAACGGCCGGTCGCCCCGCGCCCTTTCCGCCATCTATCCTTCGCTTCCCAAGCTTGCCAGAGCACTCTCCAAGGCTTCCGCGTCCTCCTCCGCCTGGGTCCAGAGTTCCAGAAGTTCCGAAAGATCTGATCGGAGAGCCTCGGCCTCGGCGACCAAGGCGTGGGCGCGCTGTAAATCGGTGTACACCTCCCGCTCGCACAGCAGCTCCTCGATAGCAGCAACGCGCTCCTGGCCGGCGTGCAGCTTGGCGGCGAGGGCATCGGCGCGCTGGCGAGCCCGCCGGGCGTCCCGCGTGAGGCGCCGCCGCTCCTCTTCGCGCAGGGAGCGGCGAGCCGGCGGCGGTCCTTCCCGCGCCGGCACGGCAGCCTGATCCGCGACCAACCCCAAGCGCTGGAACGCCTCGGCCACCGACTGGCACGGTCTCGCCCTGCCCCCCTCCAAAAGCAGCGCCGAGGTGGCCACCCGCGACAGGAGACGCCGGTCGTGGCTTACCAGGATCACCGCACCCGGGTACTCTAAAAGCGCCTCCTCCAGCGCCTCACAGGTGGGGATGTCGAGGTGGTTGGTGGGTTCATCCAGGATCAGCAGGTTGGGAGCTTGCGCCAGCAGCCCCGCCAAGGCGGCCCGCGCCCGCTCCCCGCCCGACATGGTGTGGGGCGGCGCCTCCGCGCTCTCCCCCGAGAACCCGAAACGGCCCGCCCAGGCCCGGGCATCGGCGGGCGCCCAGTCGGGCCGGCACCGGAGGAGGGAATCCAGGACACTCCCACCCACGCCGCGTTCAGCGCTCTCCTGGTCGTACACCCCGGGCACCACGCCGGCGCCGAAACGGATGCTCCCCCCCAAGGCCGGCTGAGCACCTACGATCGTTTTGAGTAGCGTTGACTTGCCGCTGCCGTTGCGACCCACCAGCGCCAGGCGCTCACCCCGCCGCAACACAAACGACACCCCCTCCACCAGGGGGGAACCGTACCCCACGGTGAGATTGGCGACGTCCAGCACGCGATCGCCCGAGCGGCCACTGGCCGGCCAGCGCAGCTTCACCGCCGGGGCGTCGGCTTCCGGCGGCTCGAGACGCTCCAGCTTGGCCAGTAGCTTCTGGCGCGCCTGGGCTTGACGGGTGTTCTGGCCGGCGATGTTGCGCCGGATGAACTCCTCCTGCCGCAGGATTTCGGCGCGCTGCAGCTCCCACGCCCTGCGTGCCTGGGCGCGCCGTGCTTCCCGCTCACGGCGGTACCGGTCGTACCCTGGGGGATACCGCTCAATCCGCCCGCCGTGGAGCTCCAGAATTGCTCCACCCAGTCGATCCACCAGCTGGCGATCGTGGGTCACTAACAAAACGGCGCCGTCCCGCGCGAGCAGCTCCTCGGCGAGAAAATCGACACCCAAAAGATCCAGGTGATTGGTGGGCTCGTCCAGCAGCAGGAGGGAGGCCGGCTGAAGCAACGCCCGCGCCAACGCCACCCGCGTGCGCTCCCCCCCGGAGAGGCTGGCCAATGGGCGATGGAAAAGGTTCTGGGGGATCCCCAGAGCCATGAGCGCCGTTTGCGCCCGCGGCCGCGCCCGGTAGCCATCGCATCGCTCGTAGGCTTCGTGCAGCTCCTCCAGTCGGGCGAAGGCCGCCTCGCCGAGCCGGCCCGCCTCACCCTCCAAAGCCGCGATCTCTCGCTCAATGCTGAGCAACCCCTCGAACGCCCCGAGGCAGTACTCCAGTGCCCCAGTGGCCGCGACGCTCGCCAGATGCTGCTCTACCAGCGCCACTTTCAAGGCCTTGGAGCGCTCCACCACCCCCTCATCCGGCTCCAGCTCACCGGCGATGACCCCCAGCAAGGTGGTCTTGCCGCTGCCGTTACGCCCCAAAAGGACCAGTTTCTCGCCGACTTCGTGCTGGAGCGAGACGCCGCGCAGCACCTCGCGCTCGCCGAAAGAGACCCTCACTCCTGCGAGGCGGTACAACACCTCCTCACTCGCCTCCCACTACGGCAGCAATGAGGGGGTTGGGGGCGGCGGGGGCGTCTTGCAGCAAGAAAGCCGCCGCGGCCCGCCTCGCCAGCCCCTCGCCATCCACCGCTCGCTGGCCAAATTCGAGCGTCACGAGCGGTTGCCCTCGGCGTACCGGATCGCCGATGCCCACATGCACCGCCACGCCGGCGCCGTGATCCAGCAGATCGCCCTTAAAGCGGCGACCTGCGCCCAGCGCCACGGCAATCCAACCCAGGACTTCGGCGTCGATGGATGCGACGTATCCGCTGCGCTCGGCGGCCACCTCGGCGAGGCGCACCGGTCGCGCCAGCCGCCGGGGATCCGGATCCCCTCCATGCCCTTCGACGATGCGGTCCCACTGCTGCCGGGCCCGGCCGCTCTCCAGCGCTTCGCAAGCCTCTCGCCGCGCCTCCTCCGGCGCTCGCCCGAGCAGCGCCATCCCCTCCGCGGCCAGGGCCAGCGTCACCTCCCGCAGCCGGGGCGAGCCCCTTCCTTCAAGGACCTCAAGGGCTTCCCTGACCTCCGCGGCACACCCCAGCCGGCGGCCCAACGGTTCGTTCATGTCGGTCACCAGCGCCTTGGTGGGCAGCCCCGCGGCGCGTGCCACCGCCACCAGCGCTTGGGCCAGCTCTTCCGCTTGCTGAAAAGTCTTGCAGAACGCCCCCCGGCCCACCTTGACGTCGAGGATCAGGGCTGCCGCCCCCACCGCCAGCTTCTTGGACATGATCGACGCCACGATGAGCGGCAGTGACGGCACCGTGGCGGTGAGGTCGCGCAACGCGTAAAGCTTGCGGTCGGCTGGCGCCACCTCGTCACTCTGGGCGGCAAAGCACACCCCGCACCTCTCCAGACGGGCGACGGCTTCCGCCCGCGAGCAAGCCACGGCAAACCCTGGAATGGCGGCGAGCTTGTCCAGCGTGCCCTGGGTGTGGCCCAGGCCGGCACCCGCCAGCATCGACACCGGTACGCCGCAGGCAGCGACGACCGGGGCGAAGACCAGCGACACCGAATCCCCCACACCGCCCGTCGAATGCTTATCCAGGGTAAGCGGAAACGTCTCGTTGAGCTTCCAGAGGGCTCCGGAGTCGCGCATCTCCTCGACGAGCGCCACCATTTCGGCCGTGGACGCTCCCCGGATGCACACCGCCATGAGCATGGCCGCCAGTTGCTCGTCTCCCACACTGCCGTCACTGGCGCCGCGGACGAAGCGGGCAATCTGTTCGCGGCTCAGCTCGCCGCCGTCACGCTTGATGGCGATAATCTCGGCGAAACTCGAAGCTCGCCCGGCGCCCGGGGGCGCCGTGCTCACGAGGCAGCGTTCAGGCGTTGCTGCGCCTCGAACTTGTAGGGCGACTCTGGAAAATCCTCGGTGAGCTTGCGGTACAAGCGGGCCGCCTCCTCGGCGTTGCCTTGGCGTTCCCAAAGCTGCGCCAGCTGGAAGAGAGCCAGATCCCGTGGCAACCGCGGATCCTTCCCCGCCACCATGGCCTCTAACTCTTTCACCAGCTGCCCCCCCTCGCCGCGCGCCAGGCGCAGCCGCAGGAGATCGAGGGTGGCCAGCCCGACAACCGGATGGTCGCTGCGCTTGTCAGCCAGCTCGGTGAGCAGCCGAATCGCCGCATCCACATCCCCGCGCTCCTCGGCGATGCGCGCCAGATAGAGCTTGGCGGTGCGGCCGGGCGCCGTGAACCGGTAGCGCGAGGCGACGCGCCGGAACGCCTTCTCGGCCGCGTCGAGACGCTCGGTGTCCGAGGCGAACTGTGGCCCCTTGCTGCTGCCCGAGGGGCTACCAACCGGTGCCGCAAAGGTCGCCACCGCCTCGCTGAGGGCGTGCGCGCCAGCGCCGCTGCGAGAGGCGATCAGCAGCGTAACACCCCAGTAAACCAGGCCCAGCGCCACGGCGCCACCGATGACCAGTGATGCGGTTCGCCAATTCTGTCCCATCCAGGCCATGGCCCGGTCGATCAGCGTGATGAACTGGTCGTGCTTGATTTCCTTGCGCTTCAGTCTGCGTCCCACCGCTCACCCTTTCCCGCCGCTCACCGCTTGCCGGCGGTAAACGGGTACTTCTCGTTGTAGAGCCTGATCACCGTATCGGTGAGATCGGCCGAATTGGCGAGATAGACGAGGTCGTTGGGGTTTAGGATAAAGACGGCCGTAAAGCGGTTGGCGTCGGCGTATTGGGTGATCACCGCGGTGAGCTTCTCGCCCACCTCCTTCAGTATGACTCCTTGGCGTTCCTCGAAATCACGGCGGGCGACCCGCTGCTTGTCTTCGAATTCTCGCTGCCGCGCTACCAGCTTGCGATTCATTTCGGCCAGAGCATCATCCGACACCGTGCCCCGTTTGGTAGCCATTTCGGAACGCAGCGTTTCGATCTCCCGGCCGAGCCGCGCCAGCTCCTCCTCCCGGGGGCGCGCCCATTCGCGCAGCTCGCCGAGGCGCGCCTTCCCCTCGTCAATGGTGGCTACCGCCCGCTCCACATCCACAAAGCCAATCTTGGCGGGTGGCTCCTGGGCCGCCAGCGTAGCTGCCGCCGCCATCAGCACCAGAGCGAGCACCCCGCTTCTCCTCTTCATCATCCACACCCTCCGGCTGTCCCCTCGCGCGCAGCGAGGAGCGAGATTCTACCACGGCCCCGGGAGGCTTCCCCGCCCCTTTCGACGGCGTCAACCGGCGAATCCCCGCCTACCCTCCTCCGCCCCGGCGCGCCCCGCGTTTGCGCCGGCGCTCTGGTGCTTGGCCGAGGTCAGCGGGCGCCGCCACCGCCGCCGGGAAAGCCTTCAGCGCACCGACAACGCAGGACCATCCTCATCTCGGGCCCTCAACCCCCCGCACCTCTGTGACCTCAAAGCCAGCGCTGCGCCACGCCTCAGCCCGCCCGACATCGTCCGGTGCCGTGGTGATGAAATCATGGGCCTCGTCGAAATCTTTCACAGCCTGCAGGTTGGGTGGCACATCCAGAAGTACCAGCACCTCTGCCCCTGGAGTTCTACGGAGGGGTCCGGTGATCAGAACCACCGGTTCTTCCATCACATCAGGGCCGGTTGCCAGGGCGTGGGGCACGAAGGATTCGTCCGCGAACGTCCACAGGTACTGGTCGAACAGTTGCGCCTTGCGCTCGTCGGCCAGCCACACCGCCACCCGCCGGCCGGCCAGGTAGAGCTTCTCCACGAGCCGGCACGCATCCAAAGCTTTTTTCGCACCCGCCAGCCGATGCAGGATGATCCGCGCCACCGGGCGGGAAGGATATCAAGGGCCCGCCACGCCGCCAACTCCGCCGCTCAGCGAGCACCCGTCGCCTCTACCCCACCCCCGCCTTCCGGGGCCTGGCCGCCGACGGGTGATCCGCGGCGCCCAACCAACCCAACCGCTGTTGCGCCAGCACCAGCGCCGCCAGCGCCGCCGTCTCGGCGCGCAGGGTGCGGGGACCGAGCCAGAGGCCCGAAAAACCGGCGCTACGCACCCGCTGCACCTCGTCAGCGGTAAAACCACCTTCGGGTCCCACCAGGACGGTCGCCCCCGCGGCTGTGTCCCCCTGAACGACCCGCTCTCCCTCGGGCTCGAAATCGGCGAACCAGCGGGTCCCTACGGCGGCGCTGCAGACTTCCGCCAGCGGGCGAGGCTGAAGCACCTCCGGGCAGCGCGAGCGGCCACACTGCGCCACCGCCGCAGCGGCAATCCTCTGCCAGCGCGCGCCGCGAGCGCGGTGATCCCGGCGTTGCACGCGCGCGCAGAGCACCGGCTGGATGGCGGTAGCGCCCAGCTCCGTGGCCTTCTCCACCGCCCACGAGAACGCCTCGGTGTGCAGGACTCCCAGCGCCAACACCAACGGCCCGGGTGGTTCACCCCGCTCCCGCTCGACCTCGCCAATCTCCACCACGCACGCGCCCTGCTGCCAGCCCACCAGCACCGCCGAGGCCACAGCGCCTTGCAGATTGAGGACTTCCAGCCGTTCTCCCGGCCTGACGCGCGCCACCCACGCATGTCGGGCGGCGTCCTTGGGGACCACCAGGACCCCGGGGCGAAGCGGTCCGCCCGAGACGATGAGGCGCGTCACGCGTCCGGCCGTGCGTGGTGGCATCGCAGGGCCACCCACTCGCCCATGCCCAGGGCGTCACGGGGCACCAACCCAAAACGCGCGAGTTCGGCCTCCGTGGTAGCCCGCTGCCCAACCAGCAGGCCCGACACCACCAGCTCCCCGCCCTCGGCGAGCAGGGCCCGCAAGTCCGGCAGAATGGGCTCAAGCTGTGCCGGCAACAGGTTGGCGAGCACCACGTCGAACCGCGCCGCCGCGGCGAGGGCGGCCACCGGGCCGGCGAAAAGCGCCACGGAATAGGGCGTCAACTGCGCCCGTACCGTTTGACGCGCCACAAAGACAGCTTCCAGATCGATGTCGAAGCCCGCCACCCAGGCGGCCCCCAACGCCGCCGCCGCCAAGGCCAGGATCGAGGAGCCGGTGCCCACGTCAAGCACGCTGCGCCCCTGCAGGTCGATCTGTTCCAAGCACCTGAGAACGAGCGCGGTGGACTCGTGGCTGCCCGTGCCAAAGGCCTGCCGGGGCTCTACCAGCAGATGCAGGCGATCGCCGGGCGGCGGGGTCGGCGTGGCGGGGTGCGGATCGATCCAAAAACGCCGCCCCACCGCCCGCGGAGCGACCTGGCGGCGATACTCGGCCAGCCAGTCCGCGTCGGGCAGGGCTCCGGTCGCCACCTCCCTCGCCCCCAGCGCCGCCAGCTGCCGGGCGATGCCGGCCAGGGCATCGGCGTTGGCCGGCGCCACGTACACGGTGACCAGCAGCGTGTCCGGCCCCACATCCTCCACCTGGCAGCCCAGCACCGGCCAGGATGCCATCGCCTCGGTAAGCTTCCCCTCCAGTAACGGCGGAAACTCACAGGTCACGAGCAGGAATTCGGTCATCCACCCCCGCCTTCGATGATCTTCCTGACCCGCTTGAGCACCGACGGCTTGTCCCACTCGGCCACGATCTCGCCCAGAAGTTCGCGCTGGCGCTTGGACAGCTTCTTCGGTACCGTCACTTTCAGGTGCACGATCAGATCACCGGTGCCGGCGTAGCGCAGCCTCGGCAGGCCCTTGCCGCGGACCACCACGGTGTCGCCAAACTGGCTGCCGGCGGGCACGTCTACGGAGACCACCCCGTCGAGGGTTTCCACCTCGAGGGCCGTGCCCAGCGCCGCGTGGAAGGCGGAAACCTCCTCCTCCACGTGCAGGTCGGCACCGTCGCGGGCAAAGCGGGGGTGCGGGGGAACCTGTACTACCACGTAGAGATCGCCAGGGGGGCCGCCGCGCACCCCGGCTTCTCCCTGCCCCACCAGCCGCAGGCGGGTTCCGTCCTCCACCCCGCTGGGGACCTTGACGGTGACCTGTCGCCGCACGCGTTTTCGGCCGCTACCCCCGCACTCGCCGCACGGGTTGGTGATCACCTTGCCGGCACCGCCGCAGCGTGGGCAGGTCTGCAGCATCGTGAAGAAGCCCTGCGCAAAGCGCACCTGCCCGCGGCCACCGCACAACGTACACGTCTCGGGGCGGGCGCCCTCGGCCATCCCGGAGCCGGCGCACCGCTCACAGTTCTCCTCCCGCGGGATGGTGAGGGTGCGCTCCACACCCGTCACCACCTCGGGGAGCTCCACCGTGATGGCCACCCGCAGGTCCGAGCCCCTGGTCGGGCCACTGGCACTCCGCCTCCCCCCGAAGAACCCTTCGAACCCGAACAGGTTTCCGAGAATGTCGGCGAAATCCCCGAAAACCGTAGAGTCAAAGCCAGAAAACGGCTGCTCACCCACACCCGCATGGCCAAAGCGATCGTAATGGGCACGCTTGTTGGGGTCGGACAGGACCGCGTAGGCCTCCGCCGCCTCTTTGAACTTCTCCTCCGCCTCGGGGTTGCCGGGGTTGCGATCGGGGTGGAACTTCACCGCCGTGGCGCGGTAGGCCGCCTTGATCTCTTCCGGAGATGCGTTACGGCTCACGCCGAGTACTTCGTAGTAATCACGTTTCGCAGTCACCTAAGGCCCCTCGCCGCTGCTTTGCTTTTTATGAGTCGCCTGTGGACAGACCGGAAAGGAGCTGGCGCGGGTCCACCAGCATCACCTCGGTGAGGTGCCGGGAGCAACTCTGCACGCTGTCGATCGCCTGATTCAGCAACTGCGGGTCGTCCGATTCCAGCAGGCGCCGCCCCTTCGCTAAGGCATTCTCCACCTCCTCGCGCGCGGCGGCGTCAAGCGCGTTGCCGAACTCTTTAAAAACGCGCTCGTTGGTGTACAGCAGGCCCTCCAGGCGGTTGCGCAGCAGCTTGATTTCTTTGCGGCGGGCATCCTCGCGCCGGTACTTGTCGGCCTCGGCGATGAGGCGCTCAATCTCCTCCCGCGACAGGCCACTGGCCGGGCTCACCTGGATCGACTGCTCCTTACCGGTGGCCGAGTCTCGCGCCGAGACGTTCACGATGCCGTTGGCATCGATGGAAAACGTCACCTCGATCTGCGGCACACCGCGCGGTGCCGGTGGAATCCCCACCAGCTCGAAGCGACCCAGCGAGCGGTTCTCACTCGCCAGTTCCCTTTCGCCCTGCAGAACGTGAATTTCCACCGAGCGCTGATTGTCGGTGACGGTGGTGAAAATTTGCGACTTGCGGGTAGGGATGGTGGCGTTGCGCTCGATGAGCTTGGTGAACAGGCCACCGTGGGTCTCGATCCCCATGGACAGGGGCGTCACGTCCAGCAGCACGACGTCCTTGATCTCGCCGTGCAAGATGCCGCCCTGGATGGCGGCGCCCACCGCCACCACCTCATCCGGGTTGATGTCGCGGTTAGGGCGGCAGCCAAAAAACTCCTCCACCGTGCGAGCTACCAGCGGCATGCGCGTCTGGCCGCCCACCAGGATGACCTGCTGGATGTCGCTCGGTTTGAGCTTGGCGGCGTCGAGAGCGTTGAGGCAAGGCTCCAACGTGGACTGGACGAGGTCGCCAACCAGGTCTTCCAGCTGCTCCCGCGTCATGGTGTAGCAGAGGTGCAGCGCCTGCCCGCCGTCGGTGGCGATGAACGGCAGATTGATGGTCACCACCTGCGCCGAGGAAAGTTCACATTTGGCTGACTCCGCAGCTTCTTTGAGGCGCTGCATGGCCATCGAGTCGCCGCGCAGATCGACCCTTGTCTCCCGGTAGAAGTACTCGAGGAGAAAATCGATGATGCGCGCGTCAAAATCTTCACCACCGAGAAAGGTGTCGCCCGCCGTGGATCGCACCTCATAAAGCCCCTCGCCGATCTCCAGAATGGAGATATCGAACGTTCCTCCCCCCAGGTCATAGACGGCGATCGTCTCCGACCCGCCCCGCCCGAACCCGTACGCCAGCGATGCCGCCGTGGGCTCGTTGATGATGCGCACCACGTTGAGCCCGGCCAGCGCCCCGGCATCCTTGGTGGCTTGGCGCTGGGAGTCGTCGAAGTAGGCAGGCACCGTGATGATCGCGTCCTTTACCTCGGTGTCCAGGGCTGCCTCGCAGAACTCCTTAATCTCTCGCAGCACGAACCCGGAGATCTCCTGGGGCGAACATGCCCTGCCGGCGAGCTCCACCGCCGCGTCCCCGTTGGGGGCGCGGACGATCGAGTAGGGGACAAGGGAGCGCGCCCGTTCCACCTCCGGCGTATCGAACTTGCGTCCGATCAGCCGCTTCACGGCGTAGATGGTATTCGCCGGGTTGGTAAGCGCCTGGCGGCGGGCAATCTGTCCCACCAGCAACTCCCCGTCAGCGGCCCGGGCCACCACCGAGGGGGTGGTGCGCGCCCCCTCCCGATTGGGGATCACCACCGGGCGCGCCCCCTCCACTACTGCCGCACAGGAGTTGGTCGTTCCTAGGTCGATACCGATGACGCGGCTCATCCGCCCTCCTCGGAAGGCGGCGGCGCGGCCGGGTCGCCCGTGCTGGGCACCGCCACCACCACCATGGCTGCGCGCAGCAGGCGGCCATGCATGAGAAATCCCTTCTGGAGCACCTCGACGACGGTATTCGCCACCACCTCGTTGGATTCCCGCCGTTGCACCGCCTCATGAAACGCGGGGTCGAACGCCTCTCCCAACGGATCCACCACCTCGATCCCGTGCTTGGCCAGGGTGTCGCGCAACTGACGCAGCACCAGCTGCACCCCCTCACGAAGCCCGCCAGCATCCGTGGAGGTCACTGCCAGCGCCCTTTCCAAATTGTCCATCACCGGCAGGAGATCCCGCACCAGTTCGGCGCTCGCCAGTTTGCGGAACTCCGCCATCTCCCGTTCCTGCCGCTTGCGGTAGTTGTCGAAGTCGGCAAGCTTGCGAACGTACAGTTCACGTAGCCGTTCGTGCTCCCGGCGCAGAGACTCGAACTCCTCCGCCGCCTTGGCGGCCTGATCGTCCGCCTCACCCAGCCCATCATCGAGGATCTCGACAGTGCCGTCGTCCAGCTCCTCAAGGGCCGATAGGTCGTCGAGCGGCTTCCCATCCTCCATCACAGCCCTCCCCCCTGCTCGGCCAAACGCTGCCCCACGAAATCCACCACCGGGACCAGGTAAGGATAGTTCATGTGCCGCATTCCTATCACCCCCACCAACCCAACCTCGCCGCCGGCCAGCTGGAACGAGCGCACCACCATCCCCATGCTCGTCGCTCCCACGGCCGCCAGTTCTCCGCCCAGCGCGACCCGCGGGCCGCTCGCCGTGAGAAAGCGGTCCAGCAAGTGCATCAGTGTCTTGCGCTCCGACAGCGTCGCCAACAAACGATGAAGGCTCTCGCGCTGGGCTTCCCCGACCCTCGCCAGGAGATTCTCGACCCCCTGCACGAAAACCGCTGAGCCACTGGCCGGCGCCTCCCGCGTCGCCTTGTCGGCGAGCGCCACCGCCGCCGCGACAAGGTGGTCGTAGCGGGTCCTCTCCTCGTCGACAAGGGCCGACAGCCGATCGCGGATCGCCCGCAACGACAGCCCCGCAAACGTCTCGGTGCAGAATTTTGAGACCCTGGTGAGCTCGTCCTCGTCGAAGCAGCGCTCCACCGCGAGTAGGCGCGACTCCACCACCCCGCCGGTGGTCACCAGTACCGCCAGTACCTGTTTCTCGTCCACCTTGACGAAGTGCAACGACCGCATCGGGGCCGAGGACGTGTTGGGCCGCACCGCCATACCCACCTGGCGGGCAAGCTGGGCAAGCACGCGACTGGCGTGCTCCAGGCGCTCCTCGAGCGTACCGGAGGCCGGCAGCAAGCGACAGAGCCGCTCGCGCTCGTCGGAAGGCAGCGCAGGCTGGCGCAGAACCCGCTCCAAAAAGACCGCTAGACCGGTATCCGAGGGCACCCGGCCGGCCGACGTATGTGGCTGCTCCAGATAACCTTTTTCTTCCAGATGGGCCATGATGGAGCGGATCGTCGCGGGCGACAGCGACAACCCCGAGACCTGGGCGACCGATCGCGAAGCCACAGGCTCGCCGCACTCGAGGTAGAGCCCCACCACCTCGCAGAGAATCTCGCTCTCCCGCTCGTTTAACGCCTCATCCACAGCAAGCCCATCCTCGGACGGTCATGCCCCACCCACCACAAATGCTAGGTTACCATGCCAGGCATGGGTGGTACCTATGCGCTGATCGGTGCAGGACGATGCGGCCTCGGCCTGGCCGGCGCCATGCGTGCGGCTGGTCTGCCAGTGGTGGGGATCGTGTCGCGATCGCCCGCCTCCCGCCGGCGAGCCCGCCGCCTCTTGCCAGAGGTTCCGGTCTCGCCCCTCTGCGCCCCGCTACCCGTGGCGTCCTACTACCTGGTGGCGGTGGCGGACGACGCCCTGGCGGAGACGGCCGCGGCCATCGCCCGGATGCTGGCCCCGAAAACCACCCGCGCCGTCATCCACACCTCTGGGCTGCATCCGGCTGCGATCCTCAACCCGTGTCGACTCCACCGCGTGGCCATCGGCTCTCTCCACCCCCTGTTCGCCTTCCCGCCGCCGAGCCGTCGGCCACCCGATCTCGCAGGAGCGTTCGCAGCCATCGAAGGTGAGCCGGCCGCCGAGCACGCCTCGTACCAGCTGGCGAGGCGACTGCACATGCGGCCGCGGCGGTTGCCAGCCCATGCCAAACCCCTCTACCACGCCGCCGCCGCCGTCGCCGGCAACCTCACCCATGTGGTCATCGCCCTGGCCAAAGAATCGCTGGTGCGCGCCGGCTTCCGCCCCGTGGAGGCGCAAGCCGCCCTCGCGCCTTTGGTGCACGCATCCTGCGGCGCAGCCCTGGCGGCACGGAGCCTGGAACGACTCACCGGTGCCCTGGCAAGGAACGACGCGCGCACCGTTGCCGCCCACCTCGGCGCCCTCCCGGACGACGTTGCTGCCGCGTACCGGGTCATCGCCCTGGCCGCCCTGCCGCGCCTGCCTGGGCTCCCCCACCCTCGGGGCGGCGCCCCGCACCCCCTTGCCGACACGTTGACCACTGCATCCTCGTGTGCTAGCGTCACTGTGATGCCGTACGCTGAGGGCGGGTAGCCATGGTCTTCTTCAACTGGGCCACGATGCAGATGGCGGCCAAGATCGTTTACTACGGCCCCGGCCTATGCGGAAAGACCACCAACCTTTCTTATATTTACGCCAAGACGGCGCCCGGCTCCCGCGGTGAGATGGTGTCGCTGGAGACCGAAACCGACCGCACCTTGTTCTTCGACCTGTTGCCCCTGGAAGTCGGAAAAGTGGGCGGCTTCCGCACGCGGCTCCAGCTCTACACCGTTCCCGGGCAGGTGTTCTACAACACCACCCGCAAGCTGGTCCTCAAGGGCGTCGATGGGGTAGTCTTCGTGGCTGACTCCCAGCGCCCGATGGCCGACGCCAACGTCGAGAGCCTCCATAACTTGCAAGAGAATCTCAGCGAGCTGGGGCTGGACATCTCGACCATTCCCCTCGTCCTCCAGTACAACAAACGGGACCTGCGCAACATCCTCAGCGTCGAGGAGCTGGAGCGGGCGCTCAACCCTAAGGGGGAGCTGCCGGCCTTCGAAGCCATCGCTGTGCAAGGGGATGGGGTCTTCGAAACCTTGAAGGCGATCACCAAACTCACCTTGAAGAACCTGCGACGGCGTATGGCGGTCCAGGATTCTGCTCGGCCCGCCCCCACCATCCCGGAGCGCGCCGTGCCGGTGGTGTCGTTCGATCCCGCCGCCTTAAGCGCCGCTGCTGCGCAAGGTCTTGAGGCTGAGCATTTTACCGAGTCGCCGGGGGTGGCGCCAGAGCCACCGGCCGGCCCGGCGTTCCAGCCTTTACCTCCTGCGTCGCCGCCTCCACAGGCCAGCCAACCCCCTGCACAGCCTTCGGTGGCCGCCGCGCCACCCGAGGAACTGCTGCCGGAAAGTCAGCTGCTCGAGCCAGGCCCGCAGGCTCTTCCAGAGGCCCAGGAGGTGGTCGCCACCCCGGCTAAGGCCGCTGCGGAGGACGTTCTCGAGGAGGCCATCGTCGAGGTGGAGTTCGCCACCACGCCCGACGAGGCTCGCCCCAGCGCCCCCGAGATGCGCCACGTCAAGGTGGCCTCTTCCCTGGACATCCTGGCGGAACTGGAAAGTGTGCGCAAGGCAGCCACGTCCCGGCCGGAGCCGCGCGCTGCGGTGCAACCCTCGCTGGACCTTGACGCGCTCCTGCGCAGCTCGCTCAACTCGCGCCGTGACGTCAAGCGGCGCATTGAAGAGAACGTGGGGGCGGCTCTGGCCCGGGCATCGTCGTGCCGCGTCACCATTCAGCTGCTGGGCCGCGGCGGCAGCGCGGTGGGCGAACTCCAGCCCATCGATGTCGACCTCTCCGGCGGTGAACCGCTCCGCCAAGTGACGCTCACCCTCAACGTGGTGCTCCGGGGCGAATGACGGTACGGCCCGCCGGTCTCGTCCTGCTGCTCGCACTCTCGAGCCTCGGGTGCCGGTCCTCTCTGCCGGTGGCAGCCGACGCCGAACTGCCCACGCCACTGCCCCCGGTCCCCGGCGGCCCCGCCGCGCCGGCGTCGGCGATCGCCGCCGCCCCCGCGATCGATGCCCTGCTCGAGGCGGCCGAGGACGCGGCAACCCGCGGGCTAGCCAACGAGTTTCGAGACTGCGAAATCCTCATCGCCGAGGCGTTGGTGCGGGCGCGGGAGTCCGACGACGGATCGGCGGCGTTCGCGGCGTACGCCGAGGGGATCATCGACGAGCTGGAAAGGTTGCGACAGCACTTGGCTTCCTCCGATCCAAGCTGGGACGAGGTTCCGCCGGAGCCTGGCCCGGTCCCCGCCGAGAGGCTGGCCGAGCTCGAGGAGCTGTCGCAGCGTGAGGCCTTCGACCTCCCGGTGGTGATGCGACCTGAAGTCGCGTCGCTGGTGGACTTTTACACGGGCCCGTATCGGGAGAGACTGATTGCAGCCCTGGAACGCGCCGGCCGCTATCTGCCCTTCATCCGGCAGGAGCTGACCCGCGCCGGGTTACCCCTCGACCTGGCCTTCCTCCCGTTGGTCGAAAGCGCCTTCAACCCGCGGGCGCGTTCCCGCGCCGGCGCACAGGGTCTGTGGCAGTTCATGGCCTCAACCGCCCGCCTCTACTCCCTCCGCTGCGATGGATTGATCGACGAGCGCAACGACCCGGAGCTGGCCACCCGTGCCGCGGTCGCCCACCTGTCCGACCTGTATGCCCACTTCGGCGACTGGGAACTCGCCCTGGCCGCCTACAACTCGGGCACCGGTCGGGTGGAGCGCGCCATCCGGCGCAGCGGCGGCAACCGCGACTTCTGGGCGTTGCGCCGCCACCTGCCCCGGGAAACCCGCAACTACGTGCCCGCCATGTGGGCCGCCCTGGTGGTGGCCAAGGACTCGCAACAATACGGCCTCCCCGCCATCGTCGAAACGCCAGAGTGCCTCGGTAGGGTCGAGGTTACCGGCGCTTTGGACCTGGCCGTGCTGGGGGAGCGGGGACCGCTGAGCGAGACGGAGCTGGCGGCCCTCAATCCGGCGCTCAGCTACCAGCTGACGCCCACGAAGGGGAGCTACCAGCTGGCGGTCCCCTGCGGGCGAGAAGCCGAAATCGCCGAGGCGATTGCCTCGATCCCGCCGGAGCAGCGGGTGAAGCGGTTTCTACACGTGGTCAGCCAGGGCGATACGCTGGGCGTCCTGGCTCAACGCTACGGCTCCTCCGTCTCCACGATCATGGCGGCCAACGGGATTCGCGACCCCAAACGCCTGCGCATCGGGCAGCAGCTGATCATCCCTCGCGATCCCTCCCACCGCAGCCCCACCACGTACGCGACAACGGCCTCCCGACCAGCGAGATACGTGGTGAAGCGGGGCGACACTTTGTACACCATCGCGCGACGCTTCGGCACCACGGTGGCAGCCCTGCAGGAGATCAACGGTCTTGCGGACACCACCATCCGCGTCGGTGCCGTGCTCCGCCTCACCCACTGATCGCGCCGGGCCACCACTCACCCGGCGCTCCCAGCCTCGGCTCCTACCATCGCCGGCGCAGCGCGGTGGCCACCAGGAACACACCGGCCACCACCAGCCCGGCCGGCCACCAGGTACGAATCGCTTCCTCCACGGGCGGAGGTACCCGCCAGGGCACCTTCCCGGCGATGCGCACCGCCGCCAGCGCCAGCAGCATGACGGCCGGCACCAAGGTCCACCATCGCCTGGAACTGCCGGTGAGGCGCACCAGCCCCCACGCCCCCAACAGCGCCACCC